>Ga0307474_10001286_pt1 | contig 18296 bp, 20 predicted proteins | sample atmos_gasesECM1C_2_FD_203312 | JGI IMG/M metagenome (GOLD analysis project Ga0307474, IMG submission 203312) | Hardwood forest soil microbial communities from Morgan-Monroe State Forest, Indiana, United States - atmos_gasesECM1C_05 | ecosystem: Environmental > Terrestrial > Soil > Temperate... | reverse complement strand
AAGGGAACCGGACGCTGCAACGCCTGGTCTGTCTGCGAGCTGACACTGAGCACGTCAGTGTTGGCAACGTCCATCACCAAAGCTTTGCCATCGGCGATGAACCCGAAACCATATTGTCCGGGAGGCAAGGTAGATCCGCCGATATTGAGCTTGGTCTCAGTTATCAACATGCCTTGGTATTTCTGCTGGATGGCTGTGGAATAACCGGAGGCGTCGACCAGGGCGGCGATGGTCATTTTGCCGTCCGCCAGCTGGAATCCCACGGCATTGCGCAGCTGCACCGGAGCCTTCTGGCCGCGAAAGAAATATTCCGCCGGAACAGCTTTTTTCAGCTCGTCGGTGCTGAGAACGTGTTTTGTGGGTTGCTGGGCCACGGCCGACAAGAGCATCGTCAGCAGCAAGCACCCGAGAATTGCAAGGTTTTTCATGAGAATGCGCCCTCGTTTCGAGAATCGAAGAATACCCAACGGAAATCTAATCTTTCTAACTGTTTGAGGCAAATTGAGCCGCAGAAAAGGTATTTCGGTTTGGTAGCAAGATTCGGATAGCCGTTGCGAGACGTTCGCCGTAAGCTTTTCTCGTTATGACAACCAGTGCGATACTCACGACAGAAAGCATACAAACCATGCCTTCCTCTCATCCGACCCCGACGCCAGAGCAATCGGTTCCCGCAACTCCGGATGAGATGCGCTGGGCCGCGGTCGTGGCGCGGGATGCGTCGCGTGACGGACAATTCGTCTTTGCGGTGTCCACCACCGGCGTATATTGCCGGCCTTCGTGTGCGGCTCGGCGGCCGCGTCGGGAAAACGTCCAATTCTTCCTTCAACCCAATCAGGCAGAACAAGCCGGATTTCGTGCCTGCCTGCGTTGCCGTCCTAAAGCGGCAAGCGGAAACAGACGCGCCGATAATATTAAGGCTATCTGCCGCTATATCGAACAGCATCTGGACGAACCGCTCACCCTCGAGCGGCTGGGCAAGGAGTTCGGGCAAAGCCCCTTTCACCTGCAACGGCGCTTTAAGTCTGCTCTCGGCATTACGCCCCGAGAATATGCGGACTCGTGCCGGCTGCGCTCGCTCAAGCGAAATCTGCAGGCTGGCGACTCGGTCACGCGTGCCATGTACGACGCAGGCTACGGATCCAGCAGCCGCCTGTATGAACGCACAGCCTCGCAGCTTGGCATGACACCGGATAAGTACCGCCGTGGCGCGATCGCGGCTACTATCAAATACACGCTGGTGGATTCTCCGCTGGGGCGCATGTTGATTGCCGCCACCGACCGCGGGATCTGCGCGATCCAGTTTGCCCGGAGCGATGGAGAGCTGCTGGAAGGCTTGCGGCGTGAATTTCCATTCGCGGCCCGCAAATCCGATGATCGAGGATTACGGTCATGGGTGAGCACGTTGTTGCGGCAGATGCGCGGCAAAGAACTGGATGCGGCCTTGCCGCTCGATATTCGCGCTACTGTGTTCCAGAGGCGGGTCTGGAGGTATCTGCAGTCTATTCCGTTTGGGGCGACTCGATCGTACAACGAGGTTGCCAAGGGTATCGGGCAGCCGACGGCTTCCCGGGCGGTGGCTCGGGCTTGTGCCACGAACCCGGTTGCGGTCGCGATTCCTTGCCATCGCGTCGTTCGCGGAGACGGCAGCATGGGCGGCTATCGCTGGGGTATCGAACGGAAAAAAGCTCTGCTCGCGATGGAGCAGCATTCGTAGAGATGTTGCCATGCCTCTTGCGGGCCAGGTCCGAGACGAGGCAAGACGTTGCAAGCAGCGTCTCTACGATGCGGTTCGTCGCGCCAGCAACCAGTTGAGCGAGGCTACCGCTGCGGCAACCAGGATCATAAGCGATTTGCTGTAGTCGATTTGGGTGAGCAAGCTTGCGCAGATCGCGACACCCACAAATGCGATCACGTTCCCGCCAGGAAGGCGGAATAGCGCGGGGGAACTACTTTTCCTTCGCAGAGCCGGCAGAGCCGCGCACACCACTCCGTAGTAGAAAAGACGCGAGCCTGCGGAAAGGGTCACGTTCCACGTAAAGTTTCCGATCAGCGCCAGTAACCAGACCAGCAGGGCAAACCCAAGGATAGAGAAGTAAGGCGTGCGAAAGCGGCGATGCACGAGTGCGAAAACAGAAGGAAAGTCTCCGCGTTCCGCGAGCGCGAAAGTGATGCGGGGCGTTGCCAGGATGTTTCCGCTGAGATATCCGTAGACGGATAACAATGCTCCGATAGCGATGACTGCGGCTCCACCCTGACCGATCACGATTCGCGCCACCTCGGCCAGTGGGCGCTCGCTGTGCGCCGGGTCCGGGAGCACACCGACCACGACCCATTGAATCAGCGCATAAATAAATGTGCAGGTAACGAGGGCGGCGAAGAGTCCAAACGGCACGTCACGACGGGGATCTTGTGCTTCACCGGTAGAGATCAGAGCGGCCTCAAATCCTCCATAGGCAAAGATGAGGAGGACGATGGCTTGTACCCATGAATGAGCCTGGGATGGGCTGCTTTCGATGGGTACGAGCCGGTGCGTAGAAATCAGGTAGAGCGCTCCAGCCACACACACGAACCCAAGAGACGCCAGTTTTCCGAGCGTGAAAGCCGTGCTGACATGCGTCCCGGCCCGTACGCCGAAGAAATTTATGAGGGCGAGCACCCCGATCAGGACTGAAAGAATCATCATTCTCGGTAGAGGCTGGGTGGAGCGCGGCCAGAATTCTCCGAGATATGTAACAAAAAGATCGGCGTTCGCGGCGCAAGCTGTCATCCGAACAAACCAAACGAGCCATGCGACTTGAATTCCCATGAATCGGCCGAAGGCTTCGCGCGCGTAGAGATAAGGTCCGCCGGTCTCAGTGAAGCGGGAAGCGACTTCGGCAAAGCATCCCATCACGACCCCGACCGCGGCTCCGGCAAGCAGCACGCCTAGAATGGTGCCTCTTCCCGCTTTCGCCGCCAGAGCGGAGGGCAGTCCAAAGACGCCGCTGCCGATGATGCAATTCACCGTGAGCGCCGCGAGGCTCCAGCGCCCGATGGCGCGAACCAATCCCTCCCTCGAAGCGGCCTGCGTAGCGGTTTCGCTCACGGCGAGTTTGTATCACAAACGGCGGAATCTCTGAATGGACGGGACGCGCCACGGGTGGGATAGTGACTTTGGAACAGATGATTACCCCACTAACGGTTGCTGTGCAGAATCCACCGCGCGGAATACGTGTGGTATCTGTACACGACATCTGGAAGGCGAGCGTCTGAAACCCGCGCCACTCAAGGCATTGGGGATGGTGACTCTTGAGCGGACCAAAGTAATGTGAGAATTACCAAAGGCGCATGCCCGTGGGATATCTACTCCCGCTGGTTTGCCGATGAGATGTTGGGACATCAAAGCGATGGCTCAAGAAGATATGGACGATCTTCATCTACGGATAGCTCGCGTTACCGAAGACCTGCGGACGATCCAGCAGGAGCTCAACTGCGCCGCCATGCAGGCGCCCAGCGATCCGGAATTAATGGAGGCGCTCAATTCGTTTTCGGAAACGGAGCCGATCGAAACTCTGCGCGTGGCCCTCGACCAGATGCGCCACTTCCTGTGGTTCTATTCGCAGGTGATGAGCAACGAGCCTGAATTTGGCGATAAGTTACGCCAATCTGCCTCGGCGAAGACCGCAAGTGACGACAATCCGAAACCAGAGAGCCGTTTTGTGGATCAGCTTTCCCGCGCAGATGAAATGATGCTGCTCCGCCATCTCGCCGAAAACAAGCAGCGCAAGCCGAACTAAGTCAACCTGAATTATCGGCGCAGATCAGCAAATTCCACGCTAGAACTGAACCGCACAAGGGCCTAGTATCCTTGTCCGTGAACAATCGTCTTCAGGATTTGGCCGGCTGGATCCAGCACCACGAAGTCCGCCTCCGCGCCGGAGGCCAGAACTCCTCGCCGATCGTCAAAACCCACGGCCCGCGCAGGGTTCAGAGACGCTGCCCGCACAGCATCCTTCAGAGGCCAGCGAGCAAATTGCACGACATTACGCACGGCGCGATCCATGGTGAGCACGCTGCCGGCAAGGCTGCCTCCCGAGGTGCACTTACCGTCTTTCACATCGACCTGGATAGGGCCGAGTTGATAGCGGCCGTCCGGCATGCCGGTAGCAGAAATCGCGTCGGTAATGAGCACCGCGCGCTCGATGCCCTTCGCGCGCAGAAATAACTGCACGACTGGCGGCAGCACGTGGATCCCATCGACTATGATGTCGGCCGTCAAGCGGTCGTCTGTGAGCACCTCGCCGACAATACCCGGGTCGCGATGATCCAGCGGACGCATGGCATTGAAAGTGTGCGTTGCATGCCTGGCCCCGGATGTCACCGCTTGCTGGGCGATCGGCATTTCTGCATCCGAGTGGCCGATACTAACCAATACCTTCCGCCGGGCGGCCTCCGCGATCACCTCCATGGCTCCGGGAATTTCCGGCGCAATCGTAATCATGCGAACGTGGCCGCGGGAAGCTTGCCATAAGCGATCGAAGATGGGGACCGTGGGCGCTACCAGATTCTCGGGGGGATGCACGCCACGGCGCTTGTGGCTTAAGAACGGTCCCTCGAGATGGATGCCTAGCGGTCTTGCCTGCACCGCGCCGCCGTTTGAAGGAACGGATTCGATGGCGTCCGCCAAGCGCTCGAGCGCCGCACAAGTGGAGTCCAACGGAGCTGCGACCGTGGTCGGGAAGTATCCCGTCACGCCATGGCTCGCGAGGAACCAACCTAATTCCGGCAACTCGGAGACGGACGCGCGCATGAGATCTAACCCAGCGCCACCATGAATATGGATATCCAGAAATCCGGGCGCGAGGACCGAATTGTCGAAGTCCACGAGTCGGGTATTCGATCCAACTTCCTTTTGAGCGCGAGACGAAATGTCGCAAATCTGCCCGTCTTCGGTGAAGAGCAACGGATGGTCGATCTCCTCGATCGGAGTGTAGAGGCGGGATGCGGTGAAGACGGTCTTCATGAATGGCCAAACCTGCAAGCGACGTTTTATCGTAATCGCCGCGGGTCATAGGCACAACTGGAGGAATAATAGGAGATCTTACAAATCCGATCGAGACTCAAGTTCGGAGCAACAGGGACCTAGGGCAAAGAGATTGCAGGCTACGCCAACCTCGGCAGCAATTCGGGGCCGCCATCAGTTCAGAATGATATAATTTCGATGCGATCAGGCAGTTTCCTGCTTGCAATTGCGCGACACTCCGTCGCGCCGGTCGCGCCGTCGGGGAGTGGCTCAGCCTGGTAGAGCACCTGGTTCGGGACCAGGGGGTCGGAGGTTCAAATCCTCTCTCCCCGACCATTTCAAAACAAAGCCACTTACGCGGGATTCCTACCTGCGCGAAATTCTAAGCCAAGGGGTCAATCAGCGCAAGGGTTTTGGCGGCGAGGAAAAACGCCGATAGTAGCACCTACAGGTTTGCGCGCTTCGTCAAACGAACCGGCAAGCTGTGCTGCGGTTGATTTGCCAATATCGCTGTGCCGGTAATGGTGTCGCCCTGCACGTTACCCGAAAAATGCAGGTCGTAATCGCCTGGGATACCCAGCACACTTTGAATTGCAGGGTCGAAGTTGTTAACGTGAACACGGCCTTTGATTAGCCGTTCATCACCTGCGTACGTGCCGACCCAAGTGAAGCCATTGTCTCCGCCGAATATCTTTCCATTGATGAAAACGCATACGCCGCCACTGGTGTACTGCGGTGTTTGAATCTGGAGAATCCAAAATCCGTCCAACATCCGACCCGTCCCCTACCCCCGAAAATCACACGTGTGCGTTTCACATTGTAGTAGTATCGGGTAACGAATTTGCAGCCCATGTTCCTCGGAATCAAACTTGAGGGTTGGCTCACAATTATCGCCATTATTGTTGGACCGCTGCTTGCATTCGCGGTTCAGCAATGGCGCGACAAACGGCGAGAGCGCCGAAACAGGAAGATAGATATTTTCCGACGCCTATTGCTCACGCTCAAGGTTCCGATGGCCCAGAATCATGTTGATGCTCTCAACAGCATACCTCTTGAGTTTTACTCACACCCTCAAATAATGAGCGCATGGCGGCTGTACACTTCCCACCTAAATGACGCAGCTATGCTCAAGGCGGACAACATGGGTTGGGGCAGAAAGAAGTTCGAATTGCTGGTTGACTTAGTGGGAAAGATGGCCAGTGCGCTCAACTACTCGCATATTGACGCCGCAGCGCTGCGCGATAATATTTACGTCCCACAGGGCTATCAAGACGTCGAAGAACAATGGCGACAGATTCGGGACGCATGGCTGCAATTGCTGAATGGCCAGCGACCATTGCCAATGACAATGGTCGGCCCCGTGCAGGTTGAGCAGCCAATGCAGCTTATTCAGGAATTGCCTTCGGCTCCGCAACCTGCCCAGCCTGCGCTTCCACCCGCCGCACCCCCGCCCGGCAACGGGAACTGATGGTAGCGGCTTACTTCGTGGGATACCGCTTCTGAAGCATCTTGAGTAAACGCTGCTCGTCCTTTTTGCCCAGTCGAACAGCTAAATGCAGTCGATTAGTTCTCTTGCTAACGCGAATTGAAATGTTTGCCTTTCCAATGATGCCCTTCTTCGGTGTCCGTTTTGCATTGGCCATTGAAGAATTTTACGCTAAGAAGGGCGAGCGGACCGGAGCGGAGCCACGAAAAAGACGCAGAAATGAACCTTGTTTCTTGGTACTCTCATGACTATGAGCCAAGCGGTTAGTCCGGACCCCGTGGTACCACCGGAGTTAGATCAGCTTGACACCTTCCTGGAGGCGGTCGCTGTAAACAAACCACACCCAACTCACTTCTACCTTCGCGTTGGACTGTTGCATTGTCCAAAGTGTGGAGGTGCACGCCGGATGGACATGTGTTTGTTACATCGAGAGACTTACGGCAGTCGACCGCCGATATTTGCGATATTGCGTTGCGGACAGTGCGACACGACTTTTACAGCCGTTGCGTATGACGGTCCCAGTGGACCCGCCCTTGCAGTTTTGCCATCGACGAATGGCGGTCTAACAACGCCTCACACTCCGCCGGGCGTCGCCTATTATCTTGATCAGGCGCAGCGATCACACTCAATTGGCGCGAACTCTGCAGCCGTGGCCATGTTTCGCGGAGCCTTGGAACATCTTTTGTTTGAGCAAGGTTTCAAAGACGGGATGTGTGGCAAAAAGCTGGCGGACCTTGAAAAAGCAATTGTGGCAGGGACGGCTCCAAAATGGGCCAACGAGCTTGATACTGAGTTCTTGAAGGTGATGAAGAAGTTGGGAGACGGTTCAATTCATCCAAATAATGGCGATGTGAGCAAACAGCAGAAATTAGATAACGAACTGATTGCCAAAGTACGACACACTTTCGAGATGCTGTTGTTTATCGTGTACGAAATTCCTCTGCAAAAAATGGACCGGCTTGCGGCTCTCAAGGCTGCAGTAATAAAGAAATGACGAGCATCACTCCGTCTCGGGCAGCGGGTAGGAAGTATGCCACCCGCGAAAAACACACTACCCGATAGGCCATCCCCGGCCTAAACCTCGCTCTAAACGTCTGCAAACGCAGGGAAACGCGTGACTTGGCGCGATCCATGCGGGTTATAACATTCCGCTTGACAATATCAGTCTCCAGCGAGATAATCTAATCCGCAAGGGCAAAGGGGGAAGGACATGGGACCGCTGAACCAGGACGCTCGGCGTGAAGGTCGCAAAGCTATGGAAATGTCTTTAACAGCGGCGGCACGGGTGCGCCGAAAAATCAAAGCGGGTCCGCGAATGATCCGCAACGAAATTCTGACTCCGATTGAAGCTATAAAACGGCTGGCCACGAAAGTGGACAACGCCCGGAGGTTAATGCGCGAAGAAAAGCTAAGCCCCAATGACATTCACTGTGCGCTGATTTTCTGCACGCCAGAGGTGCCGGGCCACGAGAACGCGTTCAAATATAAGTGGCTTCCCGAAATTGGAGAAAGCCGAGATTACTTTATGTCGGAAGAAATTCGGAGCTATTTTCTGTGGTTTGAGGATCTGTCGTACAAAGCTGCCATCCTTTTTCTTGGCATTCTCTGGTATCAAGAGGACCGCGAAGCCCGAGCTAAAGGTGAGCCGGGGTCAATCGCGTTTATCACCCCGTTCATGGGCGGCCCAAAAGCGGAAAAGCTGATGCTGGCCGCTAAAGACCATTTCATTAAAGGCGGGAATAAGACGCAGGATAACTGAGAAAGGGACGTATGGGCCGCGAAGAGCAACACAGGGCACACGACGCAGAAAAACGAATTTTGGGCGACATCGAACGCGTGCGCCGAAACCATCAAGCCAATCGGCGCGAACTTGGGCGACTGTTCCGCGACTTACAAAATTTATACAGCGAGCGAAACTCAGGCGGCATGCGCCTGACTTCCGGGCACGGCCAGTTTGAACAGAAGATAAAGGAACTCGGATTTAACCCCCGCCGTGTCCGCGAATGGATTTGCGATTTCGAAGTTGAGGCTGGACTGCGCCCGCCCACCGAATCGACCGCAAGCAAACGCCGGACACGCCGTGCAAATTCATCTGCGGAGTTCAATCGGGGTTATCAGGCGGCATTGCGGATGAATGATGCCTCGCAGGACCCGGTGTCCCATTTTGCTTCGCTATTGCCCTTTGGTGCGCTCAAAGCGGCGTACCGCGCAGCCCTCCAAGAACTACATCCCGATCACGGCGGCTCTGAAGAGCGCACGAAAGATTTGATCCGCGCCTGGAAGGAGATTGAGCTGCTACACGGTTTTGTTGCAACAGAATTTCCCGATATCTTAGAGGTGAGTGTTCAGTGACACTCCATAGCTGGAAGATAATGGTAAACCGTCTTTTTTTTGGCCAATCTGTTCGGAATATACAGAACGATCAGCATTAGGAGAACTAATATGTATTTAGATTTTGAGATCGCACGGAAAGAGTTGAAGCGAGTAGCGCAGAGCAAGGAACCCCACATTCCTGTCTCGATCCTTGCGGGGTATCTCCTCGATTACTGGACACGCGATTCCGTAGCCGCGCCGCCTGTCCGCAACGATGAAGTCCGATGGCTGGAGGCGCTGTATCAGCTCCAGGACGTGCGCCATGCGTGAAGACATGTCGCAGTTTTTGATGAGCTATTACGGCATGTGCGAAGACACGGCACGCGAGTTAATTGCCGAGGGCCTGGACACAACGAGTTTGCAACGGCTCACGGGATATCGTGCGCCAATGGGCGGTGACGCCTCCACACCGCCCCTCAAAGCTTGACGGTTAGCGGCTCACGGCTTGCCTTTACAAAGCGAGCTGAGAGCCGCCACAGCGGGAACCCCCCTTAACGGGCGTAAGCCGCAATTCGATTCAAAGGGAATTATTAAAATGCCGAATCCTTACGAACTTCGCGCCGAGAGGCACGATTACTTTCAAGCAGCGGAAAAACTCATTCAACAAGCGAGGACCAGTGGGAAAGACATCATCGGGCCGCAGCTTGAAGAATATAACGGGCTGATCGCAAAAATTAAAGTCCTTGACTCACAGATTGAGTCCATGGACAAGCTCGGCGCGCCCCGAGATGCACGGCCCGACTTCGGGGCAATGCTCGGCGGCACGGTTGCGCCGAACGAGCCAACGTGGGTTGACTCACGAACCGGACAGCCCGTTGCTGTTCTTAGACCAGACCAGCGGATGTCCGACCTTGTGACCCCCGGAGCCTACGGAGAACAGCCATTAAGCCTGGGCAATTATCTGCGGGGCGTCGTCACGGGCAAATGGCACGGAGCGGAACGCGAGCTGCGTGCGATGAACGAAGGCACTTTGGGCAGCGGCGGCTACCTGCTACCGTCGCCACTCTCGTCTCTAATCATCGACCGTGTACGCAACGCGGCAGTTATGGTCCGCGCTGGTGCTCGCACGGTGGCCATGGAAAGCGCTACTTTGGGCATGGCGCGAGTTGCGGCGAGTGGGGGCGATGTAACTCCGGCGTGGCACACGGAAGCGGCGGCGATCACGGCCTCAGATATGGCTTTTGAGAAGGTCGTTTTCACAGCTCAGACACTCGTGGCGCTCACTACTATGTCTGTCGAACTGTTTGAAGACGCATCGAACCTCGACGGTTTGGTGATTGACTCTATCTCGAAAGTTCTGGCCATCGAATTGGACCGGGCTTGCCTTACGGGAACTGGCGTTGCGCCACAGCCAAAGGGCATCGTCAATCAAAGCGGCGTGGTCATCGACACTACCACGTTCACAACTAACGGCTCTGTCATTTCCGCGTCTGCGCCTACCGGCGCGGTGGCGTGGGATTGGCTCGCCAAGCAGATCAGTGCACTGTGGTCTGTCAACGAAGTCCCGAACGCGGCCATTTATTCGGCTCGCACTGCGGGTGAACTGGACTTGCTCCGTGCTTCCACGGGCGCGGTCCTGCCACCTCCGGGCAGCGTTGCCAACCTGCAACTGCTGTTCACCAACAGCATTCCAAACAACCTCACGCAAGGCACGAGCAACGATTGCTCCGAAGCCTTCGTTGGGAACTTCGATCAAGCCATGATTGGGATGCGGCAGGGACTTGTCCTGGAAGTTTCACGTTATGCAAACGTGGGTGCCACGTCGCTATTCAGCACGATGCAGATTGGTATCCGCTGCTATTTGCGGGCGGACTTCCAGCTTGCACGGCCCGGAGCATTCCGCGTGGTCCAGGGTATTCGATAACCGAAGTTTGGGCGCGGGTTCATTCAACCGCGTCAGACGGTGTGCACAGTCTCCGCGCCTGAGATTCATTGAGGGCCGTGCGCGGTATCTGACGGTGGCCTGTGGCGATGCCACCTCCTAAAAATCACCACACCTCGTAAAGCGGGCGGTTCTGAACCGTAGGGCCGCCCGAATTTTAGGATCTGAGGTTTGGTTTTATGGAAGAAGAAAATGAGTCCCAACTTGCAAAGGATCTTGCACACGCGCTCTTTGTTTGCAAACTCCGCGATGACCTCGCGGAATTGGTGGACGATGCCAGAGTGCAGGACATGAATGCCACTGACATCAAGGCCACAGTCTTGTTAGCGTGCGCCATCGTGGACAGCAAAGACATTCAAAGGGCATCGGGGAAGTGAGTATGAGCAAGCCTCTGTTTGAAGTCCTTTTTCAGCCCGGCGAGGCCATTGAGGTCCGTGTAGTAGCCCCGTGGTGCGGTTCGGGCTTCTTTGACAATGCAGCGGATTTGCAGGCAGCCCTTGAGGAGCTGGACGGCCTAAAGCCGGACGGGATTTATTGCTCCCTCAATCCAGTCAAACACGCTGTCTTTTTGCGAAGTCCGAATGAGTTCAAAGCCGCCAAGAAGGGCAAAAAACTGGCCGCGAGCAAGGAAGACATTGCTTGCCGGAGATGGGTGCTCATTGATGTTGACCCGATTCGGCCCAAAAATGTTTCTGCTACTGACGCGGAGAAGGCTGTTGCTTTGGCCGTTGCTCGCCAAGTGCAGGAATACTTACGCGGGCAAGGTTTCCCCGAGATGATTCTTTGTGATTCGGGCAATGGCTACCATTTGCTGCTCGCTGTGGATCTGCCAAACGATGAAAACTCCACACGCTTGGTGCGCGGCTTTCTTACCTATCTCTCCGCGCAATTCTCCACACCGGGCGCAAAAGTGGACACAGTTAATTTCAACCCCGACCGCATCACGAAGGCTTACGGCACATGGGCACGCAAAGGCCCAAACACTCCCGAGCGACCTCACCGGCAATCCAAAGTGCTCGCGCTGCCTACGGAGGTGTCCCCAGTATCCGAGGATTTGCTGGAGCGGATGCAATGCAAGAAGGAAACGGCGGCCCTTCTGCCGGATGCCGGTGACATAATCGAGCGGCAGATTGCAAAGTTACGAGAGTGGGCGGATACCGTGCCGGGCTTCCCGAAGATCGCACGCCTAAAGCGGGAGGCCAATAAGGTCACAGTCATCCCTGAATTTTGCTATCTGAATCCCGACCATCAAGGAACCTCACCGGGTATCACTTTCCATGCGGACGGGGGGCGCGGTAACAGTTGCAAGCATGAAGGCTGTGCAATGCCGTTCAAAGCATGGTGGGCAGAGGTTGAAAAAGTCTATGGCCGAAAGCTCGGGTTTGAACCTGACATAGTCTTCGGGGAGAAGAAAAGGCCCTGGAGCATTGAGAACTACACGCGCATCCGACCGGAACCCATTGACTGGATATTCCGGGGCTTTCTTGCTAAGGGAAAAATCACGTTGTTTTCCGGCGAGCCTGGAGAGGGCAAAAGTCTTGTAACTGTGGATTGGTCCGCGAGAATCACCACTGGGCGGGGATGGCCTAACGGTGACGGTATCCCGCCGATGTCTGTCCTCATGTTCAACACCGAGGACGACCCGGGCGACACAATCAAGCCCCGCTTCATGTTGGCCGGTGGGGACTCCAGCCGGTTGTTTCACATCCAGATGCCGGAAGGCGAAGGCTTTCTTGTGGACTCACCTCAGCACCTCGCGATACTTCGGGATGCGTTGGACCGGCATCAGGAAATCGGGCTGATTGTGATTGACCCGATAAGCGAGCATTGCGCCCAAGAGAAAGAACAAGACATTCGGCGCGGCGTGGCTGCGTTCCGTGAGCTGCTGTCTGAGCGCAACATCGCTTGCTTGCTGGTAAATCACTTCAACAAAATGTCCATCAAGAACCTCAGCGGAGTGCCGGACAAGGTGGGAGGTGCAAAGGCTTGGGTGGGGCTGCCGCGATTCGTATTTGCGGTGCAAAGGGACGCAGAGGGCAAGCACCATATCTGCCGCATCAAGGGCAATCTCGGGGCGCACAGTTCTGCCTCGCAAGACTTCCAGATAGAAGCACGCACCCTGCCGGACTGGCCACAGATAGGGGAGCAACCTGCCATCCACTGGACAGGCGAGGGCACCGCAACAGTAGGGGAGATCCTGGCCAACAAAGAAGCCAAGGGCACAAAGGAAGGTGATTGCTATTCGGCCCTCAAGGGACTGCTTAAGAGCGAGGGGCAGGATGCGGCTGAGTTGTACTCCGCACTGACGGCGGCAGGCTTCAGCGAGCGCACGATCAAGCGTGCCCGGGACAAGATGGTCCTCGATGGCGTGATGGCCAGTCCGTATCGTCTGCCCGGCCAAGGCAACAAATGGTTCTGGAAGCGGACGTGAGAAGGCCAAGTGCTCACGTCACACAATCTTGGCCTTCTCGGTATTCTCGGTCTCCTCGCAATACCGTTTATGTCTAAGTATATGATAATAAAGATATTTAAATGGTATTCTCGGTCACCAGACCGAGGAGGCCGAGAATACCATATCAAGGGCGGTTGGCCTTCTCACGTTGCAACTGAAGCGGACACTTGTGATTGCACGCACAGGCAAGCGAAAGGATAGGGAACATGAATGATGACTTGGTAGTTAGCAAGGTATTGCCAGAAAGCGTGCCCTATGGAACGAACATAGCCCGTGGGCCGCATGTTTGGGTCGTGTACCGTGGGCCGAAGCTGTTGGGCGTGTATGCTACGGCGAAAGAGGCAAGGCGCAAGCACCACATCTGGCCCCAACGCAGCAAAGAGTATCAGCGAATGATGACGCAGCGAGCGTATAACCCTTGTGGCAAGCGGAACCCCGGGGGTGGTCAAAATGACGGGGGGTGATGTCCATACAAGCCCGTTGTATCAAAACTTTGTACAAACGATAATTGCTTAAAATTGCAACAGTTGTTACAAACAAAGGGGATGTCTAATATAAAAGGATTAGTTGCTGAAAACAAAGGGACGCAAAGACAATGGAATCATACAATTAGGCCAATTTTGGGGTGGTTTTGGGCAGGTCTATGGAACGTTGAACGGGGGTTGCCCGCCGTGGAATGTTTCAATATTTCAACAGATGACGCCCTGCGGGCGGTGCAGTTTGAAGCCGCTTCTATGCGCCACTAAGTGAGAGAATTGCAGCATGACAATGACCAGCCTCCCCGCTCCGCATGAGCAACGCAAGATTGAAAAACTGCTCCTGAAACTTTCGAAAGTGAAACCGATTTCAGCTAACCCGGCTCCGATTGTGCTCGGAAAATCTGCAATTCGTGCGGCCTTTACCGCGCACTCGCAAGTATTTTTTTCGACTTAGTTGCAACTCGCCGCCCGGCCTAAGCGGGCATGATAACGCAATTTCTCCCCCATCATAAAAGAGGGCCAGAGGGTCATTCCTTCTGGCCTTTCTTCTTAGCCCACGTGGCACTGACAAGCATGTCCAACCTGTCTTGTCGGCCCTTCACCCACCGGGCGTAATGCCTTTCTGTGGTGGTCACGCTGGTATGACCGAGCAACTTGGATACGTGCTCAAGCGGGACGCCTTTTTGCAACAGATCCACGGCGTATGTAGCGCGGAGCCTGTGGCTTATCATGTGGCCGTCATTTTCCACGCCCGCGCTTTTGAATGCTTCGGCAACTTGCTCGCCCATGTAACCGGCGTGCCGGTATTCGGACGAATCGCTTTTTTGCCGATTCCAGAACACATAAACAGGGCTGCCGTTGAGCACAGATGTGACTTCCTCTGCTACGTCCTTCGGGATGGGGATATAAAGTGGCTCGCCGGTCTTGGTGCGCTCACGGATGATTTTGTAAATGTCTTTTTCCTTGTCAAAATGCAAATCCGAACGCTGGAGCGTGGAAGCATCTCGAATGGCCAGCCCGCTCCACCGCATCAGCTTAATCAGCGTCCGCGTCTTGCCTGTCGCGGCCTTTATAATTTTCTCGTATTCGGCATCTGTCAGCGGCTCCGTTTTCGGCGCGTCAATCTTGATCGGAGATAGCTTGGGGATGCGGTCAATCCAAGCCGCGTTGTAGCAGAAGCGGAGGAAGTGGTTTAGGTGCTTTTGCACGACGGCTCGGCTGTACGAAGATTTATAAACCGGCGTCCAGGTGGCGCGGAGTGCGATGAGGTTGTCAATGGTGAGAGATTGCTTGACCGTCATCAGGCCGCGTGCTTCGGAGAAATCGCGGAGCCGCTTTAGTTCGCGTGAGTACATGGCGCGGACTCGCGGCTTAATCCCTTGCGCCTCTTTGTTGGCCTCAAAGGTTTCGATGGCTTGTCTGAGGAGCAAGCCCTCATGTGTTGGCTCAGGCACGCGGCCCGCTAGTTGGTCCTCAAGCCGCCGTTTGATGTCCTCTGCTTCAGCCCACGACCGAGTGCCAGCCTTGCGCCGGAACTGCTCGCCATTCTGTGACCATCGAAAATGCTTGCGGCAGTTGCACCGCTTGCAAAACTCATCTCCGGCGTATTTGCAGTCTGCCGAGTGTCGGACGAAGATCGTAATTACTACCATGACGCATCCTCTCCGAACCCCACGGACACACGCTAGCACAAACGTAGCACAAAATGCAAGAGGTATTTATAACTATGAATGAAATCAACACGCGAGAGGCGGCTTGGAGATTGCTAACTGAGTTCACCCAGTCCGAAAGCTTGCGCAAGCATGCCCTCGCGGTCGAGGCTTGCATGCGCGCCTGTGCCCGCAAGTGCGGCAATGGTTCGCCGGATGCGGAAAATCTCTGGGGAATCGTCGGACTGATTCACGACTTCGATTACGAGCGTTGGCCCAGCCCTGAAGAGCATCCCTACAAAGGCAACGAGATCTTGCAAGAGCGCGGATACTCCGACGAAATCCGCCGTGCCATCATGTCTCACGCCGAATATTCCGGCGTCTCGCGAGATACGCCGATGGAAAAGTCGCTATTCGCCTGCGACGAACTAGCTGGATTCATCACGGCCGTCGCGCTCATCAAGCCGGGAAAGTCGCTGGCCGAGGTCGACGCCAAGTCTGTTCGAAAAAGAATGAAGGACAAAGCCTTTGCCCGCAAGGTCAATCGCGACGACATCATCAAAGGCGCGGCGGATCTCGGCGTCGATCTCGATGAGCACATCGCCTTCTGCATCGAGGCCATGAAACCGATCGCCAAAGAACTGGGATTGGATGGCACCGCGGTCGCGCGGCCAGGGAACGATCCGGACAAAAACAGCGTGCAAGGCTGACTGGTTTCGCAGATAATCTCCTGTCCCCCATGGACACACCGCAGAGCGATCTGGAAGCCATTCGTAAGATCCTTGCGGATCTTACAGCTCGGGTCTACCGCATCGAACAGCGTCTCCAAATGGAGGCGCAACCAGCCATCAATCGTCCGCCCGCTGCCGCTCCGCCTCCTCCGCCGTCTGCCGTGCGCCCGGCGGGACCGACGCCCACGCCAACCGACAAGATGTCGGCAACCCCTCAGATGCCGGCTGCCAGCCCGACCGCTTCCTCAGTCCTTCTTCCGGTTCAGTCCAACGGCGACCTTGAGTCGCGCATCGGCTCGCACTGGCTGAACCGCATCGGCATCGCCGCATTGTTAATCGGGATCTCTTACTTCTTGAAATTTGCCTTCGACAACAACTGGATCGGTCCTACCGGACGCGTGACGATAGGAATCCTCGCCGGAATCGCCATGGTCATCTGGAGCGAACGGTTTCGCGCTCACGGATATAAAGCTTTCTCATACTCGCTCAAGGCAGTCGGCATCGGCGCCCTCTATCTATCGTTGTGGGCCGCCTTTCAGGTCTACAATCTGATTCCCAGCGGTGTGGCTTTTGCCATGATGCTGGCGGTGACCGCTGCCACCGCCGCCATGGCTCTCGCGGAGGATGCGCAAATTCTCGCCGCCTTTGCGCTCGCTGGCGGATTCAGCACGCCGGTCCTGCTCTCCACTGGTCAAAACCGCGAACTGGCGCTCTTCATCTACGTCGCAATCCTGGATCTCGCTACGCTGATATTAGTGACGTTCAAGCCATGGCGTCGCCTGCTGGTAATGAGCTATGCCGGCACCCTTCTTCTCTATCTCGGATGGTATTCAAGCTTCTACAGCCGTAATCAACTTGGGCTCACCATAGGATTCGCGACACTCTTCTTTGCCATCTTCGCCATCGCGCCGCTGGTCACGCTTCAGCCGGAAGGGGAGATTGCGATTTTCGCCTCGATTCCCGCGATCCTGGCATTCGTCAATGCGGGCGTCTATTTTCTGCAGGCTTACGTGATGGTCCATGAAGTCGATAAGACGTACATGGCTTGGTTCGCGCTGGCCCTCGCTGCCATTTACATCTATCTCAGCCGGCAGGTGCATGCCCGCGAACTCACGCCCGGCGCTTCGGAAATCTTGTACCACCTGCACCTCGCGGTGGCGCTCGGATTCATTACCATCGCCATTCCTATTCGCCTCGACGCTCACTGGATCACAATCGGGTGGTTCGTTGAAGCCGGGATCCTGCTCTGGGTGGCCAATCGCATCAAGTCCGATTTTCTAAACGTCTTCGCACTCGGCGCACTTGTGCTCGGTGTAGTCCGTTTACTGGCGATCGACAATTTCACGACCACGCAGCTGATCTTTAATACCCGCATGGCGACACACGCCGTGGCCGTAGCGGTTTTGGGAGCGGTGGCCTGGTATGCAGCTAAACGCGAGGACGAGCCGGCCCGCACCGTGGCGGCCGTTGCCGTGGTCGCCCTCAACGTTCTTGCCCTCATCGCGCTCAGCCGTGAGGTCGGCGATTACTATTCGCGGCAGATGGCAGACTTCCGCCCGGCCCTCCGCAATCAATGGCGGGGGGCCTATGCCGAATTGCACCGCATTGAGATCGAGCGTGACTTTACCTACTCTGCCTTGTGGATGGCGTATGGCGCCATGTTGATGGTCATCGGATTTCTGCGCCGCTCCGCGTTTGTGCGCTGGCAGGCGCTCATTCTCATCGCGGCGACCATTGTCAAAGTCTTCGTCTACGACGTCTCAGAACTTGATCGCGAATACCGCATCGTTAGCTTCATTGTGCTGGGAGTCTTGTTGCTCGCGATCTCGTTCGTCTATCAACGTGACTGGCTGAAGCTCTCCTCCAAAGCCAATGAGGGCTCAGCCAAGTGAAATTCGGCATCGCATTACTCGTATTCAGCGTTGCAGTTGGTGTTCCAGGTCCTCCGGAACCTGCCATTCCGTACTTCAGCAATCTGCGAGATGTTCGTATTGCGCAACCCGACCGCCAAAACTTCTTTATTGCGGACGAGGAATTGTGGACTCACTCACGTCCTGACCTTGGCGATCTGCGCTTGTACGATGAAGGCACTCCCGTCCAATACGCGCTCTCCGAGCAACGCGCCGGAGTGTCAACTGAGGCAGTGGAAGCAAAAATCCTTAACCTGGGAAGCGTTTCGGGCCACACGGAATTCGATCTCGATACGCAAGGTCTTGCCGAGTACGATCGCATTCGCCTCCGG
>Ga0307474_10001284_pt1 | contig 18302 bp, 12 predicted proteins | sample atmos_gasesECM1C_2_FD_203312 | JGI IMG/M metagenome (GOLD analysis project Ga0307474, IMG submission 203312) | Hardwood forest soil microbial communities from Morgan-Monroe State Forest, Indiana, United States - atmos_gasesECM1C_05 | ecosystem: Environmental > Terrestrial > Soil > Temperate... | reverse complement strand
TGTCTTTGATCAGCTACCTTGTGAAAGAGTTGATTCACATCCAAAGTGGTGTGCGACTAGCGGTGAATTACGGGTTGAATCGTGTGCGCTTCCCTGCTGCCGTGCGGGCCCATTCCAGGATTCGCGCGCGCGTGTCGGTGCTGACTTGGAAAGAACTTCCTGATTCCGTTGAAGCGACTTATGCGGTAACGATCGAAAACGAAAAGTCCGAAAAGCCTGCTTGCGTTGCCGAGTGGATCGTTCGCTACTACTTGTGACCCATGCGAATTGACCGCAGCAGTGGCGAGCTCGAATCTGAATTGAGAAATACGCGCTAGATTTGTCCCGTTTGCGCGCCGTGCAAAGCGGCGCGCAGGAGGATTTGGATTCTCTCGGGCATGGATGCAAAGCGCTCGTCTTTGGTCAGGCCCTGACGATAGCGAAAGTAAATCTGCTGCACGATGACCGCGAGTTTGAAACGCGCGAAAGTGAGATAGAAAGCGATCTGGGAAGCATCGCACCCCGTTTTTCGCGCGTAGCGCTGTACGAATTCTTCCCTTGTAAAGCTGCCGGGATGGGTTGTGGGTCCCCAGCGATTTTGCTGCAACTCCTCTGGATCCGTGGCATCCACCCAATAGGCCAGTGCAGTGCCGAGATCGGAAACCGCGTCACCGATCGTGCACATCTCCCAATCGAGGACACCGATGATGCTTGTAACGTCGCTCGAATCAAGCACTACATTGTCGTATTTGTAGTCGTTGTGGATCAGCGAGACTACGCTCGTGGAGGGTATGCACTGCTGCATCCACGCAGAGATCTTCTCCACTTCCGGATAATCGTGAGTTTTGGAACCGTAGTAGCGTTCGATCCACCCGCGAACCTGCCGTTTCAGATAGCCTTCCGGCCTGCCCAGATCAGCGAGACCCACGGCTGCGTAATCCACGCGGTGCAGGTGAATAAGGTTGTCGACAAAAGATTCGCTGAGCCGCCGTGCTTTTTCAGCTGGAAAATTCAACCCGTGCGGCAGGTCTCTGCGAAGGATGATGCCGCGGATCGGTTTCATCACGTAAAACGGTGCGCCGAGGATTGCATCGTCTTCGCAATATAGAAGCACTTCGGGAGCTGGGGCGTAGACGGAGTGGAGCTTTCTGAGCACGCGAAATTCGCGGCCCATATCGTGGGCGGACTTGACCTTGCTTCCGAAGGGCGGCCGCCGAAGCACCAACTCCCTCGCACCGAGCTGCAATGAGTAAGTCAAGTTAGAATGACCGCTCGGAAATTGGCGGACCTGGAGGGCACCCGCTTCGTTGGGAAAGTGACGGCGCAAGTAGGGTTCGAGCGTGGCCAAGTCAAGCTCTTCGCCCTGTCGAATAGCCGCTGGATGGTCCAGCAAGTCGCTCATCAGAAAGTCTCCCTAACGATAGGTCAACATTGCCGGATTGCTGATATGCCCGTGAGAATTGAAACCGCTGAGCGTAAATCGCTCCGCGGCGTAGAGAAATTCACTCCAAGAAGAGTTCCGCGACATCCAACTCACTTGTAAAGTGCTCTCCGGAGAAAGCTGCAAAGCACGCTGCATGGCAACAGCGATGGGACCACCGGAAGTAAAAATCGCGACGCGTTCACCGCGGCTGCCGGCCGCAAGGAACTTCGCCAGGCCGGAATTCACCCGGGAGCAAAACTCCAGCCAGGTTTCGACACCTGGCGGGCAAATCGCGCCGCGCACCCATTCGCCAATAACGGCTTCGAACAGCTTTTGAAAAGTGGCCCGCCGCGCGGCTGAGTCGGACGACGCTTTAAAAGCGGCGTGGAGAGCTCGCACGCTCTGATCGTTTTCCAGCAATCCAGGCAGGCTGTGTGCGAGCACAGCTTCGCCTCGATACTCATCGAACTCCGGCAGCACCAGGGGGTCGGGAAACTTGAGGCTGGCTTTGGAGTAGGCGTTGCTTACGAGCCTGAGGGTGTCTTTCTGGCGGACACAGGGACCGGCGCAGACGCGGTCAAAAACGATTTGGCGGCGAGCCCAATACTCGCCGAGATGACATGCCTGCGCCTCTCCGAGAGCAGACAGCTTGTCGTAGTTCTGCTCAAGAAACGAAGCCTGCGCATGACGAACGAGAAAGAGAATTCCCATTACCACCTGGCCCTTCCGTCAAACGTTATACCGCAAGACGTCCCGTGGAGAATGTAATTCGCGCAAGCCCAGACTCCGATCGCCAGCCAATCGGGAGTTTTCAATTGGCGCGTTCGAACAAGGCCGCCGCGCCCTGCCCTCCTCCGATGCACATGGTGACGACCCCGTAGCGCGCTTTTTGGCGGGTCATTTCGTTGGCGATGGTGCCGACCATGCGCGAACCGGTCATTCCGAATGGATGACCGATGGCGATCGAGCCACCGTTGACATTGAGTTTTTCCGGGTCCATGCCCAGGCGGTCGCGGCAATAGATGACCTGGACAGCGAAAGCTTCGTTCAGCTCCCAGAGATCAATGTCATTCACACGCAAGCCGCAACGATTGAGGAGTTTTGGCACTGCGAAAACCGGTCCGATGCCCATTTCGTCCGGTTGGCAACCGGCGACCTGGAAGCCGCGGAAAACGAGCTTGTAGGGAATATCTAACTGATCGGCACGCTGGCGAGACATCAGCAGCGTCGCAGAGGCCCCGTCCGAGAGTTGTGAAGAGTTGCCGGCCGTCACCGTTCCCTGGCCACTGCCAGGATCAAAATGAGGTTTTAGGTCAAGCAACCCTTCGAGCGTAGTATCGGGCCGGTTGCATTCATCGCGATTAACGGTAAGTTCCTCTTTGCCAACAAGTTCTCCGGACCTTTTGTCAAGGACGCCGCGAGTGACCCGCATCGGAGCGATCTCCGCGTCGAAGAAAGCCTCTTGCTGCGCGCGGGCGGTGCGCTGCTGACTCAAAAGCGAGTATTCGTCCTGAGATTCGCGACTCACTTTGTATCGTTTCGCGACCACTTCCGCGGTATTGCCCATCACCATGTAGAGTCCCGGCATTTTCTCCAACAAACCGGGATGCGGGTTGTTATCTCGCGGAATCATCGTGATGCTCTCCACGCCGCCGCCAATGGCCGCATCAACACTCTCATTGATAATCTGGTGGGCCGCCACCGTGATAGCTTGCAGACCGGAAGAGCAGAAACGGTTGACGGTCGTGCCGGCGACGGATGCCGGAAGGCCCGCCAGCATGGCGGAAATCCGTGCAATATTCTGACCTTGCGCGCCGTGAGGCTGGGCGCAGCCGAGGACGACGTCTTCGATTTCTTTTGCGGCTAGTTTTGGAGTTTTGTCCAAGACATCTTTGATACAGTGGGCGGCGAGGTCCTCGGGCCGCGTAAGGTTAAAAGAGCCGCGAAACGACTTGGCAAGGGCCGTCCGCGAACTGGCAACTACCACTGCTTCTCTCATGCTTTCTCCAGTTTATTGAAACGATGTTCCAGAGCGATCGAAGTCTTAGAGCCATGCGGCGTGATCACAGTCACGAGGAGTGACGCCTACGCTGCCGCGCCTTCTTCCTTGCCAAAATCGGCGAACCTCTTACCCTCATCCGCAAACCGCTTCAACAGCGGGGCGGGCCGCCAGATCTCACCGTGCTGACGGTGGAATTCGAAGACGCGGTCGCAAACCTGTTTGAGACCGACAGTGTCGGCGTACCACATCGGACCGCCGCGATGGGCGGGGAATCCGTAGCCGTTGAGATAAATTATGTCGATGTCCGAGGCGCGCAGCGCGTAGCCTTCCTCCAGAATGCGCGCACCTTCGTTAACCAGCGCATAGAGGCAACGGTCGGTGATTTCTCCTGCAGATATTTGACGCTGTACAATGCCCGCTTCGTCGACCCATTTGCGAACGAGTTCCGTCACGAGGGGGTCCGGCGTCGCACGGCGCTGATCGTCGTACTTGTACCAGCCTGCGCCGGTTTTCTGGCCGTACCGGCCGAGTTCACAAAGGTGATCTTCGGCAAACGGTTGACGAATGCCGGGTACTTCCAGGTGGCGATATTCTTTGCGGATGCGCCAGCCGACATCGAGGCCCGCGAGGTCGCCAGTGGCCAGGGGCCCCATGGCCATGCCGAAGCCGGAAAGGGCTTGGTCTACGGCTTCGATTCCCGCACCTTCTTCGACGAGGAACTGGGCTTCGCGGCGGTACGGACCAAACATGCGATTACCGACAAAACCGCGACAGTTACCGACGAGCACGCCCACCTTGCCGAGCGATTTCGCAAGTTGCATGCAGGTGGCGATTACTTCCTTTGAAGAAGCCTTACCGCGGACGATCTCCAGAAGCCGCATAACATTGGCAGGGCTGAAGAAATGGGTGCCGATGACGAACTCAGGCCGCGAAGTGGAGGAAGCGATCTCATCGATACTTAGCGTAGAAGTGTTGCTGGCAAGGATGGCGCCTGGTTTACATACGCGATCCAATTCCCTGAAGATTTCCTTCTTGAGGGCCATGCCTTCGAACACAGCTTCGATAACCAGGTCCACGCTTGAGAAATCGTCGTAGGTAAGCGTAGGCGTGATCCGCCGCAGGCGCTCTTCAGCAACCTGCTCTGGGAAACGACCGCGCTTGACGGAATTCGCGTAGTTCAACTGGATCGTGGCTAGTCCGCGATCGAGCGCGGCCTGGTCCGCTTCTTTGAGAAGCACGGGAAGACCTGCATTGGCGAGCACCATGGCGATGCCACCACCCATGGTACCGGCACCGACAACCGCGGCAGATCTAACGGGAATGATGGGTGTCTCCCTGGGGATATCAGGAATCTTGTTGACTTCGCGCTCGCTGAAGAAAACATGAATAAGCGATTTAGATTGTTGAGAAAACAGGCAGTCGATGAAGAGTTTCTGCTCCACCTTGCAGCCTTCTTCGAATGGCATTTTCGTAGCGGCTTCCACGGCACTGACGGCGGCAACGGGAGCGAGCAGACCGCGCTGCTTTTTAGCAGCCGTCTCGCGCGCGGAAGCAAAGATCTGCACGTTGTCCGCCAGGTTTCCGAGCTTTTCATCGCGTTCACGCGTTTTGGGAGCAGGCTTACCAGCGACCTCGCGGGCGAACGCAACCGCTCCGGCAAGGAGATCATCTTCGATGAGGCGGTCGACGATGCCGAACTTCAGCGCTTCCTCCGCTTTGACCGGGTTGCCGCTCATACACATTTCGACGGCTCTGGCGACGCCGGCGAGCCTCGGAAGGCGCTGCGTGCCCGCCGCGCCGGGGATGAGGCCGAGCTTTACTTCCGGCTGGCCGACCTGTGCGGTGGAAAGAGCAACGCGATAGTGGCCGGCCATCGCCAATTCCAGCCCCCCGCCAAAAGCCGTTCCGTGAATGGCTACAATCACCGGCTTGCTGCTGTCTTCAATTTTCAAAAGCAACGGAAGAAGCCCGGCGCCGCGCGGCTGGCCCGACGCCATCTTGCCGAATTCTTTAATGTCCGCGCCGGCGACAAAGGTACGGCCGCCGCCGATCAGGACCACGGCATTGACGCTGTCGTCCTGAGCAATCTGATCCAGCGCTTCTGAAATGCCTTCGGGGACGCCGGGACTCAAAGCGTTGACCGGAGGATTGTTGATGGTGATGACGGCAATTCCGTTGTCTTTTGTGAATTGCACTTGATCGGTCATAGCCGGGCTCTCTCGCTAATAAATGTAATTTACGCGCTCTTCGCAGATACGTTACCAGAATCGATAACCATCGAGGCGATGCGCTCGCGATGAAACGTGGCATCTCCGAATGCTGTTTCCGAGGCCTTCGCACGACGGTAGAACAAGTGCAGATCGTTTTCCCAGGTGAAACCCATGCCGCCATGAATCTGGATGCCACGGTTGCCAACCGTGCGCCCGGCATCGCTGGCATACATCTTGGCGATGGAAACAGAAGTGGCCGCGTCGGGCAAGTTTTCTTCCAGCGCCCATCCGGCATAGTAGACCGCCGAGCGGGAGCTCTCGGTTTCCAAATACATGTCCGCGCACTGATGCTGCACCGCTTGGAACATTCCGATGGGTTTGCCGAACTGTTTCCGAGTCTTGGCATATTCGACAGTAATGTCCAGGGTCCGCTGCATGCCGCCGACCAATTCGGCAGCCAGAGCGGCCGTGGCGATGTCGAAAGCCCGTGGGAGATCGGTGGCGGCGCCGATTTCTTCCGCCGGAGTGTCGCTGAATTCCACGACGTAAAGCTTCCGGGTAAGGTCCATGGCGGCCATGGGAGATATTTTCAGGCCGCGCGCCTGGGAGTCCACAACGAAGACACCATTGCGGGCGACGACGATGATGAAGTCGGCGATGGCCGCGTCGGAAACAAATAGCTTTTCACCGGAGAGCTTCCCGCTTGTCGCGCTCATATGGACATCCCGCGGGTTCCAACTCGCGCTGGCTTCTAGAATGGCGACGGTCGCGCGAACTTCTCCCCGGCAGATGGGCGCGAGATATTTTTTCTTGTTCGCGGGGGTGCTCACGGCTTCCAAGACGGAGCCTGCCAAAACTACGGTTGAGAACAACGGACCGGGCAAGAGTGCGCGCCCCGTCTCTTCCATCAATAGCATGAGTTCGACTTTGCCGAGACCGACTCCGCCGTACTCCTCCGGAAAAATGATGCCGGTGTAACCCTGGTCGGTGAGCTTCGACCAAAGTGCGGCGTCGTATGCGCTATCGGTATCCATCAAACGTCGCATTTCGGCGCTGGGACACTCACCGGCGAAAAACTTGCGGGCACTGTCTTTGAGAAATTCCTGACTCTCGCTCAATCCGAATTGCATGGCGTATCCCCTAGTAGCTTCTCGGCAGACCGAGAACGAAATGCCCGATGATGTTCCGTTGCACCTCGGAAGTGCCCGCTTCGATGGTATTTCCACGCGTACGTAGGTACGCGTATGACCAAATCCCCTTGTCGATAGCGTGTGTGTCACCGCTCAGCAGTTGTCCGTAGGAACCGAGCAGCTCTTGGGCGATTTGTTGAAGGCGCTGATTGAGTTCACTCCAGAAAATTTTCTGGATCGAGCCCTCCGGGCCCGGGACACCCGTAGCCGTGATGCGGCTAAAGGCCCGCATCTGATTGAAGCGCATGATTTCAATTTCCGCGCTGCACTGCGCGAGCTTCTGGCGGATGAGGGGGTCTTGGGCGGCGGGCCGTCCGTTACGCTGGATGGTCCGCGAGAGTTCGATGAGGCGGGTGATGTAGCGTTTGAAGATGAGATGCAGGCGAGCGCCGTAGGAACCGCGCTCGTACATCAGCGTGCTCATCGCCACATTCCATCCGTCATTCACTTTGCCCAGGATATTCTCAACCGGCACGCGAACGTCGCGAAAGAACAACTCGTTGAATTCCGACTCCCCGGTCATCTGACGCAAGGGACGAACTTCGACGCCGGGCGATTTCATATCCACCAGGAGGACGGTGAGTCCTTTGTGTTTAGCGGCGCTGGCGTCGGTGCGCACGACGAGTTCGCACCAGTCGCCAACCCAGCCGTAACTGGTCCAAACTTTTTGCCCGTTGACGATGTAGCGGTCGCCGTCGAGACGCGCCTCCATCTGCAAACCCGCTAGATCGGAACCGGCGTTAGGTTCGGAGAAGCCCTGGCACCAGATCTCTTCAGCGCTCAGAATCTTCGGAATAAAGCGTTTCTTCTGCGCTTCCGTTCCACAGGCAATGATTGTGGGCCCGATGAGACCCAAACCCAGCGAGTTGGCCATAGGCGGCGCTTCGACGCGCGCCATCTCTTCCCAAAACAGGGCTTGCTGCATCAGCGTGGCGCTGCGACCTCCGTATTCCCTCGGCCATGAAACCGCCGCCCAGCGGCCGTCGTGGAGCTTTTGTTGCCAAGCGCGTAGATATGGGAACGACTCCTCAATGGACTTCTCACGCCACTCGTTCCAGTCCTTCGGGACATTGGAAACGAGCCACGCGCGGAGTTCGTCGCGAAACGACAACTCTTCGGTGGTTAAGTTCAGATCCATGAAAAAAACTCCTTCACGCTATCGGTCACGAACTGCGCTCCCGTTTTTTTTCGGATTTGAACCAACTCTCTACGAATCAAGCCGGCTCAGCTGCCGCCCCTCGGCGCGGCCAAATACGGGCGAATCGTATCCCGACCCTGCCAATATTTCTTGCGAAGGTCTTTCTTGAGAATTTTTCCCGTACCGGTCTTGGGCAAACTTTCGACGAATTCGAAGGAACGCGGACACTTGTAATGTGAGAGGTGCGTCCGGCAGAACTCCATGAGTTCGGCCTCCGTGGTAGTGGCATTGGGCTTTAGGACCACCAGGGCTTTGGGGACTTCCCCCCATTTTTCATCGGGAACGGGAATCACCCCGGCCTCCAGGACCGCGGGATGTGCAAGGATGGCCTTCTCCAGCTCGAGGGAAGAGATATTCTCCCCACCACTGACGATGATGTCTTTCTTGCGATCGACGATGAGTAGGTAGCCTTCCTCGTTGAGCGTGGCCATGTCTCCGGTGTGGAACCAGCCTCCTCGCAGGGCCTCGGCGGAAGCGTCGGGCTGGCGCCAGTAACCCTCCATGACGCCATCGCTCCGCGCGACGATTTCGCCCATCGTTTGCCCATCGCGCGGCACGTCGTTATCGTTGCCGTCCACTACGCGTATCTCCACGCCGGGAAACGCATAGCCGGTCATGGATTGACCCACATAGCGCTGTTCGCCATCCCAGTCCAGACCTGACTTCATCGGGGAAATCGATAGCGAGGGGGACGTTTCTGTAAGCCCATACCCTGAAAAGCATTCGCAGCCAAGTTTTTCTTCCACCTCGCGAATGAGGGTCGGGGAAGACGCCGCGCCGCCGATAACAATGCGCCGCAAGCTGCTCAAGTTGTAATTGGGGCGCTCCGGGCAGTTCACCAGAGCCGTGGCCATGATGGGCACGAGGCTAAAGGAATGGACGCGTTCCTTCTCGATGAGACGGAAGACTTCTTTGGTCTCAAAGCGCTGCATCATGACGTGCTTCCCCCCCAGCAAGGTGAGGAAATGTGCGACACCCCAGCCATTCGCATGGAAGAGCGGAATGGTGTGCAGTTCGACGGCGCCGTTTTCGATGTTGAACCCCAGGCAGACGTTCATCGCGTGGAGGTAAATGTTCCTGTGCGTAAGCATTACGCCCTTGGGATTGGCGCTCGTGCCGCTGGTATAGAAAAGTTCGGCCAGGGAGTTTTCGTCGATGGCGGCGATGTCGGCGCGATAAGGCGTGGCCGCTTGAAGCAGAGCTTCGTAATTGCCTGGAGAAAGCCAAGCTGCTTCTGGAGCGCCGTCCAGCTGGCAAAGTGTCTTTACGTTAGGAATATCCGTGCGGAAAGATTCGACCAATCGGAGAAACTGCTTCTCGACGAATAGGATGGTAGCCCCCGAATCATTCAGAATGTAGCTCAGTTCGCTCGCTGCGAGCCGGATGTTGAGCGGGAGCAGCACGGCGCCGGCTTCTGGCACTCCGTAGTAGGCTTCGAGCAAGCGGTGGCAGTTGCTGCTGAGGAACGCCACGCGATTGCCGGGCTGAATACCAGCTTGGCGCAGAGCTCCCGCAAGACGGCTGGCGCGGTCAGCGAATTGCGCGTAAGTAAAGCTCTCCTGATTGCACACCACCGCAGTTCGGCGCGGATACTGCTGCTCGGCGTAGCGAAGGAAACGTAAAGGCGTCAGTGGAATATTCATCGCGTGCCTCGCCTGGATCAGGCGGATTGCCCTCCATCTACTACCAGGACGTGACCGGTTACGAAATCTGACGCATCGGAGGCGAGAAAAATAGCGGCCCCCTTCAGATCGTGCGGCCCACCAAAGCGGCCCAAAGGTATGCCAGCCAACAGCGATTCTTTGTTCTGTTCGATGACTTTTCCCGACATGTCCGTTGGGAACCATCCGGGGGCGATCGCGTTCACTTGAATGTTGTGCATGCCCCACTTGCAGGCCAGGTCCTTGGTAAAAATAATGACGCCGCCTTTGCTGGAGCTATACCCAATGGCGGAGAATCTCGGAGGCGAACCGCGCAGCCCGGCAACGGAAGCGATGTTGATGATCTTTCCGCGGCCCTGCGCGATCATGACCTTCCCCACGGCCTGCGAAAAGATAAACGTTCCCGTCAGGTTCGTTTCGATCACCTTATTCCATTGCTCGAGCGTCATCGCTTCGACTGGCGCACCCCAGGAAGTGCCCGCATTGTTGATCAAGATGTCTATGCGTCCAAACTGTTTGACGGCCGCGTCGGCAACTTCTTGAACGCTGGCGGGCTGTTTGACGTCACAGCCGAGTGCCAGAACCTCCACGCCAAGTTTTTGCAGTTCTTCGGCAGCCCGCAGGCAGCGCTCTTTCTTGCGCGCGCACAGAACGAGATTCGCCCCCATTTCCGCCAGGCCTTCGGCCATCTGCCGACCCAGCCCTACCGAGCCCCCGGTGACGATCGCCACGCGGCCTCGGAGATCGAAGATCGGTTTGGCTGTCATATGGCTTGCCGTATCGCCAGATATCCCCAACGACAATCACCAACGTGCGTTTATATCATGTGTTAGTTACTACCGCTATCTTCCCTACGGACCTACAAGCCGCAGAAGATACGCCGTCGCGCCGGTAAGCGCTATTCACCCCGCCGCGTTTCGTCTACACCCGTAGTAGCCGGAATGCCCATCCGCCGAGCAATCTGCCCGCAAGTGTACCTAGCACTGAAATCGGAGCGTACCCCCAATCGGAGCTGCCTTTCCTCGGAATCGGAAGAATCGTATGGGCGATCCGGGAGCTATGATCCGGTGCAGGATTCATGCTCGAGCCGGTGGTCCCCGCCAGTGCGAGTAGGAGGCCCCACACCAACGCGCCTACCAGGAACGGACCCAAACCGGCGGGCAAATTCGGGCGTGACAATAAGCAGCCGGCAACGAATACCAGCCGGTTTGGCGGAATAATTTCACCATAAGCATCTTTGCTCCCACGCGCTATAGCCGTGAAAATCCCCGCCTTTGCTGGGAACCCCCAGCCGGCCGATATTACGATCCATCCGCCACCTTCTGCTTTCGAGCGGGCGAGCGCTACGTCGGCGATTACGCCGTTGCCCAGGAGAACCATAGTGCCCATAAACTCTCCGAACATAGGTGACAGCATTCGTTTTCCTCTCAACTGCCGCTCGCGCACGGGTCAAGGTGTCAGCCGCGAAAATCCTTGCTCGTAGCATCCGCCGCTGCCCTCCTTCCCGAGCGATTCGTGGCGCACAGCTGGCATAGCCCGGCGGAGCCACGGGTGATGATCGCCACTCTACATCCGAGATCACTCTTCCGCGAGTGCGTCAAACGGGCGAAGATACCTGTTTGGATCAAATTTGATATACGCTGGCGGAACGGGAACGACGCCCTGTGGCGTGCCGAAAATGTTGAATGCGGGTCCCAGCGCCGCCGCGGCATTGTTCAAGTCAGTGAAATCGACGTCTTGCCATCTTCCCGTATCCAGGCGGTTGATGAGCGTCTGAACAGCGGCGATGGTTTCCCCGGGCGTGAACGTACAGTGTCCGGCACGAGCAACGAACGCGCGGCGCAGGAATTCACCGTTGCCCGCTTCATCGACGACTTTCCGGTAGGCGCTTTCATTCTGCACCACCACCAGGCCATCGCCCTTGGTATGCAGCGTCAGCACGGGAATGTGGATTTCGCCATCGAAAATAATGTTGCTCTCTAGGTAGTGCACAGCCTCGGGATCGGCGCTGATTCGCACGGTCTCATTCAAAAGGTTTAGATCGGCGTCGAGGTCCAGGCCGGCCGCCTCGTAAAGCGCGCGCACCTGGCCGCGCCCAATCGAATGCTCCAACTGCCTCCGGTAATCGACTCCCGTGTTCCAGGAAACATTGCCCTGGGCGCGCGCTTCGAGCTCCGCACGAAACGCAAAGGCAAAGGGAAAGTCCACTTGTTGATCCCACAGGAACTGATTGATTTCCTGTCCGGAAAAATCTCTGGCCGCCGGCTCCGGCGACAACGGAGTGAACCATCCCGGCAAGTCCCCCAGGGCTCCCGCCAGCGCTATCCGCGCTCGCCCTTGCGGTGTGCCCTGCGCCTCCGCAAGCACCGCTTCGGCGAGATCGAGATTAGCTATGGGGTTAGCAATGTTGACGATCTGCAGCCCCGTTCCCGGCGCAAGCAGCGTTTTAAACGCAAACACTGCATCCAGCGCGGTGTTCCAAGTAGCCACACCGCCGGACAAAACACCACACATGGGCAGCGCTGCCGCAAAACGCTCTGGATTTCGTTGGATTAGGCCTGCGGTGATCATTCCACCGAGCGAGTGTCCCCACGCAATCGTCCTCTTGGGACGCTCGAAGATCTTGTCGAACTGTTCAAGGACGGCAATCTGGTCCAGCAGCGCCTCGTGGATGGCCCATCCGGTAGTGGCAAAAGAAGACCCGGCCAACGCATAGCCGCTGGAAAGCATAAAAAACCGCGTGAAGGGATCCCCGACATCTTGCGCTGGATTGGGGCTTCCGGGCACCACGTACCCGTGACTGTATAGAAACAACGTCCCATTCCAGTTTGCCGGCACCTCAATTAGATAGGTCGCGCCATCACCCAGGGTCCCCAAGTGAGTCGTAACACCGGCCTGGGCTCGTGCCGTGCCTGCCAGGGAGAGAACGACCAGTGGCACCAACGCAAGAAAGAGGACTACCCGCTTCGCTATCCGCCGCATAAAAAATCCTCCCTACCTTAAGTCTGGGGGACAAGACTTGCGTATTCCAAAACCCTCCACGGTTCGGCGTAACGGTTTCCAGCACGAATTCGCCGGCAGCACCCGCTGGCGCGCCACCGTCACTCATCGGCTGCACTTAGAACATCAAGCGCAGCCCTAGCTGAATTTCACGCTTGGGAAAAGCGGAAGTAAAGCCAAGTGGCTGGCTCGGAGAGAGCGCTGCGCTCCCGTGAACGTCAAAACTGGTGTTACCAGTAGCGCAGGTACCGGCGACCGGGCAGACCGTTGGCCCTGTTTGAATGCCAAAAAGTGGATTCACCACGTTGTTCACGCTCGCGAAGTTGGTATGGTTGGCGATGTTGAAGCCCTCCGCTGTAAATTGCACTCTGGCCTTTTCGCCAAGTTTATGTTGCCAGCTCAGGCGCATGTCGAAATTGGTGTAACTCGGGCCGAGTCCAGTGTCACGGCCGGCTCCGATGGGACGTTCGTTGGTGGTGTGATTGTCGCCATTCACCTCACCCCCTGCCAGCAAGTTGAAAGGATGTCCACTGTTGTAGGTAAAAATGGGGGCCAACTGAAAACCGGCAAGGATAGGATTCCTCCAAGGACTGTCAATTACGCCGGCCATCACCACCTTATGCCGCTGATCGAATTCGGACAGTCCGCGGTCGGCGGCCAGGTTGGTCGGATCTTGCGGCCCATAGTCGCTGTTAAAATCAGTACCCGTGTCGAAGCCTTTGCTGAATGTGTAATTCCCAAACAGAGTGAAATGATTGCTGAAGCGCTTCTTCAACTCGAGAATTCCGGCTTGGTAAACGGCGGAACCGGCGGAACTGTATTGATTGTTCTGCACGATAAACGGATTCACAAAGCAAGCAAAGGGATTGGCGCACGGCGAGACTCCCCCCGGTAACTCCAAGCCGCCCAGCGGATCTGGGTCGCCCGGAGTGCCCGCGCTGGGATTCCAGTTCCGGTAGGAGACAGTCTTCCCGTTTGCCAGTGGAAAGGTGCTAAATGGCGCTGGCAGCAGATTGGTGTCAATGGCGGTGGGGAGGCCGATCGTATGCGAGTAGATGTAGCTGGCAGAGAGAGAGAGTCCCGGTGCAATCTCGCGTTCAATTCCAAACTCGGCCTGTTGTGAGTAAGGAGGTCTAAAATTCGGCTGGTCGACGAAAACCACCTGAAGCGGTCCAAGGGGGCCGCTATTGGCGACATTGAGCCCCAACCCAGGTTGCGCGAGCAAGGCAGGGGTAATGCAAGCGTAGCTCCCAGGAGGCGGTGTCGTGCAAGTGATCGCCCCCTCAGCGAATAGCGTTTGGAAGACTCCCGGGGCAGTCAGATTTGCGGCGCCGCCGGGGACTCCCTGGATGGGAACAATGTAGATCGAGATTTCGCGGTTGCAGGGACTGCTTCCGTTACCCGGGAAAATGGTGCCGGCAAATCCGGAGAATCCACAAATGGCGTCCAGGTTATTCACTTGGCCGGCCTTCGTCGTGTTTCCCACGGAACTGTTGTTCGCGTTCCGAACTCCAAGGGAGTAATCGACGGACGTAATCTGGTCGTAGATCTGGGCGTAGAAGATCCCGTACCCGCCGCGAATCACCGTTTTATGATCCTTGAACGGATCCCAGGCGAAAGATACTCGCGGTCCAAAATCCTTCTTGTACGTGTTCAAGGGAGCGTACTGCGTGTCCAGTTCGTAGCGAAGTCCGAGATGCAGCGTGAGACTCGGCCGCACTTGCCAGGTATCCTGAAAGTAGCCGGCTGTGAACGGCCTGTTGTAATATGGGTAAACAGGATTGCCGAAGCCTTGCTGGAAAACAACCGGGACGCCAAACGAAGCTGACTGCAGCGAAGTGATGCTCGCTCCTGGTGTCAAGAGTCCGCAAGGGTTCGTAGGGTTCGGATTACCAGCCGTGGGAGCCGGAGTGGGCGCTAAGCACGGACTGATGGCACCCCCGGGTAAGGAACTAAACACGAATCGCCCGGGGAAGAACGTGTGTGATTCCGTGTGGTTGCCGCGAATCAGCTCGGAACCTCCGAATTTGAAAGTATGGCGCCCGCGGATCAGCGTGAAGTTGTCTCCAATCTCATATCTGCGGCCGATAGTGCTCTCCGGCAAAAAGATGTTCGTTCCCAGGTTATTCACAAAGCCGGGAATTTGCAGGCCGGGTTCTCCGGGTTCGTTCGGAATGACGTGGAAGTAGTAATAGTCAAACTGCAAGCGGAGTTCATTCTGCGCTGTGGGACTGAACTGATGGTAAAGAGCGGCCAAAACGTTGTTGTCGTAGGCTTTGATCGAGCTGCCTGCCGAAAAGCCCGTCAGCGATTGCACGTCGGGATTCTGCTCGTTATCGTTTCCGTATCTGTAGGTCAGGTTGATCTGGTTCGCATCACTGAAACGATGATCAAACCGTCCCGACCCCAGGTATTCACGAGTGTTGTACGGGAAAAGTCCGCCGTTTGATTCCAGCTCGTTTACCAGGAAACCGTTCAGCGCTGCTTGACCCATCGAAAGGCCCGTGGACGGGCTGACCGTCAAACCACTAGTGAGTGCCCCAGCGCAGAACGACGCGGGAATTTGTGGCATGCCTGCGAAGCAGGTTACTGGAGTGGCTCCTTGCGCGGCCAATAGACCAATAACCGACTCTTGTGGCCCCGTCGGCCGGAAAATATTCGTATTTGTCAAAATCGGAACGGAATTCTGCGCATCTTGGCGCAACCCTTCGAAGGAAACGAACAGAAAACTCTTATCCTTCTTGATGGGGAAGCCCGCCGTGCCGCCAAATTGATAACGGTTCAAGGAATTCTTGGTCGGCGAGCTGTTACTGTCCGCTTGCAGCGGATTGAACACCTGGCCGGGCGCCAGCGCCTGCGTGCGCGCGAACGGGTCAGCTGCATCCAACCCATCGTTGCGGAAATAGCCGTAAAGGGTGCCGTGCGGCTCGTTCGTTCCCGACTTGGACACGATATTAATTGTCGCGCCGCTCGCTCCACCCAACTCCGCTGAGTAGTTGCTGCGGTTGACTTGAAACTCTTGAACGGCGTCCTGGCTCAGAGTGAGACGCACTCCGCCGGCGTCATCATTGGCTTCTCCACCGTCAACGGTGACGCTATTGCCTCGGCCATTGCTGCCATAGAACGAAAGGCCACTCTGCGGTGTTGATTTCACTCGAAAATCCTGGTCGGAAGCCAATCTCGTCGAATTCGAGACTCCCGGCGTCAAGAGGGTAAAGGTGAGGTAATCACGGCGGTCAATGGGAAGCTGAGCGATTTCATCTTGGGTGAGTGTATTCGCCTGGCTTCCTCTCTCGGTCTCCACTACAGGAAGTTCGGAAGTCACTTCAATTTGTCCTGAGAGCCCTGCCAATTTAAGGTGAATGTCAACGATTGAAGTCTCCCCAACCGTCAAAGCAAGGGAGAGGACAACTTCCGATTGAAAACCAGTGTGCTCGACGCTCAACTTATAGGTCGCAGGAGCGAGCCCGGACAGGCGATAGAAACCGTGCTCGTCGGTTTCCACGCTGCGCTGCCCGCCCTTCGCGGTATCGATTGCGGTAACCTTGGCATTCGGCACGCCAGCGCCTGATGGATCCATAACTGTCCCCGTCAGATCCGCGGACGCTCCAACACCTTGCGCTGAGGCCACTGGGTTGCCCGGCAACAGCCCCAGCACGAACGCCAATAGACCTACATGTAAGGTCGATTTCATAGCTCCTCCAGGTTCCTCGAAGCCAGCATGTTTATGGATTCAATCGGACCCATGTTTGCGTGCTCCCCGATGATGAGTCTTGCGACGGACAAGGCTATTGTTGGCGTCACCACTTCAACTCGACCAAGAGAATGCAGCACCTGCCAGGCATGGGATCGAAGACTCTCGCGGTGTTCTTGAACCCCATCACCCCGGCCCAACTATCGAATATTGTGATAGTCCGTATCACATAATATTCACTAACGTCAAGATTAATTCATGATGCGCGGGCACGCGGCGGGGAGGTCTAGTCCTTGGCGGGGCGCCTTGGCGGAGGTATGGACGTCTAGCTGGTGCCGCCACGGCGCTGGGCCCAGAAGAAATACCAAGCTACCGGGTGCTCTTCAGCGGGGTACGAGTATCAACCGGCCTGAAACCTGCCCGCTCCTCAGTTGCTGCAGGGCTTCGTTGACTTGCGCCAGTGGGCGTGTGGCCGTCTGGCAGCGAACTCTTCCTGCGGCACCCAAGGCCAGTACCGCCATGAGATCCTCTCGCGTACCGACGGAAGAAGCCTGGATGCGCACCTCCAGCGCGGCCATTTGGATAGCTGGAAAGCATAGCGACTCCGAGGGCAAGCCTACTACGAGGAGCATCCCGGTGGGCCTGACACACGGGAAAGCGGTATCATATGCCGCCTTCGCCGCCGAAGTTACAAGCGCGGCGTGGACGCCACCCGCGCGTCTCAGCTCCTTGACAACATTCACCGTGCTCGCGTTCAACGTTGCGGATGCGCCGAAACTTTTGGCATGCGCGAGCTTCTCGTCAGAGACATCAATGGCGGTGACGATCGCCCCCAGCCCCAGCCCAATTTGCACGGCCAAGTGACCCAGTCCACCAACCCCAAAAACCGCCAAACGCTCACCGGGCTGGATTTTGGCTTGGTGCAAGGCTCTATAGACCGTGACCCCGGCACAGAAAAGAGGCGCGGCGTCGACAGAGGAGAGTCCTTCCGGAATCTTCAAGGCATGACTCGCGGGAGCCTTCACGAATTCCGCGTATCCGCCGTCCACCGTAACGCCGGTGATTTGTTGTTTAACGCAGAGATTCTCTTTGCCTTCGCGGCAGAACTCGCATTCGCCGCAGGTCCAGTGCACCCAGGGAATGCCTACGCGGTCGCCAACTTGCAAATGATTGACCGAGGCGCCTTTTTCTATGACCCGACCGGCAATTTCGTGCCCGAGAATCAGGGGTCTCTTGGTGATCGGAACGAGTTGCGGCCAATCTCCATCAGCAACGTGCAAGTCTGAGTGGCAGACGCCGCACGCTTCAACCTGGATCAGAACATCGTGCGCGTCGGGCTTTGGTTGGTCGACTTCTTCCAAGGTCAGCGGCGCTTTGAATTCGCGCAGGATGGCAGCTTTCATCGCATCTACCTCAACGAATCCGGGATGCCTGACTTAGTTCTTTGCTTGAAACGTGCGAATTCCTCTGGCCTTGACGCAAAAATGGAAAGGATTTCCGCGCACGGTTTACGGCTTGGCACCGCGCAAGAAAAACTCCACCGCATTGCGCACCCGCTCGGTGAGTTTGTGAGGTCCAGTCAGATCCACGGCCCACTGACGGACAACAGTATTGAAAAGCCCTTCCATGAACTCGGCCAGGTGCACCACCGGAAAGTCACCGGTGATTTCGCCATTTTTTTGCCCTTCCGCGATGATTTCCCGCAGGAGGCTAACCGTCGCCGCCTCCGCACCTCGCAACTCCGGTGAGCGCACTGGGTCCATCGCGCCAGCGAGAATCACAGCCTGCCAAAGCGGACGCCCCACCTCCGTTACATTTCCCAGAGTTTCGTAAAATCGCCGCAGGCGCTGTTCGGTTGTGGCTTTGACGGATAACTCGGACTTAAGGCTTTCGGCCTGCCGGGCAAACGCGCGGCGACCTACCTCGCGCAAAACCGCATCCTTGC
>Ga0307474_10001283_pt1 | contig 18307 bp, 16 predicted proteins | sample atmos_gasesECM1C_2_FD_203312 | JGI IMG/M metagenome (GOLD analysis project Ga0307474, IMG submission 203312) | Hardwood forest soil microbial communities from Morgan-Monroe State Forest, Indiana, United States - atmos_gasesECM1C_05 | ecosystem: Environmental > Terrestrial > Soil > Temperate... | reverse complement strand
CAGTTCGCGGGCGACGGCCATCGTGAGCCCGATTAAGCCGGCTTTCGATGCAGCGTAATTTGCCTGTCCCGCCTGCCCCATTTGACCGAAGACGCTGGTGATGTTGATGATGCGTCCCCACCGCTGCCTCAGCATTGGACTGGTGACCTGCTGGATGCAGAGATACGCAGACGTCAGATTAGTCTGCAGCACCGCGTCCCAGTCAGCGCGCTTCAAGCGCATGACCAGCTGGTCACGGGTGATGCCGGCATTGTTGACCAGGACGTCGATCTTGCCGAACTGGGCGATCGCCAACTTGATTGCAGACTTGACCTGCTCTTCGTCGGTGACGTCGAGAGTGAAGGCCGCCGCCTCGCCGCCGGTGGCAATAATTTCGTTCACGAGTTCGTTGAGCTTGTCCTGATTGCGCGCGGCCACGGCTACTGTCGCGCCTTCTGTGGCGAGCTTCAATGCACAAGCGCGTCCAATGCCTTGCGACGCGCCTGTGACGAAGGCCACCCGCCCTGAAAGGGACATGAGTTTCTCCAGAAATTTTTCTTCGAGTATCGATTAAGAAGCTCTACATCAGAACGTGAGATTATACCCGCCCACTGACTTTATTCGGCGCGCCGTAACGGCCAAATCAGAACTTCAAGCCGGCGGGCGAAGTGCAGTAGAGGTGAGACAGGGAGAGAGATCTTAGCGGCGGCAGCAACCGTGTTGGTCTCTAATTCGGCTTCCGCGTCCTGCAGCGGCCACGGCAGATGGTGAATTTCCCCGCGAAAGACCTGCTTATCGCAGGTCGTGTAAAGGCAATAGCGCTCGGTGAACCAATGCTCAATCGAACCTTTCTCACGCAAGCGTATTTGGGCAGTCGGACGGTAGCGTCCGCGAAATTCCGCGGCACCGCGCAGACGGCGGGATGAATAATGAAAGCTTTCGCCAATCTCCTTCGCACTCATCGCTGCCTGGAAATAGGGCAGATGATAAAACCTGCGGGCAGCCCAGACTGCCGGAAGATTGGCCGCGTCGAGGCTAAAGAAATAAACTCCCGGCTTGCCTCCGAAGGTTACATAGGTGCGAACATTCAGCTCCGGGAATCGCGAGAGGCCGGGGAACGCAGGCAACCCGCGAGCGCGAATTCCGCTCATGCGAAAGGGAGCGACTCCAACCCAGCATTGGCCATCGAAGGTGTCGAGCGTGAGTTGTGAGGGGACGAGAGGTCGCATTGTAACGGTGGAAACAGGCCAGTGCGCAAACAGCAGGTCGTGCCAGATCTGTTTCATCCGCCATGACCCTGAAGGCAACGGCCAGGGACGATGTTCAATCGACTGGAGCAGCGGGTCCACCCAACAGTTTATCCACAGCGGACCAGGTATCATGGCAAGAAATGGATTGCGCATCGTCGGGCTAGCCGATTAACATTCGAGCACTTTCATGACTCCAACCGCGACCGACGCAGTAACCGCCATGCCAGAACCATCCAACCAAAAATCATCCGCGATCGAGGTGGTGACGGCGAGCGCCGGTCATCGTTCCCCGCAGAAGGCTTCAGTTGCCGAAAGTGCGGCTCAAAGACCGCAGGGCGACTTGGAGGAAAAACCCGGGGAAGAACCGGCTTCGACCGAGGTCTTCGCCGTCTACGGCGTTGAGCCGGAAATCCAGGCCTACGCCATGGCCAAATATTCGCGCTCGTCCCTGTCGATGAAGGAGTCGTTGCGCGAGATCAGCTCGCAGAAGGCGGAGAAGTTTCTCAATACTTTTTACTTCCAGTACGGTCACCGCTCGATTGCCGACCTGGCGCATGTTGCGCTGGCTGTCGAGAGGTTGTCGATTCTCGCGGCTATCGAACTGGCCGACGAGCAGCGCTGGGACGGCCAGGAGCGCTCGACCCGCTACCAGGACTTCAAGAAGAGTGGCTACTACATCCCCGACTTCGGCGCCGACCTCGACGCGCGCACCCTCTACCGCGAGACGCTGAATAATCTGTTTGCAGAATATGACGCGCTCTCGGCGCACATGACGCAGCATCTGATCAGCATCACGCCCAAACCCGCCGACATGAAACAGGAAGCGTACGAGCGCACGCTGAAGGCGCGAGCCTTCGACATCACGCGTTATCTGCTTCCGCTGGCGACGAACACTTCGCTCGGCGAGATCGTCAACGCGCGGACACTAGAAACCCAAGTTGCGCACCTGCTTTCGCACACGCATCAAGAAGTGCGAGCGCTTGGCGAATCGTTGAAGAAGGCGGCAACTTCGGCGGCTTACAACGTGAATGCCGAGTCGTTGAAGAGGTTGGTCGAGGAGATCCGCGCCGTGAATCCTGAGCTGGGCGCACGGGCGGAGCAGGAATTGCTGCACGAAGTTCGCGTCGCGCCCACGCTGGTGAGGTATGCCGATCCGAACACCTACGAAATCGAAACCCGGCGTGAATTGCGGCAGGCGGCGCGCGAACTGATGAAGAGTGAGTCGGTAGCGCCCTCGAAAGCCATCGTAGATCTGCTCGACGACGAGCCGCTTGAAGTCGAAATCGCGACCACGCTGCTGTACGAGCATTGCCATCATTCGTATCGACAAGTTCGGCAGGCGCTGCAGGTTTCAGGCGAGCGCTACCGCCGCGAGATCATCGATCTCGGCCTGCGCCATCGCGGCAAGCACGACGAGATGTTGCGCGGATTCCGCGCCGGACAGCAGTTCCGCTTCGACATCCTCATGGATACGGGCGGTTTCCGCGACATGCACCGTCACCGGCGCTGCATCCAGGTCATGCAGGGATTCACCACGCAGCACGGCTACGAGATGCTGCTCGATGTGGAAGACGCCGGCATGCGCGCCCGCTTCGATGCCGTCATGCGGCGCACTCAAGCTGCTGTAGAGAATCTGGCCGCGCGCAACGCGCCCGAAGCGGAAGAGAATTCGCAGTACGCGGTTCCGCTGGCCTATCGCAAACGCGCCCTGTTCAAGATGGACTTCGCCGAGGCCGTCTACATCTCTGAACTGCGGACCACGCCGGCGGGGCATGTTTCCTACCGCAACGTGGCTTATGCGATGTATGAGGCCGTGGCGCGGAAGCATCCGGCGCTGGCGAAGTATTTCCGCATCCACGATGTGACGGCGCCGGTGGATCTGCTGCAGAGGTAGGTGCGCACTGTGCCCTCCCGCTGAACCGCTGGAGTGCGATTCCTAGGCTATGAAATATTCACAGTCCAACTAATGGGCCACCTTCAATAGCCCGCGCGGAGAAGCCGCATTCAAGACTTATGATCGGAGACTGCTTTCAAGAGCTTCTCGTTCAAGAAGGATCGAATTCGGGGTTGATTCGAAGGCTTGCCCCTCGCCTGCCGTGAAGTGTGTCCGTCCAATCCATTCTGGCAATCTCTAGATTTATCTAGATGTTGCCAGTCCACTCAGTCAGAATCTGATGAAGCGGCACCTATGCGGCGTTCCGTCAAGATCGCTCCGGAAATTGATGCCAAGCTTTATCAAGAACTCGTCTCCGTCGCCAAGCAGAACGGGCAGTCCCAGCGCTTTGTGCTCGAGCGTGCGCTCGAGCATTACCTGCACAACGTGGTCCCGTCGCAACACATGGTGAGGCCTGAGGTGATGGCCGCCTATCGCCGCTCCAACGAAAAGCATCGTGAGTTGTACAAGAAACTGGGCAAATAAATGGCCGAGCGCGTCTATTCGTCTATCTGACCGTGGCTGAGGTCATCGCGATCCACCATCACCAGATTGAGGAATACGGCGGCGCGCAGGGTCTGCGCGATCAGGGCGCTCTGGAAGCTGCGGTTTTCCGTCCCCAGACGGGATATGACAACGACATCAGCGAAGAAGCGGCCGCGCTACTGGAGTCGCTGGTCAATAAGCATGCCTTTTTGAACGGCAACAAGAGGGTGGGGTTTGCGATGCACACGTTTCTGCTAGTGAATGGATTCGATTTAGATGTCGGCAGCAAGACCGCCTACGAGTTCATGGTTAACGCGATGGAGCAAGGCAAGTTCCGCTTCGTCTTGATTCACGAGTGGATGGCAGAGCACCTCGTTCCACTTCCTGGATAGATTTCGCGGGCAAGCGTGCCCGGGCCCCACAACCTGTTACCCATTTCGGAACGATATCCACTGTTAATTTTAAAGATTCGCCTTTTATTCGCTTCGCTCTGTATGTATAATCCGGCCAGATCAGTTTGCAATTTAGTTCGGAGAATTTTAAAGGAGCCACACTCCCATGGCGGATGAACGGGGCAAGGCAATTGAGTTGGCGGTTGCGCAGATTGAAAAGCAGTTTGGCAAAGGCTCGATCATGCGCTTGGGGTCGAAGGAAGCGATCGTCCCCATCGCGGTGATCTCGACCGGCGCGATCTCGTTTGACGCCGCGCTCGGTGTAGGCGGATTTCCCCGCGGGCGCGTGGTGGAAGTGTTTGGGCCGGAGTCTTCTGGTAAGACCACCATCACTTTGCAGGTGATTGCCGAGGCGCAGAAGACCGGCGGCATGGCCGCGTTCGTGGATGCCGAGCACGCGCTCGATCCCGGCTACGCCAAGAAGCTGGGCGTCGACGTGGACAACCTGCTGGTTTCGCAACCCGATTACGGCGAGCAGGCGCTCGAGATCACGGAAGCGCTGGTGCGCTCGAACGCCATCGATGTGCTGGTCGTGGACTCCGTCGCGGCGCTCGTACCAAAGGCTGAACTCGACGGCGAAATGGGAGACAGTCACATGGGCCTGCAGGCGCGGCTGATGTCGCAAGCGCTGCGCAAGCTGACGGGAACGGTGTCCAAATCGCGCACCTGCCTGATCTTCATCAACCAGATCCGCGAGAAGATCGGAGTGATGTTTGGCAATCCCGAAACCACGACGGGCGGCCGCGCGCTGAAGTTTTATTCGTCGGTGCGCATCGACATTCGGCGGATCGCCGCCATCAAGGACGGGGATATGGTCACCGGCTCGCGCACCCGGGTAAAAATAGTGAAGAACAAAGTGGCGGCGCCATTCCGCGAGGCCGAGTTCGACATCCTCTACGGTGAAGGCATTTCGCGCGAAGGCGACCTGCTCGATATCGCAGTAAACAATAACCTTCTCGAAAAGTCTGGATCATGGTTCAGCTACAAGGGCGAGCGCATCGGCCAGGGGCGCGAAAATGCCCGGCAGTTTCTCAAAGACAACAAAGACACCATGGCCAAACTCGACACCGAAGTGCGCAAGGCGCTAGGACTGATTGCTACTCCTATACCAGCGACACCAGCCGCGACGACGGCAGCACAAACTCCGTTGTCGACGGGCGCGCGCGTCACCACAATGCCGAGTGCACCTCCGGAGCCCGTTAAGGTCCCAATCGCAGCGAAGCGCTAGGGGCGGTTTTGACCTGTCATCCCGAACGAAGCGGGGGACCTTGGTGTTTGCTTGCACGGCAGTAATTTGCGCTGCGAGCAAGAACCAAGATCCCTCGCTTCGCTCGGGATGACAATTTGGCGGGGATTTCGGGAAAGTGAAGAGAGCGCTATTTCGGCTACCTCATGGCCAATGCTGCAAAGAGAATTTACCCGGGAATGACAAACGGCATTCGGCGACGGGTTCTTGAACACAAGCTGAAGCTGACCCCCAGTTTTGCGGCGCTGTGCAACATCACCCGGCTCGTCTATTTCGAGAGCTTCGAAGACGTGCGTAAGGCGATTGAACGGGAGAAGCAAATCAAGGCTTGGACCCCACGCCCAGCGGATTGCTTTGCTCGAATCGACGAATCCCAATCGGGGTGATCTCTCCCGAAAGTGGGATCAGCCACAGACATTTTGCTTCGTCCCCAAGATCGCGTAAGGCGCGGTGGCTCCGATTGCTCAGGTCCGCTGCAGGCAGAAACCCAAATCCCTCGCTGGGCTCGGGATGACAACGTTAGAAACAAACACTCCCAATTGCCATCTCCACTCCTGCCCGCATAGAATCGTCTATTCACGACTGTTCCTGCGAGGACCATTGAAGCCCGTCAGCGCCCTCTATCCCGGCTCGTTCGATCCGCCCACCAACGGGCACCTCGACTTGATTGAGCGGGGCGCCAAGATTTTTGAGGAACTGGTAGTCGGCATTCTAAGAAATACGGAAAAGAGCCCGATGTTCAGCCTGGCCGAAAGGCTGGAGATGCTGAAGACTCTGACCGCACATCTGAAAAATGTGCGCATCGAAGCCTTTCACGGACTGATGGTCGAGTACGCCAAGTCCATCGACGCCACCTGCGTGTTGCGCGGAATTCGTGCGGTGAGTGATTACGAATATGAGTTGCAAATGGCCCTCATGAACCGCAAACTCGAGCCTACCCTGGAGACCGTCTTCATGATGCCCGCGGACAAGTATTCCTACGTCAGTTCGCGACTGGTGCGGGAAGTAGCGCAGGCCGGCGGCCCCGTGAAGGGCCTGGTGCCGGAAGTAGTCGAGCAGAAGCTGCGCGAAAAACTGGAGCCTGCATACAGATTCCACGACGAGATGCAAGAAGGCCGCGCTCCAAGCGCAAAAGAAAAGAAAAGGAAAAGGAAATCATGACGACGGCAACCACGGAAGCACTCCGGCTCACCGAGCGAATCAAACGCATCGAACCTTCAGCCACGATGGCAGTGGTAGCCGAGGCCGACAAGCTACGCGCACAAGGCATCGACGTGGTGGACTTCGGCGCCGGCGAGCCACATTTCGCCACTCCGCAGCACATCAAAGACGCAGCCATCGCGGCCATCCAGGCTAACTTCACGAAATATACGGCGGTCCCGGGCACACCCGAGTTGCGCGACGCCATTGTGCATCGTCATGCCATCGACTTCGATTCCGACTATCGCCGGGAAGAAGTCATCGCCTCGACCGGCGGCAAGAATGCTTTGTTCAACGCGATCCAGGTGCTTGTCGACCACGGCGACGAAGTGATTCTCCCGGTGCCTTACTGGGTTTCGTTCAAAGATATCGTGCGCTACGCTGGCGGCCAGAATGTTTTGCTGGAAACCGATGAGTCGCAGGGGTTTCGGGTCACGGTCGAGATGGTCGCCCGGTTGATCACACCGCGGACCAAAGTCATCATTCTGAATTCGCCTTCGAATCCCTCAGGCGCGGTGATGAGTGCGGAGGACCTTACCGCGGTGGTTCGCCTGGCGCACGAGCGCGGAATATGGGTACTCTCCGACGAGTGCTATGTCTATCTGAATTACACGGGAAAGAATTTTTCCGTGGGGTCGCTGCGTGAATATAAAGAACGCATCGTGGTGCTGGGTTCGCTCTCGAAGACCTACGCCATGACCGGCTGGCGTCTGGGCTACGCGCTAGGTCCGGCAGCGGTGGTGAGCGCGATGTCGAAGTTGCAAAGCCAGTCCACTTCGAATCCGACTTCGATTGTGCAGAAGGCAGCTGTAGCAGCGCTGAAAGGTCCGCAGGAGTGCGTCGAACAAATGCGGCGTGAATATATCCAATTGCGCGATCACGTGGTGAAAGGTTTGCGCTCGATTCCGGGAATCACTTGCACGCTGCCAGAAGGCGCGTTCTATGCCTATCCCAACATCTCGGCCTTTTTCGGACGCGGCCATGTGAACTCGGCGTCTGACGTGGCGGGAAGGCTCCTGCGGGAAGCGCACGTGGCGACTGTTCCGGGAGAAGGTTTCGGTACCGCTGAGCACATTAGGGTTTCCTATGCGACCTCGCAGGCTGAGTTGGATCGCGGACTGGAGCGCATGCGGACGTTTTTCGCTGCGCTGTAGTCAAAGACCCGATAGTTCGTCCAGGCCGTCCTTTTCGAACGGCCTTTTTTTATCGAATAGACTTTCATGAGCGATCTATATCCGTTACTAATGCTTCCCCGATTCGATCCGCGCCCCTGGGGTACTCATGATCTGTCTCCGATTTATCCCAATCGCCAATTCGAGGAAAAAATTGGCGAGGCCTGGCTCACGGGCGACGAGTGCAAAGTAGCCAACGGTCCGTTTACCGGCCAGACGCTCGGGCAACTCTCCGCGAAATATCAGCGGGAGCTTGTGGGCGATGCTGCCCGCGACGCGCGGCGCTTTCCGTTATTGCTGAAGTTTCTTTTTCCCCACGAGAAGCTCTCCGTGCAGGTCCATCCCGATGACGAGCAGGCTCGGCGCGTGAATCAGCCATGGGGCAAGACGGAGTGCTGGTACGTGGCGCACGCCCAGCCCGGATCGCAAATCGCTCTAGGATTGAAACCCGGCGTGACCATCGCTCAGCTGGAACAGGCTATCCATGAAAAGCAGGCAGAGGATTTGTTGAACTGGCTCAACGTATACACCGGGGACATGATTTATGTTTCCGGCGGAACCGTGCACACGTTAGGACCTGGTGCGGTGATTATCGAGACACAACAGCAATCGGATACCACCTACCGTTTGTACGATTACGGACGCCCGCGCGACTTGCATCTGAAAGATGGACTGGCCGCGGTAAGGCTGCAAGTCTCTTCTGGAAAAGTGATCCGCCCGGCACCGACGCCAATTAGTGGCAGCCGCAACCGGCACGCTTCGTTGGTGGCTGCTCCCTATTTCGTCGTTGATATGTTCGAGACCAAGGACCGGCAGGAACTTACCACTTGTGACGACGTTGGAAAAACCTCCGCGCAGATTCTGGTAGCGGCGGAAGGCTGTGGCATAGTGGAAGCGGGGGGAGCGGAACCGGTGACTATGACCAAGGGCGATGCGGTAGTGATCCCAGGTTCAGTGGGGAAATTCACGGTACGTCCGCAGTGGACTCTGGAGTTTCTGAGAGCGCGCGTGCCCGGAGCAGCGCTGTCAGAACCCGAAACCCGAATGTAGCCAGAGAGATTCTAAGAACGTGCCCAAGAAATCAAATTTCTATCCTGTCATTCTTGCCGGCGGCCGCGGTACGCGTTTCTGGCCCTTAAGCCGGAAGAAACGCGCCAAGCAGTTGCTCGCGCTGGATGGCAAGCAAACCATGATCCAGCAGACCGTGGCCCGGCTTCTGCCGCTCGCTTCTGCGAAACGTTTCTGGATCATTACCAACGACGACCTTCGCCCCACCATCCTGAAGCAGATTCCAAAGTTGCCGAAGACGCAAGCGATTGCCGAGCCCGTCGGACGCAACACCGCCCCCGCCATCGGACTCGCCGCCTTTCTTTTGCTGCGCCAAGCTCCGGATGCGGTGATTGGAATGTTTCCTTCTGACCATGTTATCGCCGACGAAAAAAGCTATCGGACAACCATTGAGCGCGGCGCAGAAATCGCGGCCGCGGGTGAAAATATTGTTGTGCTCGGCATCCGGCCAAATCGCGCCGAAACCGGATACGGTTACATTGAAGCCGGAAGCCTTGCCAGCGGCGATGCTTTGCGCGTGCGCCGCTTCACCGAGAAGCCCGACGCCGAGAAAGCTGCTGGCTTTCTGGCCGCCGGGAATTATTTCTGGAACAGCGGAATGTTCCTGTGGAGCGCCCGCACGCTGGCCAACGCTTTGCGCGAGCATCTCCCCAAAACCGCTCCCCTGCTGGAGGAGATCGCCGCGGCTTTCGGCACTCGCAAATTTGCTGCGATTTTGCGCCGACTATATCCGAAGTGTGAAAGCATCAGCGTTGATTATGCGGTTCTCGAACCGCGTTCGGCTAAGGGGGAGACGGAAGGGAAAATCTTTTGCTTGCCTGCGGATTTCGGCTGGAATGACCTCGGTTCCTGGACCGCGCTGCACGAACATCAAGTGGCAAAGAGTAGTCCACTGCAGGACAACATCATCCGGGGCGCAGGCGTGTTCCTTCTCAATGCTAGCGGCAATTACGTGCATTCACCCGGCAAGTTTGTCGCCGCCGTCGGCGTGAGCGATCTGGTGGTGGTCGATACTCCCGACGCGTTGCTGATCACAACCCGGCAAAACGCGCAGGACGTTGGTAAGGTTGTGAAATATTTGGATGGCAAGAAGCTACACAAACTGACCTGAAGGGTTAGTCGGTTGTCGTTAGCCAGCGCATAAAAACTATATCCATGGATCAAGAAATCAAGTTCGGAACCGATGGTTGGCGCGGCATCATCGCCGACGACTTCACCTTCGACAATGTGCGCCGAGTTGCCGGTGCAATCGCTTCTTATGTTTTGAAATACGAGGACGCTGCCCATGGAGTCTTCATCGGTTATGACACTCGCTTTGCCTCGCAGCGCGCAGCCCAAGTGACCGCGGATGTGATCGCCACGGCCGGCGTTCCGGTGAAACTTGCCGACGATTACACCCCCACGCCGGCCGTTTCCTATGCGGTAAAAACGAACGGCGCCGCGGGCGGAGTGATGATCACTTCCAGTCACAATCCTTGGAACTGGAACGGCGTGAAATTCAAGGGAAAATTCGGCGGGTCCGCCACTCCAGGCATTATGAAGAAGGTGGAGGAGGAACTGCGTGCGGGGGCGATGCCGCGAGGCGCTAAAGCGGCGATCGAAAATGTTGACCTGAAAAGCGCGTACATCGTGGCAGTTTGCGGCTTTGCCGACTTGAATCTCATCGGCAAAGCCAACTTCAAGGTGGCCATCGACTCCATGTTTGGTTCCGGACGCGGGATCCTGGCGGGAATCTTCCGCGAGCGCGGGGTTCGGCACATCACCATCCGAGAGGAACTGAATCCACTTTTCCCCGGTATAAATCCCGAACCCATCGAGCCCCACATCGCTCTGCTGCAACAAACGGTCGTGAACGAGAAGTGCGATGCCGGACTGGCGACCGACGGTGATGCCGACCGCATCGGTGCGGTCGCCGAAGATGGCAGCTTTGTGGACTCGCACAAAATCTTCTGCGTGCTATTGCGCTGGCTGCTCGAGCGCAAGAAGTGGTCTGGCGACGTTGTGCGTGCCTTCAATACGACGCGCATGATCGATCGAATCGCCGCTAAACACGGCCGCAAACTTTATGAAACGCAGATCGGATTCAAGTACATCGCCGATCTCATGATGGAGCACGACATTCTCATTGGCGGAGAAGAATCTGGTGGCATCGGCTACTCGCGTTTTCTGCCGGAGCGGGATGGGATACTGAATTGTCTGCTGCTGGCCAACGCAATGGCGGAAGAAGGCAAGCCGCTGGGCCAACTGGTCGCGGACCTGCAACGCGACTTCGGCCCGCACTATTACGGCAGGCGCGATCTGCACGTTGCGGAAGAAATCAAGCAGAACGCCATTCAACGCGCTCGATCCGAAAGCACGAAGAGCCTGGGACGCTATCGCGTGTTGAAAAAAGAGAGCCTCGATGGCATCAAGTTTTTTCTTGATGCTCCGACGAACGGCAACGGCGGAGAGGCGTGGACCCTGTTCCGCGCCTCCGGAACAGAGCCACTGTTGCGTGTGTACGCAGAGGCTGCTTCGCCAGAGTTGGTGACGGAAATCCTGACAACTGCAGAGAGTTTTGTTAGCGGCGGTTAGCGGACCCTGCAGAACTCCACATTTCTTGCAGCGATAGTGCGATACTTCTAGATTGATCATGAATTTCGACGGAAGCACATCTTCGAATCACGACGATTCACCTGAAGCGCGGCGCTATAACAGGATCCACCGATGGCTCGGGATCGCCGATTTTGTTATCGGTTCCGCGTTTCTCATCGTGCTGTTGATTACGGGTTGGTCAGGCTGGTTGCGCGATCTCGCTTTGCGGCGCGGATTTCAGAACTACACGCTGGCCGTCTTCTTGTATTTATTCTTCCTGCTCCTGATCAGCAAAGTGCTGGGCTTCGGTCTTGACTACTACGGATTCCAACTGGAGCGACGTTTCCAACTCTCTACGCAAAAATTTCGCTCGTGGCTTTGGGATGAAGCCAAAAGCTTTCTGGTGGGATTGGGGATGGGTGCGATTGTAGTGGAACTGCTTTATTTCATGATTCGCCAATCCCCCCAACATTGGTGGCTGATCACATGGGCGATCTTCATGGGACTTTTCATTCTGTTAGCTCAGCTTGCGCCGGTGGTGCTGCTGCCGATTTTCTACAAGTTCGAGCCGCTGGACAATGAAGACCTTCGGCGCCGGTTGGTGCAGTTGGGGGAGCGGGCGGGCACGCGAGTGCGCGGAGTATACCGCTGGAAACTTTCCGAGAAGAGCAAGAAGGCAAATGCCGCTCTCACCGGGCTCGGCAGCACGAGGCGGATCATTCTCGCGGACACGCTGCTGGACAACTACGCTCCTGAAGAAATCGAAGCCGTCCTGGCGCATGAACTCGGTCACCATGTTCATCGACACATTTTGAAGAGCATTGTGGTACAAGCGGGAATTACTTTGTTAGGTTTTTGGATCGCGAATTTTGTGCTTCACTATGCCGTCGATCATCACATGTTCGAGGAGCTCTCCGATTTCGCAAACCTGCCACTGCTCGCGGTTGCCGCGACCTTGCTCTCGCTTCTGCTGATGCCCGCCCTAAATGCCTTCTCGCGCTATAACGAGCGGCAGGCTGATCGCTATGCTTTCGAATCGATCGTCAGCGTCGAGCCGTTCATCTCGTCGATGAATAAGCTCGCGAAGCAGAACCTGGCAGAGCGCACTCCTTCGAAGTGGATAGAATTGCTGTTCCACTCCCACCCTGCAATTTCGCGGCGAGTGGCGGCTGCGGAAGCGTGGGGACGCGCGCAAGGTGTAGGCCCGCAGGCGTAAACCGCAAAACTCTTTGTTGTCCGTCGAAAAAAAGAAGTTAACGCCGAAGCAGAATTTCGGCCATCCGCTGCAGATCCTCTTCGGTATCCACACCCACAGAATCGTAAGGCGTCTCGCCGACATAGATTGAGATTCCGTTCTCCAGGAAACGCAACTGTTCCAGCCGCTCACTTTTCTCCAGCGTGGATTCGGGCTGGCTCGCAAAAAAATCGAGCGCGGACTTGCGGTAGGCATAGAGTCCTAGGTGCTTGAAGCAGCGCGACTGGACGCCGTCCCGATCGAAGGGAATGGTGGCGCGGGAAAAGTAGAGAGCGCGTCCATCGGCCGCCGTCACCACTTTCACCGCGTTGGGATTACGGACATCCTCCGGCGGGCAAGCTGTCTTCACAGTACCCACCTGGACGGACTCATGTCTCAGCACATCCAATAATGTGGCGATTTGTTCCGGCCGCACCAAAGGTTCGTCGCCTTGCACGTTGACGTAAACATCAGCCGCGAGCCCGTTGGATACTTCGTGCACGCGCTCCGTACCGCTGCGATGCCTGGTTGAAGTGAGCTGCGCTTTCCACCCATGTCTGCGGCAAGCTTCCAGAATCACTTCAGAATCCGTAGCGACAATCACGTCGGAGAGAAGCCGTGATGACGCAACCGCCTCGTACACCCAACCCACCAGCGGCTTCCCGTCAATTTCGCGCAGCATCTTTTGCGGAAGACGGGTCGAGGCTAGCCGAGCGGGAATGATGGCGACGGTTTTCATGTGAGAATAGTTTCCCGTTTCAGACCTGCCACTGACAAGTACTGATTCGGTGAATGAGGCGAACCGAAAGGTCCGCCGCGCTGTTTGACACTTTTTTTGCCGGGACTCTTTAGAAGGAGGGATTGGACGTGACCAGCCGCTTCGGTTCGTTGAGTCCAAGGCAGCGAGATTTCACAAGAGTGCGACTAGCCCTCTGCTCGCGCTGCCAGCAAGTGGCGGCGCAGGTCAGGTGGCTAGAGCGACGGTTTAATAATCGCTTTATCATCAGACTGCTACAGTGTTTCCAAGCACTTGGAGCGCGCCTGTTCCAGGTATTTTCCTGTGTTCCGTTCTGTTCTATCGCTTCCATGCAACGCCCATGCAATCAGTCTACTGAATTGCTAGGGAATTTTTAGAAATGTGCAATGAAAATGCAATGCGTCTAACCGAATCAGCAGAGATTTCGTTGATGGTTTCAAGCGGCATGTTTTCGCTCAGGCCGGGGCGGAATCATTTCATCGTTAAGATTTCCCCGTCAAGCTGCGCACGGCTTCCATGAGTTGTGCGTCCGCCTCGTCCGCGATGACCACTACATCGAGAAGCAACCGCCTCTGGTCGAGTTCGCTCCGGTGAAGATGCAACATGCCGAATGTGACAATCTGAAATATCCGTGACTCTTCGATAAGCATGGCGGGAGAGTAGCCCTGTTCTCGCCGCTTCCGTCCGTGCGCAGTAGCGTCGGCGGAGATAGGTGGTCTGACGTCCTTGGGGAGGCGAAGGCGGGAAACCAAATCGGAGTACAGCTTAGGCAGATGGCCAGAGCGGTCTGCATCGCTGAGCGGAATGTCGGTCAGTTCCGAAATCAGATTCACGCGCCTCAGCCATTCCCTGACCGAGGGTTCGAGTTCCCGCTCAAGTATGGCCGCACTCCCCGACTCCGACTTTTCTTTCATTTCCATCATCTAAGCTCTGCCAGATCGTCGCACAAATAACGATTCAAGAAATGTTCACAACAGTACACCAATGGGGGCTCGGAAAGGGCCACGCCTCCATCATCTGGGGCATTTATGGGTGGTCCACCCCTCTCCAGAAATAGCCAATACAATTTGCGGCAAGCCAGTCGATCTAAGCACAGAACTGTGCGCCGATGAACACGGCCACGAGACGGTCCGAGACGGTCTACGCTCTCCGAACAACGGACATGGGCCGACTGAGCAGAAAGCTGCTGATAAGATCGCTATTGATTTGCAAGCCGCCGTTGTAATGGACGAAGCCGTTCTTCTTGAACGCATTCATAAATTTACTTACCCTTGAGCGTGTAGTACCAACCATTTCCGCCAAGGTTGCTTGGCTCACCTTCAGGGGGCGCTCCGGCTTTGACTCCTTGATTATTTGCCCAAACAGCAACAGAGCTCGCGCCAGTCGCTTTTCGCTGAAATTGAAGAATTGATCTACCAAGTCTTCTTCAACTCGAATGACGCGGGAAAGCAGATATGCATTAAACAGCGCTGCAAGCTGCGGGTCTCGCTTGAGCTCGCGAACCATGCTCTCCTTCTCCAGACGAATGACATTGGATTGTCCGATTGATCTCGCCGTGTACATCCGCACAGCTTGACCTCCTAGACAGCCTTCGCCAAAAAAGCTACCTCTCAGCAGGATCGCGATGATGGCTTTCTTGCGACGCGTGGCAGCTACCGTGAGCTTGACCGTACCGCTCTGAACGTAGAAAACTGCATCGGCAGCATCCCCCTGTAAAAAAGCGACCTCGTTGTTTCGGTAGCTCCGCTGAGTCATCCCAGAACGAAATTTTTTGCGGAAAACTGCGGAACTGAAACCGACGGTTTGCTTCGCCACCTGTCTCCTTGGCACGATCCAATTCGCGCGGGAATGCGCTTTCCCTCACCGAAAACAGGCTAAATCATATGGCTCAGGAATCTAGCTGGGCTGGTCAATATAGGTCATGCACAATTGCACACAGTACCTAATTGATTATCTCGGAGCCGTTCTCGTGGCCGCATCCAGTTTGGTGTTTTGGAGTGCTTGCAACCGGGCGAGTTCACGCACGGCATCGCATGGTTGCTCATCCGAGAAAATATCTACCTCGCGGCAAAGCGACCGGCAATAGAGACTTCGCTGCTCAGTCTTGCTCTAACCTCATGGTGGTGATTCTTGCCACAGAACCACCAATCGGCCTTCATAACGCGCCACCAGCGCGAGCCGTCCCGGTAACCTGACGCCCGTCAAGCGGGCCGTGGCGAGCAGAGCCAGCTTCGTACGTCAGGCAACGTCGCTATTCTTGCTGCCCAGCGTCGCCGTGTGCAAGGGAGGTTCGGGTTTGGGGTTGTCCCTTTTCCGAGACCATGCGAAAAACAGCAGGAGCGTGAGCAGCACTACCAGGGCGGCCACCGCCACCATGAATCCCCGGCAGTTCTGTTTGCCTGCAATCATCTCGGCGGGTTGGATGCCCCAGGGAAAGTTTAGGGTGGTCGGTAAAAATCTGCCTCGGGTGAGGGAAAGCGTTGAGATAAGGTGGGTCAACAGAAATTAATTAAGAGGTCTCTATGACCCAACTTCGCCAAAAAATGCTGTAAGAACTCCAGCGACATGACTGTTCCCATCGTACCGAGAAACCTACGTCCAGATCGTCCGCGATTTAGCAGCATTTGTCCCCCGACCGCCGGACAAGCCTCGGGCCGGAACACATCCGTCAATACCAGGCGTATCTGTTTCAAGCAAAAAGTTGTCGACGGCTAGCATCAATCAGTATGTATTCGCCTGCGCTTCTTGTATGTCAAACAAGACTCTACGCCGGCATTTTCTGACCGAGCGCATTCCTTTTCCCAAATCTCCCCGGCTACCCGTCGTGCTCAGCCCAGAGGAAGTGACCCGGCTCATCGATGCGGGCTCACCGAAGGTACGGGCCTGCTGTGGAGCGTATTTCTGAAGCGTGATGGGGCCGAAGTGACGTTTTAGGTGTTGTTTCCAAACCTGTTTGAAGCCGCGCACGGCTGAGGCACGCATTCCGGTGCCTTTCCATCCTCGTTCACAATATGGCAGGTATTTCGTCCCAAGAATCAACCACGCTCATATCTGTGGCGGAGGCCACAGCGGTGTTGATGGTACACAGCCCTCGTGGTCTTTTGACCCGTGGCCGGTGCCGCGATCCTTCCCACGGAGGCGCTGCGAACGTTGCACGCGCTTCGGCTCACCGTTTACAATCTCGTTGACGTTGTAACTGACATGAAAAGCATTGCTCGCCTCGAACACGTAACCGCGCTGTTAGCGTTCCATACGTGCATTTTGAGCAAAAATGCAACAGTCTGCAATTAGCACGAAGATGTCAAGACTGTATGTTATTGATTCTAAACAGTGGCGGCGTAGCTCAGGTGGCTAGAGCGACGGTCTCATAATCCGTAGGTCCGTGGTTCGAGTCCACGCGCCGCCACCAACCACATCGTGCGCCGAGATCCCAGACTCCCGTGTCCGCGCAACGTCGAGTGCTGATTTCCAGTAAGGTGCAAACCGTCGTTGCTTCGCACCGGCGCCGCTCACTAAGTGCGAACACAATGAAAAGCAACGCGATTGCGATCTTTTCCCCTTGCAGGTGACCGTCAGTCGGAAGGTGCGAAAAACCTTGCGGTTTTGATTCCGGGGGGAGTTGAGCAATTCTCAGCACCTTTGAGCATTACCGAAGTTTCCGATCTACCTTCCAAACCTCTGTTACTAAATCTGTTAAGTGCTTATCCTTGTGCATGGCCGCCGCACACGTATGCGGCAGCGATGGCGTGGCGATCCCCACTAACATGTCTGCCAGCACCAATTCGTGGAGAGGACTGCCGGCTGGGGCCCAGGTCCTGGTCGGATTGGTGATTGCTGCTGGCACCGCGTGTCTGCTTCAAGGTGCCATTCATCAGAGCAGCAAGAACATCGCGGAATTCATCTGTTATCTGGGCATCGCAATTTTGGCCTCGCGATTGCGCGTCACTCTGCCGGGCATTACGGGTACTCTCTCCGTCAGCTTCCTGTTCATCCTGGTGGGGATCGCAGAACTCGGCTATGCGGAAGCGATGACGCTGGGGGCTGTAGCTATGCTGGCGCAGAGCTTGTACCCGGCTCGGCCCACTGCCATTCAGCTAACGTTCAATGTCTGCGCGGGTTCTCTTTCCACAGCACTCGGCTATTTCATCTACCATAATCCGTTTTGCAATGAACTTATCCCCAACCGTCCGCTGCTTTTGTGCCTGACAGCCACGGTCTATTTCATTGTCAACGCGGGAAGCATTGCCACGGTGATTTCGCTCAGCGAAGGCAAGCCGCTTCGGGACATTTTGGTGGACTGCTACTTCTGGTCTTTCCCCTACTATCTGGTGGGCGCCGGAATTGCGGGCGCGATTTCCTGGTTCAATCATGCCTTTAACTGGGAAACTTCGCTGCTATTCGTGCCCGCCATCTATCTGATCTACCGTTCGTATCGTCTCTATCTCGGGAAGCTGGAAGATGAAAAACGGCATGTTGAAGAAATGGCGAATCTGCATCTTCGAACCATTGAAGCCTTGGCCTTGGCCATTGAAGCCAAGGATCAGACGACGCACGATCACCTGCAGAGGGTGCGTATATACGCCATCGAGGTTGCCAAAGAACTGGGCATGAAGGGGTCGGAATTGGAGGCCCTGCACGCGGCCGCGCTGCTGCATGACATTGGCAAGCTGGCCGTGCCCGAACATATCATTTCGAAACCCGGCCGTCTGACTCCGGAAGAGTTCGAGAAGATGAAGATTCATACCGTGGTGGGAGCGGAGATTCTCGAACGCGTTCGATTTCCTTACCCTGTGGTGCCGATCGTGCGTGCGCACCACGAAAAGTGGGATGGATCGGGCTATCCCTACGGACTGAAAAATATCGAAATCCCCATCGGTGCGCGAATTCTTTCAGCTGTCGATTTTCTGGATGCCCTGGCATCGGACCGGCAATACCGCCGCGCGATGCCACTGGATG
>Ga0307474_10001282_pt1 | contig 18313 bp, 18 predicted proteins | sample atmos_gasesECM1C_2_FD_203312 | JGI IMG/M metagenome (GOLD analysis project Ga0307474, IMG submission 203312) | Hardwood forest soil microbial communities from Morgan-Monroe State Forest, Indiana, United States - atmos_gasesECM1C_05 | ecosystem: Environmental > Terrestrial > Soil > Temperate... | reverse complement strand
GTATGGTTGGCGATCCGCCAATCTTTCGGATTCGATTGAGTTGGGTGTCGGGTCTACACAAAAAGCGAACCAGCATAGCTGCCTCTCGAGGATAGAGCGAGTGACGGGAAACAGCGTAGGCTCTGCCCCCCACTGTTGTGGCGATCCTGGCCTTCCCTCGAGGCAGGGAGGCTATATCAAACTGGTCCTTAGTGATTGACCCTTGGATAAGCTCTCCAAAATGCGAAGTCGCCCAGTTGCGCATGAAGGCCGCCTGTCCTGCTTGCCAGATGTTGTACGCATCCCACTCTTTGTATGTGACCACGCCTGGCGGTGATATGGTGCCCACCCAACGTGCGGCCATTTCCAATGCTCGAGCAGTTTCTGGATTATTGACCGTCACCATTTTGTTCTCGATGATTGGCCCGGCCCCCTCTGAAACCTGCCATTCTAGAGCGTTGCAGGTAACGGACTCAGACGATGCTCCCTCCCACACAAACCCCCAAAAGTCCTTTTGGTCTCTCGCCCGCTCGCCGGACTGAATCCGTGCGGCCATAGTTTCGAGCTCTTGCCAGGTTTGCGGAGCAGTGCGGTATCCGTAATGTTTCAGCAGATCAGTGCGATAAAACAGCAAGCCGACGTCGACCAGGCATGGCAGTGCCACCAACTTGCCATTCACGGTGTTATTTGCGATCAGTTCGGGGAAATGCGCCGCGATCTCCTGCGCAGGCACGAAGGCCTTCAGATCGAGTAGATTTTCGGCAAGAATTCCTGGCCAGATCACATCTACGGCATAGACGTCTGGAATCTTCGCGCCAGACTCCAGAAGGTTGCGCCACGCGTCTAGTGTCTCTACTGCCCCTTCGGGTGCAGGCAGAAGCTTGACTCGGATGCCGGTCTCCTTAGTGAACTGCTCGAGTTCCAGGTTACGCCGGTCCTGGAAACTACGATCGAGCCAGGTTTGATCAATCAGTACGAGGGTGATCTCAGCAGTCGGTTGAACTGCTCTCCGGCAAGCTAGCCCTGCAACAAGTAGGAAGGTAGCAACGCTGCTGAGGAATGACCTTCGCCCGACGTTCTGAAGAAACTCTGGAAATTTGGGACAGGAACTGTTCGCAGCCGATTCGTGGTCAGTATGGCGCATCGTTTAGCCTCCACTTTGGTCTCGGAGATGTGGCGAACCTCAAAACATCAGGGTTGCGAAGTCGCTTGTCGTGAAGGCAAAAGGAATGGCCTTCCAGAGTGATTTGAGCCGTTGTCTCTGGCAGCGGGATCGAGCTGTGCCGTACCATCGTGTTATGTTCCTGCTTTTCATCAGTAAGAGGACTTAGGTGGAACGGGGATCACGTTCGCGAGCCATGGGACGGATCCCACTCCAATGAGCGCCACCTTACTCGAACCGCCGAAATGTAAACACTCCGGTCTCATGGTTAAGGACGCCAAAACACCTGGGCAATCTGAGGCGATGACTCCCGTGCTTCGGTCGGCAAGGTGAAATAAAAGGTTGCCCCTCGTCCATCGTTGGCGGTTGGCCACAAACGGCCACCGTGCGACTCCACAATCGTACGACCGATGGCCAAACCCATCCCCTGCCTTGCGGCTTGGTGGTGAAGAAGGCGGAAAAGATCTGGTGAACGTTCCCTACTGGTAGTCCTGGGCCTGTATCTCGTGGGCAACGGATGATAATCCGGCTCCACCAATAACGCAGCATACTCAAATCCGAGATGAGTTTCCGTGCTCCACGTAGAGTCCGCTTCGACGGGAATGAAGGGGTGATCGGGCCAGGGCTGCACCCACCCTTGCCCGCTGTGCGCACAAATAACAATCTGCTGCTTTGGTTGAGCGTTTCTGACCCGTCCAGAGATCGTATCCACTCTTTCCCGGCCACCCTGGGCTGCAGGAGGAATGTTGGTGAAGGTGATGGATGGTGTTTCCTGAGGTTTTTCTGACCTGCTTGCCATCAAGGCCACCGCGATAACGAAAACGACAGCGTTCAGGATTCCAAAGACAGGACGCGTTGCAGAAGCTCCTTCAATCTGACTTGCGACTGCGATCGAAGAGTGCTTCACTTGCATAAAGGAAAAATGTCACTCTCGTTGGAAGTCCGGCGTGCCGGTTAACTTCTGACTTTTCAAGCTCGGCCGCCAGTGGAATTTCACGCCTAAGCATCTTCTCGAGTGACGCCGAGAAGGTCTGTCCCGTCCTGAGGAATAGGTCGTGTGATCCCTAGTCTTCTCATCTTCGCCAGGAGCGTGGTTCGCTTCAGTCCCAGTTTGGCCGCAGCACCGCGTGGTCCGCCCACGATCCAACCGGTCTGCTCAAGCGTCTCCACGACCAGGGCGCGATCTGAGTCTTCCCAGTTTGTCGACGATAGTGAAGACTGTGCGTTGGAACTGAGAATAATGGCGCCCGGTTGCCTCTTCTGCAGAGGGTTCGGAAGCACGCCGTCGCGCGACAGGATCACTGCACGTTCCACCAAGTTCTGCAATTCCCGTATGTTGCCAGGCCAGGAATGCCACTGGAAGGCAGCCATTATCTCTGAAGGAATGCCATCAATTTTTTTCCCCATGCGGCGGCTGAGGATCTTCACGAAGTGCGTTACGAGTTCGGGAATGTCTTCGCGGCGCTCGCGGAGCGCAGGCAACAGGATGGGAAAGACGTTCAGACGATAGTAGAGATCACTGCGGAACTGACCGCGCGTTACCATCTTGCCCAGATTCCGATTGGTGGCAGCGACGAGACGAACATCGACCTTGTGAGTTCTACCGCTTCCGAGTCGCTCGAACTCCTGCTCCTGCAAAACACGCAGCAACTTCGGCTGCAGCGCAGGGGGAATATCGCCTACTTCGTCCAAGAAGAGCGTGCCCCTGTCAGCCATTTCGAAGCGCCCGATCTTCTGCGCGATCGCTCCAGTGAAGGCGCCCTTCTCGTGACCGAACAACTCGCTTTCCAGAAGATCGAGCGGGATCGCGGCGCAATTCAGCTTGATAAATGAGCGCCCGCAGCGCTGACTTGCATTGTGAATGGCATGGGCGATGAGCTCTTTTCCTGTGCCGGTTTCTCCTTCGATGAGGACCGTCGAGTCTGTGGGAGCAACCTGCTCCACCTGAGCGAGGACCGATTCGAGAGCAGCGCTACTACCTATGATCCGCTCGAACGTTCGCTCGACCTGATCCACCGCTTCAGCGTTCGTCACTGTTGCATGATCTCCCACAGAAACCTCTACATTTCAGGCTCGCCACGCGACCGCGATAACGCGAATTTTCACATATTCAGAGCGGAACGAACTCTTCTAAGTAACAATTGATGATCGAACGGCTTTGCCAGGAACTCGACTGCACCCCGCCTCATGGCTTGAATACGCATTCGAGCGTCGCCATGAGCAGTAATAAAGATGATGGGAAGGTTGCATTCCTCTTCTTTCAGCTTGGCCTGCAACTCCAGACCAGACATCTTCGGCATGCGGATGTCAACGATCAGGCACGCGGCCGTGCAATGCAAATCGGATTTGAGGAACTCTTCCGCGGACCCGAAGCACCGAGCTGCAAGCCCCGCCGCCTCCATGAGGTCGCGCAGAGAATCTTGCATAGCCTCGTCGTCATCAATGATCGCAATCAATTTGGAGGTTTCATCCGGTGGCATGCCCTGAGAGTATGCGTGATGGTACTCCGCGAGCAATCGAACTTTGGGCGGGCAAAACTAGACTTTAGTAGGTTAGACCGCTACTTTCGATGGATTGGCGATGCGATGCCGGCAGGCAGGGACACAACGGTTAACAGGACCTGAGCTTGTCTGCCATCCTGACAAGCTCAGGCAAGGATTTGGCCTGCATCTTTTTCATGACCTGGCTGCGATACATTTTGATGGTCGCTTCGCTGGCACCGAGTTCCGCTGCAACTTGCTTGTTAAGCATCCCGGAGACGACCAGCTTCATTACTTCGCGTTCACGAACGCTGAGTCTTTCACAACGATGTCGCAGTTCAGTTAACTCCCGCTCTTTCTCGCGCACGATGCGAGCTCGAGCAAGCGATCGCTGGACCGCATCGAGGAGATCCTGATGCCTGAATGGCTTAGTCAGAAACTCAACCGCTCCGGACTTCATGGCCTTGACCGACATCGGAACGTCAGCATGAGCCGTGAGAAAAATAATGGGAATACTTATTCTCCCTCTTTTCAGTTCGTGCTGAAGATCCAGGCCGCTGATACCGGGAAGCCTCACATCCAGAATCAGGCAACTGGGACCGTCACCGTGCCCAACCGCTAAGAACTCTTGTGCAGTTCCAAAAGACTGAGAGTGCAGGCCGACCGAATCCAGGAGTTCCTGAAGAGACTCACGCACGTCAGCATCATCATCGACGACGAATACGGTCGGTACGTCTTGCGCAGTCATTCTCCCGTCCCCTATCAAAAGTACGGTGAAAGCACTATGTCACAAGCTTCCGCGTTCTGTCCCTGCGGCCGTGTCGCATCGATTGTATCGGATGATGCTGACATGGAAACTGCGTAAGCTGCCTGGGCACGAACGGCACTCAAGGTCAGGTCTGCAATCGCTGACCGTCAAGAGCGGCCTTGAGCAACCGGCCTCGGAGTCGGATGAGAGTCCTCAGGTCAAAGCAGCACATTCACCGGTTCAGGTTTGATCTCCCGCGCAGCCCGTACTTCCGACAGTTCTTTGATGAAATTGAAGTCGGTGGGAGCAGCGCCGGTGATTAATCGGGCTCCGCGGCTGAATGTCAGATCCTGGATTGCCCATTGAATAAAGACTAGAACCCGGCTCCGAAAATTTACCAGATACATAAGGTGGATGAAGACCCATACCAGCCAGGCGATAAGGCCCGAAAGATGGGCACCGAAAACGTCGGCCACAGCAGCTGCTCGGCCAATCACGGCCAAGGACCCCTTGTCGAAGTAATGAAAGGGGGGAAGCTCCCGCTGACCCTTCACCTTTCGCAGTATTGCAGTCGCCCCATATTGACCCCCTTTCACCTCCACGAGATTTGAGTTCAAGTGCTGGGCGGCCGAAAGCCCGCCAAATCCCCCGCCGATGATGACTACCTTCCTGGGCTCATTGCTTTCGTCGCTTTCGTCCTGGATGTGGCTGAGACCATTCCCGACTGCGACTAGGGCTGGACGAGGGTCGGCGCAGGCCTACCGTTCAGCACCGCATCCACATTGTCCAAGGCCAGCATACCCATAGCTGTACGGGTTTCGATCGTGGCGCTGCCGATATGTGGCAATAGAAATGTATTTTTCAGCGAAACATATTCCGGGTGAAGTTTTGGCTCGCCTTCAAATACGTCGAGTCCGGCAGCGGCGACCCGCCCGCTCTTGAGAGCAGCGATGAGGTCTTCGTCGAGCACCAGTCCTCCGCGAGCCGTGTTCACCACGATAGCTCCCGGGGGCAGAAGGCTTATGGCTTTGGAGTTCAAAAAATGGCGGGTCTGAGGAGTCTCCGGGGCGTGCAGGCTCAAGAACTGGCTTGTGCGAAGCAGATCCGACGCATCCTCGTGGTAGACGGCATCGCCTGCGATTTCCGTAGATAACTCCGAAGCGTTCGAATAGTGAATCTTCATTCCGAATCCACGCGCTCGAAGCGCCACGGCCTGTCCCACGCGGCCCATTCCCAAAATGCCGAGGACTTTGCCACCGACTTGCCATCCCAGGAGCATGTCGGGGCTCAAGGGTCTCCACGCTCCGGTTCGAACCAGTTCCTGAGCCTCGTAAGCGCGACGCGAAGCACCTAGTAAAAGCAGCATAGCGATGTCGGCCGTTGCTTCACTGTTAACACCAGGGGTATAGGCGACTGGAATTTTCCTGCGCGCGGCGGCTTCCAGATCGATATGCTCAAAACCCACCGAGTACGTGGCGATGATTTTTACGGTGGGCGAGATATTCTGGAAAAACCCAGAGTCCAACCGGTCTGCCGGCGTGATGAAGAGGGCGTCGGCTCCCTCAGCTGCGGAAAGCAGATTCTGCCTGCTGAAAGGAAACGGCTTCGGGTTTCGCCGAGCGTTGTAATCGCGGTCGATACGGTCTTCAACTTCCCTCGTGTAACGGCTGGTTACCACCAGAATGGGTTTAGTCATACCCAACATTTCCTTCCACGAGCCGAGGGCGATCGAAAACTGCTCGGTTGCGTTCCGATGGTTGCGAGAGCATACGCATGGGAGGGCGGCACAGCACCTCCACTCCTCCCTAGACGTGTCTGATTCCGATGCCTCAGGACAGGAATCCGAGTCGTTGCACATTCAGCTCCTCGTCGGATTCCTGAGGAAGGCTCTACCCGGCCGCATGGCTCAGACGATTCCCACGTTTCGCTCCATCTCCTTGATCACCGTATCCAGCCTGCCGCTCAGCACCTGCTTGGCGAAACTGAGGGTGAACCCCTTGACGGTGTGGAAAGGTGAATGGGACGGCATGGCAAGCGCCAAGGGATCTACAACTGCGTCGACAACGACTGGGCCATCCTTGTACGCGAGAGCTTCAGCCAGACCTTCTCGAACGTCCTCGGGTTGCTCGATACGAATCCCTTTCGCGCCCATCGCCTCAGCAACCTTCGCGAAATTTGGATTCTTGAACTCCACACCAAACGGGATGAAGCCAGCCTCCTGTTGTTCGATATGGACGAAGTCGAACTTCTCGTTGTTCAGAATGACTTGAACCACGGGAGTTCGTCGTTCTATCTGCGTCAGCAGATCGCCCATTCCCAGCATCGTGAAGCCTCCATCGCCGGATAATGCGATGCACTGCCTGCCGGGATATGCCAGAGCACATCCGAACGCGTTCGGTGCAGCATTGGCCATAGACGCCCACGAGAATGAGCCAAAGAGCCTGCGGTTTTTTCCACCGTAGATATGTCTTGCAAGCCAGATACAGGCGGTACCCGTGTCGGCAAAAAACATTGCGTCATCCGAAGCGAGCTCGCTGAGCGTCGCGGCGAGGAATTCAGGACGTATCGGTTTTATCGCCGGCCCCTTCTCGACATAGTGCTGCAGCAGTTTGTGGAAGGCTTCTGTGTGCGCGATCTGCCTCGCTAGAAATTTTCCATCCGTCTTTTCGCGCACAGCTGGAAGCAATGAACTGACCGTCGACTTGATATCGCCGACAAGACCGAGATCGAGAGCCGTACGGCGGCCGATGTGCTTCGGGTTCTTGTCAATCTGAACCTTTTTCACACTGGCTCCGGGAAGAAATTCTGAGAAGGGAAAATCCGTGCCCAGCATGAGCAAGAGATCGGCTTCATGGATTGCGTTGTACGCTCCCCCATAACCTATCAGGCCGGTCATGCCAACGGCGTTGGGATTCTCATGCTCCAGCCATTGCTTCCCGCGGAAGGCATAGCCGACGGGGGCCTTCAGCTTGCACGCCAGTTCAACCACTTCGTCGCGACCTTCTCTGCAACCATCCCCGCCAAAGATCGCCACCGTTTTCGCCTCATCGATCATCCTCACCAATTTTTCGAAGTCTGTATCGGAAGGTCTCACGATAGCTGGGGCTGCAATGTTGAAGTCGGCAGGCTGGTCGGGAGCAACGGCGGACGCGACATCGCCAGGTATGGCAAGAACGGTGGGCCCCTTTTCCAGAACAGCCGTGCGGATGGCGGTGCTGATGACGGCGCGGGCCTGCTCAGGATTAACCAGCCGTGCGGTATAGAGCGAAGCCGCCTCGAAAAACTTGTACGGGTTCAGTTCCTCGAGCGCAGATGTGTCAATAATGCTCGACTCTACATCCCCGGCGATGGCGATAATGGGAGCGCCTTCTTTCCGTGCGTCCATCAATCCGTTGAACAAATGGACAACTCCAGGCCCCGCAGTTCCACACACCACCACTGGTTTACCCGTGAAATAAGCCTCCGCGACCGCTGCGAATACTCCATATTCCTCATTACGAACGGGAACAAACTCGATTGCGCCATTTCGGCGCAGTGCGTCCACCACAGGATTCAGAGCGTCTCCGACGATTCCGTAACAGCGTTTGACGCCAGCGTTTGCCAGCATCTCCCACAATACGTCTGCAACTTGTTTCGACATTAGAACCTCCTGAGTTTTTTTGTGGACCCTGTATCGGTGCCGCGCAATTCACTCCAGCGTGGAGGTCGCGGATAGTCTCACCCTGCCGCTGAGTCCATGCAATTCCGCTGCCATAAAATTCGCGGTCACAAACTAGCTTCATCTGGATCGGGCCGAGCCTAGTTCCACGATTGCGTGACCACACCGATGACACTTGACGCAAGCGGCAAAGGGATGACACGTGCAGTCGGCATGTGTCGGTCGCTCGCGAAGTTAGAGATCGGGATTTCGTGAGTGTCCGCCTTCATCGCGGTTGCAATGCAGGAAATGCGAGCGCCTGTCTCTTTGGTAGCAGGCTTGCTCTTCATTCAATCGAATTCCGGGCGGTAAGAATCGTGGCCGCTTTTGCAATAGGAATAAGGAGAAAGTGCGAAATCTGGTGATGGTGCGCCTTTCGGAAGTGGAGACGGAAGAAGAGAAATGTTGATGTTGAGAATGAAATCTTCGTTGCGGTTCTTTGAGCAGACGATACTTCTTCTGTTTTGGTCCGCTACGGCGGTGTGGGCAGGCGAGCCGAAAGGCTCGGCTTCTCACGGCACAAATATCTTCGCGCCCGCCTCAACCCCAGCCAACTCAATTGCTGACTTGTCCGTCTTTGTACTTGTTATTACCGGAATCATTTTTGTCGTTGTTTTTGCCTTACTGATCTACTCCGTCGTCAAGTTCCGTGGGCGAGCAATGGATTCCGGCCGCGAGCCGGCTCAGGTATACGGGAGCACACAGATTGAGCTGGCTTGGACGATCATTCCGATTCTGATAGTCGTTGTCCTGTTCTTGGCCACTGCCCGAGTCATCCACGCGATCGAGGATGCTCCAGAACCGGCGGGCGCTGTAGAGGTTACCGTCATAGGACATCAATACTGGTGGGAGTTTCGATACCCGAAGCTGGGGATCGTCACGGCCAACGAACTGCACATCCCGGTTAGCGATCTCGGTCATCCGACACCAACGTTTCTGCAATTGCTCTCGGCCGATACTGACCACAGCTTTTGGGTGCCGGAGCTTGCCGGCAAAACGGACCTTATTCCGAATCACCCCAACAGAATGTGGATGGACCCGCAGCGCACAGGACTCTTCGTCGGTCAGTGTGCACAGTATTGCGGAACACAGCACGCCAAGATGCTCCTCCGCATTTCGGTGGATCGGGCGGACGATTTCGTTGCCTGGGTGCATGCCCAGCAGAAACCCGCAGCCGAAGACGCAGCTGCAATCGCTGGCAGGAGAGTGTTTGAAGGCAATGCCTGCATGAACTGCCATACGGTGGCCGGAACTTCAGCGAACGGACGTTTTGGGCCTGATCTGACGCATTTGATGAGCCGCACCACGATTGCAGCGGGCGCTGCTGAAAACACCCACGACAAGCTTCGTCTTTGGATTCAGAACCCCGGCGCAATCAAACCTGGGTCGCTGATGCCCGCCATGAAGCTGAGCGATGCGGATCTGAATGCCGTCGTGAGTTACATGGAAACGCTGCAGTAGAACGCTTGGAAATCTGATTATGTCATCCAATGTGATCACCGTTCCCGTGAGCCAAACAGAAGCCAGGCCTTGGGTCGACGAGCTTCATCAGTGGCTAACCACTGTCGATCACAAAAGGCTGGGGATTCTCTACATTGTCTCGTCTCTGTTATTCCTGGCATTGGGGGGAGTCGAGGCGCTCATCATTCGCATTCAGCTGATGCATTCGCACAACAACTTCGTTTCACCGGAAGTCTTTAACCGCATGTTCACCATGCATGGGACGACCATGATTTTCTTTGTGGCCATGCCCATCTTGTTCGGATTTGCCAATTACCTGGTGCCCTTGATGATCGGTGCGCGTGATATGGCTTTTCCGCGCTTGAATGCCTTCAGTTTTTGGCTCTCGTTTCTGGGAGGACTTCTTCTTTATTTCAGCTTTCTGGGAGGAAGTGGCTTGTACGGCGCCGGAAGCGCACCGGACGTGGGTTGGTGGTCGTATGCGCCATTGGGCGCCAGAGCCTTCTCGCCTGGTCATAGTTCTGACTATTGGACTCTGGCGCTGCTCGTCTCCGGGTTTGGGAGCATCGGAACAGCGATCAATATCATTGCGACAATTCTGTGCCTGCGATGTCCGGGTATGAAGATCAAGCGTATGCCGCTGCTGGTGTGGATGAACCTTGTAATGGCAGGAATGGTTTTGCTTGCGATTACACCCTTATCGGCCGCTCAGATCATGCTGCTCATCGATCGCTACCTGGGCGGCCATTTCTTCGATACCCAGGCTGGCGGATCGGCAGTGCTCTGGATGCATTTCTTTTGGATCTTTGGACATCCGGAAGTCTACGTTCTGATCATTCCTTGTTTTGCTTTCATGTCGGAAATCATTCCCGTCTTCTCTCGCAAACCGATTTTCGGTTATCCAGTGATGGTTGCTGCAACAGTGTGCATCGCTTTCGTGAGCATGAGCGTCTGGGCGCACCACATGTTTACAATTGGGATGAATTCCTACGCCAACAGCTTTTTCACTCTCACCACGATGGCTGTCGGCGTCCCCACGGGAATCAAGATTTTCAACTGGATCGGCACGATATGGGGCGGCCGGATTCAATTCAAAACACCCATGCTGTTCAGCATCGGATTTCTATTCCAATTCCTCATTGCGGGGCTGACCGGGATCATGATGGCCGCCTCGCCTTTCGACTGGCAGCTTAGCCTGTCCTATTTTGTAGTGGCGCACTTTCATTATGTGATCGTGGGCGGAATTCTGTTCGCGCTCTTCGCCGCCTTCTATTACTGGTACCCCAAAATGACTGGCCGAATGCTGAGTGAGCGCCTCGGCGAATGGCATTTCTGGCTGTTCTTGATTGGCTTCCACCTGACGTTCGACGTGATGCACGTTCCGGGACTGCTCGGGATGCCGCGCCGGATCTACACCTATGAGCCGGGCCGTGGTTGGGACACCTTGAATCTGCTCATCACAATCGGCGCATTTACTCAGGCGATTGCAATCCTTGTATTTGTAGCAAACCTGATCATTTCGTATTTCAAAGGAGCGGAGGCCGGCAATGATCCATGGGACGCATGGACACTGGAATGGTCCATCAGTTCGCCGCCCCCTGCGTATAACTTTGCAACGGTTCCGACAGTGGTGAGCCGCCGCCCCTTGTGGGACCTTAAGCATCCGGAAGATCCCGATAGCCGCTATGAGTGAACGAACCATATGAGCGCAGTGACAACTTCATTTCAGAACCCAGCAGCCGCGTGGCATCTGCCATCCCGCGGGAAGGTGGCGATGGCCGGTCTCATCATCGCCGAGTCGGCCATCTTCACGATATTCGTCGTTGCCTATCTCTTCTACCTGGGGAAGAGCGTCACGGGACCGACGCCCTCAGAAGTGCTGGAGACGCCGATCTTGTACACGATCTGCTTGTTGTCGAGCAGCCTGACCATTCACCTTGCGGCGAAGTCGTTGGAGCGGGACTACAGACGATTATTCCTCGGCTTCTGGCTGCTGACCATTGCGCTGGGTGGCTTGTTCCTCTACGGCACGGCCCAGGAATGGCACCGACTGATTTACGAACGCGGACTCACAATCTCGACCAACCTGTTTGGGACAACCTATTACTCACTCGTCGGCTTGCACGCCTTTCACGTCACCGCGGGTCTGATCATGCTCCTGATGGTCGCGACATTCGGATTTATCGGCCGTATGGGCGTGAGCCAGTCAGGTCGCGTCGCGGTGCTCTCGATGTACTGGCATTTCGTCGATGCCGTTTGGGTTGTGGTTTTCACGGTAGTTTACGTTCTTGGACGCTGAGGTCTATATGGCAAGACTATCCGCGACAGAGCAATTGAGGGAGAGTCCTCGTGCTCCGCGCGAGATCGAAGTCCCCGCGCCGACCGCGTGGCCGTTCATTTTGGCGCTGGGGGCGGCGCTGCTGTTCGCGGGCCTTGTGACCAGCACGTCGGTAAGCTGTCTTGGCGCCCTGCTGTCGGTGGCAGGCTCTGTCGGCTGGTTCCGTGAAGTGTTTCCGTACGAGCATGAAGAGGTTGTACCGGTCCTGCCCGAAGACATTCGCTTAGTGACTGCGCGGCGAGTTGTGGATCGGCTACCGATTCTGCCGGATCAATTGCGCGCTTGGCTCCCAGTCCGCACCTATCCGATTTCGGCTGGTCTGAAAGGGGGATTGGCGGGCAGCATCGCAATGGCAGTATTGGCTTGTGCCTACGGGATACTGAAAGTCGGCAGCATCTGGTATCCCATCAACCTGCTGGCAGCAGTTGCTTACCGGGAATCCCTAAGACTCGTACCCGCGCAGCTGAATTCATTTCATGCTGATGCTTTCGCGATTGCCTTTGTCTTGCACGGCGTTGTGTCCATCTTTGTTGGGTTGCTCTACGGTGCGATGCTGCCCATGTTCCCACGCCGTCCGATTGTGCTCGGAGGACTCATTGCCCCGGCGTTGTGGTCGGGGCTACTGTACACAATCCTGGGACTGCTGAATCCGTTGCTCGCGAGTCGCATTGATTGGACCTGGTTCATGGCTTCGCAAGTGGCTTTCGGCATCGTCGCTGGACTTGTGGTCGTGCGCCAGGCGAGCTTTCCCACCCGCGAGAATGTTTCGTTTGTCGTACGGGCGGGAATCGAGGCTCCCGGAACGATTCCACCGCGAGAGAGCGGGGAGAACCACTGATGAAGATGAAGCCGATCAGAATTCTCTCTGCGCTCGCGGCCCTCAGTCTGGTGATGCTCGCTGCTTGCAGCATTCCAGATCGTGAACCACAAACCAATTCGGAACCAGTTGCCCCGAATCAGCTTTTGGACTTCGGCACTCTCTATGCACAGAACTGTGCGGGCTGCCACGGCGCGGAAGGCCGTGGAGGAGCGTCGATCGCCCTCGCCAATCCCGTGTATCTAGCCATCGTCGATGAAACCACCATGCGCAACATTGTCGCGAACGGCGTCCGGGGAACATCCATGCCAGCGTTCGCGCAGCGCGCCGGCGGAATGCTGATCGAGCAGCAGATCGAGGTGATTACGAGTGGGATCTTTTCCCGCTGGGGGCGCAAACAAGTTCTCGATGGAGCCAATCCACCCTCATACGCGGCAAAAGCGGTGGGGAATATCGATCGTGGCCAAGTCGTGTTTGGAAGATATTGCGCATCCTGCCATGGTTCTGAAGGCGGGGGGACGTCCAAGGGAAGCGCCATGACGAATGGTTCATTCCTGGCGCTGGTCAGCGATCAGGCACTGCGCACGATCGTGATCACCGGCAGGCCGGAATTGGGCGCACCCGACTGGCGCGGCAATGTCCCCGGCCGTCCAATGACCGATCAGGAAATCACAGATGTGGTTGCCTGGCTGGCATCTCGGCGTGCGCAGAATCCGGGGCAGCCTTATTCCGCTTTGAACGATACGCAACAGTCGAAGGCGCAACACTCGGAGAAATAAGATGTCAACTCACACTGTGACAGCCCCGCCCGCTGAAGGTGCCCTTTCACGACGCGGATTCTTCATGAAGCTGGGGATCCTGTTCAACGGATTCGCTGCGATCGTGCTGGCCGTACCGATTGTGCGCTTTCTTCTTTCATCCGTAGCTCGTGGTCGCGGGAATGGGTATCTCTCTTGGGTGCCGCTAGGAAACGTCAGCAACTTTCCTGAGGGAGAGACGCGGATGGCTACTTTTCGCAGTCCTTTGGTCATGCCAACCGATGGAAAGACTGTAGACACAGCTTGCTGGGTGCGCCGCCTCGCAGGCGATCAATTTCAGGTGTTTGCGATCAACTGTGCCCACCTCGGCTGCCCAGTCCGCTGGTTCCAGCAATCTGGTCTTTTTATGTGTCCGTGTCACGGCGGAGCATACTACCGCGATGGCGCACGGGCGTCTGGACCACCGGAGCGTGGGCTTTTCGAATATCCCTACAAAATCGAAAATGGCGTCCTCACGATTGACGCCGGGCAGCTGCCAACTCCCGGCGACCCGGTAGCAAGTCTCACCTCGGAGAAGCCACCATGCGCCTGATCGCGAGAGTCGGAGAATGGTTCGACCACCGTCTGCAGCTGGCAGCGCCGATTCGCGAAGCGGCCGGCCATCCCGTGCCGCGCAACACGGCGAGCTGGTTCTACGTCTTTGGCAGCGCCGCGCTCACCGTCTTTCTGCTGCAGTTGATCACTGGAATTCTGTTGGCGCTGATTTATGTGCCCGCGGCCGGCGAAGCATGGAGCAGCCTGCAGGCCCTGAATCATCAGGTTGCGCTTGGCTGGTTCATCCGCGCCATGCACGGATGGGGCTCCAACTTCATGGTCGCCATCGTCCTGATTCATATGGTGCAGGTGTTTCTCTTTGGAGCTCACAAATATCCTCGCGAACTGACTTGGGTTGTCGGCGTATTCCTCCTGTTGATGACTCTGGGCATGGCATTTAGCGGCCAAGTCTTGCGCTTCGATGAGGACGCCTACTGGGGGCTGGGAATCGGAGCGTCGATTGCCAGCCGCGTTCCCATCCTCGGTCCTTTTGCCGTGAAGCTAATGCTGGGCGGCCCGATCATCGCAGGTGCAACGCTTTCCCGGTTTTTTGCTTTGCACGTATTCGTGATTCCCGGACTGCTGATCGGGTTCGTCTGCCTCCATGTCTTGATGGTGTTGAAGCTGGGCATCAACGAGTGGCCAATGCCGGGACGCATCGTACGACGAGCGACCTATGAGGCCGAGTATCACGCTTTGACCAAGCAGGATGGCGCGCCCTTCGTTCCGTATGCGATATGGAAAGACATGTTCTTTGCTGCGTTCATCATTCTTGCAATCGCCGCATGCGCTTTCTATTTTGGTCCTTTTGGGCCCACCGGGCAGCCTGACCCGACAATCATCCAGACTGCGCCCAAACCCGATTACTTTTTCCTGTGGCTATACGCGTTACTTTCACTTCTTCCTCCAGCGCTGGAGACGCCGTTCCTTCTCATCTGCCCGCCTTTAGTAATTCTTGGCTTGATTCTTCTGCCATTTCTTTCGGGAGAAGGAGAAAAAAGCTGGAGGCGCCGGCCGATTGCAGTAATCACGGTGCTCATGATCGCCATCACGCTCGGCACCTTTACTCGCATGGCCCAGTTCACGCCCTGGAGTCCGCATATGAACGCCTGGAGCGGCGATCCGGTGCCCGAGCGCTACATTCACGGCACGACCGCGCTCGCGCGGCAGGGTGCGCTTGTGTTTCAGGTCAAGCAGTGCCGCAACTGCCACTCTCTTGGCAACACGGGTGGACAAAGGGGGCCAGCCCTGGACAGCGTTGCCGTGCGGCTGACCCAGGACCAACTTATTCGGCAAGTGATCCAAGGCGGCGGCAACATGCCTGCCTATGGGAACAACTTGAGTCCGGCAGAGACTACGGCGCTCGTAGCTTTCCTTGAAACCTTGCACCCTGCGAGCCAGGGGCCGGCTCGTGATGCGGCACTTGACCTGGTACTTAGCAATGGCCAAGTCAAAACGTCCGGGACTCAACCATAGGCCGCCGATGATGTCACACATTCATCTTCATCAAAGCGCGTCCGAGCTGTTCTGGGTCTCTAGCGCCTTGATCTTTGCTTCACTGGTCTATCTGCATAGATGGCTGCGCCTTCGCAGGCATGAGCGCGACAACGTTGAGGGCTGGCGCGCCGGCAGTTTTGTATTCGGTTTATTGTCCATCTGGATTGCAACGGCTTCACCTCTGGCTGCACTCGATCACCAGATGTTGACGGCGCACATGGTTCAACACCTTCTTCTCATGACGCTTGCGCCTCCGTTGATCTTGCTTGGCATGCCTCGAAAGCCGCTGGCGCATGGCTTGTTGCAGCGATTCTTACACGCGATCGGTCGTCCATTGCGATCAGAACCGATGCAGCAATTTGCAGGCGCGGTAACGCACCCGGCACTTTGCTGGTTAGCAGCGGCGGGCACGTTAGTTGTGTGGCACATTCCTTCGGTGTTTATGCTCGGGCTGCGATCGCAAATGTGGCATGGGGCTGAGCAAGCATCCTTCCTTGCAACAGGCATGCTGTTCTGGTGGCCAGTAGTCCGGCCATTGCCGAACAGCTGGAAATGGCCAGAATCTTCCGTACTCTTGTATCTGTTTCTGGCTACCTTGCCGTGCGATATTCTTTCCGGATTTCTGGTGTTCTGCGATCGGGTGATGTACCCGGTTTTCTTGTCTTCTACCCGCTCCTTTGGCCTCTCTGCTCTAGAAGACCAGCAATGCGCCGGTGCGTTGATGTGGACCTGCGTTACTCTTGTCTACTTAATCGCCGGGGCAGTCTTCACCGCGCGTTTACTCTCGCCCCATCGATCGGAACAGCTTGCGCGATCGGAAGAACTCGGGATTCCGCAATTCGATTCGCGACGCTTTGCGGAACGGCACACGGATCCGCACAGGATGAAGATGGAGGCGGTCTGAAATGTCACACCGGTCCGGACTGTCCGAATGTTCCACTGCGGAGCGAGCGGGCCACCTTGATGTATCCACGCTGCTCTCAGACTACTGGGCACTCACAAAGCCAGAAGTCAACTTCCTGATCTTGATCACAACTTTTGTAGGCTTTTATCTGGCTTCGGCAAGTGATGGGCGGTTTTCATTCTCAGGGCTATTCAACACCTTGCTCGGAACCTTGCTGGTAGCAAGTGGGACCGGGACCCTAAACCAATACGTCGAAAGAAAGTTCGACGCGCAAATGCGCCGAACCGCCCGGCGTCCAGCCGCGGCCGGCCGTGTCGAACCGATATCAGTCCTCGTCTTCGGAGTTGCATTGGCAGCGGTTGGCAGCATCTATCTCGCGATAGCTGTCAACCTGCTCGCGAGTGTGCTCGCAACTTTGACGTTGCTGACCTATCTGTTCGTGTACACTCCGCTGAAACGAAAAACAGCAATGTGCGTTCTCGTCGGAGCTTTTCCGGGCGCCATGCCGCCGCTCATTGGTTGGGCCGCAGCCTCCGGCCGATTGAATATGGAGGCGGGGATCCTGTACGCCATGCTCTTCTTGTGGCAGTTTCCACATTTCATGGCAATCGCTTGGATGTACCGCGAAGACTATGACCGCGCAGGCTATTTGGTTCTGCCGAAGGGCAATGTGAGAGTTCCTTTCGTGATTTTGGAAACTCTATTGCCGCTCCTTGCTCTCGTCGCTATCAGCATCATGCAATTTCCGACACGGCATGCGGCGACTTTTCACTGGGCAGCGGCTCTTCTGGGAACAGGATTTACGTACTTCGGATGGGAATTCGTATTCGAGCGTTCGAGAGTTGCCGCCCGCCGGCTGCTCACCGCATCGATTGTCTATCTTCCACTGCTGTACGCACTAAGCGCGATGTTATGTAATCGGGCCAGATGATCCAATGCCCCGACCTTCCTGCAGACTTCGAGAGGCCGGATACATCTGCGATGATGTTCGAGATGGAGAAGCCTCGCGCAGTTTCCTTCAATGAACCGAACCGGCCTGTGATCGCTCCTCCATCTTCATCCGATCCCTCAGAGACCTCCAAACGGCTCCTACCGTGGCTCGTTGCTGTCGCCTTTTTTATGGAGTCGCTGGATACAACGATTCTCAATACGGCCGTTCCCGCCATCTCTTCCGCGCTCGGCGTCGCTCCCCTAAGCATGAAGGCGGTGCTGGCGAGCTATACGCTCAGCCTCGCGGTCTTCATCCCAATCAGTGGCTGGATGGCAGACCGCTTCGGCACCCGTCGTGTATTCGCATCTGCGATTGGGCTATTCACCCTCGGGTCCTTTCTGTGCGGAATATCAAGCAACATCCACTTGCTGGTCGGTTGTCGGATCCTGCAAGGTTGCGGCGGCGCCATGATGGTGCCAGTGGGCCGGCTCACCCTGGTCCGAACATTTGCCAAGTCAGATCTTCTGCGCACCATGAGCTTTGTCTCCATACCAGCCCTTGTGGCGCCCATGCTCGGACCCATCGCCGGAGGTCTCATTGTCGGCTATCTTCACTGGCGCGTCATTTTCTTCCTTAATATTCCAATTGGATTCACGGGGTTGATCCTCGTTCATCTGCATTTGCCGGACTACCGCGAAGAGCAGACCCCTCCGCTCGATGTTGTCGGGCTCATCCTGTTCGGTTCCGGGGTCGCATTACTGTCCTATGTGCTGGAGATATTCGGCGAGCACACTCTGAGCGCGACAGAGATGGCAGGGTTGCTAGTAAGCCGTCCCGGTGATTTCGTTAATGCGAATCCGCTTCTGAGGATCGGTGTAAGTCCAGCGGAAAGGTTTTGCTAGTTTGGCATAAGCTTCGATGTACTTGCGTAGCTTTCGTGCCAAATC
>Ga0307474_10001281_pt1 | contig 18326 bp, 18 predicted proteins | sample atmos_gasesECM1C_2_FD_203312 | JGI IMG/M metagenome (GOLD analysis project Ga0307474, IMG submission 203312) | Hardwood forest soil microbial communities from Morgan-Monroe State Forest, Indiana, United States - atmos_gasesECM1C_05 | ecosystem: Environmental > Terrestrial > Soil > Temperate... | reverse complement strand
GACCTTGACTTGATCTGCGCGCGTCATCCTGCACAGCCCGCGGTCGGGACGAAGAGGTGGCCGCAGTCGAACAAAAAGGTGACTGCTCATCCTTGACACACACATTCCCCATGTGAGCAATCCAGAGTCGTGTGCATGGCTCTGGATTGCTTCGTTTCGCTCGCAATGACGGTGGATAGGCATGAGTCCACATTCTCGCGGCGCAATTCGCCCGAGGTTTGGATCATCCATCACCCTCGAAAATCAGAGGGCACGGCCGGGCAAATCAGTTTGTCGACGCCGTGCAATCGCAAGGCAGCATGGCTACGCGCCCTTTCCTTGGCGCGCCGCACACGGCGAGCAGCGGGTGCCGCAAACTGCTCGAACAGAAAGCGCAGACGTTCTAAATTCTCCGTCGTCTCGATCAAATATCAAGTTCCGGCCGCCACTCCGCACAACGCCTCGAGTGGCACAGGCGAAAAGGAGCTGAGCATGCAGGGCGATAAAAAAGTCATCGAATATCTCAATAAGGCGCTGCGCCATGAGCTCACCGCGGTGAACCAGTACTGGCTGCATTACCGCCTGCTGGACAATTGGGGCTACAAGGAGCTCGCCAAGACGTGGCGCAAGGAATCGATTGAAGAGATGCAGCATGCCGACAAGCTGATCGAACGCATCATCTTCCTCGATGGATCTCCCAATATGCAGACGTTGGAATCCCTTCACATCGGGAAGACCGTGAAGGCCGTGCTCGACAGCGACTTGCAAGCCGAATTGTCCGCGCACTCCCTCTACGCTGAAGCCGCGACCCATTGCCACCAGGTCAAGGACTACGTGACGCGAGATCTGTTTGAGCTACTCATCCACGATGAGGAAGCGCACATCGATTTTCTGGAAACCCAGATCGAACTCGTCGCAAGGATCGGCCTCGAGCTGTATTCCCAGCGTCATATCGGAGAGCTCGGCGAGGACTGACCTGTTGACGACGTCTGGCCCGTACCGGTAGCTCGTAGGGCGGATTACGCTTCGCTAATCTAATCCGCCCTACGGGCTATATTCGCGGCGCTACTGCGATTAAAAGTCCCGCTTCTGGTGCGCCCTCGCATTGCATCTGCATCTTTGTCGGGACCCAACAAGCCTATGACAGGTACCTCGAGATCCTCAACCAGCCGCCAAAGCCGACCGACCACTTGCTTCCTGACTGCAAGACTCAGACCGGCGTGCTGTTGAGCGCCAGCCGTTGCGGCAATTCCAGCCTTCTGTCGTTAACCATTCGTTAACCATATCGGGTTCAAGCTTCACCTCGGAAGGCGGCAGAACCGGACGCCGGGCCGGCAGTCGCAAGAAGAGGCCGGCGGCGTAACGCCCGCCGGCCTGTTCTCGGGGCCGGTTGGTTTGAGTGAGCACCACTATCCCCGCTATTATTCGCAGTTGAAAACCGCTGGACGGACAATCGCGACGGGGTGCTATCGTTTCAGGCAAACAATCCTAGAGGAGGCGTCCAAATGTTGGACACGATCCTTAATATGGTGCTGGTGTTTGACGCAGTGTGCTTCACCGCTTTGATAGCCGACGAAATTCGATGGTCTCTGTCGCGTCTTCGGCGGTGAGCGGCTGAACGAATTTCTGCGGGCGCCGGCTTTCTTCTGAACTTCCAGCGCAAGCAACGAAGCAGAGGCGCAGCGTTAGCGTGCTACCGGCGAAAGAAGTTCCATGCGTTCCTGCATGCCGAAGCGGGCCGCCAGGAGGAACGCTGCGCCGTACGCGGTCGTTGATACCCCGCGAAGGAGACACGACCATGCAACATTATCGGGCGCTCGCGTTGGACGCAGCAACCCTGCGCGCGGACCTTGCCGCCATCGAAAAGCAAATTCAGCTCAATCCCAACGACAATGATCTTATCGACAGACACCTGACCTACGCCCGCAAGATTCGCGAAATCGAACATCGCGAGAACGGGTACGTCACCGCACGTGTCAGGTGGTGATGTCAGAGGCGTGCTGTCCCACCCCTGGGATCTCGCGCTGCTTTTGCGAAAGCTGGAGTATCGCCCATGCTCTTCATTTATTTGCCCGCGCTCATATTCGAAGCCTTCTGTGAGATGCTGCTTGAGCCTATGCGAACTGTAGAACCCAAAACATGCGGCAATCGTGAGCTTTCTGCCAGACTCAGCTCTCCTCAGACAGAGCGCGCGTTTGCTGTGATCGCATCAAGCTCCGTGAGGACATCGTCTGTCAGATAAAGATGGGCCGCGGCGAGGTTCTCTCGCAAATGCGCGAGGGACGAGGTGCCGGGGATCAGCAGGATGTTGGGCGCACGGCGAAGTAGCCAGGCGAGCGCGACCTGCATGGGTGTGGCCCCGACCCGTCGCGCAACAGCGGATAATGTGCTCGACTGCAGGGGCGTGAAACCGCCGAGGGGGAAGAACGGCACGTAGGCGATGCGATCACGGGCGAGATGGTCGATCAGGGCAACGTCGCTCCGATGCACCAGATTGTAGTGGTTTTGCACGCATACGATGTCGCAGATCCGGCGTCCCTCCGCGATTTGTGCTGATGTCACGTTGCTCAGCCCGATATGGCGCACCAGTCCCTGACGTTGGAGATCGGCCAGGACACTGAGCGGCGCCTCGATCGAGCCCTCGGCAGGACCATGCGGATCGAACATGGCGCGGAGATTGACCACGTCGAGCACTTCAACGCCGAGATTGCGCAGATTGTCGTGCACCGCCGAGGTCAGTTGCTCCCGCGAGAAAGCCGGAATCCAGGATGCGTCTTCGCCGCGCCTGGCGCCGATCTTGGTGACGATGACCAGATCTTTCGGATAGGGATGCAGCGCTTCGCGGATCAGCTGGTTGGTCACGTGCGGGCCGTAGAAATCGCTGGTGTCGATATGGTTCACGCCGTTCGCCACCGCTGCGCGTAGCACGGCGCGCGCCGCCGCCAGGTCCTTGGGCGGGCCGAACACGCCGGGCCCCGCGAGCTGCATGGCGCCATAGCCGACGCGGTTCACCATGCGGCCGCCGATTGCGAAGGTGCTGGATTGGTCGGTGTTGGACATGACGATCTCCTTATCCGTTGCTGACAAACTAGCCGTTGTCGGCGTGTGCGATAATGACGCATAATCCGTACAGGCTGTACGGATAGACGGACAATGAAAACGGATCTGGGCGACCTCAATGCGTTCGTGACAGTGGTATCGGCCGGGGGCTTTCGCGACGGCGCACGCGCAACCGGCGGCAGCGCGTCGGGCTTGAGCGACGCGGTTCGCCGTCTGGAGACGCAGCTCGGCGTCAGGCTCCTTCACCGAACGACCCGCAGCGTGGTGCCGACCGAAGCCGGCCAGCGTCTGCTGGAGCGTCTGCGCCCGGCGATGGCCGAAGTGGAATCCGCCCTTGACGTGGTGAACAACTTTCGCGACAGGCCGGCCGGCACGCTCAGGCTCAATGTCCCGACCAGCGCCTCTCGGCTTGTGCTTCCGGCGATCGTGCCGTCGTTTCTCGCCGCCTATCCGGAGATCCGGCTGGAGGTTACTGCTGAGGAGAGTTTCGTCGATGTGCTCGCCGCCGGTTGCGATGCGGGCATTCGCTATGAGGAGAAGCTCGAGCAGGACATGATCGCGGTGCCGATCGGTCCCCGTGTCCAGCGTTTCGCGGCGGCCGCCGCTCCCGCCTACCTCGATCGCCGCGGTCGGCCCGAGCAGCCGCGGCAGCTCCTCGACCACGCCTGCTTACGCACGCGTTTCAATAGCGGCACGATGCCGCCGTGGGAGTTCGAGCGTGACGGCGAGTTGGTGCGAATCGATCCGGCAGGGCCGCTGCTTGTGAGCATCCCCGGAGCGGTCGATCTCGCGATCGAGGCGGCGATTGCCGGTACCGGCATCGTGTATCATTTCGAGGACTGGCTGCGCCCGCATCTCGATGGCGGCCGACTCGAGCCCGTCCTGGAATCCTGGTGGCCGCGCTTTGCCGGCCCGTTCCTCTATTACCCCGGACGCCGCCTCGTGCCTGCACCGCTGCGGGCCTTCGTCGATTTCATCAAGGCCATGGCCGCCGACAAGAAGCGGAACGCACCCGAGCGCGCTCCCTAGGGCTGCCTCTGGCTCATCGAACTGTCACATGTTGCGCAAAATGTCCGCAGCAAAGCTCCTCGTGATCGGCCGGCCCAGGCGCAGCGCCTCACGGTCGAGGAGGGCGACGGTATCGCGTGCCGCCGCATAGGAGCGTTCGATGCGGTTGGCAAGGTAGCCGACCACGGCCTCGTCCACGGCAAGCTGCCGGTCGGCGCAGAGCTTGACGATGAGCGCACGGAACAGCTGATCGTCGGGCGGCAGCACGGACACCACCGGCAGCGCCCGAAGCCGCGAGCGCAGATCCTTCAGCTCGATCTCGAAGGCGGTCGGCGGCTCGCGCGCGGTGATCAGCAGAAAGGCAGCGTCCTCCCGCGCGAGATTGAGCAGGTGAAAAAGGGCGCGCTCATCGAAGTGGGGGGAGCGCAGATCCTCGACGACCAGCGCGCCGGTTGCAAGTGCGCCGGGCACGTTGGCCGGGTTAAGCGCACGCGCCGCACTGATGCGCGCGCCCGAGGCCTCAGCCCAGATCGCGGCGAGGTGGCTCTTGCCCGCACCGTCGGGGCCGACCAGCACGATCGTGCGGCTCGGCCATTCCGGCCAGGCCTCGATCAGCGCAAGCGCTGCGGCGTTCGCCGGTCCCTCCAGAAAATTGTCGCGCGTCAGGCTCTCTTCGTGCGGCAACACAAAGGCCAGCTGACGCGGATGAACGGCCACGCAAATCTCCCAAGAGCCCGGATGCGGTTCTTAAATCACTTGATGTCGATCGTGCTCATGTGGCGTCCCCATTCCACCAGATAAAGCGATACGGAGGCCAAAGAAAACACGGTGACGAGGCCCATCAGGATCACATCATAAGGGCCGGGCTGAAAGCCGAAGGCGAGCGAGGCCAGCACCAGGGCGGCCAGCGCCACCTGGGCGGCCGTGTTGATCTTCGACACCATCAACGGCTTCATCGGTATCGGCTTGTCGAACAACCATGACACAATCACGGCAGACACGATCATGATGTCGCGCGACACCACCAGGATCACGATCCAGCGTGGAACGGCCCCCCAGATCCCGAGCGCCATGTAGATCGAAACAAGAAGCGCCTTGTCGGCGAGCGGATCGAGCATGGCGCCGAGCTCGCTCGCCATGTTGAAGCGCTTGGCTAGAAACCCGTCGACCGCGTCGCTGACGCCGGCAATGACGAATGCGGCGAAGGCGATTTCCATTTGGGCTGAGGCAATCGCCCAGACGACGATCGGGACGAGCAGGATGCGGCCCAGGGTAATAATATTCGGAATACTCACGCGGCGCTTCCCGGCAACCCGCCCGTATACAAGGATTCGGCTCATTGGAAGGCCGAGCCGGTTGTTATCTACATAGTACAGGTGTGAGGCCCTTGCGAGCCATTGCGCGGGAGCGGAATCCGACGTAACCCAGCCAAAAATCCGGAGCGCTGGGGCGCGCTCCGGCCCCTTTTTCGAGTGTGATCTTTCGGAAAACCGGTCCCCACTTTTCCGGATCATGCTCCAGCGGATTTTGCATGACCAAGCGCAAGAACGGCCTCACTTACGCGGATTCGGGCGTCGATATCGAGGCCGGGAACCGGCTGGTCGACCTCATCAAGCCGCTGGTGCGCGCCACCGCGCGCCCCGGCGCGGATGCAGAAATCGGCGGATTCGGCGGCTTGTTCGACCTGAAGGCGGCGGGCTTCACCGATCCCGTCCTGGTGGCGGCGACCGACGGCGTCGGCACCAAGGTCAAGGTTGCGATCGAAGCCGGCCTGCATTCGGAGATCGGGATCGACCTCGTCGCCATGAGTGTCAACGACCTCGTGGTGCAGGGCGCCGAGCCCTTGTTCTTCCTCGACTACTTCGCTTGCGGCAAGCTCGAGCCCGAGGCGACCGCCGCGATCGTCGCCGGTATTGCTACAGGCTGCCGCGAATCGGGCTGCGCGCTGATCGGCGGCGAAACGGCGGAAATGCCGGGGCTCTACAAGGACGGCGATTACGATCTCGCCGGTTTTGCGGTTGGTGCGGCCGAGCGCGGTCAGCTTCTGCCGCGCGTCGATATCGAGGTGGGTGACGCGGTGATTGGGCTTGCGTCCTCCGGCGTCCATTCCAACGGCTTTTCGCTGGTGCGCAAGATCGTCGCGAATTCGAAAGTTGCCCTCGACGCGCCGGCGCCGTTTGCGCCGGTCATGACGCTCGGCGGCGCGCTGCTTACGCCGACCAGGCTCTATGTCAAATCCTGCCTGCGCGCGATCCGCGAGACGGCGGCGGTGAAGGGGCTCGCGCATATCACCGGCGGCGGCTTCACCGACAACATTCCGCGCGTGCTGCCCAAGCATCTCGGCGTCGGCATCGATCTCGCGCGCGTGCCGGTGCTGCCGGTGTTCAAATGGCTCGCGGAAGAGGGCGGCGTCGCCGAGCTCGAGCTTCTGCGGACCTTCAACTGCGGCATCGGCATGATCGCAATCGTCAAGCAGGAAGCCGTTGACGCGGTCAGCGAGGTGTTCGCCGCGAGCGGCGAGACGGTCGCGCTGCTTGGCGAGGTGATCCAGGCCGCGGGCGAGCATCGCGTCGTCTATAACGGCCATCTCGATCTCAGCCGGTGAAGCCATGAAGCGCCGCGTCGCGATCCTCATCTCCGGCCGCGGGTCGAACATGGCCGCGCTGATCAAGGCCGCGGTGGATACGGATTTCCCCGCCGAGATTGCCATCGTCATTTCCAACCGTGCCGATGCGGCGGGACTTGAAAAGGCGAAGGCTGCGGGAGCGCCTGTGGAAATCGTCGCAAGTAAGCCGTTTGGCAAGGACCGCGCGGGCTTCGAGCAGGCGCTGCAGGCGGTGCTCGATGGCCATGGGGTCGAGCTGATCTGCCTTGCCGGTTTCATGCGGCTGTTCACAGCGGAGTTCGTGCAGCGCTGGCATGGCAGGATGCTCAATATCCATCCCTCGCTGCTGCCGTCCTTCCCCGGGCTCGATCCGCACGGCCAGGCGCTGCGCGCGGGCGTCAAAATTTCCGGCGCCACGGTTCATTTCGTCATTCCTGAGACCGACGCCGGCCCGATCCTGATGCAAGGCGCGGTGTCCGTGAGCGATCACGACAGTCCCGACACGCTGTCCGAGCGCATCCTGGAGGTCGAGCACCGCATCTATCCCGATGCGCTGCGGCTCCTCGCGAGCGGCCAGGTGCGGCTCGAGGGCGATATCTGCAAGACGACGGCGAGTGCTGCGTCCGGCAATTTTCTGATCTCACCGGTAGTCGATCAGGCGTGAAAATAAGCCCCGGTGGCGAGTTCGGGGGCAGACTTTTGTCTCGCGCGAGAGCTCCTGCCAATCAGGTGAGCTTCAGATTTTCGGCTGACGTCTTGCCGCGATGTTCCACCAGGTCGTATTCCACAACCTGGTTTTCGTTCAGCGTGGTGAGGCCGGCGCGCTCGACTGCCGAGATGTGGACGAACACGTCCTTGTCGCTGCCGACCGGCTTGATGAAGCCATAGCCCTTGGTCGGGTTGAACCATTTGACGGTGCCTTTTTGCATCGCCCTCTCCTGTTTCGTCGTTTTGAACATGGTCGGGGAGAGTGTTTAGCGGTTTTCCGAAAAGCGTGCCCCTGCAAATCCCTGCTTGCCGTCAAATTGGTCGGCAACCTCTGTGGCAATGCGGGCACAATGTGTGGCAATCCCCGCTCTGCTGCAACCAACGCGCATTGACCCGCGCCGGGAACTCGGGGCAAATCGCTCCGGCCGGCGGAATTTCAGGCGACTTTACGGGCTGGCGCTTTTGGAAACGGGATTGATGCGCTGCGCTTCGGGGGCAAAGAGGGCCGGGGCCGGGGGATTGCGGGCGAGAGACTTTCTCGCCTGCGTCTTGATCGTGCTGGCGGTGTGCTGCGATGCGCCACAAGCGCATGCGCAATTGGGGCCAAGTCCGACGCCGAGCCCGACACCGACGCCCGCACCAAGTTCCGCACCGTCGCCAAGCCCGACAGCGGGCATGGCCGACATCAAGGTGTCTACGGGAAACCAGGTGCTCGATCTCGGTTCGAGCTTCCTGGAGCGGCTGGGCAGCCAGGCGACCAACTGGGTTTTGAGGGACCAGCGCAACAATCCTGGCGGCGGCGCCTCCGAGGCCACGGCCGACGGTCCGCGCTTCCGCAGCTGGGCGGAGCTTTACGGGGTCTACATGACCACCTCGGCACAGGGCCCGTTTTTGGGCGACAGGCGGACCACGGCGGGCGGGGTCGCGGGGCTCGGGGTGACGCTGACGCCGGGCGTCAATATCGGCTTCTCGGTCGACCAAAGCCGCACCAACATCGACGTGCCGCTCGCGCTGCAGTCGGCGGCGCTCGATCTCACCCAGTTCGGGTTCAATGCCTCGGTCGACAAGGGACCGTGGACCTGGGCGATCGCGGTGGCGCACGGCTTCGGCAATATCAATTCCAGCCGAGACACCGGGTTTGGCATCGCAAGCGCCGGCTATGAGGCGCAGATCGACGGCGTCTTGACCGAGATCGACTATTACTGGACCAAGGACCAGAACCGCATCGTGCCGAAGGCAGCGCTGGAATATGTGCATTCGACGACGAGCGCATTCCAGGAAATGGGCGGCCTCGATCCTGTGATGGAGGGTGCTGCGACGGTGGAACGCTCACGCCTCCTGCTCGGCGCGGAAGTCGGCCACTACTTCATCTTCGACCAGAAGATCCTTGATCTCTCCGCCTACGGCAAGTTCGTCGACAATTTCGAGCAGGATTTCGGCTCGGTCCTTGTCACCCTCGGCCCGCAGAGCATTTCTGTCGCGGGTATCGGCGAAAGCCAATATGGCGCGGACGCAGGTGCTGCGGCTTCATTGAGCCTGACCAACACCGCGCGGCTTTATCTCAACTATGACGGCAAGTTCCGCGCCAACCTGCAATCGCACCAGGCGACGCTCGGGTTCGAATACAAGTGGTGAGGATGGTGCGCACCGCCGCCGCCTTACAGCGGCTGCGGCGCAACGTAACCCGTGAGTCCGAAATTCTGCCGCGAGGCCGCCATTAGCGGCACGAGATCGAGCGGGTGAATGAACTCGTCCCGAAAACAGGCATAGAGCTTGGGATCGAAGATGCTCTTCAGCCAGTCGATGACGAGCTTGTGGCGATCGGAATTGCGGAACTCCCTGTGATAGGTAAGCCACAGGTCCATGTGGTAGTTGATGCCAAGATCGATCGGCACGAGCGGCGCACCGAGCGCAATCGCCGACGTCGGCAGGAAGCCGATGCCGGCGCCGCGCTCGATGGCATAGAGCACCGCGACGCTGGAATTGGTCGAGATCCCGACAATGCCCTCCAGCGATTGCAGTCCGAGGACGCGCGCATAGCCGGTCTCGTCGAGCTGCACGCCATGCTGCTTGACGATGCGGTGGTTGCGCAGGTCGGCAAGCGACTGCGGCAGTCCGAAATTGTCGCGATAGGCTTCTGAGGCGAAGGTGTAGATGTGCAGCCGCCCGAGCCTGGTGACGATCTGGTCCGGATTGGTCGGGCGCTCGAACTGGATCGATATGTCCGCCTCCAGCCGCGACACGTCGGCCTGCTCCATGGCGCAGCGAAGGTCGACCGTGATCTTGCGATAGGTCCTCTGGAAGTCGATCAGCCGCGGCAGCACCCAGAAGTTACCTGGTCCCTCGGTCACCGCGACACGCACGGTCCCCTGCGCATCGGTCGAGAGGGAAGCGCGGCGCAGGATGTTGAAGCTGAGCCGCTCCATCTGCTCGACGTCGAACAATAGGCCGCGGCCTTCGTCGCTCAAGGACAGGCCCGACTGGTCGCGAATGAAGAGCTTGAAACCGAGCTCCTCCTCGAGCCGGTCGATCTTTCGCATCAGGGTTGTTCCGGTCAGCCCGAGAGCTTCGGCGGCATGCCGGAAGCTCTGGTGACGTGCGCAGAAGAGAAAGGCGCGCAAGTCCTCCCACGATGCATTGATCGGCTCATCGAGCCGGCGGCGCTGCGTTAACGCAGCACCCCGATGCGAATCTTGCGGCACATCCGGCACCCCGTCACAGGTATGGTGGAACTCATTTTCGCAGAGGACATTAGATGCAGATTGCAACCCAAGGAAGGCGGGAATCTTCCCCACGCCACGACCTCGACCGGCTCTCGCCAAGCAGCGTGATTGAGGCCGAACCTGCGACGCAGCAAGATCTCGCCCAACTTGCGGCGATTGCCAAGCGCGAGATTCCGGGCGTCAATGCATCCGCCGAGCTTGCGCAAATTCTGAAAGCAGATCCGGAGTCGATCTTCTCGTTCCGGCGGGCAGGGAAACTCGTTGGCGGTATCGCCTTCCTCTTTCTCAATTGTAGCGGTCACGACGCACTCCTGCTTGACAATATCGACCTGAAAAATCCGCAGCGAGCATATCTCGCGCGATCCGACGAGAGCGTCGCTGCGATCTATGTATGGGCGCTCGCAGGCTACGGGCGGGCGGTGATGGGATTAGGCAGCGTTGCCGCCCATTTGCGACAATCCCGCTTTACGGAAGCCGATTATTACGCACAGCCATCGACCAAGGATGGCCGTGATCTTCTTATCGCACTGGGCTTCCGCCCGATCCAAAGCTTCCAGTCCGATCTCTGGTGCTACCTGCGGCCGTGGCACTGCCTGCAGCCGATCTGGCCCGCGTCCAACCCTTCAACCGGGAGTGCGACCTATGCACGGCACTAACCGCCCGCTACCGCCCAAGCCGGACTCGCGCGCCATCAAGATCCGGATCGCCCGCGATCCCAACGATCTGATGCTGGTAACCGCGATCCGCTCGGCAGTCTATCTCGCCGAGCAGGATTGCCCGCTGGAAGAGGAGTTCGACGGCAACGATCTGGTTGCGGCGCACTTCATCGGATTTGTCGGCAACGAGCCTGCTGGCTGCCTGCGCGTGCGCTTCTTCGGCGAATTCGCCAAGGTCGAGCGACTTGCGGTTCGTCACCAGTACCGGCGCTCGCGGGTCTCTTTCAAGCTGGTCCAGGCCAGCGTCGATTACGTGCGGCGCAAGGGGTTTCGAAAAATCTACGGCCAGGCGCAGGACCGGCTGGTCGACTTCTGGGCCCATTTCGGCGCCAAGCCGCTCGGTAACGACCGCAAAATCACATTCTCCGATTTCTCCTACACGGAGATGGTGCTCGAGATCGAGCCTTCGGCGGACGCCATCACGCTCGAGAGCGACCCTTACGTGATCATTCGGCCCGAAGGTGACTGGGACAGGCCCGGCGTGCTCGACCTCTCGGCAGGCCGCGCGGCGACGTCGCCATTGCGCAATGCGGCGCTGACGGGGAGCTGACTATTCGAGATGCGAGAAGAGCGCTGCCATGCTCAACAACCCGCCGATCCTGATCTGCGCCGATCTGCAGATCGAATACCTCACCGAAGGACGGAGCCACGTAATCGGTGACGCCGAAGCCATTATGTCGCTCTGTCAGCGTCTGATGATGCATTGGCGCGACAATCTCTGGCCTGTGATGCACTTGAAGCGGATCGCGCAGGCGGCCTGGTTCAATCCGGCCTCCAACCTGACGAACTGGATTGCGGAGTTCAAGCCGCAGCCCGGCGAATTGTCGTTCGAGCATCCGTTGCCATCGGCCTACAGCTCAACGCGCTTTGCCGAATACATGGCCAACATCCGCGGCCTCAACTGCGTGCTGGCAGGGTTTTCGCTGGATGAGACCATCCTGGCGACGGTAGTCGAAGGATTCCACCGCAGTCATCGCTACGAGGTGCTTACCGACGCCGTCGCATGCCGCCGCGCCGCGGTCGGGGAGGCGGCTTCCTACAAGAATGCGGTCATCAATGTGATGGGCCACTTCGCCGGCCTCCGTGTCAGCGGCGACGTGATGCAGGCACGGCAGATCAGCTGCGGGTCACGCTGACGACACGGCCGCGCTCGATCGCGAGCGCAAGCTGCCCGCGTTTGAGCGCCAGCGCAGCTTCACCGAACAATTCGCGACGCCAGCCCTGGAGGGCTGCAACCTCGGCTTCGTCGTCTGCCGCGATCTCTTCGAGATCATCGACGGTGGCGATCACCTTGCTCGCCACGCCGTAGCGCTCCGACGTCATGCGGAGCAGCACCTTCAACAGCTCGACGATGGCCGCACCGTTGGAATTGTTGCGCGGCTTGTCGAGCTTGGGCAGCGTTGTGAGATCGCGTTCAAGCCCACGCTGTACGGCCGCGACGATGTCGGCGCCCCATTTCGAGCGCTCAAATCCCTTCGGCAGCGAACGTAGCTGGCCGAGCTTTTCCAGGGTGGTCGGCGCGTGAGTTGCGATGTCGCCGACGGCCTCGTCCTTGAGCACGCGGCCGCGCGGCACGTCGCGGCTTTGCGCCTCCTGCTCACGCCAGGCCGCAACCTCCATCAAGACCGCAAGCTCCTTGGGCTTGCGCACCCGAGTCTTCAGCCGCACCCAGGCACGCTCAGGATGGAAGTCGTAGGTCTGGGGCGAGGTCAGGATATCCATCTCGATTGAGACCCAATCGCTGCGGCCGCGCTTCTTGAGGTCGGCGTCGAGTACGGTGAAGACGTCGCGCAAATGGGTGACGTCGGAGGCCGCGTAGTGCAGTTGCTCCTTGGTCAGCGGCCGGCGCGACCAGTCGGTGAAGCGGTGGGTCTTGTCCGGCCGGTGGCCGGTGATGCGCTGCACCAGTTGGTCATAGGCGATACTGTCGCCATAGCCCAGCACCATCGCGGCCACCTGGGTGTCGAAGATCGGGTGCGGCAGGATACTGGCCAGGTGCCAGACGATCTCGATGTCCTGTCGCGCGGCATGGAATACCTTCAGCACCGTCTCATTAGCCATCAGCTTGAAAAACGGCTTGAGATCGATGCCGGGGGCCAGCGCGTCGACGATGACGGCCTCCTCGGGGCTCGCCATCTGGAGCACGCAGAGCAGGGGATAATAGGTGGTTTCCCGCAGGAACTCGGTATCCACGGTAATGACAGGATGTCGGGCGAGGCGGTCGCAGGCGGCTGCGAGCTCCGAGGTGGTGCTAATCACTTCCATAAACTGAGGCGTTCTGCCGAAAGTGCTGATCTGTCAAGGGTCTCGGGACGAATTCGGGCCTTGCATTTAAGCCTCTCCCGAGGGTTCTGGAAAGAAGGCTTCAAAAAAGGCTGGCAGCCTTAAGGCGAAGCGAAAGCGGAGTGGCGGCCTAGTGGTGGCGGACTTTGCGCGATGGCGGCCCGGACGGCACCGCCAGCACGACGACGCAGAGCGCAACCATCACCAGTCCAAAGTACTCGAAGACCAAGGTGTCCACGACAATATCCCCCAGCAAACACGCTAGATTTGCAGGGGGCACGTTGAACGTATCTTAATTGATGGGGCGCCGAAGCGCGCCGCTTGGCCAAATGGTGGACGGGCGGTTAACGCATAGAGTGGGTAGAGCGAAGCGAAACCCACCGTCTTCACCAGCCGCGCGAGGAATGGTGGGTTTCGCTTCGCTCTACCCGCCCTACGTTTCTTCGCTTGGTCTTAGGTGCCGCAGAACGTCTGGTACACCCGCTCTTCGGACCGCGGGGGGGCGGCATAGGCAGCATAAGCCGGCTGGTCCTCATAAGGCTTGGACAGCACCGTGAGCAGCTCTTCGAACAGGCTGTAATCGTCAGCATCTACCGCGGCCTTGATGACCGCCTCGACGCGGTGGTTACGCGGAATGAAGGCCGGGTTGACGGCGCGCATGACCGCTTGCCTCTCGGCCGCCGATTGCGGCTCCAGGCTGATCCGCCGCCGCCAGCGCTCTGCCCACGCATCATATGCTTCCCGCTCGGCGAAGAGCTGGCGGACCTGCGGGTCGGCTTCCCGGTCGCCCGCCGCGTCGCTGAGGCGGCGGAAGGTGAGGGTGAAGTCGGCCGAGCCCTTGGCCATTTCATCCAATAGGGCCTGCGCCAGCGCCTGGTCGTCCTCGTGTTCTGTGAACAGGCCGAGCTTGGCGCGCAGGCCTGCCTTGTAGGCGACGTTGAATTCCTCGCCGAACGCCATCAGCAGGGCCTGGGCTTCCTCGACCGCCTTGTCCTTGTCGCCGGAGAACAGCGGCAGCAGGCACTCTGCAAAGCGCGTCAAATTCCACAGCGCGATGCGCGGCTGGTTGGCATAGGCATAGCGGCCGAGCTCGTCGATGGAGCTGAAGACCTGCGCGGGATCGTAATGGTCCATGAAAGCACAGGGGCCGTAATCGATGGTCTCGCCCGAGATCGAGGTGTTGTCGGTGTTCATCACGCCATGGATGAAGCCGACCAGCAGCCAGCGCGCGACGAGTTTTGCCTGGCGTGCGATCACCGCAGAGAGCAGGCCATGATACGGACGATCGCTGGAAAGAAGCTCCGGATAATGGCGCGCGATGACATGATCGGCGAGATGCCGCAGCGCCTCGATGTCGCCGCGTGCGGCGAAATACTGGAAGGTGCCGACGCGGATATGGCTCGAGGCAACGCGGGTCAGCACCGCCCCGGGCAGCGCCGTCTCGCGCATCACGAGCTCTCCGGTGATAACGGCCGCAAGCGAGCGCGTAGTGGGAATGCCGAGTGCTGCCATGGCCTCGCTGACCACATATTCGCGCAACACAGGGCCGAGCGCGGCGCGGCCGTCACCGCGGCGCGAGAATGGCGTGGGGCCCGATCCCTTGAGCTGGATGTCCCGCCGGACCCCATCCTTGTCGATGACCTCGCCGAGCAGGATGGCGCGGCCATCGCCGAGCTGGGGCACGAATTGCCCGAACTGGTGGCCCGCATAGGCCATGGCGATCGGATCGGCGCCGGCGGGGAGGGCCTTGCCGGAGAGGATTTCGGCACCCTCGGGTGTCTCCAGCATATCGGGATCGAGCCCGAGGTGGATCGCGAGCGGCCGGTTGAGCTTGATCAGCCGGGGAGAAGAGACCGGCGTCGGAGCCACGCGGGCGAAAAAATTCGCCGGCAGCGCCGCATAGGTGTTCTGGAAGGGGAAATGCACCGTCATGATCGAAAGATAGGTAGAAGAGGCGGCTTTTTCGAGCCCAAACTACTGGCGCATTCGGTTGCCGGGCGGAACAGGCTCGGCTAAACCCCTCCCGCAACTCGGCGAGGTTCTTTGGGACCTTCGATTCGATTTCTCCGACATCAATTCTGGACGTTCCATGCACCGTTACCGCACCCATACCTGCGGCCAGCTCCGCGAGACCCATATTGGCGAGACCGTTCGCCTGTCCGGCTGGTGCCACCGCATTCGCGACCACGGCGGGGTGCTGTTCATCGACTTGCGCGACCATTACGGGATCACGCAATGCGTGGTCGATCCCGACTCGCCGGCCTTTGCGGCAGCCGAGAAGCTGCGCTCGGAATGGGTGGTGCGGATGGAAGGCCGCGTGCGCCGCCGCCCCGAAGGCACCGACAATGAGGAACTGCCGACGGGCCTGATCGAGCTCTACGTCGCCGATATCGAGGTTTTGGGCCCCGCCGGCGAATTGCCGCTGCCGGTGTTCGGCGAGCAGGAATACCCTGAGGATATCAGGCTGAAGTACCGGTTCCTTGATCTGCGCCGCGAGAAGCTGCACCAGAACATCATGACCCGCGGCGGGATCATCGATTGCATGCGCCGGCGCATGAAGGAGGCCGGCTTCTTCGAGTTCCAGACCCCGATCCTGACCGCGTCCTCGCCGGAGGGCGCGCGCGACTTCCTGGTGCCCTCGCGCATCCATCCCGGCAAGTTCTACGCGTTGCCGCAGGCGCCGCAGCAGTACAAGCAACTTTTGATGATGAGCGGCTTCGACCGCTACTTCCAGATCGCGCCCTGCTTCCGCGATGAGGACCCGCGCGCCGATCGCCTGCCCGGCGAGTTCTATCAGCTCGACATCGAGATGAGCTTTGTCACGCAGGAGGACGTGTTCGCGGCGATGGAGCCTGTGATCACGGGTGTGTTCGAGGAGTTTGCTAAGGGTAAGCCCGTTACAAAGGGCTGGCCCCGGATTCCCTTTGCGGAAGCCATCCGCAAATATGGCAGCGACAAGCCCGATTTGCGCAACCCGATCGTGATGCAGGAGACATCCGAGCACTTCCGCGGCTCCGGCTTCAAGGTGTTCGCGCGCATGCTCGAAGACCCGAAGAACCAGGTCTGGGCGATCCCTGGCAAGGGCGGCGGCAGCCGCGCCTTCTGCGACCGCATGAACTCCTGGGCGCAAGGCGAGGGCCAGCCGGGCCTTGGCTACATCATGTGGCGCGAGGGCAACGAGGGTGCGGGTCCCCTTGCCAACAACATCGGGCCTGAGCGCACCGCCGCGATCCGCGAGCAGCTCGGCCTCAAGGAAGGCGATGCCGCCTTCTTCGTCGCCGGCGATCCCGACAAATTCTGGAAGTTTGCAGGGCTTGCCCGCACCAAGGTCGGCGAGGAGTTGAACCTCGTCGACAAGGAGCGCTTCGAGCTCGCCTGGATCGTCGACTTCCCGATGTACGAATATGACGAGGAGGCGAAGAAGGTCGACTTCTCGCACAACCCGTTCTCGATGCCGCAAGGAGGGCTGGAGGCGCTGCAGAGCAAGGATCCGCTTTCGATCAAGGCGTTCCAGTACGACATCACCTGCAACGGCTATGAGATCGCCTCCGGCGGCATCCGTAACCACCGCCCTGAGGCGATGGTCAAGGCATTCGAGATCGCGGGCTATGGCGAGCAGGAAGTGGTCGACCGCTTTGGCGGCATGTATCGCGCCTTCCAGTTCGGCGCGCCGCCGCATGGCGGCATGGCCGCCGGCGTCGATCGCATCGTGATGCTGCTCTGCGGCACCACGAACCTGCGCGAGATCTCGCTGTTCCCGATGAACCAGCAGGCCGTCGACTTGTTGATGGGTGCCCCGTCAGAGGTGACGCAAAAGCAGCTGCGGGAGCTGCACATCCGGCTCAACCTGCCGCAGAAGTGAGAGCTAGGTTGAGCGGTCGCCCCGCGTCACCTCTCCCCAGCGGGCCCCCAGCGGGAGAGGTCGGATTGCCTTGGCGATGCGAAGCATCGTCTTGGGCAATCCGGGTGAGGGGTCACAGCGCTCACGAGAGACCGTAACCCCTCACCCGGATCGCATCTCTCGATGCGATCCGACCTCTCCCGATGGGAGAGGTGAACCGGGTTTCCGGCGGGATCGAATCGACCAAGACGCAACAAACTCTACAGTCCCGTCGACGCCTCGATCTTGAACTGCGCCAGCGCGGCGAGGGGATCGGACTTCAGCAGCTGCAGCAGCTGCAGCGGAGGCAGCTTGCCGATCGGTGTCAGCTTGATGACCAGTGTCTGCTGCGGGGTCTCGACGAAGCGGCCGATCGCCGCGACGGCCGCTGCCGCGTCGGGATTGGCGCCCTCCGCTTGTGCGCCATTGGTCTTGATGGCCTCGATGATGGCGCTGCGCGCGGCGTCGCGGCTCACGTTCTGGCTGCGGGCATATTGGCTGACGAGGATGTCGACGCCGCCGAGATCATGCAGTGTGAACTCGAGCGCGCCAGTGTCGATCTGGGCTGCAGTCGCCGCAGCCTGTTGGGGGTCGGCGAACAGCGCGCGCGGGACGTTGGTGAGGGACAGGCGCGCCTCGGCCCTGGCAAGTCCAGCGATCTCCAGCGTCGCAGGCTCCAGCGCGATGGTGCCCGAGGTTTCGGTCCAGCCGGCGCCGAGATCGGCGTCGATCCTGGTCGATTGGATGCCGGCCGCGAGCAGCGGCTGCAGCCTCGGATCACTGGCCGAGATCGGGATGTTCATTTTGGCGGCAAGGTGCGTTTGTGTCGGGATCGGTCCCACAAACTGGCCCCAGCCGATGTTGAGGCTGTCGATGCTGAGCGGCTTGTTGCTCCCCACAGAGGGTGCGACGAGGTCTTTCACCTCGGCGCCCTTTACGAGCTGGAGCAGCGCCAGCGCCTGTTCGGCCGCTGGCTTCTGGCCAGGCGTTAGTGTCGCCGAAAGCCGCATGAACTTGACGAAATCGAGGGTCTTGAGCGCGAGTCGACCGGCCTTCAACGGTCCCTGCGGCGTGCGCGCATCGAGTCCTTCGACAGCGAAGTCGCTCGTTCCGTGGTCCATGTTGAGGCGGATCGTCGCCAGCTTCGCCGGGCCTTGCGGCGTATCGATCGAAATGTTGCTTGTCTCGAATTTGCCGAGGCGAAGTCCCTCATAGATCCCGGCTATCTTATCCAACATCTCGTGCGCCTGGGCAGGCGAAGGCGTCGCGCCGGCCTTTGGCATCGCGGCCAGGAGCGCGGGCAATTGAAAATGGGATGGCTGCACGGCCACATCATCGAGCACGACACCACCAACAGAGAGGTG
>Ga0307474_10001280_pt1 | contig 18333 bp, 13 predicted proteins | sample atmos_gasesECM1C_2_FD_203312 | JGI IMG/M metagenome (GOLD analysis project Ga0307474, IMG submission 203312) | Hardwood forest soil microbial communities from Morgan-Monroe State Forest, Indiana, United States - atmos_gasesECM1C_05 | ecosystem: Environmental > Terrestrial > Soil > Temperate... | reverse complement strand
GGATCCTCGACGACTCGTTACCTCCGCTTCGATGCCAGTCGATTGCGGCGTGGAGCGAAGCAGGATCATCGGGGACGCAGAGATTCGGATCGACGTATTCCCAGCACGGGAGCCAGACCGCTAGCGGGCGGCGGCGGGCTATGATTCGGACGGACGCGGGTGGCATGCCGCCGGAGGTCGGAGGAAAGCCCACGGCAGGGCAAACCAGATCCATGCCACGATCTGAAGGGCGACGTTGAGGGCAAAGGCTGTCTGATAAGCGATTTCGGGATAATGCCCGGATTCGGGCGTCCAATGCTGAAGCACGACACCGGTCGTGTACTGGACCGCGAACGCTGCGGCGATGTGGAACAGATTCAGCGCTCCGTTGGCTCGCCCAGCGAGCTCCTTGGGAAAATATTCGGCCAGGATCGCAAAGCTGAGCACGGTCGCCGCGCCGACCGCCGCTACAACCGCCCACTGTAAATATGACGGTAAGGATAAGCGCAGGATCAATGCGACCTGAGTTGCAATAAACAAAGCCGCAACAAGCCTCAAGAGTACCTCTGGTCCCACACCACGCCTGCGCAGCCGAGCGGCAGCGACCCCGAGCAGGATGGCACCCAAACTGAGGGCGACCGCCATGGCAAACAAATGGAATACCACGCCGGCGCGATCGAGGCCCTCCACGTCCTTGAGCCACTGCGCCGCCCAAAGCCCTTGTAGAGCCCAAGCCGTTCCGATGCAGGATGCCGAGAGTGGCGCAACGCGCCAGAAGCGCGGATCGGCATAGACCGTTCTCAAGCCGGCCGAGACCGCGCCGCTCGGGACCGGGGTAGCCTCGGGCACGATGAGATAGATCATTATCGCACTGGCGGCGGTCAGCCCAGCGAACAGGCCAAACAATTCACGCCAGCCGATCCAGTCGAGCAACAGGTCAGCCGGTAATGTCGCCGTGACGGCACCCAGCGCGCCAAGCATAACCATCAAGCCGTTGAGCACCGGCACGCGATCCCCGGGAAACCAGAGAACGAGCGCCTTCAATCCCGCGGTCATGGCGGAGGCAACACCCAGACCTATTAACGCCCGGCCGACCAGAAGCATGAGAAAATGGTCCGACACCGCGAATAACGTCGAGCCGACCGCCGCTACCAATAACAACACGCTCTGGACCCGCCGTGGACCATATCGGTCGAGGAGGATGCCGATGGGTATCTGGGCAGCGGCGAACGTCAGGAAGTAAACCGAGGTGAGCAAGCCGAGGTCGTCGGCACCGAGCCCCAATTCCGTCGCCAGAGGAGCCGCCATGACTGCATTGATGGTCCGAAACAGGTAGGCGATGTAATAGCCGAAGACGAATGGCACGAAGACGCGCAGGATCAGCGACCTGTTTTCGACCTGGTCGTTCGCCACGTGTCTCGCTGCCGTTAGCCATGCTGGTGCAGACCGTCGCGATGGGACCGCCCCCTCACCCTCGTCGACCCGACGGCAGGTAGCGGAATCAGTGAAAAGCGCCGCCTCTACTGCCTGGAAGCCCAACGTTGCTGCGTCCTCGCGTACGACAGCAATGTTCACAGACACGTCGTCAACCGCGCTCGACGCCTGAACACCCGGTTCGTCATCAACCGTGGATGCGGTGCCTGATGGCTCGCCCTCAGCAAGAGTAGAAGAGGTCGTCCTCGTCGCGCTGACCCTGTCGATTGTCTCTCGTATGAGTGAAACTCCGAGATCGACGCGCCGTCCTACTTGCGTGGCAAATTCTTCGAAGCGTTCGGCCCCGAGCGCGCAGGCAGCCCCCTGCTCGCCCGCCGGCATTAGCGGGGTCACGGCGAGATGGAATCGCGCGTGAAGAGCGGCCGTCTCATTCGCGATTCTGAGATTGCGATCGAGCTCCTCGAGCTGACGGCTCAATCCGGCGAGATGGTGCACGAACGTCGCGGTATCGGCGATATCGTCGTCGGAGCCAAGAAAACGGCCGAGGGCTGCTTCGACGAGCGCCGATTTTGTAGCACGAGGATTTCTGGCCGCTTCTGACAACCGCGCGGCCATGCCTTCCGAGAGATAAACGCCAACTCTGGGTTTCATGAAAGAGACTTGCTGTGAGAGCGACTAGACTGCCGTTAGTGGTGCGAACAAACCACGCTGGCATCAGCTGTTTCGGGATCGACTTGGACGGACGAATTGTCTCGACACACGCGTCGACACCATCCCAGGTGAGGAGCAACCTCCGTTCCTGAAAATCCGCGACGCCAGCTGCCGCGTTCGACAGCGCTCAGGAAGTTTTCGATTTGTGCGTTGAATGCCGCTGGCTCTTCCAGATTGATGGCGTGGCCGGTATTGGGGCAGATCCACAGACCCGCGTTGGGAAGAGTCGATTGAGCATCAGGTTGGTTTCCAGGCAGCGGACATCCTCGTCGCCCACGGCGAGCAAAACCGGAACTGTCATTTCCGAGAATTGATGGTGAAGATCATGCAATGATGGCCGTAAGGCTTGGCAGCGTGCCATCGTGTTCGACATTCCCAATGCCGAATGTTGCCGCAGACGGACTACGAATTCCCGCCAACTCGTCCGGTCCTTGTATTTCAGCTGGATACGAGCCGGACCTCGCGCCATCCTCTCGGCCACCCCGACCATTCCGTGATCGATGAAGATCCGCGCAAGAACAGACGTTTCCCTCAACCAGGCGTCACGCTGGGAGGGATGAGAGTCAGACCCCACGTTTGCTGCGACAATCGCGCTGGCTTTTTCCGGATAGCGCAACCCAAACTGCAGGGCGGGATATCCGCCCATGCTCAAGCCGACCAGATGGGCTCGCTCGCTCTTGAGGCCCGGCATCACAGCGGCGATGTCGTCTACCGCGAATTCCCAACCATATGCGGCGACATCTTCCGGGATATCGCTGGGCGGGTAGCCTCTGGCATTGTAGGCGATGCAACGGTAGCCACGGGAGAAATAGCGAGTCTGGGCCTACCATCCGCGGATGTCCGATGCGAGTTCATGGATGAAGATGATCGGATATCCGTAGCCACTCTCCTCGAAATGGAGCTTGGCTCCTGTGGCTTCGACATACGGCATCGCTTCTCGCCCCCGTCCCGAATTTGCGCGGTCGGGTGCAGAGACAGAAAAACCGATCGGGTTGCAATCGGTCCATCGATGTTATCGTGTCATTGCGTAACATGGCGTAGTATTGCCGGGGGTCCAGACAAAGCGCCCACGTTGGGCTCGCCTCCTCGACGACGCGCGCGGTGGCCTCCACATGCAGCCAAATACTATTGACGAGGCGTTCACACTTAACGATGACACGGGAATCGTTTTCGGTAATGGACGCTTTCGCGCCCACGCCGCGGCTTGCCCATCGCCCCCGTTGTCCAGCCAACGAGTGTTCACGGAAAGCTCGACCGGGTTCGCGCGCGGATCACTTTCGCCGATGTATCTAGGGCGTCCTGAAGGTTTACAGCTAGGGCGAAAGGATGTAGCCGAAAGTGGGATACGAACTGAGATACAAACTGGGATACACCAGCCCGCTCGTAGTCAAAATGTGCCAATGATAACAATGCAATGGTTTGTAGTTGTTTGCGCACCGCCCGCACCAGATTTTCCGCCTTCGGCTCGACGATGCGAACCGGCCGTTGTGACCTTCGTCACGGCCGCGCCGACATCCCTCGGATAGGGTTCGCCGCATCAGGGCGGAAAATCCCGCCCGGGAGACGGTCGTGATGACACGGACGCAGACACTGGTCGGAGTTGCGGTGCTCGCGGTTGCGGCGGGCGGTGCTGCTTTTTCGATTCAGGCTACGAAGCCTGCGGCGCAACCGAGCGCCCCCAGCGCCATAGAGGGGCCAGGCCATTCGAGTCGTTCCTGCGTCGATATGGATGGCAAGGCCTTTGCCTGGTCCTGGAGCAACGTCCCCTTCGCGTCAACCTGCGACGCCCGGCCGGATGCGAAGTGAGGGCCCGCGGCGGACGCCGACGCGAAGCCGGGTGCGGTCGGCGACACCGAAGCTTGCCGTGAGGTACGATCCTTGCCGGCAGTCATCTGCCTGTCAGAAAATTGAGACACAAGAAGGCAAGAGCGCCGGCCTTATTGGGGCCGGCCCCTGTGGCATTGGAACCGTGGCATCCGAACCGATGCTACGCAAGAGATGGAGGTTTGGCCGTGAAGCACAGTCGTTCGCGACGGAAACTACGTGTTGGAGCGATGCTGTTCGGTGCGGCGACTTTGGCCTTCCTCCCACAATCGATGGCCTTCGCGCAAACCGGCCCGGCGCCGGCCGGCGCCAAGAACTTCCTGACCCTTGATGGAAAGCCGCCATTGGTCATCGGGCATCGCGGCGTGCCGGGGCTGGTGCCTGAAGAGACCGAGGCATCGTATGTCTTGGCCGCAGCCCTCGGGACCGACGCGCTCGAAGAGGACCTGCACCTGACCAAGGATTGCGTCTTGGTGGCACGTCACAACCCCTGGCTGAGCGACAACACCAATATTGCCGAGGTGGCGAAGACCAATGCGGCGGTTGCGGCCCGCAAGCGCACGGTGCCGGGTGTCCTCGTCAAGGTGAAATGGCCCCAATCTCCCACCAGCGGGCCGGCTGAATACCTCAGCGATCTCACCGATCCGGCCGACCCCAAATCGGTGCTGAAATCGCTGATCGTCGACGGCGAAGACCATACCAATGATTGGTCGATCACCGATTTCACCATGGCCGAGCTGAAGGACTGGATCGCCGGCACCACCTATGATGCGGCCAACGAAAGGCCGAAGGTATTCAACGGCAAGTTCCCGATCATCAGTTTCCAGGAAATCATCGACATCGCCAAAGCCAAGAGCAAGGAGACGGGACGTCCGATCGCTGTCTATCCGGAAACCAAGAATCCGACCTGGAACAATGCCCAGGCGATCGCCAATGGCTGCGGCGCACCGGGCAGCCATCCGCTCGAGGATGCCCTGATCAAGATCATCAAGGACAACGGCCTCAACTCGAAGGACGCTCCCATCTTCGTTCAGAGCTTCGAGCCCAGCAGCCTGAAATATATGCGCAGCCATGGCCTGGAGACGCTGCAGGTCCAGCTCATCGATGGCAACGGTGTCGACTTCAAGGCCGGCAAGGTCCTCCTCAACAACATCACCAATTCCCGTCCGTTCGACTGGACGGTTTCGGGTGATGCGCGCTTGTACGATGCGATGGTAACCCCCGAGGGCCTCGCGGAGATCAAAACCTATGCCGACGGTATCGGTCCGTGGAAGCTTTATATCGTGCCGGCGAAGATTTCACCGTGGAAGGACAGCAACGCCGATGGTACGCCCTACAAGGGATCGATGCCGGAGGCTTCGACGCAGGAAGCGACCAGCCTGGTTGCCGACGCGCACAAGCTTGGCCTGTTCGTGCACCCCTTCACGTTCCGGAACGAAAAGAAGTATCTGGCTGGCGACTATCACGGCGATCCCAGTCTGGAATATCTCAAGTTCTTCCGTCTCGGCGTCGATGGGGTCTTCACCGACTTCACGCCCACCGGAGTTGGCGCCCGCGCGGCCTATCTGCGAGAGCTGGGCTGGTAAGCCCGGCATACGGACCTCTGGCGGAAGAGCGAAGGCCGCGATGTGTGTCGCGCAGCGCGCTCACAAATTCGCACGACACCGGTAACGCGGCAGTGTCGGCGTAGCCACGCTATAGCCGATTGGTCGGGCGCGAACGGAAACGCATCGCGCCTCGGACCTTGAGATGAGCGCGCATCTATTTTCTGGACCTTTGGCGGCTTGCGCGCCGCACCGCCCTGCCCCGATGGCGATCATTACGGCCCGGCAGGGCGAGACGTCTGCCAATCTCCGGGGAGCCTTCCCGGTATTCGAAGCCAGATAGGGCGTTGCGTTGTTTTTCCGCTAAACAACGCTCTGTTCGTCCGTTAAGGCGTGTACTCATAAAGGCGCAGAAAGTCGGCTGCTGGTGGCTAAGCAGAAATCCTCTGCGCAGTCAGAGCATTACGGCTCTTGACCCAATTTCGACATCGCGGGAAGTCTCGCTGATCTGCCGAAGTTGCATATCGCGCGAACATAGCTCGCCTATGCTTTCCGCGAACTCCTGTCTCAATGAGCCATGTCAGGCTTCGATGCGTCGTTCACTAGGGAGAAAATCTCGAGCAGCGAGGATTGGCGCGATGAGTCGAGCACCCCAAAACACTGCTCGACATTGTGACGGCTCTAACTTTAACTTTAATCAAAGAGACTTTGGACGACGGGGGTAACATCATGAGCGATCAGTTGCTTCCCTCCTGGAACGAAGGTGCTGCAAAGTCCGCCATCCTCGACTTTGTTACGCGCGTCACGAAGCAAGGCGGAGCAGATTTCGTTCCGCCAGAGGAGCGCATCGCCGCGTTTGACAACGATGGCACTCTCTGGTGTGAGCAGCCGTTACAAGTACAGTTTTTCTTTCTGATCGACAGGGTCAAGGAACTGTCGGCCAGAGATCCCGCAATGGGCGAGCGCCAGCCATTCAAGGCGTTGTTGGAACAAGATTACAAAGTGATCTTTGAGCTAGGCAGACAGGCGTTGTTCGAACTGGCTTTCGCTACCCATTCGGGCATTACCGACGAGCATTTTGACCGGGCCGCACGCGAATGGCTCGCAGCGGCACGTCATCCAACATTCGGGCGGCTATTTCGCGAATGTACCTATCGTCCCCAAGTTGAGCTGCTCGCATTCTTGAGAGAAAACGGCTTCAAAACCTACATAGTGTCGGGTGGTGGCGTCGATTTCGTTCGCGCCTTTTCCACCGAAGCTTACGGCGTCCCACGCGAACAGGTCATTGGTTCAAGCACAAAACTGCGTTGCGACGTCAAAGACAATCGGTTTTCGCTCACGAAGCTCCCAGAACTCAACAGCTTCAACGATGGCGAGGCGAAGCCGCGGAACATCGGTCTCCATATCGGTCGCCGACCGTTGCTCGCGTTTGGAAATTCTGACGGCGATCTCCCAATGTTGTCTTACACCCGGTCCGGTCCAGGTGCTCGCCTCTCGCTGCTCATCCATCATGACGACGCCGACCGTGAGGTCGCCTACGATCGAGAGTTCAAGCTCAGTCCGCTGGTCGAGGCGCTCGACCGGTCAGCCGAGCATGGTATTACGGTTGTGAGTATGAAACGGGATTGGAAGGTTGTGTTCGAGTAACAGAATTTATTTGCCGTTAAGGCATAGCGCATCCGAGGGCGCCTTCGACCAACCTCCTCTCGACGAAACGCCTTCTGGCTGCGGTCACCTGCCCAAATTTCTAAACATTTTGGGAGCAAAGCGATGAAGGTTGAGTTCGCAAATCCGGTGACGGCGATCGACATCGCGCTCGAACCCGACGCGACGATGGTTCAGCGCGCGATGACCGCCAACGCTCGTCTGTTCAAGTCTTTCCCGAAGGGCTTTACTCTGGATGAGACGCACAATCCACACGTCACTATTTTGCAGCAGTTCGTCCGCACAGACGACCTCGACAAGGTATTTGCGGCGGCGAACGCGGTTCTGGCCAAAGAGAAGCCCACGGCATGGACGCTGAAGGCTTTCAAGTATTACTACATCCCCTCTCCGCCGATCGGCCTCGCGGGTATCGTAGTCGAACCGACTGAAGACCTGCATCGGCTGCAAGATGAACTCATCAAGGCCGTCGAGCCCTACACCGTGAAGACCGGAACCCGGGCGGCGTTCTTCAGCGACGAGGACGGACGCGACATTCAAAAATTCCTAATCGAGTACGTCGCCAATTTCGTCACAATGGCGGCGGGCAAGCATTTCAATCCGCACGTCACTATCGGTGTCGGAATGGAAACCTATTTGAACGAGATGTTGGCCGAGCCATTCGAGTCGTTCACGTTCTCAGCGACTGGCGCGTCAGTCTATCAGCTTGGCAGCTTTGGCACAGCTCGAAAGGAACTGAAGGCGTTGCCGCTGACGCCCTGAGGCGGGGCACGAAAAACGACTGGAAGCGCGTTTTGCCGTCGAACGCGCACGATGTCGCGTTTTGGCCCAGCCCGGACCACAAGCGGTGTACGCTTTAACGCCGCTGTCGAAGCCATAGCCGACACCAAACGCGCTTAGCCTGCGCGCCGCCATTTATGAGTACACGCCCTAGTCGAAGCGTCGCGCAATCGTACATTTTGTGGACGGCAGACCGACGACGCATGGCCTGCCTCCGTGCCTATCTCGTGCGCCTCGTAAACCTCTTCGACCAAGGCGGAGGAGCTGGATGGCTTCCTCGCCCTGGCGGTGCAGACGGTTGGCTATGCGCTGATGTGAGAGGGGCAGGATGCCCCCCTCACCTCACTTGTCCTTGAGCACAAGGGCGCTGGTGAGGTCGCCGAGCGGCTCCTCCTTGTGAGCGGCTAGTGCGGCGTCGCGCACGGTGATGCCGTGCAGGGTCGGCAGCTCGAAACGGCGCGTGATGAAGCGCAGGATCGAGGTCGTGTCCATCGGCGTGTGGTCGACATAGCCGTGGCGCGCATAGGGAGAGACGATGATCGCGGGGATGCGTGAGCCGGGGCCCCAACGGTCGGCCTTGGGCGGCGCCACGTGATCCCAGAGGCCGCCATTTTCGTCATAGGTGACGACGACCAGCATATGCGGCCATTGCGGGCTCTTCTCGAGATGCGCGATCACATCGGCGATATGGGCGTCGCCGGACTGGATGTCGGCATAGCCCGAATGCTCGTTGAGATCGCCCTGCGGCTTGTAGAAGGAGACCTGCGGCAGCTTGCCGTCGTCGATCGCCTTGATGAACTCCGTGCCCGCCAGGCCGCCGTCGAGCAGATGCTCGGCACGGGCTGCGGTGCCGGGGGCGAAGTTGGCATAATAGTTCAGAGCCTGGTGGTGATACTGGAAGTTCGGTATCGGCGTCTTGTTGCCATGGTCGAGCACATCCTGCCAGGCCCCGCCATACCAGGCCCAGCTGATACGCTTGAGGCTGAGCAAATCTCCGATTGTCGGTTCGGTCTGCGGCGGCAGCGTCGTCGGCTTCGTCGGATCCGCATAAGCCTTGTCGCCATCCTTCGCGGGGTCGTTGGCGCTCGGCTGATAGGGCGGCTGCATGGTATTCACGGCGTAGAAATCGGGGCTGAGATTGCCATCGCTGACATATTTCGGAATGCCATCGATCGCCGATTTCGGCGAGTTGGGTGCTTCCTTCAACGTCACTCCGTCGCCCTCCACAACGGCGATCGACGGCTTGGCGGGATTAGTGTCGGCATTGGGATAATAGGGTGCGCAGGCGCAGACCAGCCATTGGTGGTTCAGGAAGGAGCCGCCGAACGCCCCCATGAAGAAATCGTCGGCCAGCACGTATTTCTCGGCGACCTTCCACATCGCCGTTTTCGATCCGTCCCACAGGCTCATGACCAGGGCGCCCGAGTCGGCATGGGCGACGAATTTGTCGTTACGCCCGCCATTGATCTGCATCTGGTTCTGGTAGAAGCGGTGCCAGAGGTCGTGCGTGATGGTGCCGTAGCTGAGGTTGAAGCCCTTCGGGTCGTCCACGTGGAAGGGGCGATTGGGCAGATGCTCGGTCTGGGCCTGGGTTACCGGCGGCGTCACGCCCTTGGCGGTCAGGCCATCCCAGATCGGTGGCAATTCACGTAACGGCTTGCCGTCGCGATCGCGTTGGATGCGCGTCCAGCCGGGCGCCTTGGACACGCCATTGGCGCCCGGGAAATTGCCATAGAGATTGTCGAAGCTGCGATTCTCCGCATAGATCACCACCACCGTGTCGATCAGCTTCAAATCATCGGCGGCATCCTTACCCGCATGGGCCTTGGGATCCGGACCCTTCCCGGCTGCCAGCGCCGGACCGAACGCACCGACGGAAAAACTCAACGCACAAAGTACAACCGCCGATTTCGTTCGCATTCGGGTCTCCTTCATTCACCTGATTGTTGCTATCGTTCCCTTCGGCTTTCGTCAAAGCCAGCACATCACCGAAGGTACGTTCGAATCGCCATGGAGGTATTCAGCCATAGGCCCTTTCAGCCATAGGCCCGGTTTGCAACATGCGGATTAAGCTTTGGGTTTTTGCATCGGCGATCGTCCTGCCGGCTTTGACCATCTTGCCCGGCCAGGCCGGGCAAGAGATGTCACGCGCCGAGGCGCGTCGGCAGGCACAGCAGCTCGGCGCACTCGGTCAGACCCTCTTTTTCGACGCGTCCCTCTCGGGATCGGGCAAGCTTGCCTGTTCATCCTGCCACGATCCTGCTCACGGTTTCGGCCCGGCCAACGCCCGCGCTGTGCAACTTGGTGGTGGCGACATGCGCCAGCCGGGGGCGCGTGCCGTCCCCTCCTTGAAATATCTGCAGGCTGTGCCGCCCTTCACCGAGCATTTCCATGAGTCCGAGGACGAGGCGGACGAAAGCATAGACAATGGCCCGACGGGAGGCCTCACCTGGGACGGGCGGGTCGACCGAGGCGCCGACCAGGCCAGGATTCCGCTGCTCTCGGATTTCGAGATGGGCAATCGGGACGAGGCCGAAGTTGCCCGACGGGTGCTCGCTGCGGGCCATGGCAAGGAGATCGCGGCAATTGCCGGGCCCAAGGCCGCTGCCGACCCGGTCGTCGTTTACAAGACGGCCCTCAAAGCGCTCGAAGTGTTCCAGCAGGACTATCGGACCTTTTATCCCTATTCGAGCAAATATGACGCGGTGCTGGCCGGCAAGGCCGAACTCACGCCCGAAGAAACGCGGGGGCTCGAGCTGTTCAATGCACGGAGCAAGGGCAATTGCGCCTCCTGCCATATCAGCCAGCGGGGCAATGACGGCACCCCGCCCCAGTTCAGCGATTTCGGGCTGATTGCGCTCGCCGTGCCGCGCAATCGCGACATTCCCGCCAACACGGACCCGGCCTATTTCGACCTCGGCCTGTGTGGGCCCCTGCGCACGGATTTCCTGAAGCGCAAGGATTATTGCGGCCTATTCCGTACGCCGACGCTGCGCAATGTCGCCCTCCGCCAGACCTTCTTTCACAACGGCGCCGTGCATTCCCTGCGCGACGCCGTGCGGTTCTATGTGGAGAGGGAAACCCGGCCCGAGCGTTGGTACCCACGCAAGGCCGATGGCAGCATCGACAAATATGACGATCTGCCCGAAACATCGAAGGCCAATGTCAACATGGATCCGCCGTTTGACCGCAAGGCTGGCGATGCGCCGGCCTTGACCCCGGTCGAGATCGACGATGTCGTCGCTTTTCTCGATACACTTACCGACGGATATGAGCCCGCGAAGTGAGGCTCACACGGCTCGGTGGTCGCCCGGACTTCAGGTCGCGGCCTCAGCCCGCCGCAGGTTTGCCAGGCAGGTCTAGAAGGCTTGCGACCGCCTCGGCCCCCTTGCCGGCGACGGAGACTTCCCCATTGTCCCCGACTTCCAGGACGGCACCGTTGGAGAAACTGAGGGACCAGCCATCATCCGTGCCATTCCGGCGCCGATCGGTGAGCCCGATGCCGGCTGCGGAAATCACTGCAGTAGCCCTGTCGACATCCATGGTCGTCACCTCTTGCAAGATTTTGCGGAGTCTTTTCCTCGACCAGTTGGGTCGTGAAGTCGAGGGGACTCTAGCAGAAAAGGACTGGCGACAATATGAACCAAGCGGCGGTTTTCCAGCTCCGATTGCGAATTTCCGACGTCACAGTTTCTTGCTTGTCCCCGACGCTGGTTTGTTCGTCGTTGCGGCGGTTTTTGTCGCGGTAGCGGCGGTTGATGTGCTCGGAAGAGAGCTCGTCAGGTTCGTGAGTTGGGAAGCTGCCGCCAGCACGTCCTGCGGTGACGCTTTCACGATATCGGCATTCGCTTTAACAATCGCGTCGATCAAGTCGGAATAGCTTGGCCGACGCGCAATGAAGGCTTCGCGATCCAGCAGGTATTGGCGGTATTCTTTGGCAAAATCGAGAACACTTGTTCGTTCTGCACCTTGAAACCGAAGATGGTTTCCATCGTTACTATTATAAAGCGCGGACGGCGTAGGCTTGTAATACGAAGGAAAGTAGTCGCGAATGAAAGTCAGTCGCTCGATTGCGCAGGCATCCCAGTAGTTGAACGCTGTCGCTTCGGGTTCTGAAAGTGAGGCCAGGACGTGCTCGTTCTTCAACTTCTTAGCCGTGTCTTGCAGATCCGATTGCATCCTGACCGCAGCTTCATGAATAGCAACCTCCTCCCCCATCGCGGCGGCTCCCGCCGCGATTTTCAAAACGGCGCTTAGCGCCGTGAGGATACCGGACGACGCGCTCAAGACACCCCCTTTCAGGGTATCGACGTCCTTCTGAATTGTGCTCAGATCGTCTTGAGCTGTCTGAAACCCGCCTGCGATCGCCTTGATCGTTGCACCATATGCAGCGATTGCCTTGAGCAAATCGTTCTTTTCTCGTTGCTTCTTATAAGCTTGAAGCAACTCGTCGTAGCCCTTTTTCTTGGCAAACCTGGAATCCAGTGAGCGGTAGTCAAACTCAGCGTCAACCATGTATCGATCGTTTGGATCACCACATGAGTAGGTGTGGTTCGACACAAATTCGAGTTCGTTCGATTTCCTGACAAGGTCCTTCATAAGATCGACTTCAAGATTGTCCTGCGTCGTGAATGCCCCCTGAAACGCGGCGGTGCTATTCAAGAATGCAGAGCCGTTGTCAGTCACGCATCCCGCAAGAATTGCAGGCAGAAAGTAAATCGCCCAACGCATGGTGTCCCCTCCCCAGATTCGGGAACACGTATGCACTGCCAGGATCGTGCCTGAACGCTGCCAGGCAGCGGCTCGTTGACTTTTCCACGCAATCAACAACCTTCGGATGCCAAATGTCTATTTTGACACCTCTACTGTTATCTCCATCTTGGGTTGCCAGCTGCATTTTCGGTTCAGACAACGAAGCCAGCGGCGCAACGGACCGTTCCCAGCATCACGGAGGCGCCAGGCCGTTCGAGTCGTTCCTGCGTCGATATGGACGGCAAGGTCTTTGGTTGGTCCTGGAGCAACGTCCCCTTCGCGTCGACCTGCGACGCTCGGCCGGATGCGAAGTGAGGGCAGCGACGGGCGCCGCCCCCGACCGACGCCCGGGCTCTGATCGCCGATTGGCGCCCTACCGTCTCGATTTCTTTGCCTTTGATTTCTTCGCCTTGGCTTTCGTTGCCTTGGTTTTCGTTACCTTGGTTTTCGTTGCCTTGACCTTCTTCGCTTCGGCTTTCTTCGGTTTGGCTGTCGGCGCCTTGGCCTTCTTGACGGTCTTCTTGGCTTTTCTCGCCTTGCTTTTGCCGCCGCCTGACGATGATCCGGATGGCGGCCCCGGCCTGTCCTTCTGTGCCGGCACCGGCTCCTGCATCCAGAAATCGAGCTCCTGCTCGCGCGTCCCGCCGGGCTTCCAGCCGTCCAGCGGCTTGTAGATCTGGTCGGGGTCGCCTCCGCTGCCGAGATAGGCGCGCCATGAATAGTGGTCGTAGACGCCGTTGATATGCAGCGCATAGGCCTGCGCGAGCTGCTTGTTGCCCCTGACGATCACCAGATTTTCGTCGTTCTTCCCGGAGGCAGCGACCGAGAAATTGTGCGAGCCGGTGATCACCGCGCAATCGTCGGAGAACGGATCGATCACGATGGTCTTGGAATGCACGATCGCCATCAGATGCGCGCCGCGCATTTCGGCTACGTTGAACTCCTGCTCCGCCCAGGACGGCTTGTCCTTCTCGCTGATGCCTGACGGCAGCGGCACATCGTCATGGAATGCCTGCGCCGGCGCACCGGACTTCACCACCTGGCCGCCGACCGAATAGATGTCGCCATTCTTGGACGCGGTGACGCTGGATACGACGCCGCGAACATAGATGTTGTTGTCCTTGGCCCGATCGAGCAACGCATCAAGGAGCGGGGACTGCCCCGGCATGAACATCAGGAACAGAGCGCCGTCCTTGGCGCTGGCGATGAGGTCGAGCACCGGCTTGAACTCGGCCTCGCCATTGGTGGCAGCGAAGTAGAGCGTGATGTCTTTGTCGGCCGTGGGCCTGGTGTTCGAGGCCTTCAGGTCCGCCGTCATGTCGTTGCCGGCCGCCACCAGCCTACTCCATTGATCGAGGTAGCGCTGGGCAATCACCGTATCATCGACGATGAGGACGTTGTTCAATTGGGTGCAGAGACCGGTGGTGGTCCAGTTGGTGCTGCCGGTCAGAACCCTCATGGCGTTGCCATGGGCATCGCTTTCGACCACGAACTTGTTGTGGACGCTGGGCGAGGATGCGCCGCGATGCGAGAGGTCGCGGTGCTTCACCTCGAGGCCGGCGGCAGCGAGTTCGGTGGCGACATCAGGCGTGGTGGCGCTGCCATTTCCGAGCAGCAGATGCCCGCGACTGCCGAAGGGTTTCAGCGCATCCAAGAGCTCCTGGTCATTGAACTCGTAGATCGCCGCGTGGATCGAGCTGCCGCGGCGGTCCGCATCGTGCAGGAACAGCAGGATCTGATGCAGCGCATCGCCGGACAGATAAAGGCGCGGCTGGTAGCCGGGCGTCTGCAGGTTCTTGAGGAAATTCCGCAGCGAATTCTCGCTGACATCGCCGCCGACGAAGCGGCTGACGATCTGCGACATCAGGGTGCCGCGGTTGAAATAGGCTTGCAAACCGCCGCCGACGTCGCCTGAGGCGACGACGGGCGCCGTCCAGTCCGATACCGCGCCTGTATCCAGCGCGAACCCCCCGCCCGACGTCGCCGTCATCGCGGTGACGCGATACGACACGTTGTCGGTCTCAACGACGCTGTGGTCAGTCCAGATGCAGCGCCGGATCGGGGATTGCGTCGAGGACACACCGGTCGGCTGCACCGGCCCCTGCCCCGGCTGCGGGGGAATGCGGTTGACCAGCACCGTCACCTGCTGCGTCGAATCGTTGCGACGCTCCAGCTGAAAGCCCACCCAGTCGTCCGACCATTTGTCCGGTTGCCAGGCAATCAACACGTCGTCGGCGTTGGCATAGGCCTTGATGATGATCGTCATCGAAAATTCCTCCGCAAATTGATCCGACTAGACATGACTCAAATGAATGACGCTACCTTGTCACAACCAAGGCGTGTTTTCCAGTGCGAACACGATCCGGATTGGTGACATTGCCGGGCACGTACCCAGGATTGACGCTTCACTCAAGGCTTCGGGATCGAGGTCAAATCCGCAGGAGCGCCGCCTTCCCGGCGGTCGCGCGATCGCCCGTGCTCCGCCAACATGGCGGAATCTTCTCCGACAGACCTTTATCGGGAATTGCCCGACGCTGCCCCTGTCAGATGGCGTGCTTCACCGTTTGGGACGGATAAACTCCGAACGCCGAACGATATTGCGCGGCGAAGCGCCCCATATGTGTGAAGCCCCATTTCAGCGCTATTTCGTTAACTGGAAGGTTGTTTTCGGGAAGCGATAGCTCGGTGTGACATGCTTCGAGCCGGACACGTCGCAAGTAAGCTGTGGGTGTTGCATTACGAAACCTGCGAAACCCAATCTGCAGCGAACGATGGCTGATGCCGACGACGTCCGCAACATCGCTCATCGCCAACGGAAGGTGAAGATTGGCGTGCATGTAGTCGATGGCTTGCTGGATGTGTCGCGGTGTCGCGACTGGTGGATGGCGGTCGAGCCGATCGATCAGCCGATGGGGCACCTTGGCGAAGATCAGCTGCAGGGCGGCTTCGGTCAACAGAGCCACCGCCTTCGGCGAACGCGCCAACAGTTCACGGTCATGAAGACCGGAAACAATAGTGCGCGAGAGCTGATGAAGAATTTGTCCCGTGTCCGTGGAGAGGTCGATGCTCGGGGCAAGATCGAGTGTGCTTAGGCGCGGCCCGTGAAACATCGTCGAAAGCACTCTTGAGACGACGCTCGCGTCGAATCTCAGCAGGACGCTCGCGTAGTTTCCAGCGATGGCGTTCATTTTGTGATACCGCAACGTCGGAAGTGGCATCATGACAGCAGTCGCTGGCGTCCTTTGGACATGTTTTGTCCCGAGGACTACGTCAGCCGCACCGGAGCTGAGAAAACCTACGGCGAGATCTTCCTCGTCCGCTTCCGAGGCGTAGGACCAGTCGGTGGAATATTGAGTCCTCCACACACTGATACCTGGTCCCGCCACTATATCCGAGCGCCAGCGAAATGCTGCGTCCGCCTTCGGCGGCGACGGCTTGAAGAAGATGTGCGAGCCAAATGAGGCGAGCAAATCCTCAAAACCTACCCCCGACCGTGTAGGCGCTCTGTCGAAAGCGTCACTCTGCAATCAAGTGCTTCCCTAACGCTCGGAACCCGGCAGTGTGGTTCATGCCTATGCAGGGAATTGAGCGCAAGTCGACTGCGCTGGGAAAATTGCTCGACCCTATCCACTCAACGAATTCTCTATCCGGAACGCGTAAACCACCGTAGTGATACGATACAATTATCACGAGAACTACGCCACAGCACTCGCCATACAAGCTCAGCGCGATGCCGATGAAGTCGAATCTGCCGTCTAGGCAGCTGGGCGCTATCCGGCCATCTACGCTCCGCCGCCGCAACGTGATGGCGCGAAGTGAGCCACATGACCCATCCGGCGAAGGCCAAAGCGAATAGTAAGCCTCCGCTGGAGGCCGCCCTACAAATTCAAAGCTGCGTTAAAAGCTGTCCTTGTGAACAGTCATACGCACCGTCCTCAGGTTGAACGGTTGGAGGTCTCGACACGGGTCGGCGACGTCGCGTGTTCGAGCACGAGAAGATCAAGGGTGACCGCAGAACACCGCTTACTTCTCAGTTAGAAACTCACTAGGATCAAAATCTGGATTCGGGGGATCGTCATGACAATGCGCACTGCGGGTGCAACACTAGGTATTTTCGCGATCCTGGCCTTGGCGGCCACAGATCATTCCGCTCTCGGGGCAACGGCCGGTCACATGCTGAAGTCATCGTCCGCGGCGACCGATGACGTCGTCACAGGTTCGGTGAAGGGCAGCGAAGACCACGCCGGGTCAATCAGGAAACCGAAGAGCGTGGACACACCCAAGATTGAAAAGCCAGCAACAACCACAACGAGCCAGTGAACCACTTCGGCTGGCTGGCAGCTGCCGATACAGCGGCGCTACCAGCTGGCCCTTGGCACGAATCGGTACATTGATCTCCTTCACGTGTTGCCATCGAAGCGCTGCATCAGGAGCTCGGGGAGTGGTATAGGCGGCGCAAGCCAGCTCGCCCCGCGGAGAAGTCCTTCCTTGCTCCTTCAAGCAGTCCTTGGAATCTTCACCGCTCATAACCAATGGCGCTACGCTGCATTCAATACAGTCAGGAAATTGTCGACTTCGCTGCGCAGATTTTCGGCTTGTTGAGTCAAATCCTGTGCCACCGACAGAACGGATGCCGCAGCCGTCCCCGTCTGTCCGGCGACTTCGGCCACCTCGGTAATGTTTCGAGAGATATCTTCCGTACCTAGGGCCGCTTGTTGGACGTTGTTAGAAATTTCGCCGGTAGCTGCCACTTGCTGCTGAACGGCCGCAGCGACCGCGGATGCAACCTGATTGATCTGACTAATTGATGCGCTGATGCTCCTGATCGCGGTAACGGCTGACCCCGTTGCGCCTTGAATACTGCTGATCTGGCCAGCAATTTCTTCCGTTGCCTTGGCCGTCTGACTTGCAAGCGATTTCACTTCGCTGGCAACCACGGCAAAGCCTTTACCCGCATCGCCGGCGCGGGCGGCTTCAATCGTAGCATTGAGAGCCAGCAAATTCGTTTGCGCTGCGATTTGCTGAATGAGATTGACGACATCGCCAATTCTTTGGGCGGCCGTAGCCAGACCATCAACCACAGCACCTGTTTTTTCGGCTTCTTGAACAGCCGCACTTGCCATCTGAGAGGCTTGAGTGACCTGTTTGCCGATTTCTCCGCTGGATGCAGTCATTTCTTCGGTGGCCCCTGCAACAGCTTGAACATTGGCTGAGGCCTCTTGCGTCGCCGAAGCGACAGTTGTGCTTTGCTGTTGAGTCTGCGCCGCTGCAGCGGACATGCTCGAAGCGCTGGCCTGTAACTTCGTCGCGGAAGACGCCACCATGTCTACAATGGTTCCAACTTTCGTCTCCAGACTTTTAGCCATTTCTCGCATGTCGAGCTTGCGCTGCGCCTCGGCCTCTTGTTTCTGACGAGCGATTTGAGCTTCCATTTCTCGTGTCTTGAGCAGGCCGCTTTTGAGGTCGACAAAAGCGCGTGCCATGCCGCCGATCTCATCCCCTCGTTCAGCACCTTTGATGTCGAAGGACATATTTCCCTGCCCTAACCGCAGCAGAGCATCCTCGATGACCTTGATCGGACGGACATATCTCCTCGAGAAAAATGCAAACGACAACGAGCAGACCAAAGTACAAAAGAGACCAATAG
>Ga0307474_10001278_pt1 | contig 18339 bp, 17 predicted proteins | sample atmos_gasesECM1C_2_FD_203312 | JGI IMG/M metagenome (GOLD analysis project Ga0307474, IMG submission 203312) | Hardwood forest soil microbial communities from Morgan-Monroe State Forest, Indiana, United States - atmos_gasesECM1C_05 | ecosystem: Environmental > Terrestrial > Soil > Temperate... | reverse complement strand
CTTTTCAGGCCCCAGGCTATGTAGGGCACGGCAAACTTTGCGGCTCCGTTCCAGCGATCACCGCTGAATTCCACCTCGGCAGGAACGATCATTTCGTGCAGCGTCCCGTGAATCATGAAGGTTCCATGCAGCTTGATTTGCGCTTTCGAAGGCGGCACGGCCGGGTTTTCAATCTGGTTTACGCGAAACACAATCTCGGGGAATTTGGGAGTTTCCAGAATTTCCTGATGCATTTTTTTATCGCGCGAATCGTTGTCAGTTTTGCCGCTGGTCGCATCCACAACAATTTCTCCCGTGGCGTTTCCGGTTTTGGGATCCAAGGCGACTTCTCCACGCTTCACGGCGAAGGTGCCGTGAACCAGGTGCAGGGTGGTGTCGAGGGTCCAGTGCAACGTACTGTGTGCGGGATCAATCGTGAAAACGATTTGCCCTGACGCTGGGCTTTGCGACTCAGTTGCCGCCGCGACGCGGAAGGCATAGCAGGCCGGGATTGCGATCGCCAACGCGAGCAGTACGAAGGCGGTCGCGCGCCAGGTGGCATTCGAACGCGGCGTCGGATCCGACGGATAGGGGGCGGTGACAGCGAAAGGAGTTTTCATGGTTTTCGACTAGCAGGTCGCAAAACGAAATCCGAGTCGAGTCGCGGCGAGTGCAGCTTCGATGCTAGTTCCCTGCCCCAAATGAAAATTGAGGAAGCGGCCAAACAGTGGCGGCTCCGACGCAAAGGCTCGGAACGTGCGCTCTCTCACAAATCGCCTGCTTCCTAACAATGACAATAGATTTCCCATAATCGAGGGGCGCAGTTGAAACCGGCGATGAATCCTTTGATATTCGTAAAGATTGCCGGAGGGAAGCAGATCGGCAAGTACCTCAGAATGCTGAAAGCTTAAGCACAGACCTTCGCCCGTAATCGCATCGACTGCGCCGGAAGCATCGCCTACCAGCACAACATTATCGCGATAGATTTTCCGGAGACGGTTGGTGGTGGTTACCGCGCCGCGTTCCGTGCCCAATAGTTCGGCATTGCCCAATCGCGCGGCAAGTTCTGGAAATTTGGTGGCGATAACCGATGTCCGCATAGCGGACCGCTCCGAAAGTACCGCCACGCAAACCTCCTGATCGCTGACGGGCGTGATATACGCTTGCGAGTCGAGCCCCCAATACACTTCCACGTAATTGGACCATGGCTCCACACGAAAATGGCTGCGAAACGCAAACCGACGGGTTTTGCTGTTTCCCGCTTCCAATCCGGCCCAGCGCCGGACGCGGGACCCGCTCCCATCAGCGCCCACAATCCAATCGGCTTCGACGAAATCGCTTTGAACGTACACGCCGTTCGTCGAAAAACCTGACACTGGAGAATTCCACAAAAGGCGGGTACCGACCTTATCCGCTTGAGCCGTCATTTTAGCGTGAAGGACGGTTCGACGCAGGCCGATGCCTTGAGCCCCCTTGAAATTGGCTTCGATGGCAACACCATTCGAAAAGAATCGAACGCCGTGCAGTGGGAAGCCGTCAGCGGGTTCGATCGCAACGCCCATCTTGCGAAGTGCGGCGACCGTATCCGGCATCAAACCTTCGCCACAAGCCTTGTCGACTGGCGGCTTTGCTCCATCAGCGACAGTGACGGAGAATCCCTTGGCTCGCAATTGAATTGCGGCGGCTAGACCCGCTGGACCGCCTCCCACGATAAATACGTCTGTGTTCGGCTTCGTATTGAAACCCTCAGATGATTCTAACCGACCGAAAAACGATTCCTGGAGCGACGACACCCCAACACTTGCAGCCGCCCGGGCAGGCGGCGCTGGTTTCACTGTATATAGAGATGCCAGCGTCACAGACGCGGATGCCTGTTTTTCGTTGGTTTTCAAGCTCCTATAAACCCCCGATATTAGGCGGCTACGTAGCGAGCTATACTGCGATCCATAGCTCGGCGAGTGATGGCCACGGAGGACGACTTCTATGTTTCGCAAGATAAGCGCATGTATGGTTTTGATGATCTTCGCATTGATGACGCTAGGGAGCTGCGCCAGCGAAACCGATCAGCAACGGAGGGATCGTGAAGAAAAGATGAGGCAAGACGCGGCGAATGCGACCGCAAAAGCAAAGCCGGCGCTGGAAGCAGCAGGAAAGGAAATCAATCAAGTAGCCGATCGAGCGGCAGAGGATGCCAAAGCCGCAGTGCAAGGCGCGAAAGAAGGCTGGTCCGGATCCCACGAAACGGTCGATTTGAACATATCGGCGAAAGAAGATTTGGAGGGGCTGCCTGGCATCAGCGCGCGCGAGGCGCAAAATATCGTCGACCACCGTCCATACAAAGACAAGCACGAACTCGTGACGCGACACATTCTCACGCAAGCGACCTATGACGGAATCAGCGATCGGGTCACAGTGAAGTAAATGGAAGCAAAACTTCACGAAGCTCGCCGATGGCCTCAATGAAGACCGGTCTATTTCTTTTTAGCCGGGGGCTTGATCCGGGTGAGGCAGGTGCGCAACTGGTCACGCAGCTCGCCTTTTTGTCGCTTGGACAATGGCGAGAACATTTCACGCTCAAGCTCCGCAGCTCGAGTCACTGCACGCCGAAGAATCTTCAAGCCGCGCGGCGTTAAGACCAGTCGCTTCATGCGAGCGTTCGTTGGATGAGCTTTCCGGAGCAAATAGCCGGCGGTGGCGAGCTTCGAAACCGTGAGACTCATGTTTTGCGGCGTAACAAAAGTGAGGCGGGCGAGAGCGGCGGTGGAGAGAGTGCCATCGTGATTGAGTTCAGCCAGAGCCGAAAGCTGCAGTAGGGTCAGATTCGTATCCTTTATCGCCGACGTCATTTCCTGCTCAATGGTATGGGTCAGCCGGGACATCAAGCAACTGATGTAATCGCGCGGATTCATGCTCACAGCCATCGCGCACGACAATAACAAGGACTTGCTATTATCGCAAGTGCTTGCTAACATCCGCGCCCTTTGCTACAAGCAAGTGGTCCGGGAATTGGCTGTCTCTTTATTTTGCCGAATTTTGTGGAATCATCGCTCCCCGTTCGGGCATCCAACCCTGATTCGCAACGAGCTTGGGTACTTCCAAGACTCTTTAAAACGTCACGACATGGAAACACGAAAAACTGAGGGCCATCCCGATGAGGCACCGATCATGACCAAGCGCCAAGTTTCGTCGCGCTCGTTTTCTTTCTGCATTGCGACAGCGCTGGCGACCGCCGGCCTAATGCTGGGCGGTTGCGAGAAAAAGGCCGAGCCGACGATGGGACCGCCGGCGGTATCGGTGGCGACGGTGGTCCAGAAGGACGTGCCAATCGTCAGCGACTGGGTCGCGACGATGGATGGCTTCACCAACGCACAAATCCAGCCACAGGTTTCCGGCTACCTGATTAAGCAAAACTATCGCGAAGGTTCGTACGTTCGCAAGGACGACGTGCTGTTTGAGATCGATCATCGACCGTTTCAAGCGGTCCTCGATCAGGCGAAAGGGCAACTGGCGCAGGCCGAGGCGCAACTGGGCCTGGCGGTAATCAATGTAAATCGTGACACGCCGGTTGCGAAGCTGCATGCCATCGCCCAAAGCCAACTGGACAACGACACTCAAGCGAAATTGGCCGCCGAGGCCACGGTGGAATCGGCCAAAGCGACAGTCGAACAAGCCCAACTGAATTTGGGTTTCACCTTCGTCCGCTCACTGATCGATGGCATCGCTGGACTGGCCCAGACCCAGGTCGGAAGCCTGGTGGTACCCTCCACGGTGCTGACCACAGTCTCGAAAGTCGATCCGATAAAGGTGTATTTCCCGATCAGCGAGCAGGAATGGCTGCGAATCGCCGACAAGATTTCCGGCACGGTGAATCTGTTCTCCAGCGAAAACCCAGTTCCCCTTACGCTGATTCTGGCCAATGGGAATGAATACCCCCAGAAAGGAAAAATAATTTTTGCCGACCGCCAGGTCGATTTGCAAACCGGAACGATTCGAATCGTTGGCGCTTTTCCGAACCGCGGCAACATTTTGCGGCCGGGGCAGTTCGGGCGCATCCAGGCGGTGACCGACAATCACCAGAATGCCTTGTTGGTTCCGCAAAAAGCGGTCATGGATCTGCAAGGCAGCTTCCAGGTCGCCGTGGTCGGTGCCGACAATAAGGTGGAGATTCGAAAGGTCACAGTCAGCGACCGCACCGGCGAGTTGTGGGTGATCAGCAGTGGACTGAAGTTGGGTGAACGCGTCGTAACCGAAGGGATACAAAAAGTCGCACCGGGTTCCCCAGTAAAACCCGTTGAGGATACCACCTCAAGCGGGGGCAAATAGTCCATGGCCAAGTTTTTTATCGATCGGCCCATCGTCGCCATCGTCATTTCAATCGTAATGGTCATCGTCGGCATCGTCTCGATGCTCGGGTTGCCCACCGCACAATTTCCCAACATCGCGCCGCCGGAAATTCAAGTTACGGCGATCTATCCCGGTGCGGACGCCCAGACGTTGGAACAGGCCGTCGCGACGCCAATCGAACAGCAACTGAGCGGCGTGGACAACATGAATTACATGTACTCCACGAACGCGAATAACGGCCAGACGCAGATCACGGTGGATTTCGGGGTCCAAACCGATCCAAACATCGACCAGGTGCTGACGCAATTGCGGGTCGCGCAGGCTACGTCCCAGCTACCCCCGGAAGTGAATACCGCGGGCGTCACGGTTCAAAAATCGTTTTCCGCCCCGTTGATGCTGGTTGATCTGTATTCGCCCAACAGCAGCTATGACAACGTCTTTTTGGCGAACTACGCGTACATCAACCTGGTGGATCAACTGACTCGCGTGCCGGGAATCGCGAAAGTTCTGGTGTTTGGCGCCGGTCAGTACGCGATGCGCATCTGGGTGCAACCGGATAAGCTGGCGAAACTTCAGGTCACGGTTCCGCAGATCATTCAGGCGATTCAGATTCAGAACACGGTCAACCCGGCGGGAAAAATTGGAGGAGAGCCAGTTCCGCCCGGACAGCAGTTCACTTATACGGTCCGCGCTCAGGGACGCTTGGTTTCCGCCGAGGAATTCGGCGACATCATCATCCGCGCGAATCCAGACGGGTCGAATTTGCGGTTGAAGGACATAGCGCGCCTGGAACTCGGAGCGCAAACCTACGATGTGGTGGGCCGATACAACGGCAAACCCTCAGCCATCCTGGCGATTTATCAGCTCCCTGGCGCCAACGCGGTCCAGGCCGCGAAGGGCGTCCGCGTGGCCATGGAGTCCCTAAAGCAACGGTTCCCTGCGGACCTCGATTACAAAGTCGGATTGGACACGACCCTCGCCGTTTCGGCCGGCATTAAAGAAATCGTTAAGACGCTTTTTGAAGCTCTGCTGCTGGTCATCATCGTGGTTTACATTTTCCTGCAAGGCTGGCGCGCGACGCTGATTCCATTGCTGGCAGTCCCGGTGTCATTGATCGGAACGTTCGCAGTTTTCCCGCTGCTTGGGTTTTCGGTCAACACCCTTTCGTTGTTCGGTTTGGTGCTGGCCATCGGGTTGGTGGTGGACGATGCGATCGTGGTGACCGAAGCCGTTGAGCACCACATCGAAGAAGGAATGACGCCGCGGGACGCCGCGCTGAAGGCAATGGAGGAAGTATCCGGCCCGGTAGTTGCGATCGCCCTGATTCTCGTGGCCGTATTCGTTCCGACTATTTTTATTCCCGGAATCACGGGACGTTTGTACCAGCAGTTTGCCGTGACCATCGCGATCTCGGTCGTTTTTTCGGCATTTAATGCGCTGTCCCTCAGCCCAGCGCTTTGTGCGCTGCTACTCCGACCCAAAACCGAAACGCACGGCCCACTTGCGCGATTTTTCAAATGGTTCAACCGGGTTTTCGGCCGCACAACGGACGGTTATGTCAATTTCAGCGCCACGCTAATTCGCAAAGCAGGCTTGAGTTTCCTGTTCCTGGGTGCCGTTGCGGCCTGCACGGGCTTCTTAGGAAAATCGTTGCCTACCTCATTTTTGCCGGATGAAGATCAGGGGTACCTGTACGTGGCCATGGTGTTGCCCGATGCTGCTTCCCTGCAACGCAGCGACGCGGCCGCTAAGAAAGTGGAAGACATTCTGCTGAAAACGCCCGGTGTCGAAGGCGTGACGAGCGTGGTGGGTTTCAGCCTGCTGAGCTTCACCCAGAATACTTACAATACGTTTTTCTTCGTCACGCTGAAAGACTGGGACGCGCGCAAGGCCAAGGACGAACAATATCTGGCGATCCAGCAAAACGTGGGCGGAGCGCTGGCTCAGTTGAAAGAAGGTATCGCGTTTTCGTTTCAGCCGCCGGCCATTCCTGGCGTCGGTTCTTCGGGCGGTGCGACCTTCGTCCTGGAAGACCGTTCCGGCAGCGGAACTGAGTTCCTTGCGGAAAACGTGAATAAATTTATCGCTGCGGCGAGGAAAAGGCCCGAATTCGCCGCGATGATTACCACCTATACGCCGTACGTGCCACAGGTGTGGGTGGATGTGGATCGCGCCAAAGTCGTACGCCAGGGCGTGAACATCGGCGACGTTTACGAAACGCTGCAAACGTTCATGGGCGGCTTCCTGGTCAATTATTTCAACCGCTTCGGACGGCAGTGGCAGGTATACGTGGAGGCCGAAGGGAATTCGCGAACGCGCGCCGACGACGTAGGACAATACTACGTTAACAGCGCCAATGGCGCACCGGTGCCCTTGAGCGCGGTTACTTCCAACAAGAACATCACGGGACCCGAATTCACCTTGCGATACAACGAGTATGAGTCGGCGCAAATTAACACCAGCGGCAAACCGGGCTATAGCGCGGGACAAGTATCTGCGGCGCTGATCGACGTCTTCAACCAAACCATGCCGAAGGAAATGGGCTACGACTGGATCGCGATGTCGTTCCAGGAGGCGCAAGCGGCCAAGGGCGTATCTCCCACGGCGATTTTTGGTTTGTCGCTGCTGTTTGTGTTCCTGATTTTGGCAGCACAGTATGAGAGCTGGTCACTACCTTTTAGCGTGTTGCTGGGGACGCCGATCGCGGTGTTTGGCGCATACCTCGCGCTGCATTTGCGGAAGTTCGACAACGATGTCTACGCGCAAATCGGTTTGATCATGTTGATCGGTTTGGCCGCGAAGAACGCGATTTTGATCGTGGAATTTGCCAAGGATCAATACGAACAGGGCGGTAAGAGCATCGAAGAAGCGGCGCTGGCCGGCGCTCGGCTGCGCTTGCGCCCGATTCTGATGACGGCGTTCGCATTTATTTTGGGGTGCGTACCACTGTGGATCGCGACCGGTTCGGGAGCGGCCGCGCGGCGAATTCTGGGAACGGTGGTCATCGGCGGAATGCTGGCCGCGTCGATTATCGCTATATTTTTGATTCCGGTGACGTTTGACGTGGTAGAGAGATTCGCCATCCGGGGAAAAGCCGCTCCAGTGCAAAAGAAAGCATCGGCTCCCGGCGAGCCAGAAACGGGAGCGGTCTGATGCTTCGCCGGCGTCCTTCGATTGCAATCGTCCTGGCGTTTTGCCTTTCCGGCTGTACCGTAGGCCCGAACTACAAACGGCCGGACGTCGACGTACCTACGACGTATCGGGACGCGCCAGCGAATGATCCCGCCGCGAGTAATGCGCCTGGTTTGGGCGAAGCGAAGTGGTTCGCCGTTTTTCAGGATGAACAACTTCAGAATTTGATCCGAGTCGCGTTGCAGCAGAACTTCGACCTGCGAATCGCGGCGACTCGGGTGCTACAGGCGCAGGCGCAACTTGGAATAACTCGTGCCGACCAATTCCCCACGCTCTCGGCTGGCGCCGGCATCGGTACTCAGCGCCAGGCGGCTACCGTGCTGTTCCATGGATTCGAAGAGACGACCGGTCAGGTTAGCCTGTCGGCTTCGTGGGAACTCGATTTCTGGGGAAAGTATCGCCGCGCCACGGAAGCAGCGCGCGCCAACTTGCTCGCGAGCGAATGGGGTCGCCGTGCCGTGGTGAACACCGTCATTTCGAATGTCGCGACAGCTTACTTCGAGCTTCGCGCCCTCGATCTCGAGCTGGAAATTTCGAAACAGACTCTGGCCTCGCGCCAGGATTCGTTGAAACTCGAACAGGCGCTGGAGCAGAACGGATCGACGTCCTTAGTTGACGTACGGCAATCGGAACAGCTGGTTTACACCGCTTCGGAAACGATTCCAAACGTCGAGCGGCAGATCACCCAAGATGAAAACCTGATCAATATTTTGCTGGGCAGAAATCCGGGCCCGGTCGAGCGCGGACGCAAGCTCACCGACCAACCGCACCCGCCAACGATTCCGCCGGGATTGCCTTCCGCGTTGCTCGAGCGCCGTCCGGATATTCAGCAGGCCGAGGCGCAGTTGATTGCGGCGAATGCGCAGATTGGCGTGGCCAAGGCCGCATACTATCCAGATATTGCGCTCACCGGGAACGCCGGCTATCAAACGCTGGCGCTCTCAAAACTATTTGAGGGCCCTTCATCATTTTGGAACGTGGGCCCGACTCTCACGGTTCCAATTTTTACGGCGGGGAAAATCCGTTCGAACGTGCATTTGACGGAAGCGCAACAGCAACAGGCTTTGCTGACCTACCAGCAGACGATCCAACAGGCGTTTCGCGACGTATCCGACTCGCTGATCGCGTACCAGAAAAACCGCGAATTCCGCGAGCAGCAGGAATTGCTCACTGCATCCGCCGAAGATTCGGCAAAACTGGCGCAAATTCGTTATGAAGCGGGAGTCGCCAGCTATCTGGAAGTTCTAACCAACGACACCAATTTTTTTGCGGCGCAGCTGAACCTGGCGCAGGCCCGGCAAGATGAACTCACCGCGCTGGTTCAGGTGTACAACGCGCTGGGCGGCGGCTGGAATCAGTAGCTTCCGGTTCTTGGCGCACTTCCTAAAAATTTGGGACCGCCGACTGATACGCCGATTCACGCTGTACCCGCGCCCCTTGGTTTCACAATTCCCGAGTTCTGTTCCGCTGGTGAGTCGAAGCGATGTCCGAGAAAGATACAGGACGGGTTGAGGCATTCAGCGACGGGGTCTTCGCCATCGCGTTGACGCTACTGATTCTGGAAATACACGTCCCGCATCTCGCTGCTGGCGCGTCAAATCGTGAACTCGGAGCCGCTCTTCTCTCGCTGTGGCCTTCGTACCTGGCGTTTCTGCTGAGCTTCGGTGTGGTGTTGACGATGTGGATCAATCATCACGAGTTCATGCGCTGTGTGCAACGAGTCGATTCGCGCTTCTTATTCGCCAATGGCTTTCTGCTGTTGATGATTACCTTTGTGCCCTTTCCTACTGCGTTGCTGGCCGAATATTTAGGGGAGCCGGCCGCGAACGCCGCCGTAGCGTTTTACTGTGGGACCTTCGTGATCACAAATATCGCATACAATGTGGTTCTTTATTCCGTGGCGCACAATCGTCGACTGGTCCTTCACGAAATCTCCGATATGGCTTTGCAGAAAGTGCGCAAATCGTATCAACTGGCGTTTTTTGTCTACCTGTTGTCGTTCGCGGTGGCTTTGTTCCATGCGGTCGCCGGCCTGGTCATCTGTTCTTCATTGTGGGTTTTGTGGGCCAGCCTCGGATACCGGTCGGAAGAGGCCTGAATCCGAGGCTCACCTCGTCTGCCTACAACTCGTTTCAACGCACGGCGAATTTCTCCGTCCATTGCACGCGCGCCGTAGTTTGCATCACGATGAAGAGCGTGAGAATTGCGCCGATGGTGATCGCCAGCCCGGTGTAGCCATCGAAGAAAAATGCATAAGAAAACAGCACGAGGTACACGAATTGCGCGAGGCCCGCTTCCACCGCCGCGAATTTCATGCCCACCACCAGGCGCAAGTAACTCACCAGCAGAAAAACCGAAACGCCGGAACAGATGACGAACGCCAGATGGATGGAGATGTGATCCACCAGATAGGCCATGAGCAAATGAAATGAGAAGAACGCGCAAGCCATGAAAAAATAATTCATGGGGTGAAGGTCAATGCCCTGCACCGTGGTGAATACAAAAATGACGAAGAAGAAAAATAGCAAAGAGACCGGCGCAAAGTAGCTGATGCGCCCCGCTAGCGGTCCGGGCTGGAGCTTCTGAGGAAGTCCGATGCCGATGCGATAACCGGAGAGCAGATTGTCGTATTTCCACTCAAGATCCCAGCCCTGGCCTTCTCGCCTTTCCGTAGTGGGCGACAGCGCATTTTCCAGAATGTCGAAATCCTGGAAATCCGTGTGGGTGTGAAGTTCGAAGTCTTTCACTTCGGTGACCCCCTCCCCAAAGTCGTAGCTCCAGCGGTCGAGGCCCTGAGAGTTGTAAGCGACGTTGATCACGGCCGTCTCACCCGGTTTCATCGGAAAAATGGCGTAGGCGTCGCTTTTGGAGTGCTGCACGGCAATAGGTTTGTTGTTGATTGAAAAGCTGAGGCCGTCGTAGACCGCCTGATCCGCCGGCAGATGCAGCGTGAAAGTCACGTCGCGATCGCTGTCAGTCGAGTTCCTGAAATCGTAGGCTCCGGCGAATTTGACCTTGTACGTGCTGTACCAGAGCAGCCCCTTTCTCCGGTATTCGATAGCGAGGTTTGCGTTGACCCGGCTTTTCTCGATCGGAAACGAAATCCAGGTTTGGCTTTTCTGGCGTCGAATTACGGTAGTGCCGGAACTGTCGGTGCTCGCGGTTTCCTCCGAAACCTGGTTATACCCGGCCGAAGGCGGAGTCTGACCTTGCGGAGAGCCCCAGGACGACACCACGCGGTCTTTCAAGCGCGAGTCGGAGGAGTAGGTACGCATGAAAATAGTGCTGCCGAGAATGGCCCAGGCAATGGAAGTACAGAACAAGATTAAGGTGATGGCGGCAATTCGTTTGAACATGATGGTTCACTCCCGTGATGAGGTGCCCGCCGCAGGACCAACTTACACAAACTAATCTTCTATGTCAAGTACTTTGCACTATGAAGTCAGCACGGAAACCAGGAAGCCCGGCGTTGGAAGGCTCCGGACTTCGACGCAGCCGCGTTTCAGCGCGAAGCGACTTTTCCGCTACGGCACGTAAGTTTGCCGCTCTGCGCGCAAATCCTCTATAATCTTAGGGTAATTGTATTTTCAGGATGAATTGCCCTTCGCTGGTAATTCGACGGACTCCTTACATGACCGATTTTGCCGCCAAAATTAAGAAAAAGTTACAAGACGAAATTGATGTTCTTTCTCACGAGTTGCACACCGATCTGCCCAAAGAGATCAGCGTAGCGCGGGCCCACGGCGACCTCTCCGAGAATGCCGAGTACAAGTACGCAAAGGAACGCCAGAGATTCGTAGAGGCCCGGCTCAGCCAGCTTCATAAGCGCATGGGAGATCTTTCCATGCTGAACCTCCAAAATCTGCCCAAGGATCGCGCTGCGTACGGTTCGCGGCTTACGGTGCTGGACGTTGCGAAGTCGGCCAAAATCGAGTACAAACTGGTGACAGTCGAAGAGGCTGATGCGGCCCAGGGATTGATTTCGACCAGTTCACCGATAGGACGCGCTTTGCTGGGGAAAAAAGTCGGAGACGAAGTGCGAGTGACCACTCCCTCCGGTGTGAAGGATTACGAAGTCGTTAAGCTGACCACGATCTACGACGACAAGGATTAACGGGTGGGATTTATTTCATGCTGACCCGGACCATCGGCCGATTTTTTGTTTGGCCCATTGACCGACTTGCAGCGTTGCTCGCACCAACAGGAATACCTCCTAACGTCATCACCTGGCTGGCCCTGCTGCTGAATTTATGGGGCGGAATTCTCTTCGCGGCTGGTCGGTTCGCGGCTGCGGGCGGGATGATGCTGCTGGCCGGGCTATGCGACTTGCTGGACGGCCCGGTGGCCCGTCGGCAGAATCGTGTTTCCCTGTTCGGCGCCTTCCTGGATTCGATTCTGGATCGTTACGCGGACTTGATTCTCTTCCTGGGCCTCCTGGTGTATTACTCGCACGTGAATCGATTCGGCTACGCCATGTTGGCGGGTGCGGCGATGGCCGGCTCGGTGATGGTCAGCTACGCCAAGGCCCGAGCTGAATCGCTGGTGCCGACTGTGGACGTGGGATTTTGGGAGCGTCCAGAGCGGCTAGTTTTGATGATTTTAGGCGCGCTAACCAACCGTATGGATGTGGCGCTATGGATTCTGGCGATTGGGCCGAATATCACGGTAATTCACCGTATTTTGCACACCTGGAAAGAAACCAAAGACGTCGGTCCCTCGGTTACCTCCACAAAACCAAACGGCCAAGTTCCCCGCGAAAATATTTCGGATTTATCTAAACCCGCCGCGGCCTCGCTGCGGAGTAGTGTGGGAGCGCAGGCTCAGCAAAGTCCAAACGTGCTGACTCGAACGGCGCGACGCGGCGGTTAAATTTCGCCGGCGTCGCGGGTCGCGAGCCTCAAAACCTTTAACCTTCCATTCATAATTGTGATATATGGTTCGCACCGATTTCCACTGATCGAAATTCGGCTAAATTCTCGATGCATCAGAGGCTAGTGGCTTTGGTGTAGCCCGTCCGACCCGGCTGGACCGCAAAAACTGGCAACTAAGGGGGCAAACATGGCGGCGTCGAATAATCCGTTATCCGCTGGCAACAGTGCCTGGACCCGTGTCGCAAACAGCGGCGATTTCCGAAAGCTTCTAGCTTCCAAAAAAGCTTTCGTTCTGCCCGCAACGATATTTTTCGTCGTGTACTACTTCGCGCTCCCGATTTTAGTGGGGTACGCGCCAGACTTAATGCAGAAAAAAATCATCGGACCGGTGAATTTGGCGTACCTCTTCGCCCTGTCGCAGTTCGCGGTGGTTTTTATCATTACGTATCTGTACGTGCGCGCGGCCCGGCGCTTTGATGAAGCCAGCACGCGCATCCTGGCCGAAGCGGGCAAAATCACCGGGAAGGAAAACTAGCCGATGAATTTCACACTAGTTCTTTTTCTCGCGTTCATCGCGATCACCCTGGGAATTACCGCGTGGGCGTCGCGTCGTTCTGGTTCCTCAGCATCGTATTTCGCGGCGAATCGGAGGATAAGTGCCTGGCAGAACGGCGTGGCCGTGGCCGGCGACTACATGTCCGCGGCTTCGTTCCTGGGCATCGCGGGCTTAATCGCCTTTTTCGGTTACGACGGATTCATGTACTCGGTAGGTTTTCTGGTCGCCTATCTGACGGTGCTGTTGGTGGTGGCCGAGCCTTTGCGCAACATCGGCAAGTACACCATGGCCGACGTGCTGGCCTACCGGCTACATCCGCGGCCGGTGCGGGCCATGGCGTCGCTCAGCACCTTGGTGGTCAGCACGATTTACATGATCGCACAAATGGTCGGCGCGGGCGCGCTGGTGGCGTTGCTGCTGAAAGGTTCGGGCATCAACTATCAAACGGCGGTAATCGGGGTCGGCGTCCTGATGATCGTGTATGTGGTCTTCGGTGGAATGATCGCCACGACTTGGGTGCAAATCATCAAGGCGATTCTGCTGATGGCCGGCACGGTGCTGCTGAGCACGATTGTTCTAGCTCATTATGGTTTCAGTCTCAGCCAGTTTTTCAACGACGTCGCGCAGGTTCACTACCACACGCCCGATGGCAAGGAAGTGGTGAAGGACTTCTTCACGCCGGGCCTGCGCTACAAACCGCCATACGGCGCGCTTGATCTGCTATCACTGGGCATGGCGCTGATTTTTGGCACTGCCGGATTGCCGCATATTCTGGTGCGTTTCTATACGGTTCCGGACGCGCGGACCGCCCGCTATTCCGTGGTATGGGCCATTGGGCTCATCGGCTGCTTCTACATTCTCACCACCTTTCTCGGGTTCGGGGCGGCGACGATCGTCGGCCGCGATTTCATCGCCAAAAATGGCGGCAACAACATGAGCGCCCCTTTGCTCGCGCAGGCTTTGGGCGGCAGCGTTTTCTTTGCCTTTATCTGTGCGATCGCATTTGCGACCATTCTCGCGGTCGTTGCCGGTCTGACCATCAGCGCATCCACCTCCTTTGCGCATGACGTGTGGACCAATATCGTGCGCCATGGAAAGGAACATGATCCTGGCGAAGAGCGACGGGTTGCGCGCATTTCTGCGTTCGTGGTCGGAGCGGTCGCGATTGGGATCGCGATCTTGTTAGGTCCCACGGCGAACGTCGCGTTCCTGGTGGGTCTGGCGTTTGCCGTGGCGGCCTCCGCGAATCTTCCGGTTATTTTGTTTTCGATTTTCTGGAAGCGATTCAACACCGGCGGCGCGGTGATCGGTTTGGCCAGTGGTCTGATTGGCGCCGTCGTGCTGATTTCGCTCGGGCCCGCGATCATGGCTGTCGATCCGCCGACTGTCGTGGGTGCCGCACGCCATTTGATCCAGCGTCCCGCAGTTTTTCCATTAGAGAATCCCGGCATCATCAGCATCCCGTTAGGATTCCTCGGCGCGATTCTGGGCACGCTGCTGACCGCGCGGGATCCCGAAGCTGAAGAGAAATTTACCGAACTCGAAGTCCGCGCCAACACCGGCCTGGGCTCGGAAAAAGCAGTCGCGCATTAGCCAGTCTCGGAGTATGGGGCGGGGATTACACCGCGGTAATGCTTGTCCTCTGGCGCGCCGGTGCCCGATTCCTGATTTGCACATCCGAACACCACGCCGTGCATTGGCATTTTCTCTTCAGGACCTGCGGTATCATCTTCGTGGAACTTTCTAACTCTTGAAACCTTCTCTCATCATTCACGGTGGCGCGTGGGACATCCCTGACGAAGCGGTCGAGGACTGTCGTGATGGCATTCGTCACGCTCTGGAAGCTGGCTGGAAAATTCTAAAATCGGGCGGCGCGGCAATCGACGCGGTGCAGGCGGCCGTCGTGGTTTTGGAGGATGATCCGGCGTTTGACGCCGGATTCGGTTCGCACCTGAACCTCGCGGGCCGAGTGCAACTCGATGCGATCATCATGGACGGCGCATCGCTGAAAGCCGGAGCCATTGCTGCAGTCGAGCACGTCAAAAATCCGATCCTGCTGGCACGCGCGGTGCTGGAACAAAGCGAACACATGATGCTGGTCGGCGTTGGGGCTGAACAATTTGCTGAGAAGCACGGCGTTCCGCTCGCCTCAGCTGACAAATTAATCCACGAACGCGAACGCGTGGCCTGGTCGCGGTGCCGCGAAGATGCTCACGCTGCCGAACATCACGTGGGGCACGAATCAGGGACCGTCGGCGCGGTCGCGTTGGACCGCCAGGGCAGTTTGTTTGCCGCAACGTCTACTGGGGGTACCTGCTGCAAACTGCCGGGGCGTGTCGGCGACTCCCCGCTGATCGGCTGCGGCTGCTACGCTGATGCGGAGGCGGGCGGAGTCTCCTGCACCGGGCATGGCGAGGGCATCATGAAAATCGTGATGGCCAAGCTGGCGACCGATCTGCTTCACGACCATCGCGTCCTGATTCCGCATCGCGAAAAAAATGATCAGCCGCTTTCGTTGCCTCAAGCCGTTGCGGACGCCTGCGTACGCAAACTCGCGCTACGCGCACACACCACCGGCGGGCTGATTCTTCTCGACTCCGAAGGGAATCCTGCTGCCGCATTCAATACACCACGCATGGCTTACGGTTACGTCGAGCCTAGTGGCGGCTTCCGGATCGCGCCGTAGACAATCGATTGCGTTCACCGTTACTTTTCGCATCTTTGGTGCGTTGTAAATACGAGTAGTAAGATGGTCCCGACCAAATCCCGCAAACGAATGGAGGAATTATGGCAATACGAGATGCACTCCTGTCTGAATTCGACCATGAAATGATCAGCACCCGTCAGACGCTCGAACGCGTTCCGGAAGGCAAGAGCGATTGGGCACCGCATCCCAAATCCATGAAGATGGGAAGGCTGGCTGGGCATTTGGCGGAGCTCTCCGGCTGGTCTGCGGCCATCATCGGTCAAGATTCGCTGGATTTTCGTCCACCCGGCGCACCGCCGACGGAACCGATGGTGATGACCTCGCGCGGACAAATCCTGGAGGTCTTCGATAAAAAAGTCGCAGAGGCGCGAAAACACCTGGCAGGCGCGAGCGACGAAACCCTGATGAACAATTGGACCTTGCTGAGCGCCGGCAAGCCAATCATGACCATGCCGCGCGTCGCATTCTTGCGCGGCTTTGTGATGAACCACATCGTTCATCATCGGGCGCAACTGGGTGTGTATCTGAGAATGAATGACGTGGCGGTGCCGTCAGTTTACGGACCTTCGGCCGACGAAGGGAAGCTTGGCTAGGAGGCGGCTGGCGGCGGAACTGGGCGCCGGCTGCTGGGCAGGCGCATTTTGGGCTGGCGCTAAATTCTGAGCGGGCGCTGCGTTTTGCGCGCCTGTTGGATTTGGTGCGGCTGATGCGTTCGGCGCCAGCGTTCCCGGCGGAGGAGTCTGAGGCGCGGCGCTCGCGTTCGCGGACTTGGGGCCTTGGCCTAACTTATATTGTCCGCTCTGACCCACGGTTCGCGCGGGGCATCCAGTGCCGAAACACGGACCGGTGGGTCGGAAGTAGGAGCAGCCGGTCAGGCACGACGCAGCTGCCGCTAGAATGAACCCGTACGCGAGCTTGCTCCGCATTTCCCGCCTCCCAAGCATGTACAAAGTGTGGTACGCCAGACGAACAGTGACTTTCGCTTGCTCTCATAATGTCACACGATCGGAAAAATGCGAGAAATTCGCCCCTTCAATTGTCCGAAAACACAGCAAAGACCAGGCGAAACTCGGTATCTTTACTGATTTTTTGAGGAGAACCGAGGCAAAAAAAATCCGGTGCGATGCTTGTGATCGTCAAACGCCGGACCGAATTGAGCGGCGAGAAATGTTTCTTCTTTCTTCGCCTTTCGCGCGAAACCGAGGTAAATCACGATCACTCCCAGCAATGCGCGGTATTCACCAACGACCAGGGCAGTGCCAAGCACTGCGAGAAGGATTCCGGTGTAAATCGGATGCCGGATGTGCGCGTAAGGACCGAAGCGGATCAACTGATGGTCTCGCTTGATTTGCACTTCGGCGCTCCAGTTTTTCCCAATCGTGGCTCGAGCCCAGATTGCGAAGATTGTACCGGCCAGCGTCAAAGCCCCGCCTATCCAACGGATCCACTGATCCGTGGGAATGAAACGGTGGTTGAGAAAATCCAGGACAGGAGGCGCAAAATCGTAGAGCAGAAAAAATCCGACTACCATGAACGCAATGTAGGCAAGCCGGGCTCCGACCGGTTCCGTTTTCGACGCTTTTTTCGCCCCTACCGCCGCGATCAACCAATACGCGGCGAATAGCCGCCACGAAAAATCAACGAGCAGGCCGGGCGACCAGCGCAGCCACTGAGGCAAATCGACAGCACCGGATTGAATCGCCAAAATCACGCAGGGATTATACTGCCCGATCCCAATTTGGCGCTTGCGATTCCCGGCTAGCTTGCGGCAAGCTGACCGCATGAAAAATTCGAAAAAACCACGGCGCCTTGCCGATTCCACCATTGCGATTCATGCTGGCGAGGGAAAATTCCAAAAGAATGAGCCAGTCGGCACTGTGATCGCGCGGACCGCGAGCTTTACGTTCTCCAGCTCCGAAGAAATGAGGCTCTGGGCCGAAGGAAAAAGCTCTGCGTACATGTATACGCGCTACGCCAACCCCACGCTGGCTGTAGCCGAGGAAAAAATCGCGCGCCTGGAAGGCGGAGAGGCGGCACTGGTTACCGCGTCGGGAATGGCCGCGATCTCGAGTGCGCTGTTGTCCGTGTTGAAGGCCGGAGACGAAGTGATCGCCACGCAGGCGCTATACGGCGGTTCCTACCGGCTGATGCGGGACATTTTCCCCCGCATGGGAATCGTGGTCCGTCACGTTGGTACCGATCTGGCGGGAATCGAGCGCTTGGTAAATCCGCGCACCAAGGCTTTGTACATTGAGACGCCGACGAATCCCACGTTGCGGCTGGTCGATCTGCGCAAGGCCGCGGCGTTCGCCAAGGAATAGGATTTGATTTCTCTGATCGACAACACCTTTGCGAGTCCCGTGCTGCAGAAGCCGCTCGAAATTGGATTCGATCTAGTCATGCACAGCGCGACGAAATATTTGGCCGGCCACTCCGATGTAATCGCCGGAGCGATTGTCGGGCGCAGCAGCTTGATTAAGGCCGCCCGTGAAATGGTGATCTATCTGGGCGGGTCGATGGACCCCGAAGCGGCGTTTCTACTGATTCGCGGGATGAAAACGCTGGAAGTGCGTATGAAGCGGCAATGTGCTGCGGCTTTGATCGTTGCCAAATTTCTGGAGAACCACCCGAAAGTAGCGCGCGTGCACTTCCCGGGCCTAGCGTCGCACCCGGATCACAAGCTCGCCAAG
>Ga0307474_10001276_pt1 | contig 18349 bp, 18 predicted proteins | sample atmos_gasesECM1C_2_FD_203312 | JGI IMG/M metagenome (GOLD analysis project Ga0307474, IMG submission 203312) | Hardwood forest soil microbial communities from Morgan-Monroe State Forest, Indiana, United States - atmos_gasesECM1C_05 | ecosystem: Environmental > Terrestrial > Soil > Temperate... | reverse complement strand
GCCTTCTTTTTGCCACCCCGAAGGGCGAGGCGCTGGTCACCAAGCTCGCGACCTTGCAGACCAGGCGGATCGAGCGCGCACTCGCCGAGATCGACGCGGCCAGCGCCGAGACGGTGCGGCGCTTCCTGCGCGCGATGATCGACCGCGACGATCCGGACAAGGTTTTGGAGACGATTTTCAAGAGCGCCAGCGCAAAGGAATGAACGTGCCCCTCGCCTCAATCGCCGCGCGCCCGATCCCGCGACCGGCCGACGACGCACCGCATATTCTGCTCGTCGACGACGACCGCCGCATCCGCGATCTCCTGTCGCGTTTCCTCTCAGGCGAAGGCTATCGCGTCACCACCGCAATGAGCGCGAGCGACGCGCGGGCCATCCTCAACGGCCTGCATTTCGACTTGCTCATCCTCGACGTCATGATGCCCGGCGAGACCGGTTTCGATCTCGCCCGCTTCATACGCCAATCCTCCACCGTGCCGATCGTGATGCTCACCGCGCGCCATGAGGCCGAGGCTCGCATCGAGGGCCTGCAGATCGGCGCCGACGATTACGTCGCAAAACCGTTCGAGCCGCGCGAGCTCGCACTGCGTATCGGCAATATCCTGAAGCGCACCGCGCGTCCGCCCGCGGAGGCGCTGGAGCAGGTCGCATTCGGGCCTTACGTCTATCATCTCGCCCGCGGCGAATTGCGCCAGGGCGAGGAGATCATCCATCTCACCGATCGCGAGCGCGAGATGCTGCGGATTCTCGCGGAGAATCCCGGCGAGACCGTGCCCCGCGGCGCACTGACCGGCAACGGCACGGTCAATGAGCGCGCCGTCGACGTGCAGATCAACCGCCTGCGCCGCAAGATCGAGCACGATCCGGCAAGCCCCTTGTATCTGCAGGCCGTGCGCGGCATCGGCTACCGCCTGGTCGCTTCGCCGTAGAACATGATCTTGCGCCCAACTGTCACCGTCACCCTGAGGTGCTCGCGAAGCGAGCCTCGAAGGGCGACGGCCCCCGCCGCATCAACGCGGGCCGTTCATCCTTCGAGGCTCGCTCCGCTCGCGCCTCCAGCGACAAACGGCGAAGCCGTTTGCGCAGGGATGACGGGGCGAGATGGGCGCTCTCAGAAATCAACTTCAAGGCCCTGATCCGCGCCCGATGAGCACGCTCGACACCGGCCTGACCTTGATCCGCAGCGCGGCGGGGCGCGTGTCCGCCGCCAACGTCCGGCTGAACGCGATGTTTCGGGGCTGGATGCCGACCGGGCTCTATGCCCGCGCGCTCCTGATCATGATCGTGCCGATGGTGGTGCTGCAGTCGGTGGTCGCCTTCGTGTTCATGGAGCGACACTGGAATACGGTGACGCGGCACCTGTCGGCCGCCGTGGTGCAGGACATCGCCGCACTGATCGACGTCTACAAGGGCTATCCGCAGGACAAGGACCGCGCGCAACTCCGCCGCATCGCCCAGCAGCGGCTTGGGCTCGTGGTCGATTTCCTACCTGTCGGCGACATGCCGGCGCCGGGGCCAAAGCCGTTTTTCTCACTGCTCGATCAATCGCTCTCGGCACAGATCGGCCGCCAGATTGGCCGTCCGTTCTGGATCGACACCGTCGGCAATTCCAATCTGGTCGAGATCCGCATCCTGCTCGACGATGCCGTGATGCGGGTATTCGCGCTGCGGAGCGCCGCCTATGCATCGAACTCGGAAATCTTCCTGTTCTGGATGGTCGGGACCTCCTCGATCCTTTTGATCGTCGCGGTGCTGTTCCTGCGCAACCAGATCAGGCCGATCCTGCGGCTGGCCGATGCCGCCGAAAGCTTCGGCAAGGGTCGCGAGGCACAGAACTTCCGGCCGCGCGGCGCGCGCGAGGTGCGGCGCGCGGCGCATGCATTCCTGGAGATGAAGGCACGCATCGAGCGGTCGATCGAGCAGCGCACCGCCATGCTCGCCGGCGTCTCGCACGACTTGCGCACCATCCTCACCCGCTTCAAGCTCGAGCTCGCGCTGCTCGGCGACAGCCCCGAGATCGATGCCATGCGCAAGGACGTCGACGAAATGTCGATGATGCTGGAGGATTACCTTGCCTTCGCGCGCGGCGATACCGGCGAGAACGCGCAGCCGACTGACATGGCGATGGCGCTGGAGGAATTGCGTAGCGATGCCGAACGCCACGGCCATTCCGCTACCGTCGCTTTCAATGGCCTGCCCGTGGTCACGGTGAAGCCGGCCTCGTTCAAGCGTTGCCTTGCCAACCTCGTTTCCAACGCCGCGCGACACGCCAACACCATCTCCATCACAGGCAATCGCGATCACCGCTATCTCACCGTCACGGTCGACGATGACGGCCCCGGCATTCCCGCAAAGATGCGCGAAGAGGTGTTCAAGCCGTTCCTGCGGCTCGATGACGCGCGCAACCAGGACGAAGGCGGCACTGGCTTAGGCCTTGCGATCGCCCGCGACATCGCCCGCTCCCACGGCGGCGACATCATGCTCGGCGACAGCCCGATGGGAGGCCTGCGCGCGACGGTAAGGGTGCCGGTGTAGCCTCCTCGCTCCGGTTATGGACGTCGAGCCGTCATCCTGAGGTGATAGTTTCGGAGCTCGGTTCAGCAGCCCCTCAATCCCCCTTCGGCAGCAGCCCTTTCAGCCTATCCGCATCCTTGACATTGAGCTTGAAGCCGCCGGGCATCACGATGTCGCCGGCCTTCTGGCCCGGCTTGCAGTCGCCGAGCCACTTCGCCTCGATGCGCGTGGTGAGGTCGCGCAGATTGGTCGGCCCCTTGTCGGTGTGCGAGGTGGTCACGATCGTGTAGGCGGAGTTGAAATCGCCAGTAATCTCCGCGTGGGCGGTCATGGTGCCGCCAGCGATGGAGCAGACGGAATCGGCGACATAGCCGGTCGCGGTCTTCTGCAAATCCTGCTTGGAGCAGATCTGCTTTGCCATCGGCGAAACCACGTTGTTCATGTCCTTGTCGGTCGTCGCATCGGTGCAATGCTGCATGGTCATGTCAGGCAGGCCAGAACCATTGCGGGCGATCTTCATCTCCCAGAGGCCGGGCTTACGCTGCGGCAAATCCTCCGCGCGCGCACGCGTGCCGAGCACCAGCGCACCCAAGGAAACGACGAGGCCGACAGCAAGGCAAACACCAACGGACCGCGTCATGAGGCCGCCTCCCAACGCTTTCGTTCCGGGCAAGAAGGGTCAGTAGCGCGCCTTAACCGGCATTTCTCGGGCACCATAGGGCACCCAGCGGCAGGCAAAGGAAATGTAGCCGCCATATTGCGCGTCGACCGCGAGAAACCTCGCCACCTTGCCGTAGGAGGCGCAATGGTCGACCGCGATCTGCCGTGCGTCCGCTTCTGTCGCCACCGAATAAGCGATGATGCCGCCGGTATCGTTGCCCTTCACCGCGGGCACCCAGTCGGCCTTCGCGGGCAGGCCGGCGAACACCCCGCAAATGGCAACCAGGCTCGCGGCCACAATCCTTCGCATCGCGTGACTCCCTTTCCGAAGCAGACATATTAAAGCGCAAGCCGGGGGCTGAAAAGCCGAGTTGCCCTTTGGCGTGCGCAGTTGCTGCCGAGTGTTGCCGTGCTGCACTTGACCTGGTCCCGGCTTCGCGGCACGGTTCCTTTTGGACTATCAGCTTCGCCGGGACCCTCCATGCGCGACTTCACTGCCTCGTTCAAACGCTTGGGACAGAAAAGCCTGGGACAGAAAAGCCTGGGACAGAAAAGCTTGGCCGGCGCAACTGCGCTTGGCGCCCTCCTCTGCGTGCTCGCTTCCGGCCAGACGGCGCAGGCCGCCAACGGGCTCGAGCTGAATTTCTGGCTCTCCGGCCCCAAATATGACGGCCGGGTCGCTCCTTGCGAGAATGCGCTCAGCACGATAACGAATCAGTTCTGGGAAAAAGAGAGCACCTTCTGGAATTCGAAGCTCCAGATCACGGGCTATGGCAACATCCACGAGATCGCCTTCCGTCCCTGGCAGTCCGATAACATCCCGCGCCGCTATTGCACCGGCAAGGCGATGACCAGCGACGGCAAGATCCACACCGTCAATTTCTCCATCATCGAGGACGGCGGCTTCGCCGGCTACGGCCAGGGCGTCGAATGGTGCCTCATCGGGCTCGACCGCAACTGGGCCTACAATCCGGCCTGCCGCTCGGCCGGCCCGTAGCCGGGCGCGGAAACTAGCTCAGCGAATCAGAATTACAGGTTGCCGGCCTCTGTGCCGGCAATTTGTTCTTGAAATGTTCCACCCGCCTGCTACGCTCCGCCTCCATCTAAAGCGCGATGCAATCGCGCTTTAGGGCTTTGATTGAGCATGATCTTTTCGGAAATCCGCTCCACACTTTGCGCCGGCGCGGCCGTTCGGGTCCGGATCATGCTGCAGGGAGGTGTTGTGATGTCTTTCTTTGTTCGGATCGGCCTGGTTCTGCTGGGGTGGACAGCCCTGATCGGCGGCCCGGCGGCGGCCCAGGATGCGCGCCAGAATACGCCGGGCGAGTTCGATTATTACGTGCTGTCGCTATCGTGGTCGCCCTCCTTCTGCGCGGCGTCGGAGGAGCGGGGAAACAGCGGGCGCTCGCAGCAGGCGCAATGCGGCGGCCGGCCATTCTCCTTCGTGGTGCACGGGCTGTGGCCGCAATACGAGCACGGCTATCCCGAATATTGCCAGCGGCCCTCGCCCCGGCTCGACCGCAACATCATGGTTTCTATGCTCGACCTGATGCCGGCGCCCGGGCTGATCTACAACGAGTGGGACAAGCACGGCACCTGTTCGGGCCTGGGCGAGCGGGCTTATTTCGAGACCATCCGAAAGGCACGCGCGGCGGTGAAGATCCCGCCGGAGTTCCTGCAATTGTCGGAAGAGAAGACAGTCGCGCCATCCGACGTGGAGGACGCCTTCGTCAAGGCCAATCCAGGCCTTTCGCCCGGAGCCATCGCCGTCACCTGCAACCGGACACGGCTGTCGGAGGTGCGGATCTGTCTCAGCAAGGACCTGCAATTCCGCGATTGCGAGGAGATCGACAAGAGCGCCTGCCGCCGCGACCAGGTCACGATGCCGCCGGTGCGGGGCGGTTGAACAGACGCACCGTCATTCCGGGGCGTGCGCCAGCATCGAACCCGGAATCTCGAGCTTGTGGCACGACAATGCACAGCTTGGGGCGCGAGATTCCGGGTTCGCCTCTTCGAGGCGCCCCGAATGACGGGCGTAGTGACGACGCGTTACTTTCACCACGCGATGTCGTAACGCTGGCCCATGAACTACCGCCACGCCTTTCACGCCGGCAACTTTGCCGATTGCATCAAGCACATCGTGCTGATTCGCATCCTCGTCTATTTGCACGAGAAGCCATCCGCCTTTCGCATCATCGATACCCATGCAGGCGCGGGCCTTTACGACCTCACCTCGGACGAAGCGCGCCGCGGCGGTGAATGGCTCACCGGAATTGCCCGCATCATGCAGGCGCGCTTTTCGGACAACACCCTGCAGCTCCTCAAGCCCTATCTCGACATCATCAGGGCCTTCAATCCGCCGGGCGAACTCAAAGCCTATCCCGGCTCGCCGCTGATCGCCCGCGCCCTGCTTCGCCCGCAGGACCGCCTCACGGCCTGCGAGGTCGCCGACAACGCCCGCAGGGACCTGATCGACGCGCTACGCCGTGATACCCAGGCAAAGGTGGTCGACCTCGACGGCTGGGTCGCGCTGCCGGCCTTCGTGCCGCCGAACGAGCGGCGCGGCCTGGTCCTGATCGACCCGCCTTTCGAGGCCAAGGACGAGTTCGAACGGCTTGTCGACCGCTTCGCAGTCGCCTTTGCCAAATGGCCCACCGGTATCTATGTGCTGTGGTATCCCGCAAAGAGCCGGCGCGCCGCCGACGAGCTCGCCCGCCACGTCGCGGAGGTCGCGGCGGCGACCAAGCCCGCCGGAGAGTGCATGCGCCTCGAGTTCAGCATCGCCCCGCAGGTCGCGGGTCAGGCGCTCGCATCGACCGGGCTTTTAATCGTTAATCCGCCCTTCAAGCTGCATGGCGAGCTCAAGGCCATCCTGCCCGAACTGGAGAAGCCGCTCGGCCAGGGTGGCGCCGCCCGCTTCAAGCTCGAGACCCTAAAGGCTTAATCCGAACGGCTTGAGCCACCGGGGCCCCCAAGATGGTGGAAAACCCGTAGTCAATTTGCGGTGATCCGTATTAAACTAAGGTTTACTAGACTGGCTTTGCGTCCCGCTTCCGCGAATGGTTGCGGCGGAATGATGAAGGCCAAAAGAAATCCAGGCGATCCGGCGACGATGCCAGCTCGCCAAGGCGGCCAGCTATCCGGGGAACGAAAATGTCCGGTCGGCCGATGCGCGTGATGCGTAGCGGTTGGAAGCAGTGCGGGGGAGGAGTTACCCGATGGCCATGACTGGTACGGTCAAGTTCTTCAATGGAGAACGTGGCTATGGATTCATCAAGCCGGACGATGGCGGGCGCGATGTGTTCGTTCACATCACCGCGGTCGAACGCGCTGGGTTGAAGGATTTGACCGAAGGACAACGCGTCACTTTCGAAGTTGAACCGGACAAGAAGGGCAAGGGCCCGAAAGCGGTCAACCTGGTGATTCAATCGTAGTGTCTCTGATTTAGACGACGCGTTTTTTTACAACAGCGAACCGCAGCCCTTTTGGGGACCAGGTTCGAAGCAGGCTTTTGCTCGAAAAACGCCAGGCAAAAAAATTCCCGGCCGTAGAGCCACGGCCGGGAGTTTGCTGCTGCTCGTTCTTCTTCTTTGACTAGGTTTTCGATATCTCCGCTGATGCCGTTCACCTCTCCCCAGCGGGGAGAGGTCGGATTGCTCCCGGCGATGCGAAGCGTCGTCCGCGCAATCCGGGTGAGGGGCCGCAGCGCTTACGAGAGAGCTTAAGCCCTCACCCGATTTGCTGGCGCAAATCGACCTCCCCCTTCGGGAGAGGTGATCCGTCGCAACGGCTCGACCTGATCTCATCATGCTTTAGAAGTGATAGTTCACGCCGGCGCGGATGACGCCGAAGCGATAGCCGTTGGAGACGCCGGTGATCGCAAACTGGCTCTCCGACAGATCGACATAGAGATATTCGATCTTCGCGGACCAGTTCGGGGACAAGCCGAACTCGGTGCCGACGCCGAGCGTCCAGCCGACATTGGTCTGCGATTCCGAAAGACCAAACGTCTCCGCGCGCAATTCGCCGAAGGCGAGACCGCCGGTGCCGTAAAACAGGATATTGTTGAAGGCGTAGCCGGCCCGGCCACGCACGGTGCCGAACCAGGGGTTGGAGAACTTCCAGGACGCGAACGTATCGCTCGCCCCGGTCAGTTCGAGATCGCCCTCGACGCCGAACACCCAATTGCCGCTCTGGAAATTGTAGCCACCCTGAACGCCGCCGGCGATGCCCGACGGCTTGGTCGCGTTGTTGGAGACCGAACCCCATTCATAGCCGAGATTGCCGCCGAGATAGGGTCCGGCCCAGCTGAAGGCGTTGAGCGGCTGGTTCACCGTATAGGGCTGGCCATAGCGCAGATCGGCGGCGTCGACCGGCTGTGCCATGCCCGCCAGCGTCAGCGCCGCGGCGCCCACAGCGAACCTCTTCATCGCAAGTCTCCAACGCAACACAAGCGACCAGGAGGCTCGAGGAGAGCACCCGACAGGGTACGCCACGAACCGCGTGGTTACGAAACTCCAGTGCTTTTCGCGAAGATTTATCGAGACTTTTAGGTTAAGGGCTTGTTAAGCGCCGTTACCGGCCGATCAGCATTCTTAAGCAAGTCTTACCGCTGCGAGACGAACTGGTCGCAGTGACCGGCAGCCCGACTGTCCACCGGAAAACGGCCCGACAGCTTCAAATCGGGACTGCCTGCCCTTAAATTCGAGCCCATGACCACCCGCAACAGCGATCACGCCAGGACGCCCGGCCCGGAGAACGCGCCGGGCCCGGCAAAGGCACGGGCCGGTTCCGCAGCCGATATGCCGGCCGAGGCGCTTTCTCCGCCGGATATCGATCCCGAAACCTCGCCTGCCGAGGAGGACGATGAGGCGCGCCTGCCGGAACTCTCAGAGGATGGCCTTGAAGCGGTCGCCGAGGGAACGCTGTCGGCGGGACATGCCGCGATCGAAAAGGCGGTGCGGCTCGCACCGACCTCGCCCGGCGTCTACCGCATGCTCAACGCCGCCCATGACGTGCTCTACGTCGGCAAGGCGAAAAACGTCCGCAAGCGGCTCTCCTCCTATGCGCGTGTGAACGCACCACTGCCGGCGCGCATCCTGCGCATGATCGCCGCGACCGTGTCGGTGGAAATCGTCTCGACCACGACCGAGACCGAGGCGCTGTTGTTAGAGGCCAATCTGATCAAGCAGCTGCGACCGCGCTTCAATGTGCAGCTGCGCGACGACAAGTCGTTCCCCTACATCCTGATCACCGGCGATCATTGGGCGCCGCAGATCCTCAAGCACCGCGGCGCGCAGAGCCGGTCCGGCCGCTATTTCGGGCCGTTCGCGTCGGCCGGAGCGGTCAACCGCACCATCACGGCGTTGCAGCGTGCGTTCCTGATCCGCTCCTGCACCGATTCCTTTTTCGAAAGCCGCACAAGGCCGTGCCTGCTTTACCAGATCAAGCGCTGCGCGGGTCCCTGCACGCACGAGATCGATTTCCCCGGCTATAGCAAGCTCGTCGGCGAGGCCGTCGACTTCCTCTCCGGCCGCAGCCACCTGGTGAAGCAGGAGCTGGCCCAGCAAATGGAGCACGCCTCCAGCGAGCTGGAATTCGAGACCGCGGCACTCTATCGCGACCGTCTCGCGGCGCTGTCAGCGATTCAGTCGCAACAAGGCATCAATCCGCGCACGGTGGAAGAGGCCGACGTGTTCGCCATCCACCAGGAGGGCGGCTACTCCTGCGTGGAAGTGTTCTTCTTTCGCACCGGGCAAAACTGGGGCAACCGCGCCTATTTTCCGCGCGCGGAGAAGTCGTTCACCCTGGAAGAAGTGCTGTCCTCGTTCCTTGCGCAGTTCTACGACGACAAGCCGCCGCCAAAGCTCATCCTGCTTTCGCACGAGATCGAGGAATCCGAGCTGCTGGCGGACGCGCTTGCGGTCAAGGCCGGTCGCAAGGTCGAAGTCTCCGTGCCCAAGCGCGGCGAGAAGAAGGAACTGGTCGCGCATGCGCTGACCAATGCGCGCGAGGCGCTGGGCCGCAAGCTTGCCGATACATCGACGCAAGGACGCTTGTTGCAAGGGCTCGCGACCACGCTCGCGCTGCCACAGGCGCCGCGCCGGATCGAAGTCTACGACAACAGCCACATCCAGGGCACCAACGCGGTCGGCGCCATGATCGTGGCCGGCCCCGACGGCTTTGTGAAAAACCAGTACCGCAAGTTCAACATCAAGTCCGAAGGGCTCACGCCCGGCGACGACTATGCGATGATGCGCGAGGTGCTGCAGCGGCGCTTCAAACGGCTGGTGGCGGCGAATGAGGATGAGACCGCCAAGGCCAGGGAGACCGCCAGTGAAGCCGGGAAGGACGACGACGCCTTCCCGCAATGGCCCGACCTCGTCATCATCGACGGTGGCCGCGGCCAGCTCAATGCGGCCAAGGAGATTCTCGACAAGCTTGGCATCGCCCAGATCTCGCTCCTGGGCGTTGCCAAAGGCCCGGACCGCGACGCCGGCCGCGAGACCCTGTTCATCCCCGGCAGCGAGGCCATCAAGCTCGAACCGCGCGATCCTGTCCTTTATTTCATCCAGAGGCTCCGCGACGAGGCGCACCGCTTTGTGATCGGCTCGCACCGCAAGCTGCGCAAGAAGGACATCCGCGAGGCCGGCTTGCAGGAAATCCCGGGTATCGGGCCGTCGCGCAAACGTGCCTTGCTGCTTCATTTCGGGACATTGAAGGAGATCGAGCGGGCCTCGATAGCGGACCTGGGTAAGGTTCCCGGCGTCAGCGCCGAAAGTGCAAGGAAGATTTTCGAGTTTTTCCACGCCGAGCCGGGCTAAAAAGGGGGGCTTTGATTTGCGCATGATCTTTTCGGAAAGCCGGCATCCACTTTACGGCTCAACGCGCCCTTCGGGTCCGGATCGTGCGCTAAGTCACACAGGCGTCGTCTCCGGCAGGTCATCTGAATGGCCGGTTGACCTCGGGGCGTGAGGGGTATTGGTAGAACGGATGAACATCGCAACCACACGAGGGGCCGCCAAAAGCTCATTGTCCCTCCCGAATATCCTGACCTATGGCAGGATCGCCGCGATCCCGGTGGTGGTCGGCTGCATCTATGTGCAGTCGATCATGGACGGCCCCCTTTGGCTGCGCTGGGTGTCGGTCGCAGTCTTCATCGCCGCAGGCGTCACCGACTATCTCGACGGCTATTACGCGCGGATCTGGAACCAGACATCGGCGTTCGGGCGCATGCTCGACCCGATCGCCGACAAGCTCCTGGTCGCCTCCTGCCTGTTGATGCTGGCGGCCGACGGCATCATCCATGGCTGGTCGCTGTGGGCGGCGATCATCATTCTCTGCCGCGAGATCCTGGTGTCGGGCCTGCGCGAATATCTCGCGGCCTTGCGGGTGAGCGTGCCCGTGACGAAATTGGCCAAGTGGAAGACAACCATGCAGCTGGTCGCGATCGGCTTCCTGCTCGCGGGCGAGGCCGGCGACATGGTGGTGCCCGTGGTGACGCAGACCGGGCTGCTCTTGCTGTGGACCTCCGCGCTGATCACCATCTACACCGGCTACGACTATTTCCGCGCCGGCATCCACCACCTCATCAAGGAGGATGAGGGATGAAGGTGAAATATTTCGCCTGGGTGCGCGAACGCATCGGCAAGGCGGAAGAGACCATCGAACCGCCCGAGAGCGTGCGCACCATCGACGATCTGATCGCCTGGCTGGCCGCCCGCGGCGAGGGCTATGCCTATGCCTTCGAGAAGCCGAAGGTAATCCGCGCGGCCATCGACCACGCCCATGTCAAGCAGGACGTGGTGATCGCGGGCGCAAGCGAGATCGCCTTTTTCCCGCCGATGACCGGCGGCTAAGGCAATGCGACTGAAACAGGGGCCGCAGCGAAGAAGCACCTCTCCCATAGGGAGAGGTCGGATCGCATCGCTGGATGCGATCCGGGTGAGGGGTTACGCTCCCTCGATAGAGCAGCGGCCCCTCACCCGGATTGCACTGGACGATGCTTCGCATCGCCAGGAGCAATCCGACCTCTTTTCGTCGGGGAGAGGTGAAGAGCGTGCGCGGACAGATCGGTGTCTGCCGTGACCAGCGTGACCATCCGCATCCAGGAAGCCGATTTCGACATTGCGGGCGAGAGCGCGCTGTTGACGGAAGGGCGCACCGACATCGGCGCAGTGGTGAGCTTCTCCGGCATCTGCCGCGGCGGCGATGGCGACGGCGTCGCCGCGCTGACCTTGGAGCACTATCCCGGGATGGCCGAAGCGGAGATCAGGCGGCATGTGGAGGAGGCACAATCGCGCTGGCCGCTTCTCGGCGTCACCGTCATTCACCGCGTCGGCCGGATCGAACCGGGGCAGAACATCGTGCTGGTGCTGACGACATCGGCGCATCGCGAGGCGGCGTTTCACGCCGCGGAGTTCCTGATGGATTATCTGAAGACCAGCGCGCCGTTCTGGAAGCGCGAGGAAACATCAACCGGAACGAACTGGGTCGAGGCGCGCGCGCATGACGATGCCGCAGCCGCACGCTGGACCAAACCCTGATGGTCAAGCGTGCCAAGCCGGCCGCCAAGCGCACGAGCACCGGCCCGATAGTCCCCAAGGTCGCCCGCGGCGAATTGCTGACGCTGCTCGATTTCGTCCGCTTCGCAGTCAGTCGCTTCAATGAGGCAAGCCTCGTCTTTGCTCATGGCACGACTGATCCCGTCGCCGAAGCCGCGTTTCTGATCGCAGAGGCGCTGCATCTTCATCCCGACCAGTTCGAGAGCTTTGCCACCGCCCGCGTCACCGCCTTTGAGGCGAAAAAGATCCTGGAGCTGATCGAAACGCGCGTCCGCACCCGCAAGCCCGCGGCCTATCTCGTCAACAAGGTCTATATGCGCGGCCTGCCTTTCTATGTCGACGAGCGCGTGATCGTGCCGCGCTCCTATATCGGCGAAATCCTGGACACGCATTTCGGCGAAGGCGACGACGATTCACCCGCGTTGCTCGGCGACGCCAGCGAAGTCGAGCGCGTGCTCGACATCTGCACCGGCTCCGGCTGCCTTGCCATCCTCGCGGCGCGGCATTTTGCCAATGCGCAAGTCGATGCGGTGGAGATTTCGAAGGACGCGCTTGCGGTCGCCGCACGCAATGTGGCCGAACACGGGCTTGAGGACCGCGTGAGCCTCCATCGCGGCGACCTGTTCGCGCCACTTGGAAATGCGACCTACGACCTGATCATCTCCAACCCGCCCTATGTCGACGCCGAGGGCATGGCCTCGCTGCCGCCGGAGTGTCGCGCCGAGCCGAAACTCGCCTTCGATGGCGGCGCAGACGGGCTCGATCTTGTGCGGCGCATCCTGGAGCAGGCCGCTGTGCACCTGACGCCGCAGGGCGGGCTGTTGTGCGAAATCGGCCGCGGCCGGGACAATCTCGAAGCCACCTTTCCGCAACTGCCGCTGCTGTGGCTCGACAGCGAGGATTCGGAAGCCGAGGTATTCTGGATATCAGCTGCAGATCTCAGCTGAGAGCTGCGCGGAAATAGCACTCCTCGCGCGGTTTTCGTCGCGCCTGGAAGCTGGTAGTTTGGCCTCAGCTACCGCGCGTCGAGATGGGCGTGAGCCGTCGCAGCGCGGGCAACCTCTCCCGAAGGGGAGAGGTGAACCGCAACCGCGGCGACCGTTTCATCCCTCGCCAGCAGTTCAACCTTCGAAAAAAGAGGCCCCCAATGCTCGACAAGAGCCCCAGCGCCAATCCCGTCAACGTACCCAACGATCTCGCCGCGCACTGGATGCCGTTCACGGCCAACCGGGCCTTCAAGAAGCAGCCGCGCCTGCTCGCCGGCGCCAAGGACATGCATTACATCACCATCGACGGCCGCAACATCATCGATGCCGCCTCGGGCATGTGGTGCACCAATGCCGGCCACGGCCGCACCCAGATTTCGCAGGCGATCGCCAAAATGGCCGAGACGCTTGACTATGCGCCGCCGTTTCAGTTCGGCATTCCGCAGGCCTTCGAGCTTGCCAGCCGGATCGCTGAACTCGCACCCGATGGGCTCGATCATGTGTTCTTTTGCAACTCCGGTTCGGAAGCCGCAGACACCGCGCTGAAGATCGCGCTCGCCTATCACCAGCTCAATGGCCAGGGCTCCCGCAGCCGCCTGATCGGCCGCGTGCGCGGCTATCACGGCGTCGGCTTCGGCGGCACGGCGGTCGGCGGCATCGTCAACAACCGCAAGATCTTCGGCTCGCTGCTCGCAGGCGTCGATCATTTGCCCGCGACCTATGACCGCGAGAAGCAGGCCTTCACCAAGGGCGAGCCGGACCATGGCGCGCATTTTGCCGACGAGCTCGAAAACCTCGTCAATCTGCACGGTGCCAACACCATCGCCGCCGTCATCGTCGAGCCGATGGCGGGATCGACCGGTGTCATTCCGGCGCCGAAGGGCTATCTCAAGCGGCTGCGCGAGATCACCCAGAAGCACGGCATCCTCCTGATCTTCGACGAGGTCATCACCGGCTATGGCCGGCTCGGCTACGCCTTCGCCGCCGAGCGCTATGGCGTGCTGCCGGACATGCTGACCTTCGCCAAGGGCGTCACCAATGGCGCGGTCCCGATGGGCGGCGTCCTGGTGCGCGACACCATCCACGACGCCTTCATGAACGGGCCTGAGCACATGGTCGAACTGACGCACGGCTACACCTATTCCGCGCATCCGCTCGCCTGCGCCGCTGGGCTTGCCACGCTCGACATCTATCGCGACGAAAAGCTGTTCGAGCGCGCCCATGGGCTGGAACCGAAATTCGCCGACGCCGTGATGACCCTGAAGGGCCTGCCGAACGTGCTCGACATCCGCACCGTGGGGCTCACGGCCGGCATCGACCTCGCCCCGCGCGCGGCGGATCTGGTGGGGAAGCGCGGCTATGACGCCATGGTGAGCGCATTCCACGACAACGATCTGATGCTGCGCATTGCCGGCGACACGCTGGCCCTGACCCCGCCTCTGATCGTCAGCGAGGACCAGATCGGCGAGATCATCGACAAGGTCGGCAAGGTGATTCGCGCCGTGGCGTAGTTTTCCGTTTTTCTGGCCCCGCTCGGCTCGTCCCGCGGGGCCGGACTATCACCGTCATCCTGAGGCGCTCGCGCCAGCGAGCCTCGAAGGATGAGCGGCCCCGCTGCTCCAGTTGGGGCCGTCGCCCGTCGGGGCTCGCTTCGCGAGCACCTCAGGGCGGTGGGTTGAAATATTTACACGCTCTGAGCGTCTGAGGAGCCCGCGAACAGCGGCCGTCTCGAAGGGCGACGGCCCGGTGGTAACCGCAGGGGCGTGCATCCTTCGAGGCTCGCTTTGCTCGCGCCTCAGGATAACGGTCCAACGCGGCGCTCGCCTCGTCAGCAGTTCCCCGGTGTTGCAGAATCGCTAGCATCTCGAATCAAACTTGGTGCTAAGGTTGTGCTGCTTCGAGGAGCGTCGCGCACAACATGATTCGTATTTCTACGATCTTCATCGCCATCTGCATGGTGCTGGTTTCGGCATCGCTTGGCCTTGTTCTCTATTCGGTGACCGGCATCAGCGGATCGGAATCGGCGATCGTGGCGCTGACCGCGCTGACCTTCCTGATTCTCTACAACGCGGTCTCGATGCGGCTGCGCGACCGGACCGATGTCGGCACCCAGATCGCGGATTTGTCGCGCGGAACCGCCGATCTCGCCCGCCAGGTCGCCGAATTCGGCCGCAGGCTCTCCGCGACCGAAGCCAAGATCGCCTCCGCCAATGCCGCCGGTGCCGACCGCGTGCAGTCCGTGATCGGCGAGATCAGCGAGCTCGGGGGCCTTGTGAAACAGCTTGCCGCCTCGGTCGCAAGCCATGAGGAACTGCTCACGGAACGTCCGATGGAGTTGACCGAGCCGGCGGCGCCGCCGCCTGCGGCCCCACAGCCCGTCCTCTCCCAGCCTGCCGCGCCGTCAAAGCCGCAGCCCATTGCCGAGAAGCCGCAAGCACCTTCCGAGAAAGTCGCCGCGATGGCTATGCCGGCGAGCAAGGAAGCTCCCAAGGACACTCCGAAGGAAACTACCAAGGAGACTCCCAAGGAGACTCCCAAGTCAGGCAGCCAGTCGCAGGTCTTGAGCGCACTGCGCAGCGCCGTCGATGAGAACCGGCTCGATGTCTATTTGCAGCCGATGGTGACCCTGCCCCAGCGAAAGGTGCGCTTCTATGAAGCCGTGACGCGGCTGCGCGACGAACGCGATCAGGTGCTCCCGGCCGAGGATTTCATCGGCATCGCGGAAGCTGCCGGCCTGATCGGCCGCGTCGATCACATGGTGATGCTGCGCTGCGTGCAGGTGCTGCGCAGGCTGATGGTCCGCAACAAGGATGTTGGCGTGTTCTGCAACATGGCTGCCGCGACGCTCGGCAATGCCCAGGCGTTCTCGCAATGCCTGGACTTCCTGGAAGCCAACCGGGCGCTGGCCCCCTCCTTCATCCTGGAATTCAAGCAGTCGATGTTCCGCAATCTGGGCGCAACCGAGACCGAGCACCTGGCGGCGCTTGCGCAGCGCGGCTATCGTTTCTCCATGGACCACGTCACCGACTTGCGGATCGAGCCACGGGAACTGGCCGACCGGGGCGTCCGCTACATCAAGGTGCCGGCAGCGCTGCTGCTCGACCCCAAGCAGGGTGCGGCATCGGACATTCACCCCACCGACCTCTCGGATCTTCTCGGCCGCTTCGGCATCGACCTGATCGCCGAGCGCATCGAGGGCGAGCGCGCGGTCGTGGACCTGCTCGACTATGATGTCCGCTTCGGCCAAGGCTTCCTGTTTGCTCCGCCCCGCCCGGTGCGCCCGGAGGGGGCCGGGGCGGCCCCCTCGAGCGGCGCCGAGGGCGAGAACAAGACGGAGCCCGGCGGATCAGGCAGGGCGGGCGGCATCGAAGCCGTTCCCGCTGGGCTGTCGCAGCGTTTGACCGGCAACGCCGCGCTGGTGCGCCGCGCCGCAGGTCCAGCGTAAGTACCGCGCATCATGACCGGCCTGCGCTTTGTCGAGCGTTTGCGGGACGTCACCGATCGTGTCGATGTCCTCTTGTCCGATATCTGGGGCGTGGTCCATAACGGGCTGGAAGCCTTCCCTGAGGCCTGCGAGGCGCTGCATAGCCATCGAAGCCGCGGCGGCACTGTCATCCTGATCACCAACGCGCCACGCCCGGCTGATTCGGTGCAGCGGCAATTGCGCAAGCTCGGCGTGACTGACGAGACCTATGACGCCATCGTCACCTCGGGCGATCTGACGCGGCACTATGTTGCCGGCCATCCCGGCCGCAAGGTGTTCTGGCTGGGGCCCGGGCGCGACAGCTCGATCTATCGCGGCCTCGACGCTGTGCTGTCTCCGCTGGAAGAAGCCGATTACCTCATCTGCACCGGCTTACTCGACGATGAGACCGAGACGGCCGAGGACTACCGGCCGATGATGCTCAAGGCGCGCGAGCGCAATTTGCCCTTCATCTGCGCCAATCCGGACATCGTGGTCGAACGCGGCGACCGGCTGATCTACTGCGCCGGCGCGATCGCCGAGCTCTATCGCGAGCTCGGCGGCGAGGTCATTTTCTACGGCAAGCCGCACCGGCCGATCTATGAGCGCGCCATGGAATTGGCGGCCGAGCAGCGGCAGGGGCGAACGGTCTCGCGCGAGCGCGTGCTGGCGATCGGCGATTCCGTGCGCACGGACCTGGTCGGCGCGCATGGCTTCGGCATCGACTGCCTGTTCGTCACCCGCGGCATCCATTCGGAGGAGTTCGAGGGCATCGACCAGCTCGACCCCGCCTCGGTGAAGGAGCTGTTCGGCCATCCGCCGAAGGCGCTGATCCGGGAATTGAGGTGGTAGAGCGGCGTGCCCTGGGCACCGTCATTCCGGGGCGATGCGAAGCATCGAACTCTGGTGTGCTGTTGCACACCTGAGAATCTCGAGATTCCGGGTTCGCCTCTTCGCGGCGCCCCGGAATGACGGAGCAAAAAACTGGCACGAAAGGCCTGGACGCCCCGGGCCGACCCCCGAGCATAACGACACGTCAAGATTTTCGGCGCAGCGCCCTTAGGTCGCGGCCATATCCGGGAAGACCGCCTCGATCTTGGTCTTCAACGTCGCCGCATTGAAGGGCTTGACGATGTAATTGTTCACGCCGGCCTTCTTGGCCGCGATCACGTTCTCGGTCTTGGATTCGGCCGTGATCATGATGAAAGGCGTCGTGGCGAGGTTGGGATCGGCGCGGACCTCGCGGAGCAAATCGTAGCCGGTCATCGGCTCCATGTTCCAGTCCGAGATCACGAGGCCGTACTTTTTGCCACGCATCTTGTTCAACGCCGCCGAGCCGTCGCTGGCGTCGTCGATATTCTCGAAGCCAAGCTGCTTGAGAAGATTCCGGATGATACGGATCATGGTGCTGTAGTCGTCCACAACCAGCACCGGCATCGACAGATCAACCGCCATCTTGACTCCCCCACGCGAACTAAATCGACAGATCAAAGTTAGGCTGCCCGGGGCCCAAAAGCCGCCATCGCAGTGTTCCAAGAACTAGCATCAGGGCTTAAACAGCGCGTTAACTCACTCAGGATCGAACACGCCTAAAATGCAACCAAAGATGGGCAAAGCGGTTGCGGCTTGACTTTCCACCGGGCCCCAAGCCACGGTCCGGCCGCTTCAGAAGGCCTCAAATCACGCTAAACTTGATCCCGAAATGACCGCTGCCTTTTCCGTTATCCGCGACGACACGCCTGCGTCCGCACTGCCTGCAGGCGCGGTGGTTGCCATGGGCAATTTCGATGGCGTCCATCTCGGCCACCGGGCCGTGATTGCCGCAGCCATGGAAATGGGCCGATCCCACGGCCGCCCCGCCTTTGCCGTGACCTTCGAACCCCACCCACGGCGCTATTTTAGCCCTAACACTCCGCAGTTCCGGCTGACCGACGAGACCGCCAAGCTCCGCCTTCTGGCTGGCATGGGACTGGCCGGCGCGGTCGTCATGACCTTCGACAAGAAAAGGGCCGAGACCTCGGCACAAGACTTTATTTACCATGATCTGATCGAGCGGCTGGGTGTGTCCGGCATCGCGGTCGGTTACGACTTCCATTTCGGCAAAGGCCGGGTCGGCTCCCCGAGCCTCCTGGCTGCCGAGGCGCCCCGGCTCGGCATCGAGGT
>Ga0307474_10001275_pt1 | contig 18366 bp, 11 predicted proteins | sample atmos_gasesECM1C_2_FD_203312 | JGI IMG/M metagenome (GOLD analysis project Ga0307474, IMG submission 203312) | Hardwood forest soil microbial communities from Morgan-Monroe State Forest, Indiana, United States - atmos_gasesECM1C_05 | ecosystem: Environmental > Terrestrial > Soil > Temperate... | reverse complement strand
GCGCGAATCCTGGAATGGGCCCGCACGGCAGCAGGGAAGCGCACACGATTCAACCCGTAATTCACCGCTAGTCGCACACCACTTTGGATGTGAATCAACTCTTTCACAAGGTAGCTGATCAAAGACAGCGTTAAAAACCCGTGAGCGATGGTCGTGCCGTAAGGTGATTCGGTGCTTGTCCGCGCCTGATCTAGGTGAATCCATTGCCGGTCTTCCGTGGCTTCTGCGAACTGTTCGATCCGCTCCGGCGTAACGCGGAACCATTCCGTTACGCCGATTTCTCTGCCCACCAATTCTTTCAGCGATTGCGGGTCTCTAACAGCCAAAGGCGTCATCAACTTCCCCCAAGGCGAGTCTTGTGACTCTGTCGCACGTCTGTTTCATCAATATTGTGAAAACTACGGTCCCGCCGGTCTCTTGCCTTTCGCCAGCTCCCACTTCGCAATCGATTCCACGTGTACTTCATCCGGCCCATCGGCCAATCGTAGCGTCCGAGACATGGCCCAGGAGGCAGCCAGAAACGTATCCTGGGAAACTCCGGCAGCTCCGTGTGCCTGAATGGCCCGATCCAGTACGCGCAGAGCCACGTTAGGCGCCACCACCTTGATCATCGCAATTTCAGCGCGCGCCGCCTTGTTCCCCATAGTGTCCATCATGTATGCGGCTTTAAGTGTCAGCAGCCGCGCTTGTTCGATCTCCATACGAGACGCGGCGATGTCCGCGCGAATCGTTCCCTGTTCAGCCAGCGATTTTCCGAAGGCCACCCTCGTTTGCACCCGCTTGCACATGATTTCGAGCGTCCGCTCCGCTAGGCCGATACATCGCATGCAGTGATGAATCCGTCCAGGCCCCAAGCGTCCCTGGGCAATCTCAAATCCGCGTCCTTCGCCGAGGAGCATGTTCGCCGCCGGAACGCGCACATTTTCAAAGTGAATTTCTGCATGGCCGTGCGGCGCATGGTCGTAGCCGAATACCGTTAGCATGCGCACGATCTTGACTCCGGGAGTATCTAGTGGCACCAGGATCATCGACTGCTGTTTGTGCGCGGGGGCTGAAGGATCGCTCTTGCCCATAAAAATCGCGATCTTGCACCGAGGATCGCCCGCTCCCGAGGACCACCACTTCCGTCCATGAATCACATATTCATCGCCTTCTCGCAGGATGGTCGCACCAATATTGGTGGCGTCCGAGGAGGCTACGTCCGGCTCGGTCATGGAGAAGCACGATCGAATTTCTCCAGCAAGCAGCGGCTTTAGCCATTGTTCCTTTTGCACCGCCGTCCCATAACGCGCCAGCACCTCCATATTCCCCGTGTCTGGTGCCGAACAATTGAACACCTCGGGAGCCATGTGACTGCGGCCCATGATTTCGCACAATGGCGCGTATTCCAGATTCGTTAGTCCAGCGCCGTTTTCGTCTCCGGGCAAAAACAAATTCCATAATCCTTCGCTGTGCGCCTTCGCTTTCAAGTCTTCGACAATCCGCGTCGGTTTCCAGCGTTCCCGCTCCAGTTCCTCGTGGAATCGGCGTTCGTTTGGATACACGTGGGCATCCATGAAGATTCGTAATCGCTGTTGCAGTTCCTTCGTCTTTGTGCTGAGTTCAAAGTCCATAACTTTCTCTATTTCCCGGTGAAGACGGGAGCCCGCTTTTCGATAAAGTGTGCCACACCTTCTCTAAAGTCTTCGGACTGCAGGCTCGCCAGCATTTCCTGCTCGGAACTTTCAAACGATTCCGCCAGCGTCTGGAACATCGCGTCATACGCTTGCCGTTTGATCACACGCAAGGACCGCGGGCTGACACTCGACGCTAGGTCCGCCACGTATTTTTGAACTCCTTCAAGAAACGATTCTTGCGGATGGACTTGATTCACCAACCCCATTCTTAGCGCCTCCGACGCATCGATCATTCTCGCGCTAAGCAGCAGGTCCAGAGCGTTGGCGTGTCCCACGAGACGCGGCAACATCCACGCCATTCCGTACTCTGCGATCAGCCCGCGCCGTGCAAAAGCAGTGCTAAAGCGCGCCGCATCGGAAGCGAGTCGCAAATCGCAATACAAAGCAATCACCAAACCCAGACCCACTACCGGCCCGTTGATAGCCGCAATCACGGGCTTTGTGAGCGACGGGAAATAGGAATATTTCTTCTGAAAGTCCGTTCGCGTTCCCTCGCCGCCGCTGCTTGCAGGTTGCACTGCTTGGGCCCGCCGCGCTTCGTCGAGTCCCTTCTCTGCGACCGTGCTTAGTAGCGACATATCCGCCCCCGCGCAGAATCCGCGCCCCGCACCGGTCAAGACAATGACGCGAACATTTTCATCGTGTTCCGCCTCGCCCATCGCGGCGCGTACCTCGCGCTCCATGACGGCGGTCCAGGCATTCAATTTATCCGGCCGATTCAGGGTAATAGTGGCGACCCGGTTGGCTGCATGGTAGAGGGTTTCTTGATTTGGCATGGTGAGCCGGATTATATACAATGGCGGCCGTGTTAGTAACATGCATCTGTGTGTGACTATCGCATTCCAGGATCGTCTCCGCAGCCGTGACCATTGCCATTTGCCCCAATCGGAGACTCCATGCCCTTCGTTGAGAATCAAGGCGCCAAACTATATTGGGATGAACAAGGTTCCGGAGAACCGCTATTGCTCATCATGGGCCTCAGCTATCCCTCCTACATGTGGCATCGCAGCCGCCCGGTTCTCGCCAACCGTTATCGCACCATCGCTCTCGATAATCGTGGTGTGGGCCAAAGCGATGTCCCTCCAGGCATCTATTCCATCGCGTTGATGGCTTCGGATGCGGCCGCCGTTATGGATGCTGCGGGCTTGGAGAGTGCGCACGTATTCGGCGTCTCCATGGGAGGCATGATTGCTCAAGAACTTGCGCTGCAATATCCGAGCCGCGTGCGCTCGTTGATTCTTGGCTGCACCGCGGCCGGCGGTCCCCATGCCGTGCAAGCCGAAGCTGCCGCGCTGCAAACTCTTATGCGCCGTGACCTCACTCCTGAAGAATCCAAGGAGGCCATCATCCCGTTCATCTATGACGCTGCCACCTCTCGCGAGCGCATCGACGAGGACATGGCTATCCGCATGAAGTGGTTTCCCACCCCGCAGGGATACGCTGGCCAACTTCAAGGAATTTTCGGCTGGGAAGCCTACAGCCGCATCGCGCAAATCACGACTCCGACGCTTGTCATCCACGGCGAAACCGACAGACTCATTCCGCCGGCGAACTCGCAGCTGATCGCCGAACGTATTCCGGGCGCCAAACTCGTCTTGATCCCTCATGCCAGCCACATTTTCGAAACCGACCAGCCAAGTGCAGCCCATCACGCCATTCTAGGATTTCTCGCCGATCAGCCTACCCGCGCGCAACGCTCCTCGGCCTAGCTTTTGTCCAGGTCATCATGAGCGGCCCTTCGTTCCACAGTTGCCAGAAAGAAGTGCAGCGCCACGAAAGACTGGCTAGCGCTTGGGTCTCATCTTCAAAGGTCGGGATAAAGTCTGCTACGCGGATAACCCGTAGCACCTCCTGCACTCGACCACGCGGACAAAGCAATTTCAGACCACCACGCTGACCGGTATCCGATGGGGGACTTCCGCCGCTACGGTGGAAGAAGCTCTCAGCCTGGGTGCATGGGGCTGCGTCCTCAAGAGCAAGCGAGGACCGTTAGCAGCTCTAGCGGGCCGTTCTTCAGGGCAAGCGATTTGTCAGCAGGGGATTGGACCGCCATGGGTTCGCTCCAGAGAACGGCCCGTACGAGGCTTAAAGAAATGCTTCAGGAGTATAGGAGGCGACCAGAGGGCCGACTGCCGCGACCTCAGCCGTTCGCGTGAAGCAGAGAGTCGAGTGGCCGCCTCCCCCCGCTTCAAGTGTGTCGGGACAAGGAGAGCTCTCCCGATGCGGATGTCGGAACTGTCAAAACAAACAGGGGCGGTGAAGACAAAGCCGAAATCGATTCCAAAGTAGTCGTAAGTCCAAGGATTCAGTCCGGTGATGACCTGTCACCCGATGAGAAGACAGGGCGGCGGAATTCCCACGCCATTAGCGGCGTTTTCTCCTGGGTTGGCTGACCGTTGCGGCGAACCGTAGCAGGATTTGTCTGTCGCGTTCGTGCATTTTTCCTAAGCACCTCTGGAGTTCACGCAGGAAACGCGCTTCTTTTCGCGTGCTTCCCCATTCAGGCTTGTGAGTTCCGCCTCTTGCGATAACCGTTTGCTCCGGCGATTTCTCATCTTCGTAAAAAAGCTGGTACATGGGGATTTCAAACGCGCGAGCAATCTTCTCCAGCGTCTCAATCTTAGGAACCGTGTGCCCATTCTCTACTCGCGAAAGGTAACAGCGGAGTAGCCCACTGCGTCTCGCCAGTTCTCCTTGGGACAGCTTCTTCATCTCTCTAATATTTCGCAAGCGATCCGCGATAATCATGTTCGCTGGCTCTACTGTATCTGCTGGCTTAATTAGAGATAGATGCTCGATTGCGATGCTCCACTGATGAAGGGCACGTTTTGTCCCTCTCGTCAGTGCTATAGCGCAACCAAACGCGAAACGGTTTTAGCGGACAGAAGCCTGGCAGATGAAAACTTCCCAGTTTTAAAATTTTGGCGTCGGGTCAATGCAGTTTAGAGAGGTGTCGGCACGCTACAAAGTGCTGCCAAAAGCGTGATGAGCAGCGAGTTTTTATAGTAACTGGTAATTCTCACGGTTGGGCAGGCTCTGGCTGCTCTCCAGAGTAGTCCCCACGCTAGCCATACAACCAAACGAGCGTCCTATTGGGGCGGGCCGCAATACGGGCCTGGGTCCGACGTTACACCAGCTTCGACATGCACATCAGCTGGCGACATAGGGTGCGCGAGAAGGCCACGCTGCTGATGACCGCCGAGGGCTTCAACATTGCGAAGCACACCAACTTTGCCAGCGTGAACAATGAAGTGACCGCGTAAGCCAATCGTGCACTGTCCGGGGGGCAGTACACGGAAAGTAATTCAGCTTACCCTGGCACCCTGCACTAAAACTGGTCGCCGCACCAGTAGTTCTAGCCTTCCTGATTCTTCTATTGTCCTCTCGCAAGCTTGGTCGGGCGAAAGCAACGATTCTCGGAGACCCACCCAATCGAACTGGCCTAAGCCCACTTAATTGAGCTAAGGAGAAAAGTGACGGTATTTGTCTGCTCAGTCGAACCGTACTTTTCCTCCTCCACGGGGATCAATGAGACACAATCAAGCAAGAAAGTCAGGGGCTGTAGCACTTTTTTCCAATGCAAAAATCTGGACCGCTTTACGACAGTGCGCGCTGCCAATGTTTGTGACATTTGCGCCTGTTTTGTTGAACGGTTGCGCAGGTATGGTGAGTGGCACCACGAGCAACTCCGGCCCCGTCGCCCCGGTCATTACCACGCAGCCAGGGAATCAGACGGTGAACGCTGGCAAGACGGCGACCTTCACCGTGGGGGCTACGGGTGCTGCTCCCCTGAACTACCAATGGAACAAGAACGGCGCAGCTATCTCGGGGGCGACCTCGTCGACCTACACCACGGCGGCCACGACGACTTCTGACAACGGCGCACAATTCGCCGTAGTGGTCAGCAACAGTGCCGGAACCGTGACAAGTGCGGCGGCCACACTTACGGTAAGCGCGGCGGCGGTCGCGCCAACCATTACCGCGCAGCCTTTGAGTCAGTCTGTGCCGACGGGTCAGACGGCCACATTCACGGTGGTGGCGACGGGCACCGCGCCGTTGAGCTATCAGTGGCAGAAGAATGGCACCGCGGTCAGCGGGGCAACTTCGTCCTCTTATACAACACCAGCGACAACGAGTTCGGATAGCGGCGCGCAGTTCACCGTGATGGTTAGCGACCCGGCGGGCAGCGTGAGCAGCAACGCCGCTACGCTCACAGTGAGTGCTGCTGCAGTAGCGCCGACAATCACCACACAACCAACCAGTCAGTCGGTTACCGCTGGTCAGACGGCCACATTCGTCGTGGTGGCGACGGGCACCGCGCCCTTGAGTTATCAGTGGCAAAGGAATGGCACCGCGATGAGCGGGGCAACTTCGTCATCTTATACGACACCAGCGACAACGAGTTCGGATAGCGGCGCGCAGTTCACCGTGATGGTTAGCGACCCGGCGGGCAGCGTGAGCAGCAACGCCGCTACGCTCACAGTGAGTGCTGCTGCAGTAGCGCCGACAATCACCACACAACCAACCAGTCAGTCGGTTACCGCTGCTCAGACGGCCACATTCGTCGTGGTGGCGACGGGCACCGCGCCCTTGAGTTATCAGTGGCAGAGGAATGGCACCGCGATGAGCGGGGCAACTTCGTCATCTTATACGACACCAGCGACAATGAGTTCGGATAACGGAGCCCAGTTCACCGTGATGGTCAGCAACTCGGCGGGCAGCGTGACCAGCAACGCCGCCACGCTCACGGTGAGCGCCGCGGCGGCGCCCGTGGTCAGCTTCTCGCCGACCTCTTTGACCTTTGGGAGTCAAACGGTAGGCACGAGCAGTGCTGCACAATTCATCACCCTCACCAACACCGGCAATGCGACTTTGACATTCAGCGCCACTGCTAGCGGTGATTTTGCTCTTGCAAGTCTAGGGACATGTGGGAGTTCGCTGGCCGCTGCCAGCAGTTGCACGATCGCCGTGAAATTCACGCCTACCGTGGCAGGAAGTCGCACGGGGACGCTGACACTGACTGACAACGCATCAAGCAGTCCGCAGACCGTAACGCTCAGCGGTACGGGTGTGACGGCGTCTTCGGTAGCGCCGACAATCACCACACCACCAGCAAGTCAGTCTGTGACGACCGGGCAGACCGCAACCTTTACGGTAGTCGCCAGCGGAACCGCGCCGTTGAGCTACCAGTGGCAGAAGAACGGGACCGCGATCAGCGGGGCAACTTCGTCCTCTTATACAACACCTGCGACAACGAGTTCGGACAATGGTGCGCAGTTCAACGCGGTGGTCAGCAATGTGGCGGGCAGCGTGACCAGCACAGCCGCCACGCTCACGGTGACAGCAAACAGTGGCACACCCCAGTTCGGACATTTGGCCATCGTAGTCGAGGAGAACACGAATTACGCGAGTGTGGTGGGAAGTACGTCGATGCCATACCTCAATGGCCTGATCAACCAATATGGTCTGGCAACGCAGTACTACGCGGACACGCATCCCTCGATCGGCAATTACTTTATGCTGACCACCGGTCAAATCCTGACCAACGACGACACGCAAACCCCGTCGAGCTTCCCGGTTTCGGCAGACAACATAGCGCACGAGCTAGAACTCGCGGGGAAGACCTGGAAGGATTACCGGGAGCTGACCGGAACGTACTATGTGCGTCACGACCCGTTGGCCTATATGACGAACATCAATTCCTCAAACTTGGTGGACCTTACTCAGTTTGCAGCGGACCTGGCAAATGGGACCTTGCCCAACTTCTCCTGGATTGCGCCCAATGGCTGCGACGATGCGCACGACTGTCCGCTCTCGACGGCCGATTCCTGGCTGCAAACGAACATCGATCCTTTGATCAAGAACCCAACGTTCCAGAAGGACGGATTGCTCATCGTCGTGTTCGACGAGTCAGCCAACGACAACACGAGCGGTGGAGGCCGCGTCGCGGCAGTTCTCATCAGTCCAGCGTTTTCTAAGGTCGGCTATCAGTCGACCACGTTCTATCAGCATGAGAGCATTCTTCGCTTGATGCTCGAAGGCCTGGGCGTGCACACGCTCCCGGGGGCTGCGGCCACCGCGCCGGCAATGTGGGAGTTCTTCGATCCTGTGGGCGGCACGACTCCCGGTTTAACCATTTCCACAACGAATCTGCCGGCGGGAACCGTAAGTCAGGGCTACAGCGTCCAGCTAAACGCAGCTGGCGGGACAGTACCTTATATATGGTCGGTAACGTCCGGAGCTCTCCCCACCGGTCTCTCGTTGTCCTCTTCCGGTGTGATTTCGGGAACTCCGACCACGACGGGAACAACTACTTTCACCGCAAAAGTGACCGACGTCAACCTGCTAACCGCTCAGCAGAACTTTACGATCACGAGCAATGCTGCCAGCGCAGGTGTTACCTGCGCACCAACAGGGAGCGGGGTGTGCTACTACGTGTCTCCCGGCGGTTCCGACTCCAATGCGGGCACCAGCGCAGCCCCTTTCCTCACCATCCAGCAAGCCGCCAATGTCGTCAACCCGGGCGACATGGTCATCGTCCAAGACGGCACCTACAACAATCCGGCGGTTTCCGGAGTGGGCAGCAAGCTGATTGTGATGAGCCGAGGAGGGACGGGTTCGAACCATGTGGTGTTCATTGCCCAGCACAAATGGGGGGCAAAGATCGATGGGTTAAACAACGCTACCGCCACGGGCTGGGAATTCTCCGCCAACTACATCGACGTGAAGGATTTCGAATGTGAGGGATTCAGCGATACGTGCATGGAAAATTACAATGGGGGTTCCTCCAGCGGAGGGCAGTTTATCGACATTGCTGGGAACAACATTCACGATGTCGGGCGCTACTGCACGACCACGACCACGGGGCGCGATGGCATCTTCATCAGCAATGACAATGTGACGATTGAAGGAAACCAGATTCACGATATTGGCCGGTACGCCCCTGGGGAAAATGGTTGTACGAACCCCGCGAACTACCAGAACAACGACCACGGGATTTATATAGACGGGGCTTTCACGAGCGCCAACAACGTGACCATCAAGAACAACATTTTCTATCGCAACGAGCGCGGCTGGAGCGTTCAAGTCTACCCCGCGGCCGTGACCAACCTGCGGGTCCTCAATAACACCTTTCTGTGCGCTAACCCCTACCGAAATGGTCACATCACATTGGCAGCGCCGGCAACAAACTCGGCTATCGAGAACAACATATCCTGGCAGCCCACGACGGGGTTCCTGCAATACGACAATACATCGGGATATTCCAACCTTAGCGTTTCGAACAATCTGACTTACCAAGGCACGGTCGGCGCGGAGTCCGCGCCTGGTGGGGTCATTTTGTCCGGGAACATGGATAATATCAATCCGCTGCTGGTGTCAGCGCCAAGCTGCACCGTAGACGCCGCCTCCATCCCGGATGCCCATTTACAGGCTGGCAGCCCGGCCATCGATGCAGGGCTTACGCTTGCCGACGTTCCCATAGACTACGCGGGCACTCCACGTCCTCAGGGCATTCGTTTTGATATTGGCGCTTTCGAGTTTTTTTAAGCGGATCGTTTTAAGAAGTACCCTGACCGAACGTTCCGGATTAGCTCAAGCCGCATCGCATTACCAGGCATTAAGTTGCCGCCGGGCCCCTTGACGCAGCGTGTCGAGGCGTTGCGGGAATTGGAAGGGTGGGGCGCTGCAGGACGTCACTTGGGGGACCTGTACTCATAAGCCCCCCAGCTCGGCTGGGAAAGCCGCCTTACACCATCCATGTCTGCGCCCTCTGTAACAGCGGTGCGAGAACCTTTGATCGCAGGACTGTCCGGTAGGAGGTGGTAGTCGCCACCGGCAAAGTCAATGAAACGCGGATCCCGCAAGACTAAGTTTTGAATGACGTTGCCTGGCCCGCTCAGAGTGGATGTGTCCAACCCTTCTAGGGTGTTCACCCCGTGCCACGCGATATTTCCATCTATTATATTGTTTTGGGCACTGTCTGCTAATCGTATCTGTTTGTTGTTAGTCCCCTGGCTATTCATGGAAACGATGTTGTTTGCAAAAATGTCTCCGTCGGCTCCCTTTCCGATTATGACTCCGCTGTTCATCGCCTTTACGATAGTATTATCGACAATAATCAGGCCAGTTATCCTGCCCGAGCTCGCGAAGAGCTGTAGGTTGTAGGACCGGTTATGTTCGAGCAGGCAGTTTGCAATCCGATTAGTTCCGCTGCTCGCAGCCCAATAGATGCCTTGGTCCACATTCAACGGATGCTGACCCATCGCGTCAGTGTCTATACCGAACCTTCCGTTGTCATGCACGTAGCATCCTAGGACCTGCACATCGCGAACATCACTTACGTAAAGGCCCGCGTGATAATCGTTATTTCGAATCTCGACATGGTCCAGGATAATGTTGTGAGACCGGTCCAGCCAGACTTGGGAAGCCCCCTTTCCTCTCACTCCACTAGCATCTGGTCCCAGCGGACCTTGAAAGACTAGGCGACCTGACGGCGGTGTCCCTAAGAGTTTCAAGTAATCTCCTCTCACAACCACTTCTCCTCGTACAATTGCGGTCTCGCCGGGATAATTTCGGATGACGATAGGATGGCCCGCTTCCCCCGCCCGCGAAAAAGTGTGCCTGTAGCTTGGGGTGTTATAGCTGCCAGCGGGCTCGTAGGTTCCAGTGCGCAAACACGCCACCTGTCCCGCAGTGAGTGTCTCGAATGCTTTTTGGAGGTGTCTCCACGGGGCATCGATCGCTCCAGGATTTGAGTCGGCCCCAGTCGGGGCCACATAATGAGTGCAAGCTTCCGGCTGATTGACAAGAGCCACAGTCGCCGAAGTTACCTTGCCTTTGACACACAACGTCTGACTAAGGCCAGCACAAACCAAAAGGAACCAGAGAGCGGTTACCTCGAAAAATCGAGGGGCTTTCGGCGACTCACGGGATCTAGTTGAAGAGTTCACGGAGGTGGTATCAAATCCGCTGACCTTGTGACCCACCTCCGCAAAGCGCAAAGCAGGCCGACGGGAGCGCAGCCGATGATTCTCATTTTGGCTGGGCGCTTTCAAAATACTCGGTTTTCAGTAGCAGTGTTGTGCTCAAAACTATTTAGGCGGCCATGCTCCTGCTGATTGGGACGACCGAGCACAGCGTGTTCACAATTCGCTCGGCGGCATGGCCGTCCCAAAGGGGAGGAATATGCCCGACCTTTTCTTTGGAGGCGAGTACGCCCCGTGCGGCACGAACGATTCTTGCTGGATCCGTGCCCACGAGCAGATTGGTTCCTTGCGTGATGGTGACCGGCCGCTCTGTGTTCTCCCGGAGTGTTAGGCATGGAACGCCCAGCGCAGTGGTCTCTTCCTGGATGCCGCCTGAGTCGGTTAGAACTACACGAGCACGACTCAAGAGACAAAGAAAATCGAGGTAACCCAGCGGCTGGATAAGCCGCACGGACGAATGTTTCACAACCCCAGCCTGCACAAGTTGCTTTTCCGTGCGCGGGTGGACAGGAAAAATCACCGGAAGCTCCTCTGCAATGGTGTCTATGGCACTCAGGAGTTGCCTGAGCTTGTCCGTCGAATCGACGTTGGAAGGGCGATGGAGCGTTAGAACGGCAAAGTCGCACCAAGTCTGGCCCCGGGTTAGGCCCAACCCCTCTCCAATTCGTGATTTCCTTGCGAGAGGCAGAAAGTTGTAGCGAGAATCGATCATGACGTTGCCAACAAAAAAGATACTCTCGCGCGGACGGCCCTCTCTCTCAAGGTTTTCGATCGCGTCCTGTTCGGTGACGAAGAGATACTGGGCCAGCGCATCGGTAAGGAGGCGATTAATTTCTTCGGGCATGGAGCGGTCGAAACTGCGTAGTCCTGCCTCGATGTGGGCTAGACGTATACCGAGCTTCGCAGCAGCAAGTGAGACGGCAATTGTGGAATTAACATCACCGACAACCAAGACAAGGTCGGGTCGCTGGTCGAATAAGGAGCGGCTCGACGCGTTTTAGGATTTCCCCGGTTTGTACGGCGTGTGAAGCTGAACCTACCTCAAGATTCACATGGGGGCTGGAATCCCCATTTCTCGGAAGAAGATTCCATTGAGTTCATCAGCATAGTGTTGACCGGTGTGAATGAGAATTGGCTCGATTTTAGGATGGCGCTTCATCTCGCGAATCAGAGGGGCTATCTTTGGCAGGTTCGGACGCGCCCCCAAGATGTTCATGATTTTGAGACGGTCGTTCATGCTGCACAACTAATTTAGCTGCACGCGTGCTCAGGGTTTTCTCGCGTGCCTACCTCCTCGCCATACTTACTCGTGTCGGCGTTGGGGCGGGTTGATCTCAAAGGTTGTCTGAAAAGTGGGGCCTGGAAGCACTATTAACCTCCACCCCCAGCGATGACGCGGCCACGTTGCGTTTTTGTTCCTCCAGGTAGCGGATGAATCGAGCGATAGACACGGAGCGGTCGAATAGCGTTAGGGCGGCCCGGCGAGCTTCCTCCCCCAACCGCTCGCGATAGCGCAAATTGCGAGCCAAATCCAAGAGGCTTGTGGTAAGGCCTTGTATGTCGCCAGGGGCCACCACGATGCCAGCCTTGTGTTGCGTTACGATGTCGGCGGCTTCCCCTGAGGCGATGACAATCAGCGCTCGCCCAGCTGACATCGCTTCATACAGTTTGGAGGGTACGGCGCCGGGGATCCGCGTTTTTAGTGGCACCAGAACAACATCTGCCGCGGCTATAAGGGCGGGCATCTGATGCTGGGGCATAGCATCCAGAAACTGGATGTTGTTTAGTCCTCTCGCCTCTGCTTCATGGAGCAGCGTGCGCTTCACAGGGCCATCTCCCACCAAGACGAATCTGATTGAGGTATCACTTCTGAGCTGATCTGCTGTTTCAATAATCTGCTCCAATCCCTGGGCCAGCCCGTGCAAGCCCGCGTACAGAACAACGCAGCCGCTTCCTGATTTCAGCAGCGCGCGAGTCTCCCGTGTGCTGCAGTCCGGGCGGAATTTCCGCGTATCAACACCGTTGGGAAGCCAAAAAGTCGGCACGCCCGGAAAACGTTGTTTGATGCTTTGGATGATTTCGGAAGATTGCCCGGTAACAAGCCAGGCCCGGCGATAATAGAATGCCTCTAGTGATTCACTGAAGCGCAATGCCAATCCCGGTTTCAGGACTCCCAAGCGGACGGCGGACTCGGGCCACAAATCCGAGACATTAAATATCCATCGTGCTCGCTTCCAGCGGCTGAGCAGAAATCCCGCAATTCCTAGAAAGAGGGGTGGGCTTTCCGTTAGTATGTAATCCGGCTCGCCCAAAAAATTGCCGCCTAGAACCACAGACGAGAATACAAACGACAAGTAGCATAGAAGCCGTTTTACCATTCCAGCGCTCTGAGTCGGCCAAATAAATGTGCGAACCATCGCACTGCCGCCGAAATCTTCGCGCCGAAACAAGCCTCCATAGCCAGGATAACGGTGGCCCATCGGATAATTAGGCATCGCCGTGAGCACGGTAACTTCGTGACCTGCGTTCGTCAGTCCCTCAACCAATGCTGACAGTCTATTAGGAGCCGCTCCGATCTCTGGCGGGAAGTACTGAGAGTGAATAACTATTTTCATTGCAAACCTTTCCACCGTTTGTGATTAATTTCGGCGAGTGATGTTCATGCAGATGCCGCACTCTGCCGGACAAAGAATGGCGAGAAGTGACAGCCGGGCAGATTCAGACCCAACTACTCCACGGTGACAGATTTCGCGAGGTTGCGAGGCTGGTCTACGTCACAGCCCCGGCGGACGGCAATGTGGTACGCCAACAACTGCAGCGGCAGAATTTCAAGTAATGGCGAAAGCAGCTCGACGGTTGGCGAAACTGTCAAAATATGATCGGAGGCCGCGCAAGCCAGCCGGTCGCCCTCGGTAACAATCGAGATTACGATGCCATCGCGTGCTTTAACTTCTTTGATGTTCGAGACGGTTTTCTCGTACCGCGTAATGCTTTCGGGGTCATCTCGATCACGCGTAGCCAGGACGACGACAGGGAGATTCTCGTCGATCAGGGCGTTGGGACCGTGTTTCATTTCGCCCGCTGGATAACCTTCAGCGTGAATATAGGAGATCTCTTTGAGCTTGAGCGCACCCTCGAGCGCAATGGGGAAATGAATTCCGCGCCCAAGGTAGAGAAAATCACTGCAGCGGTAAAAGCGGCGCGCGAGATCATCATAAATGCCATCTTTGTCGCGCTGCAGAATCGCGTCCATCTTGTGGGGAACAAACGCAAACTCTTGCGCCAAGTGGCGCATGAAAGCTTCGTCGAGCCCGCGGCGGACCTGACCGAGATGCATCGCCAACAGCATGAGCGCGGTCAATTGGGTGGTGAAGGCTTTCGTCGAGGCGACACCGATTTCCGGTCCAGCGTCAGTAAGGATTGTCGCTGCGGCCTCGCGCGTGATCGTTGACCCAACGACATTGCAGATCGCTACTGTTTTCGAGCCCTTCTGGGTCGCCTCGCGCTGTGCAGCCAAAGTGTCCGCGGTTTCCCCCGACTGGCTGATACAGATTGTTAATGTCCTTGCGTCGAGTATGGGGTCGCGGTAACGAAATTCGCTGCCATAGTCCACTTCAACGGGGATGTTGGCCAAGCGCTCGATCATGAATTTGCCGGCTTGCCCCGCGTGCCAGCTGGTGCCGCAGGCGACGATCTTGATATTGGTGAAGTTGCCGAACTCCGGCGCGGAAATGTCCATCTGATCAAAACGGACTTGGCCGGACTCAAGATCGATGTGGCTGCCCAGGGTATCGCGAACCGCTCTTGGCTGCTCAAAGATTTCCTTTTGCATGAAGTGCTTGTAGCCTTGTTTCTCCGTCAGCGAGGGGCTCCAGGTGACATGCTGCACCGGGCGGTGAATCGAGTGCCCGTCGATGTCCATTAAGTGGAGCCCCTCGGGAGAGAGCACAGCGAAATCACCATCCGCGAGGAAGAAAATGTCGCGTGTGTGATGGAGAATCGCCGGAACATCGCTGGCCACGAAGCACTCATTTCGACCAAGCCCGATAACTGCAGGCGGACCTAAGCGGGCCACCACAATCTTGTTCGGGTCTTTCGAAGAAACGATTGCGAGGGAATAGACGCCGGTTAAGCGCTTCACGCTCTTGCGCACCGCGTCTACGAGTGACCCACCGTTCAAATTGCTTTCGATCAGATGAGCGATAACCTCCGTGTCGGTTTCTGTTGTGAAAGTATGACCGTCCTGTTCGAGCTGTCGTTTCAGTGCGACATAGTTGTCGATGATGCCGTTATGCACGACGGCGATCTGGCCGCTGCAGTCGCGGTGGGGATGCGCGTTTTTCTCCGTTGGCCGCCCGTGCGTGGCCCAACGGGTGTGCCCTATACCACAGCTACCTTCGATAGGGGATTGCCGCAAGGACTCTTCGAGATTGCAGAGTTTGCCTGGAGTCCGGCGGATGTCGATCATTCCCCTTTGGTCGACGACCGCAATGCCCGCGGAATCATAGCCCCGGTATTCGAGTCGTTTCAGTCCGTCAAGAATCAGGGGAATGGCCTTTCGGGGCCCAATATATCCGACTATTCCGCACATCGTATCTTCCCCCTAAACAGAAAAAGAAAGAAGCTAACATCCGTTGAGGCTTATTGGTCCAATAAGATAATGGTTTCCTACTCGCGCAAGTAAGAAGCACCCCTAGTGTCTAGTTCTGACTTCCACGCGTTGGAGTTCAGCCTGATGCAGGAGGAATGATGACTAGGCTGGTTCTGGAATCGAAACTTTGATCTTATGTAATCCTTTGACGGAGCGGTAAAGAGAGATAATTTGCTGCGAGATCGCCGCGCTCGACAAGGCATTTCCTAACTCGCACCCATTTGACCTTTGGCCCTGCCTCAGGATGTCGGAAATTGCCTTGCCTATCTCGTAGGCATCCCTGGAAACAATCACGGACGGCTGGACTCGCTCCAACCGCTCTCGGACATCACCCGCGTCTACCGAGACTACAGGAAGATTGCAAGCAAGCGCCTCCTTGACCACGTTAGGAGAGCCTTCCCAGTCACTCGTCAGCAATAGACAATTAGCGGCATTCATCATCGAAGGAATGAGGCCGGGAGCGACATTGCCATCCAGGACGATAAATCGGATGCTTCCACACAACGACTCGGCGAACTGGATTGCCGCCCGCGCTAAATCCAAACGCTTGCAAACAGGATCGCCAGCGTTGAAGAGCACAACACGCTCGCTCTCCGCCCATCCAAGCTCGCGGCGCACCTCGTGCAGGTCACGAGGATAGAACAGAGTCGTGTCCACTCCAGTAGGAATGACACTGACGCGGTCCTGCCGCCACCAAAGTTTGCCCTTTAGTTGATTGCTCACGCAAATGATTCGTGCTGCTCGCAAGGCCGCAATCTGTGAGAGCAGTGTGCCAACAGCCTCTCGCAACCATCCCCGGCTGCGATTTGGGTTTAAGTCGCTTCCTCGGTAAGTGACTATGACCGGGAGAGTTGTACTGAGAATGGCTAGGAATGCGGTCATCGTTCCGTAGTGTGCGTGCACTATGTGAGGTTGGAATGCCTGGATCTCTCTGCGCAGTCTGCGCCACTCGCAAACGATTATCCGCGGAGAAGTGCGGGACGCCAGCCTGAAGGTTTGACAGGCGACCCCCGCAGCTTCGAGAGACGCAACCTGCCTGGCAACGTGGACCATAGACGCTTTTGAACTGGGCTGGGGAGTGACTGCGAGGACCCGGAGGGGCAACTCTCCCTTTCTCAGCGCAACAGCTCCCGATCTCACAAGGTGGGATTCCACCGTACAAGCCATCGTTCAAGGCTCCATAGCATGTAAACTTGCTGGCATATGTTGAAGCGACTCTGCCTCGATTCGTTCCAGTTTTGATCCACAAATCCGGACAACAAGCGACCGAAGTATTCCGGTCGAATGAGTTGACGGATTCCTGGATTTCCAGAGATGAGTATCGAGCGTACCGCCTCACGGCCGTTACGACCCAACCAAGTATCCAGTGGTAGGCCAAAACCACCCTTGGGCTTCTCGACGACGGTTTTGGGCAGGTACTTTTCGGCAAGCTTGCGTAGGATGATCTTATTTCTTGTTCGAGAATATTTTAAGTGCACTGGGATCTTCGCGGCACACTCCAGAACGTACTCTCCCAGGAACGGAACGCGCACCTCCAACCCGTGCGCGGAGCTCATCACATCCACCTTCCTCAAATAGTCTCCCGGAAGGGTATAGCGCACTGTCGAATCGACAAACTCTTTTCCTCCTGGGTTAACGGTTCCATTTCCATTGAGCGACAGGGAAGGAACGTATTTGCCGATAGTTTTCATGACGGTACGTTCGATTATTTCAGGTAGCTGATCCGGAAAGGCGTAACAAGATAAGGCTATGAGTCGACCCTCATCTCTTGATGCTGCTGAACGAAGAAACCTCTTCCCCATGCGAGAGATATGAGGGACGATTCCGCCAATGCCTGCCAGTGCCATCCGGGATGCCTTCAGGATGGGCGTAGGTAGGATACCGACTAACTTTGCCATATCAGCATGAGAAAATCGCCGATAACCGCCAAACATCTCGTCTCCACCGTCTCCGCCGATAGCGACTTTCGCCGATTTCCGTATCTGTTTGCAGATAAAATAGGTAGGGATTGCCGAAGAATCGGCAAAGGGCTGATCGAATTGGTCTAAAATACCCTCAATTAAGGAGATATCCGCGAGCTGAGGGCCTAGGACGATCTGCTGATGCCGAACCCCAAGACTATGGGCCACCAGACTGGCATACCGCGATTCGTCGTAATCGGCCTCTGCGAAGGACACGGTAAAAGTCTCCACATCTTCCCGAAGTACTTTCGCAAGAAAGGCAACCAGAAGAGAGGAATCGATACCGCCACTCAGCAGAACTCCTATAGGTACATCGGAAACCAAATGCTCCCGTAGGCTTTCGGTCAGGGCCGCCTGCGTCTGCTCTAAAGCCACTGCTTCGCCCACACCATCGGGAAGTTGGCGCCATGACCAAAACCGCCGCTTTTCTATCCGTTGCGAAGAAACGCGTAGCCACGTCCCCGGCTCAAGCTCAAACAGATCCGAGAACATCGTCTTCGGCACCAGGGGATAGCCAAGAACGACAAAGTCTGCGAGAGCCCGATAGTTTAAGCGCCGAGGGATACCGGGCACTTGCAGTATTGATTTGATTTCTGATCCAAAAAGAAAGCCGGACGGGCCCGAATGATAATAGAGAGGCTTAATTCCAGTCCGATCACGAGCCAGGAAGACTTCACGTGCTTGCGTGTCGTAGATTGCCAAAGCGAACATTCCATGAAAGCGCTGGAGGCATGCCGGCCCCCAACTGGCGTAGGCTTCGACCAAGACTTCCGTGTCGGAGGAAGTGCGAAAGTGGTGACCCACACGCTCGAGTTCTTTACGCAACGATCGAAAATTGTATAGTTCGCCGTTGAAGACAATCACAAATCGTCCATCGGCCGAATGAATGGGCTGGCGGCCTCCCGCGATGTCAATAATGGCCAATCTGGTGTGGCCCAATCCGACGTTCATCTCCGGCGAGAGCCAAGTACCCATTCCGTCTGGACCTCGGTGAGCCAGACGAGCGGTCATCGCTGACAGCACCGCCGACGCATCGTTTCGATTGCTGATATTAAAGAAGCCGCAAATTCCGCACATTAGTGAAGACCCGG
>Ga0307474_10001274_pt1 | contig 18367 bp, 11 predicted proteins | sample atmos_gasesECM1C_2_FD_203312 | JGI IMG/M metagenome (GOLD analysis project Ga0307474, IMG submission 203312) | Hardwood forest soil microbial communities from Morgan-Monroe State Forest, Indiana, United States - atmos_gasesECM1C_05 | ecosystem: Environmental > Terrestrial > Soil > Temperate... | reverse complement strand
CATCGAGATCGACGCTGTCACCGCCTAAACCGCGCTCGGTGAGCACGGCGGCGATTTCGGCGGCGGCGCGGCCTGTGCCCAATCGGCTGGAGTCCACGATCATGCGCGCCAGCCGCGGCGGCAGCGCCAGCGCCCGCAGGCTCTTGCCTTCCGCGGTAATGCGGCCGTCGCCGTCGAGCGCCCCGAGTTCGTGCAGCAACTCACGGGCTTCCTTCAGCGCCGGCGGTGGCGGCTTGTCGAGAAAGGCAAGCCCGGCGGGATCGCTAACGCCCCATTGCGCAAGATCGAGCACCAACGAGGACAGATCGGCGCTGAGGATTTCGGGCTGCGTGAAGGCGGCAAAGGAAGCGGTTTGCGGTTCGTCCCACAGCCGGTAGCAGACACCGGGCTCGGTACGTCCGGCGCGGCCGCGGCGCTGATCGACCGCGGCGCGGGAGGCGCGGACGGTCTCCAGCCGAGTGAGACCAATGTCAGGCTCGTAGCGCGGCACGCGCGCAAGGCCCGAGTCGACAACGATACGCACACCTTCGATGGTCAGCGAAGTCTCCGCAATCGAAGTGGCCAGCACCACTTTGCGCCGCCCCTTAGGTGCCGGTGCAATGGCACGATCCTGCACCGATGCCTCCAGCGCACCGAACAGCGGTACGATTTCGACTGACGTGTCATGGATGCGCTCGGCGAGAAAAGTCTGGGCGCGGCGAATCTCGGCGGCGCCCGGCAAAAATGCCAGCACCGAACCGGGATCGGCCCGCAGTGCCGTGGCAATCGCATCCGCCATCTGGCGCTCCAGCGGCGTGTCCGGTTTTCTGCCGAGGTAGCGCGTCTCGACCGGAAAGGCACGGCCTTCGCTTGCAATCACCGGCGCCTGGCCGAGCAATCCGGCAACTCGCGCGCCATCCAGCGTCGCCGACATCACGACAAGCCGAAGATCCTCGCGCAAGCCGGTTTGCGCATCGCGCGCCAGCGCAAGGCCGAGATCGGCATCGAGCGAGCGTTCGTGAAACTCGTCGAACAGGACTGCGGCGACGTCAGACAGTTCCGGATCGTCCAGAATTTTCCGGGAGAAAATCCCCTCCGTGACCACCTCGATCCGCGTCGAGCGTGACACTTTCGAGCCGAACCGGACCCGATAACCCACGGTCTCGCCGATACGCTCTCCAAGATTATGCGCCATGCGTTCGGCGCTCGCGCGCGCTGCGATCCGGCGCGGCTCCAGCACGATGATTTTCCTGTTCGCAGCCCATGGCAGATCGAGCAGCGCCAGCGGCACGCGCGTGGTCTTGCCCGCGCCAGGCGGGGCGACGAGCGCCGCGGCATTATGGGTCTCGAGCGTGCGAGCCAGATCGTCGAGGACGGCATCGATCGGCAGAGGTATGTCGAAGTTGCGGTGCAATTTTTGTTCCGTAGTCACCCACCGGGTTTGTCGGTCAGGCATGGCGTCGGTGATGGTTAACAGGATTGATCTGTCGGGGCGGGTCTTAGAGCATATTGATGCAGAGAGGAACGGCCATCCGGCACGTCGTTTGAATGAGTAAAGGAGAATGAAACGGATAGAGGCGATGATGCCGCTTCTTGCGGCTGCATTGCGCCGAAAAGGGACACCCATGACAGCAACTGGCACACCGGCCCTTGCCGAGCGGGGCACGCCTTCGGCTCGGGACGGAAATGCGGCCGCCGGCCGCATTGACTGGGTGGACTACGCCAAGGGTATCTGCATCGTCATGGTGGTGATGATGCATTCGGTGCTCGGCGTTGAATTGGCCGCAGGTCAAACTGGCTTCATGCATGCCTTGGTCGTGTTCGCAAAGCCGTTCCGAATGCCGGATTTTTTCCTGATCTCGGGATTGTTTCTTTCAGTCGTGATCGACCGCGACTGGCGCACCTATCTCGATCGCAAGGTCGTCCACTTCGCCTACTTCTACGTGCTGTGGGTGACGATCCAGTTCGGATTCAAGGCACCCGGCTTTGCCGCCGAGACGAGCTGGTCCCATGCCGGAATGCTGTATCTAGAATCCTTCGTCGAGCCGTTCGGCACATTGTGGTTCATCTATCTGCTGCCGGTGTTTTTCGTGGTCACCAAGGCGACGCGGCAACTGCCGCCGCTTCTGATCTGGTGCCTTGCGGCGGCATTGGAGATGTCTCACATCGCCACCACCTGGACGGTGATCGACGAATTCTGCGCGCGTTTTGTCTATTTCTACTCCGGCTATCTGTTTGCCGATTTGGTATTCGCACTGTCGAAGCACGCCCGGGCGCGCCCCCTGCCGGCTGTTGCTGCGCTTCTGCTCTGGGCGCTCTTCAACGGTAGCCTTGTGAGTTTCGGCCTGGCCGGCCTGCCCTTGATCTCGCTCATGCTTGGGCTTGCAGGAGCCTGCGCCGTCGTCACCGGGGGCACGCTGCTGGCGCGGGCGCATCGGCCGGAATTCTTGCGCTTCTGCGGCGAGCATTCCATCGTCATCTACCTCGCCTTTTTCCTGCCGATGGCGGCCACGCGAGCTCTTCTGCTGCGCACCGGCGTGATCGAAGATGTCGGAACCATCTCACTCCTCGTCACCATCGTCGCGTTGTTCGGCGCGCTGGCAATCTGGCAAATCGCGCTTCTGAGCAGCGCCAATTTCCTGTTCGAACGGCCGCTTACGTTCTACATCGCGCCGAAGAAACAGAAGGCCGCGCTGCAGGCGGCGGAGTAGGTTGCACAACAAACTGTCATCTTGGCACGAGAGGCCACGGCGTACTGGATCGCCCGCTTTCGCGGGCGATGACGAGGCTGTTTCAGGCCCGAAAAACCCCGGCACAACACGCTTGTGAGGCTGTCAATCGCCGAAAAAATCCCTAAATTTCGGCCATGCCCAAAACCCCTCAGAAGTCATCGCAACAGACACCCCAAGCGACATCCGCCAAAGCCGCTCCGAAACCGGTTGCCGTCGAAGCGCTTGCGAAGGGCGACCACGTGTTTCTGGTCGACGGTTCCTCCTATATTTTTCGTGCTTACCACGCGCTGCCACCGTTGAACCGCAAGTCCGACGGCCTGCAGGTCAACGCCGTGCTCGGCTTTTGCAACATGCTGTGGAAGCTGTTGCGCGACATGCCCCCCGACCACCGGCCGACCCACCTCGCCATCGTCTTCGACAAGTCGGAAGTCACCTTTCGCAACAAGATCTATGCGGACTACAAGGCGCATCGGCCACCGGCGCCCGATGATCTCATTCCGCAATTCGCGCTGATCCGCGATGCCGTGCGCGCGTTCGATCTGCCCTGTCTCGAACAGGCGGGTTTTGAAGCCGATGATCTGATCGCCACTTATGCGCGGGAGGCGGTCGAGCGCGGCGCGATCACCACCATTGTATCTTCCGACAAAGACCTGATGCAGCTCGTCGGCGACAAGGTGACCATGTTCGACACCATGAAGGACCGCCGCATTGGCGTCACCGAGGTGATCGAGAAATTCGGCGTGCCGCCGGAAAAAGTGGTGGAGGTGCAGGCGCTCGCTGGCGATTCGACCGACAACGTGCCGGGCGTGCCCGGCATCGGCGTCAAGACCGCAGCCCAACTGATCGTCGAGTATGGCGATCTCGAAACCCTGCTCAAGCGCGCCGGGGAGATCAAACAGCCGAAACGGCGCGAGGCACTGGTGGAGAACGCCGAAAAGGCGCGCATCTCGCGCCAGCTGGTGCTGCTCGACGACAAGGTCAAGCTGGATGTGCCGCTCGACGAGCTTGCGGTGCATGAACCCGACGCGCGCAAGCTGATCGCGTTTCTCAAGGCGATGGAGTTTTCCTCCCTCACCCGCCGCGTCGCCGAGTATTCGCAGATCGATCCTGCGGATATCACCGCGGATGCCGGCATCTCGCGTTCCCCCGCGAGAGAGAGGTCGGGCGGCGAGGCCGTCCGGGATGGAGCCAAACTTGCCGATACACCGCCCTCGGCGACCCTTCCCCTCAAGGGGGGAGGGAGCGCACCAAACAGGCCGGGGGACAGCAGAGGCAAGAACGCCTCCGGCCTCAAAGGCACAACGAAAGCGCTTGCGACGGCGCGCACCGAGGAGGCGCGCAAGACCTCGCTTGATCGCACCAAGTACCAGACCATCCGCAAGCTGGCCGATCTCAACGCCTGGATTGCGCGAGCACGCGAAATCGGCCACTTCGCGATCGAGGCCAAGGCCAGCTCCATCGATCCGATGCAGGCCGAACTCTGCGGCATCGCGCTTGCGATCAGGCCGAACGATGCCTGCTACGTGCCGCTCACCCACAAGCAGTCCGGCGATGGCGCCGGCCTGTTCGCGGCAGGCCTTGCACCGGACCAGATCAAGATCGGCGATGCGCTCGAGGCGCTGCGCCCGAGCCTGGAATCACCGGGTATTCTGAAGATCGGTTTCAACATCAAATTCGGCGCGGTGATGTTGGCGCAGGCCGGCATCACGCTTCGCAACTATGACGACGCGCAGTTGATGAGCTATGCGCTGGATGCCGGCCGCAACGCGCACGGGCTCGACGCCCTGGCCGAGACGTGGCTTGGCCACGCCACCCTGACGCATGGCGAGTTGACCGGCAGCGGCAAAGGCAAGCTCAGCTTCGATCAGGTCGCAATCGACAGGGCAACGGCTTATTCCGCTGAAGATGCCGATGTCATCTTGAGGCTGTGGCGCGTATTGAAGGCACGCCTGGTCGCCGAGCGGATGACCACGGTCTACGAGACGCTGGAGCGGCCACTGGTTTCCGTGCTGGCGCGGATGGAGCGGCGCGGCATCTCGATCGACCGCCAGGTGCTGTCGCGCCTGTCGGGCGAATTTGCCCAGACCGCCGCGCGCGTCGAAGCCGAGATTCAGGAGATCGCGGGCGAGGTCGTCAATGTCGGTAGCCCGAAACAGATCGGCGACATTCTGTTCGGGAAGATGGGAATTCCCGGCGGCACCAAGACCAAGACCGGCGCATGGTCGACATCGGCGCAGATTCTCGACGAACTCGCCGAACAGGGCCATGAATTCCCGAAAAAGATCCTGGAATGGCGGCAGGTTTCAAAGCTGAAATCGACCTACACGGACGCGTTGCCGACCTATGTGCACCCCGACACTCACCGCGTGCACACCACCTACGCGCTGGCAGCGACCACCACCGGGCGGCTGTCTTCGAACGAGCCGAACCTGCAGAACATTCCGGTCCGCACCGAGGACGGCCGGAAGATCCGCCGCGCCTTCATTGCCACGCCGGGCCACAAGCTGGTGTCGGCGGATTACTCGCAGATCGAATTGCGGCTGCTCGCCGAGATCGCCGACATTGCGGTGCTCAAACAGGCGTTCCGCGACGGGCTGGACATTCACGCCATGACGGCGTCGGAAATGTTCGGCGTTCCGATCAAGGACATGCCGAGCGAGGTGCGCCGTCGCGCCAAAGCGATCAATTTCGGCATCATCTACGGCATCTCGGCGTTCGGGTTGGCCAATCAGCTTGGCATCGCCCGCGAGGAAGCATCCGCTTATATCAAGAAATATTTCGAGCGCTTTCCGGGCATCCGCGCCTACATGGACGCGACGCGGGACTTCTGCCGCGCACACGGTTATGTCGAGACGCTGTTCGGCCGCAAATGCCATTATCCCGACATCAAGGCCTCGAATGCCTCGATCCGCTCTTTCAACGAGCGCGCCGCGATCAATGCGAGGCTGCAAGGGACCGCCGCCGACATCATTCGGCGCGCCATGATCCGGATGGAAGACGCGCTGTCCGAAAAAAAGCTCTCAGCGCAGATGCTGTTGCAGGTTCACGACGAACTGATCTTCGAAGTTCCGGACAATGAAGTCGCAGCGACGTTACCCGTGGTACAGCACGTCATGCAGGACGCGCCGTTCCCTGCCGTGCTGCTCTCGCTGCCTCTGCATGTCGATGCGCGCGCCGCCGACAATTGGGACGAGGCGCATTGAGGTCTTGTCCCTTGTAAAGAAGCCCATCACAGCGCGAAGAAGGATGAAGGGCCACAGGTCCGCGCGACGACTGCGATCGCTCAATCCAGCTTCGCTTCCATCCCGCGCTTGACGGCAGGCCGCGCCATCATCGTCTCGTACCAGCGTTTGACGTTGGGAAAATCGGAAAGTTCCACCTTGTGGCGTTCATGGCGCCAGGCCCAGCCGAGGATCGCAAAATCGGCGACCGACAATGCGTCCGCGACGAATTCGTGATTGGCGAGACGACGATCGAGAACGCCATAGAGGCGGCGGGTTTCGGCCATGAAGCGCTTCAACCCGTAAGCGCGGTCCTGCTCGTTCTCGAGCGCGATGAAGTGGTGCACCTGTCCCGGCATGGGTCCGAAGCCACCCATCTGCCACATCAGCCATTCGTAGACTGGAATGCGTTCGATCAATGGAACTGGCAGGAATTTCCCGGTCTTCTCGCCGAGATAAAGCAGGATCGCGCCGGATTCGAATACGCTGACGCGCTTGCCGGTTGGACCTTCGGGATCGACGATCGCCGGAATCTTGTTGTTAGGGCTGATCGCCAGGAATTCTGCCGCCATCTGCTCGCCCCTGGTGATGTTGATCGGGAATACCTTGTAAGGCAGGCCCATCTCTTCCAGGGCAACGCTGATCTTGCGGCCGTTCGGCGTGTTCCAGGTGTGCAGTTCGATCGTCATTTGCCGTCATTTCCCTTAAGTCTTGACCCGACATCCGTACGCGGAAGCTGGATGGGTTACAACCGCGCTTTCCCGCGGTCGACCATGCACACGCTGCGCGCGACAGGTTTGACGAGGCGCGAGGGATTTTTGTTACCTTTCCTACTGTTGACGATCCACCTTCTGCACTGGAATGTGCGCACGCTCGCGAATAGATTGCCCCTCCCCCAAGAGAGGTCGCCTTGTCCAAATCAGCCTCCCGCGCCCGCCTCGCCGAGATCATCCGCAAGCGTTCCTTCGGGCGCGGTGAGATCACGCTGGCCTCGGGCCGCAAAAGCAACTTCTATTTCAACCTCAAGCCGACCATGCTGGATCCGGAAGGCGCCAGCCTGCTGGCGGAACTGACCTATGAGGCGCTGAAGGACGAGCGTCTCGATTATGTCGGCGGGCTCGAGATGGGCGCGGTGCCGCTTGCCGGCGCCGTCGCGCAGCTTTCCTGGATCAAGGGACACCCGATCGCGGCCTTCTTCGTGCGCAAGAAGCCCAAGGAGCATGGTGCCAGGCTTGCGATCGAGGGATTGGCAAAGGGCGAGAGCCTGCAGGGCAAGCGCGTGGTGATCATCGAAGACGTCACCACGACCGGCGAATCTGCGCTGAAGGCAATCGAGGCGGCGCGCGATGCCGGAGCCGAGGTCGCGCTGGTCCTGACCATGGTCGACCGCGAAGAGGGCGCCGCCGAAACCTTCAAAAAGGCCGGACTGGCCTTTCGCTGGCTCTACAGGGCCAGCGAATTCCTGAAAGGTTGAGCGGTCAGAGCGTTTTCCAGCGACGTGGAAGCCGGTTCGCGTGAAGAAAACGCGTCGAAACAAAAGAGTAGAGCCCGGTTTTGACTCAGTCAAAACCGCGCTCCAGGCATTTTCTTTTTGCGCTTGCCGGCGCCTTGCTCATAGCTCGTTTACCATCCGCCACTAATGTGGATTTCGCCGCGGCATGCGCTGCCGTGGGCCGCGTAAGTTGTGTGGGGTGGAGTAAGCGTTGCGTACCGAGTTTTCTTGTCAGCGCGTGCGGCGCCGCATGATGCTGCTCGCGTCAGTGTTGTTTGCCGGCACCATCGTTTCAGCGCCACGCGGAGCGTCCGCCGAAGGCCTGTTCGACCTGTTTTTCGGCGCCTTCCAGAAACAGCAGCACCACACCCCGGCGCAGGCCAATTTTTTCGCCGATCCCTTCGGCCAGAACCAGTCATCCGTGCCGCCGCGCCCGACATCCTCCGGCAGCGGAACCGCATTTTGCGTGCGCAGTTGCGACGGCAAGTATTTTCCGCTGTCGCGGGGCAACGCCTCCGCAGTGCAGATGTGCCAGGCATTTTGCCCGGCGAGCCCGACCAGGGTTTTCTTCGGCAGCAGCATTGACAGCGCGACGGCCGCCAGCGGCGAGCGCTACGCGGAGAGCGAAAACGCCTTTGCCTATCGCAAAGCGTTGCGCGCCGACTGCACCTGCAACGGCCGCGACGCGGCAGGATTGGCCCCTGTCGATCTGACGCTTGATAGCTCGCTGCGCGCCGGCGACGTGATCGCGACCACCAACGGTTTGGTCGCCTATTCGGGCATAAGACTGGGTAACAATCAGACCGCCGAATTCACCCCCATCGCTTCCTATCCCGGCCTCACAGCCGACCTGCGCGCTCGCCTCGGCGAGATGCAAGTGATGCCGATGGCGACGGAAACGATTGCCAATGAAACGCTGCTTGAGAGCGATCGCAAGCTTTTCGAGCCTGTCTCCTCGGTCCCGAAGACGGTTTCGCCACCAGGCAAACGCGCCGAAGTGAATTAGGCAATTTGCACACCTCATGGTGAGCAGTGTGCAGAAGCGTGCGTCTCGAACCATCTCCCAATCGCGGTCGGTGGCCGTCTTTCGAGACGCGGCCTGCGGGCCCTCCTCGCGACGAGGGCTGATGAGCCCTCACCTTCCGACGATGACACCGATCACATTCGGCGCCGAGCGATATTTCTCCTCGATCTGCGCCCGCGCCGCGGCACGATTCTCCGGCGTCAGCAGGCCGCGCTTTTCGGCGAGAATCATCCAGCAGTAGCCCCACCAATCCGTCAGCATGCCCTCGTCGTCGACGAGGTCGTAGCCCTGTTCGGCCGCAAAGATGCGCGCACGCGCTTCATCAAGGGAATCGAGAAAGGCGTGGTCGGCGTCGGAAAACAGATCGTCACTGAGATCGTCGGTCGTGTAGCCCCACACCGACATGCAGACGGCGTTGAATTCCCTGTCGATCGCGTCGTCGTCGACAGCTGTGTGGCGGGAAGCCCGGTGCAGCCGCGACAGGGAGCGGGCGAAGTCGGCAATGCGGGTAAGCGCGAATTGATCGAAGGCGATGGTGGACATGTAGTCCTCGAAATCTGGGACAGACCCTAGATGTGGTATTGGTGATATGTCGAATCACCATGATATATCAAAGACTTGCTAAAGTGTTCTTAATTTGTTCCAAGCGGCCGCAATTGCTCACACGATCACTGGCAGACGCCGACCCATTCGTATCGGTGGGTGCCGAGTTGACGATCTCACGAGGCGAACATTGAGAAGTGCCGAGCAGTGGAATCGCGTCGGCTGGATGGGCTGATCGCGGGTTGGAGTGTTGCACCGACAGCACGCCCAGCAAATTGGCGGCAGACCGTAGGGTGGGCAAAGCGGAGCGTGCCCCCCTTCAAGAGTGAGCTTGGAGAAGGTGGGCACGGCGTAAGAGCGCCTTTGCGCACCCTACAAACTGCATCTGACCATCGACGCAACGACGCGCGCAGCCAGCGTGCCCGTCAACGACAGCGCAAAAAGTGCAGCCAATGGCATGCGCATGGCGTCATTCCAGTTTCACAATTCGACCGGTTCCGATCCACCCGACGAACCCCGCAATGCACGGCGCATTGCGACCAAATTCGGCCCAGTCCTTGCATAAAAACAGGTCAGGGAACGCGCCGCCGAGGCCCCTGGCGGGTTTCGGTTGCGGCGCAAGGCGCGTATGATTTCCGGCGAGTCGCAGGATCAAGATTTTGCAGGACCCATCATTCCCCGTGAATTTTCCGGCGCCGGGTCAGCCCATCGATGAGCTGGCGCTGGCGGAGATCAAGAGCGCCATTCTTGCCAAGCTGAGGCTCGCCATCGGCAAGGATGCGGGCATGGCGACCAAGCACGACTGGTACAAGGCGGCCGCGCTCGCGCTGCGCGACCGCATCGTGCATCGCTGGCTGACGGCGGAAAAACTGAGTTACGATGCCGGCCGCAAGCGGGTCTATTATCTCTCGCTCGAATTCCTGATCGGCCGTCTGTTCACCGATGCGCTGAACAACATGGGGCTGCTTGCGGTATTCGAGGCGGCGCTCGGCGATCTCGGTGTCGGCCTTTCCGAATTGCGCAAATGCGAGCCGGATGCGGCGCTCGGCAATGGCGGTTTGGGGCGGTTAGCCGCGTGCTTCATGGAAAGCATGGCAACCCTTGGCATTCCTGCGATCGGTTACGGCATCCGTTACGATTTCGGCCTGTTCCGCCAGATCATCAATCATGGCTGGCAGCAGGAATATCCCGATGAATGGCTGAGCTTCGGCAACCCCTGGGAATTCCAGCGCCCTGAAGTGGTCTATCATGTGCATTTCGGCGGCGGCGTCGAGCATGTCGACGACAGGGGACGCGACCGCGCGATCTGGCATCCGGCGGAAACCGTTCAGGCGGTCGCCTACGACACGCCGATCGTCGGGTGGCGCGGCCATCACGTCAACGCCTTGCGGCTATGGTCGGCGCGCTCGCCCGACCCGCTCAAACTCGATGTCTTCAATACCGGCGACTATCTCGGCGCCAGCGCCGAGGAGGCGCGCGCCGAATCGATCTGCAAATTCCTGTATCCGAATGACGAAAGCCCCGCCGGACGCGAACTCAGGCTGCGACAGGAATATTTCTTCGTCTCGGCCTCGCTGCAGGATCTGGTCAAGCGTCATCTCGTTTCGGATGGGCCGTTGCGCGGGCTTTCGCAGAAGGCCGCGGTGCAGCTCAACGATACCCATCCGAGCCTTGCCGTTACCGAGTTGATGCGCATCCTGGTCGACCTGCACAGCTTCCCCTGGGAGTCGGCCTGGCAGATCACGGTCAATACGCTGTCCTACACCAACCACACGCTCTTGCCGGAAGCGCTCGAGACCTGGCCATTGGAGCTGTTCCAGCGCCTGCTGCCGCGCCATCTGGAAATCATCTATGGCATCAATGCCGGACATCTGGCGCTTGCCGATGAGCGCTGTCCCGGCGATGTCGATTTCCGCGCCTCGGTCTCGCTGATCGACGAAAGATCCGGCCGCAGGGTGCGGATGGGACAACTGGCATTCGTCGGATCGCACCGCATCAATGGCGTCTCGGCGATGCATTCCGACCTGATGAAGGAGACCGTGTTCCACGATCTCAACCATCTCTACCCCGGCCGCATCGTCAACAAGACCAACGGCATCACCTTCCGCCGCTGGCTGATGCTCGCCAATCCGAAGCTGACCGAGCTTTTGCGCGAGGCTTGCGGCGAGGCCGTGCTCGACGATCCCACAAAGCTGCAAAACCTTGAAGCGTTCGCCGGCGACAACGCGTTCCAGGAACGGTTCCGCAACGTCAAGCAACACAACAAGATCGTGCTGGCACGCCTGATCGGCGAACGCCTCAACATCAAGGCCGATCCGTCGGCAATGTTCGACGTGCAGATCAAGCGTATCCACGAGTACAAGCGGCAGCTCCTCAACATCCTGGAAGCGATCGCGCTCTATCACGCGATCAAGGACGATCCTCGAGGCGAGTGGGTGCCTCGCGTGAAGGTCTTCGCCGGCAAGGCGGCGGCGAGCTATCGCTACGCCAAGCTGATCATCAAGCTCATCAACGACGTCGCCGAAGTCGTCAACAACGATCCCGTCATAGCCGGGCGACTGAAAATCGCGTTTCTGCCGGACTACAATGTCAGCCTTGCGGAGGTGATCATCCCGGCCGCCGACCTCTCGGAGCAGATTTCGACTGCGGGCATGGAAGCCTCCGGAACCGGCAACATGAAACTGGCCCTCAACGGCGCGCTGACCATCGGCACGCTCGATGGCGCCAACATCGAAATTCGCGACCATGTCGGTGCGGAGAATATCGCGATCTTCGGCATGGAAGCGATGGATGTGGTGGTGCGACGCAAACAGGGGCTCGACGCGACCGACGTGATCCGACGCTCGCCAGCGCTTTCGCGGGCGATCGACGCGATCGGCAGCGGCGAATTCTCCCCCGACGATGCCAGCCGGTTCGAATCGATCGCCCACGCGCTTCGCCATCTCGACCACTACATGGTAAGCGCGGACTTCGATTCCTATTACCAGGCCCAGCGTGGCATCGACGCACGCTGGCAAGTTGTTCCGGCATGGACGCGCGCTTCGATACTCAACGTGGCGCGGATGGCCTGGTTCTCCTCCGATCGCACCATCCGCGAATATGCCGAGGATATCTGGAACGTGCCGGTGAACGGCAGCATGCCGCAGTCGCCGGCGCAGCGCGGGGCGACGGCCTGATCCCCACGGCTCCGCCGGGCCCTCTCACCTCTCGCGTCACGGCCGAGATATACGCGATCAGCACAGAGAAAAAGGGCGGCATCACCGCCGCCCTTCGGGCCTTTCCGTCATTCCGGACGCCCCGCCTTCGGAGCGATCCGGCAAGCTGGAGGCATCGAGATTCCGGGCCTGCGTTTTCAACGCGCCCCGGAATGATGTGGCTCTCACTCCGCCGCGAGCCTTACGTCCGGCGCGGCGGCGCGAACCTCGGCGTCGACCTGAGCTTCGAACTTCGCAAAGTTCTTCTGGAACATGCCGACCAGCGCACGTGCGGTCCTGTCGAACTCGGCCTTGTCCTTCCAGGTGTTGATCGGATTCAGGATTTCACTGGGCACTTCGGGCAGAGCAGTCGGGACCGCGAAGCCGAAATACTTGTCGGTGCGGAATTCGGCGTTGCGCAATGAGCCATCGAGCGCTGCCGTCAGGAGCGCGCGCGTCACCTTGATCGGCATTCGGCTGCCGGTGCCGTATTTGCCGCCGGTCCAGCCGGTATTGACCAGCCAGCAATCGACATTGTGCCGCGCGATCAGTTCGCGGAGCATGTTGCCATAGACCGAGGGGTCTAGCGGCAGGAAGGGCGAGCCGAAGCAGGTCGAGAATTCCGGCTGCGGTTCGGAACCGAGACCTCGTTCGGTGCCGGCCACCTTCGCCGTGTAGCCCGACAGGAAATGATACATCGCCTGTGCGGGCGTGAGCTTTGCGATCGGCGGCAGCACGCCGAAGGCATCCGCCGCCAACATCACCATGTTTCTCGGGTGGCCAGCGCGACCGCTGCGCGAAGCGTTCGGAATGAAATCGAGCGGATAGGCCGAGCGGGTATTCTCGGTTTTCGAGCCGTCGTCGAAATCCGGTACCCTGGTGTCTTCGTCAAGCACCACGTTCTCAAGCACCGCGCCAAAGCGTTTGCTTGCCGCATAGATCTCGGGCTCGGCTTCCTGCGAAAGCTTGATGCATTTGGCGTAGCAGCCGCCCTCGAAGTTGAAGATGCCGTCAGTTCCCCAGCCGTGCTCGTCGTCGCCGATCAGCGTGCGCTTGGGATCGGCCGAAAGCGTGGTCTTTCCGGTTCCCGACAGGCCGAAGAAGATCGCGGAATCGCCGGCTGGTCCGACATTGGCCGAGCAGTGCATCGGCATCACGCCGCGGGCAGGCAGATAATAATTGAGGGTGGTGAACACCGACTTCTTCATCTCGCCGGCATAATAAGACCCGCCGATCAGGACGATCTTGCGGGCGAAATCGATCGCGACCACGTTCTCGGAGCGTACGCCGTGTCGTTTGGGATCGGCGCGAAAGCTCGGCATGTCGATGATGGTCAGCTCAGGCACGAAATCCCTGAGCTCGGAGAGCTGCGGACGAATCAGCAACGTGCGGATGAACAGTGAATGCCAGGCCAGTTCGGTGAAGACGCGGGTCTTGATCTGGAAGTTCGGATCGGCGCCGCCGTAGAGATCCTGTGCGAACAGCGTCATGCCTTCGGCGTGCTCTACGAAGTCTGCATACAGCGTCTCGAACTGTTGCGAAGTGATCGATTGGTTGCCCGCCCACCACATGTTCCTGTCGGTGGTGGCGTCTCGGACGGTGAACTTGTCCTTTGGACTGCGGCCGGTGAAATCGCCGGTGTCTGCGCACAGGGCGCCATCGGCGGACAGCTGCGCCTCGCCGGCAGAAAGGGAGTACTGGCAGAGCTGCGCGGCACCGAGATTCCAATGCACCCGCTTGAGATTTCTTAAGCCAAATTTGTCAGCACCGAAGGCACCGTTGCGAATACCTGTCTCTTGCACGAAAAACCCTCCTCGAACCCGCGTCCCCCGATTGCGCGAATGCCGCTGACGCGCCTCGGCCGCAGTACCATCATTCAAATATAGCCTTCCGGCTCAGGTCCGGCGACCTATTAGTGAGGAACGCTGAGCTTGCCAAGCCGATCCCTCGCTGTTTGGTTTATTCCAGGGCGGCATAATAATTCCGGCCCATTCGGGTTTTGCCGCGCGGAGCGCCGTTTCGCCGGCCGGGTATATTCAGGGCACTCGGCAAAACCGGCCGCGAAGTGAACTGCTGGCCGAGCGGCCGAGCGGCCTTTTTTGCGGCGCACAATGAGTCCGCTGCCCCCGTTCACCGGCCTTGCTGCCTCTGATCCCATCACAACCGATCGGGCTCAAGCGAGCCAAACCTGCACCGCGACAACTCCCGAGTAAGGCTAAGGTTGCATTTGCTGACGGGCGCTACCCGGCAGTCGCAATGCCAATGCACTCCGCGATCCAGGGCATCGCGGACACCGACCGGCCGGGCAGTCGTATCGCCGTCGCACAGGCACGCATCAACGTTCGCACTCCGGCGCATTCTAGGACACGCCGGGCGGTTGAGGCCGAACGCCGGACGTGCCTCTGATCTGTCGCGTAGTGGGCAGGCTGCCGGGCTGCGCCGGCGCTTCGAAATAGCCGGCTATTACCCTGCCCGCGCCGCGTCGGCCAGTTTGACCAGGGTCTTGCGCAGTTCGCCGGGGCCGCTTACGCGCTCGGGAAATTCCAGCCGCAGGGCTTTTGCTCCGGCCTGGAGGTCCATCCCGTCGGGGTCGCATCCCGTGCAGCGCCAGTCGGCCGCCTCGGCGCCGAGCAACTTCGTTGCATAGAGATTCAACGCCTCTCGATGATCGGCATTCATGTGCTCGATGGCGCCCTGCTCGGCGTCAACGAGCGCCGTGGCGTCGGAAATATCGGTCAAGAACTGCTCGGGCTTGAGATCGACGATTCGGCCGAATCCGGCGACCAGATGGGTTCCGCTGGGCCTGATCCGGAAGAAGGAAAAATCCTTAAAATCCACAAACGCTTCCGCCGATGGATGGACGTTGAGATAGCGCCGGCGCGCGACCTCGAGATCGAAGGCCCCGACCTCTTCGGCTCTGCCCAAAAGCATGATTCGCGCTCCCTCCAACGGATCGCCTGCGGCGCGCTCGTCAAGCATCAGCGACACCCGTGAGTCGGCGAGGATGTTCCTGGTGTGGAGGGCCAGTTGGGAAATCAGGAGAATCGGGCATCCGCCGGGCTCGCTGGCGACATTGACCAGCGAACAATAGGGATCGCCACTGCCGACCATCAAAGTCGCCAAGGCCCCCTCGCGGCGGCGCCGGAGCAACGATCGGGCCAACTTTCCAGGGTTAAAATCGGGGGTCGATTGCATCAATATTACCTCGTCAAACTGTTGCAATGAGGGCCATTTTTCGGCTAAACGGACCTCCATATGGTCGGGGCGGCTCACCGGACGAGACGCTTTCACGGAACTCGGTCACACTTCAGCCCAGCTTGCATTGCTCGCTGACCACGTTCGAAGCCCATATTTATGCGGCGCATCACCGAATTAGCCGCCGTTTCAGCAACCTCGTAGCAGTATCTGAAAGCAGGCTCATGCCCACAATCGCTTTGGTCGACGACGACCGTAACATTCTTACATCTGTTTCGATTGCACTCGAGGCCGAAGGCTATCGCATTATGACCTATACGGATGGTGCGTCGGCCCTCGACGGCTTCCGCACCAGTCCACCGGACCTTGCGATCCTCGACATCAAGATGCCCCGCATGGACGGCATGGAGACGCTGCGGCGGCTGCGGCAGAAGTCCGATCTGCCGGTCATATTCCTGACCTCCAAGGACGAGGAAATAGACGAATTGTTCGGCCTCAAAATGGGCGCCGACGATTTCATCCGCAAGCCGTTCTCGCAACGGCTGCTGGTCGAACGCGTCAAAGCCGTATTGCGCCGCGCGGCGCCGAAGGATCCGACGGCCGTGCCGAAGGAGACCGATGCCAAGGCGCTGGACCGCGGGCTGCTGCGGATGGACCCCGAGCGGCACACCTGCACCTGGAAGAACGAGGCGGTGACGCTGACGGTGACCGAGTTCCTCATCCTGCAGGCGCTGGCGACGCGCCCTGGTGTCGTTAAAAGTCGCAACGCCCTGATGGATGCGGCCTATGACGATCAGGTTTATGTCGATGATCGCACCATCGACAGTCACATCAAGCGACTGCGCAAGAAGTTCAAGGTCGTTGACGATGAATTCGAGATGATCGAAACCTTGTACGGGGTTGGATATCGCTTCAAGGAAACCTGACTGACGTGCATTTCGCCGGCGGCCGGCTGACTGACGCCGTCACTTGCCTGGGGTAGGATGCGAAGCAGAACGCATCTTTCGAACTGAAAACTAACGGCGGTTTTGGCCATTGCTTGATCGAACGCAGCCCGATGCCAACCTGGACGCCGAGGAGGCCTCGCCACCCGTCGTTCTGGATACCGTTGCCGCGGAAAGCCCGCCGCTGCGGGGTTGGCCCTGGTTACTCGACTGGCTGAGCAGGGTCGGCCAGTTCCTGTTCGCGCTGAGCTTCTCAAGTCTCACCCGGCGCATCGTTTCGCTCAACATTGCCGGCCTGCTGGCACTGGTAGCGAGCATCCTCTATTTGTCGCAGTTCCGCGCCGGCCTGATCGACGCCCGCGCGCAAAGCCTCCTGGTTCAGGCCGAGATCATCGCGGGCGCGATTGCCGCCTCGGCAACGGTCGAGACCAATACGATCACCATCGACCCCGATCGCCTGCAGGACCTGAAGCCCGGAGAAACCTACGGGGCGCCCGACGATTCTTCCGGGCTCGACTTTCCGATCAACCCGGAACGGGTCGCGCCGGTCTTGCGCCGGCTGATTTCGCCGACCAAGACCCGCGCCCGGATTTACGACCGCGACGGCAGTCTGATCCTCGACAGCCGCAGTCTTTACGGCCGAGGCGACGTGATGCGCTTCGAGCTGCCGCCGCCGTCGGTGGAAAAGCCCGGCATCGCCGAACGCACGATGATCGCGATCCGCACCTGGCTCAATCGTGGCGACCTGCCGCTTTATCGCGAGTTCGGGCCCGAAAAGGGTAACGGCTACGAGGAAGTCGCGCGTTCGCTGGATGGCCAGAAGAGCAGCATGGTACGTGTCAACGACCGCGGCGAGGTGATCGTATCGGTTGCCGTTCCGGTTCAGCGCTTCCGCGCCATCCACGGCTCGCTGATGCTCTCGACCCAGGGCGACGACATCGACCACATGGTCACGGCGGAACGGCTTGCCATTCTCAAAGTCGGCGGCGTCGCCTCAGCGGTCATGATCGTGCTGTCGCTCTTGCTGGCGAGCACGATTGCGGGTCCGGTGCGCCGGCTTGCCGACAGCGCCGAGCGCGTCCGTCGCCGCATCCGTACGCGGGTCGAGATTCCCGATTTCACCGGCCGCCGCGACGAGATCGGGCATCTCTCCGGCGCGCTGCGCGACATGACAGACGCGCTCTATAACCGTATCGAAGCGATCGAAATGTTCGCCGCCGACGTGGCCCATGAGCTGAAAAACCCGCTGACCTCGCTTCGCTCTGCCGTTGAAACACTGCCGCTGGCGCGCAACGACATCAGCCGCGCGCGGCTGCTTGCGGTGATCGAGCACGACGTCAAACGACTCGACCGGCTGATCTCGGACATTTCCGATGCCAGCCGGCTCGACGCCGAACTGCAGCGCCAGGACATGACTTCCGTCGACATCCGCCGCCTCCTGACGGCGCTGGCCTCGGTCGCCAACGAAACCAGGCGCGGCAACAACATCGATGTCGAGTTGCGTTTCGAGGGACGCGGTCCGAACGACACCTTCTCGGTGCCGGGCCATGACTCGCGGCTTGGGCAGGTGGTCTCGAATCTGTTGTCCAACGCCCAGTCCTTCTCCAAGGCCGGCGGCAAGGTACGGATCACGTGCCGCCGGGCGCGATCGGACATTGAGGTCGTGGTCGATGATGACGGACCGGGGATTCGCGAGGACGCGCTGGAGCGGATTTTCGAACGCTTCTATACCGACCGGCCGCACCAGGGTTTTGGCCAGAATTCGGGGCTGGGACTGTCGATCTCGAAACAGATCGTGGAGGCGCATGGCGGGCGGATATGGGCCGAGAACAGGCCGGGCGCGCCCGGCTACGACGACGAACCGTCGATTGCCGGCGCACGCTTCGTGGTCAGGCTTCCGGCGCCATGACGGAGGCCGGAGGGGCCAGCGTCCACGCCTCAGCAGTCAAGGTCGGGAATTGCGCAGTGCTGATCCGCGGGCCTTCCGGATCAGGCAAATCGCGTCTCGCTTTCGATCTCATTTTGGCCGGCCGATCGGGGCAA
>Ga0307474_10001273_pt1 | contig 18376 bp, 17 predicted proteins | sample atmos_gasesECM1C_2_FD_203312 | JGI IMG/M metagenome (GOLD analysis project Ga0307474, IMG submission 203312) | Hardwood forest soil microbial communities from Morgan-Monroe State Forest, Indiana, United States - atmos_gasesECM1C_05 | ecosystem: Environmental > Terrestrial > Soil > Temperate... | reverse complement strand
CGGCTCGTCCATGGCCTCGATGCCGAGCAGGCAACGCATGAGGCGGGGATCGCGCACGTCGCGCCCGAGAAGGCTGTCGAGGGTGACCTCGAAGAGGGCCGCCAGGCGGACCAGGACGGTGACGGTTGGCGCGTGCAGGCCGCCCTCATACTTGGTCACCATGGATTTTGAGATCCGCAACTGCTGGGAGAGCGCGCGCTGGCTCAACCCGCGGGCTTCGCGCAGCGTCTTGACGCGGGAACCGAGAACCTGGGCGAGCTCCAGCTCCGAGGGCCAGCGAGCAGGCGTATTGGGCATGGGCCATAGAATGACCCTGAAAGATCAGATTTGCAACAGTTGCGTAGCACTCACCGGCCCACATCCCTGCCAAGCGCTAGATCCACAATTAGATGCGTGCAGCCGCCGATCGACGCGAGAAGGTGCGTTACACTCACCGCTTACGGCGCTTTTCCTCCTCGAACTTGCGAAACTGAGTTGACGATCTTGCGGGAGCTGGCGGCCATGGCGGCCCCGGCCTTGCCCCGCAAACGAGGAGGTTGGTTATGCCCCGCCCGTCCCGTCGTCTCGCGTTGACCGCGCTGTCCCTGGCGCTCGTCCTGATCCTGGCGGCGCCGCCCGCACAGGCAGGCCAGAGCCCGTCTCTCGGCTGGCTCGACACCCTAGCCCAACAACTCGCGCAGTGGACCGCGAGCTGGTGGGCCCGGCCGACGCCCGGGAGGTCGGCCGGCCAAGCCCAGCACCCCGCCAAGAGCCCGCCGAGCAAGCTCAGGATTGACTGTGGCGGCTTGATCGATCCTGACGGCAAGTGTTTGTCGCCTATAGGGATCGGAATCAACTGCGGCGGCGAGATCGATCCCAACGGCAAGTGCCTGTCGCCCGCACCCCCACACTAGCGAGGACGGAGGAAAAGGGGCGGGAGAGTTGAGGTCCGACCCCCCTTCTTCCGTCCCTGCGCAAACGATGGCACAATGTAGCGCTCGGGGACACAAGATGACCGAGCACCCATCGCCAGCGGACCTCGATCGGCTCGTTCAGGGCACGCTGTCGGCCGACGAGAAGCGGCGGCTGTTTGCGCACCTCCTGGGCCGGTGCCCACGATGCTGTAGCGAGCTGGCGCGCGTCGGAGGCTTCGAAGCCGCCGGCGCGGTGGTGGCCGAGGACTATGAGGGCGCCCTCGATCGTGCCTTCACCACGGCATCCCGGTTCGCCGCGCCCCGTCGCCAGGCGGCGGATACGGTTGCGTCCCTGGTCGCCGGCGACGTCGAGAGGGCTGGACGCCCGGCCCCGGCGCCAGCGACCCTGCGGGGGTTGCCGAGAGTCCAAGCGCTGCTCGAGACGGCTCGCAGCTTGCGACACGAGGATCCACAGGCGATGGTCCGGTTCGCCAAGCTCGCGCGCTACGCGGCGGATAGCCTGCGGATGCGCGACTATGGCCGGGAGGCCGTGGCGGATCTTCGCGCGCTAGCTTGGGCCGACCTCGCGAGCGCCTATCGCGTATGCAATGAGCTGGGCCGAGCCGATCATGCGATGAATCGCGCAATCTACTGGTGCAAGCGCGGCTCTCAGTCGGATCTGGTGGTGGCCCGGGTGGCTGATCTGCTGGCGTCACTCCTGGCCTATCAGAGGCGCTTCCCCGAGGGACGGGAGCTGTTGGCCATTGTCTGCCGGATTCACGGCGAGGCGGGGAACCGGCACCTCGCCGGTCGGGCACTGGTCAAGCTGGGAAACCTGACTTCCTGGGAAGGAAACCAACGTAAGGCACTCCTTCTGATGCGCAGAGGGTTTGACCTCCTCGATGTCGGCAAGGATCCCCGGCTCGCGGTGCAGACCTTGTGGAACATGATCTGGCTGTTGATGGAGTTGGGTCGCTTCCGCAGCGCTCGCCGTTTTCTCTGGCAGAGCCGCGTCGTATTGACCGGCATCGTTGACCCTCATCGCCTGCGTTGGCTCGAGGCCAGAATCTACGCCGGTCTGTCGGACTTTGCGCGGGCCGAAGCGGCGTTCCAGCAGACGCGCGCGGGGTTCGTAGAGCAGGGCCAGGTGTACCCGGCGGCCCTGGTCGGGCTCGACCTCGCGGCCCTGTGGGCGCGCCAGGGCCGGGTCAAGGACATCTTCGAGCTTGCCGAGGAGATGATCGTCACCTTCCGGGCACTGCGCATCGCCCGCGAGGCGATCAGTGCGCTGCTGATCCTGAAGCGCGCCTGTCTCCATGGCGGCCAGCTGCTCGCGCTGATCGGGCTGGCGTCCGACCTGCTGGAGAACCTCGAGCGGCAGCCGGCCAAGCCCCGCAACTACTCGGGCTCGCCGCCCTCGCCGGGTTCCCCCTCCCCGTCCTCCTGATCGGCCGGTGGGTCGAGCGGCGGCGGCCGCTTCTTCTGCTCGGCCCGGCGCGCCAGCACTTGCACGACGACCTCCTCGACGAGGCTGTTGAGCTCCTCCTCCGATCCAGGACCGTCGAGGTCGTCGTCGTTGGGCACGAACTTGCCGCGGTAGCCGATGCGCTCAAAGGTCGCGAGCAGCTCGCCGCCGGCCGAGCGGCCGCGGCGGCGGTCCGGTGGCGTGCGGGTGGCGATCGCAAAGAACTCCTGTTGCGACATGCCGATGACGCGGAGCACGGCAATGACGTGCTTGATCTTGAGGTCCACGGCGCCGCACAGCGCCCGGCGCAGCGCCTTGGGTCCGGCGCCGAGCCGGTGCTCGACTTCGGTCATCGTGAAGCCGGCGGCCTTGATCGCCTGGCGCAAGATCGCGGCATAGTGCCGGGCTTCCGTCGCGACCTGTTGGCTGTGGTTCATGGGACCCCGCCGCAGAGTGTAACCCGATTTTGTCCCGCGGCGTGTCACTATTCGGCCCTCCACTCGATGGCGGAAAGGGTGGGCGTTGCCTCGGAGCTGGCAAGGTAGTGCCCGGCCCCCGTGGAGCCGTCGGCGCGGCTCCTGGCAGCTGCCACGACAGCAATGGACCAGATCAATCAGGCCGACGTAGCCGGGGGGCTAGCGCGTCGAGCGCGACCCTGGCGAGTCGGCAAATAGGCAGCGGCACAGTCCTCGTGGGGTGGCGCTGCACTCAACCTGCTTGGCGCCCCCTGCGCCGCCGACGTCGTAGCCGGGCTAGCGCAAAAGGTGAGTGCCACGCACCTTTTTGGGCTGGGCGGCAGGGCTCGCCCCAGGGGCGCCCGGCGACGAGCGGTGCGTCTGATTCAACAGTTGACAAGCGAAAGCCACGCATGCGATTGTGCTAGAGATGCTTCACTAAGTAGAGAGTGGGGAAATGAACCGCGCCGGCGGCGCGCGACAGTCAACCAAGAGTTGGTGTTAACATACGAAAGGGAGAACCACATGAGGTCATCTCTGGCGCTGGCGGTCCTGTGCTGCTGCATCTGTACCTTTGCTATCGGGAATCCTGTAGCGGCGGCCGCTGAGCCGGCGGCGGCGCAAGGCGCGCCTGTCAGCACCGACGCTGGCGAAGCGGTGGCGGCGCACACCGGGGCAGTCTCCCCAGAGCCCACGGACTTGAAGCTACTTGCCCTCGACAAGTTGAAGAGTGCTGACGCCGTCCGCGGCTTGAATGTCGGCTTGTGTCCCGCTCAGCTACGTCCCGGACTCACAACCACATCGGGCGCCTCCACGGCGTGCAGAACAGATCATTTTGGACAATACCTCTGCGTCACCTGTTGTACTTGTATCGTGGCTGGCGGTGTGACGCAGTGTGACTGCGCGACGGACTGTGTGCAAACCTAAGAGAGGGACCGACGGGTAACCTTCGAGCGAGGAGCTAAACCAATGATGAGGACGCGCGTAAGCCCCCTAGCTCTAGTTCTCTGCACCTGTCTGGCACTACCGGCCGGAGGCAGGTCGCAGGTCCAGGCACCGGTTGGGGCCGCCCCTGGTTACGAGAAGGTGCGCGCGACCCGGGGCGCTGGGCCAACTCTCGAAGTCGAAGACTCGCGCGTCACGCAGTTTCTCGCCGCTGATAGCAAGGGACATCCCCTCGTCCTACGGGGAGATACCCTGGAGGTCTTTCGCCTGGGGCCCGAGGAACGTTTCGATCGTCGTCTGGGCAAGCTCGCCTGCAACCGTCCAGCCAATTCCGGGTTCACCTACGCGGCTGCCATGGACCCGACGGGATCGACCTGGGCTGTGGGCTCGGCGTCGTCCGACGTAGCACTCTGTGACTTCAAGAAAGAGCAGCACCCGCCAGGGCTGAACTGGGTGATCTCCTCCCTGACCTATTCACGATCAGGCCCGCTCGTTGCGGTCACCGATTTGGGTCCAGCCCCGGATGGCACGAATTATTTCAAGCAGACAGAGCCACGGGTCTTCGGTCTCGCGGACGACCGCTGGCAGCCGGTCGTTTCGGCGCTGCTTCGTGACGAGATGAAGGACAGGCATGCCGACCAACAAGCCGTGCTGGCCGAGCTCAGGGCGCATCCGATGGATGTGTTGGCCAAGGGTAAGGCAGAATCGGATGCCCTGATCTGCACCACGGCGAAAGGCGAGATCTGGCTCGCCTCGTGGAACAGTTACCGGCTACAAAGAGTCTCTGCCTCCGAGAAAGCGCAAGGACCAGAGCGCGAGATCGTCGTCGGTAGCGGCGAAATTGAGTGGCCGAAGCTGACGAAGGAAGAACAGGAACGTGAGGCGCGGGACCGCAAGGCGCAAGGCGTCGAGGCGATCCCTTCCACTGTAGGCGGGGCGGTTCCCCGTGCTGTCTTGCGAGCGCTGCTCTGCGACCGGGAGATCTATCTCGTCGTCTCGACTGTCGACGGGCTTGCGCTCGATCGCTTCGATCCTACGCAAAACGTCCTCGAGCGCGTATTGCTCGACGGGGTGAAGGTGGACTCTTCGGGACCGATGACGGCAGCACTTGGTGGCGACCGCCTCTGGCTCGCGGGCCGATTCGCGGCGGATGGACTCTGGCGGATCTCCCTGGAGGATCTCGCGGCAGCACACTGGAAGCCGGTGAAAGACGTGAGAATCGATGGCAAGCCGTAGCAGCGCCCGAGGGTGCCGGCGCCGCGAGCGACGGCAAGGGCGCATCCTAGCGATGGGTTAGTCAGCGAGCCTCGCCGCCGGATTGTTCAGCGCGGCGCCGGCCTGATGGTAGCGCAGCGCCACAGCGGCGCCGCGGTGACCGGAGAGGGCCATCGCGTCGCCGAGGCTCACGCCCTGACGGCCGGCGGTGGTGACGAAGCCCGACCGCAGGCTGTGGCCGCCAAACTCCCGCGCGTCGTAGCCGGCCAAGGCGGCGCGCAGCTTGACGATCTCGGCAACGCTGCGGTCGGAGAGGCCGGCGCCGGCGCGGCCGTGCCAGGACAGCGGCCGAAAGAGCGGCCCCGCGGTCAGGCCCGCCGCGGCGAGCCAGGCGGCGAGCGCGCGGCCGGCGCGGCCGACGACAGGCAGCTCGACGCCCTCGCCCACCTGGTCGGTCTTGCTGCGGCGGAGGTGGAAGAGATAGCCGCCCTCGACCGCGACCAGGTCCTCGACGCGCGCCGCGGCGACCTCGGAGCGGCGGCGGCCCCCGGACCCGAAGGTGAAGAGCAGCAGCGCGCGATCGCGGACACCGGCGAGGGTGTCGTCACAGGTGGCGAGGAGAGCCTCGAGCACCTCGCGAGTGGCGGCGCGCTTGCGCCGCGGCGGGCTCGCGCTGCGCGCCTGGCGGCGGCCGGCGCGGGCCAGCAGCTCGCGCAGCTCGGGCCGCCGGCAGGGGTTGGGGACGCCGGCGAGCTGGTGGGCCTTCGACAGCGAGCCGATGCGGCGGCGGATGGTGGCCAGGGCGTGCGGCCCGGGCCTGGCCTTGCCGCCCGGTAGGCCCTGCGCCGCGCGCTCGAGCAGCGCCGCCTCGGTCGCCGGCGGCAGGCCTTCGAGGTGGTCAGCGACAAACTGCACGACGGCGGCCGGCGGGGCGGGGTAGCGCTCGGGCAGGCCGAGCTCGGCGGCGACCCATGCCCAAAAGTAGGCGACGTCGCCGGCGTGGGCGCGCGACGTCGCCGGCGACGTCCCGTCGACGAGGATCGCGCGGACCTTCTCGGCGGTCGCCGCGGAGAGCAGGACCGGCGCCAGGGCTGGAGGCGCGAAATCAGCCTCGCCCGCCGCACCAGCGGGCCGCTGGCGGGCGATCGAGTCGGGAGCCGACGTCAAGGCCGGGGGTGAGGTCATCGCGGCTCCTGGGGCCGGCCAGGCGGGGACGCCGGCGGAGCGGCGGCACCGAAGTCCTCCATGGTGCGGAAGACCGACCGCGAAGGAGGCTGCCGGCGGTCGAGATCGAGGGCGAGACCCATGCCCTCGAGCAGGAGCAGCAACCGGTCCGGGGGCAGTGGCGGCGTCAGCAGTCGCGCGCTGCGCCCCGCGAGGCGCTGCTCGAGATGGAAGCGCTGGGCGTCGTCGGGCACCAGGTCGAGGTGCTCGCCGGCAGCGAGGTGAAGGCGGTCGATGAGCTCCTGCACGATGGGGTCGAGCACGCGACGTGGCATGCCAGCCTCATCGCGGCCGGCCAGGCGCGCCCGGGCTCGGGTGCTGCCGGTCATGCTGGCCCTGGAAGTAGCCGCGCAGGTAGCGTTCCTCGGCCGCTGCCACCGCTCCCGGCTCGAGGAGATCGGCAAAGAGCGCCGGGGCTTCTCCCGCGCCCGAGACGTGCGCCGCGTCGTTGGCCAGCCCGTCACGATAGCCGGCGGCGTAGTTGTCGTCGAGGCCGGGCGAGCCCGGCGGGGCAGCGGCAGGGTGCGGCGGGGGCGGCTGCGGCATGGTCAACCTCCTTCCGAGGAGCTTCCGATAACTGCATGATAACGGAAGCTGGATGGCCCGTCGAGGGGTCACCGAGCCCCCGGCCGCGCATCCTGGCGCAATCTGCGGGACTTCGTGACCGTGAGCCGCCGAAACATTGGCCTGGGTACACACCCCCCAGCCGGCACCCGGGGCAAAGGCTGCGACTCGCGACTGCGCCGCGGGCGCCACTGCTGGATCGTGTGTGTTGGGTGTTCGCCTTGCGCTGGCGCACGCTGCCCTGCTTGTCGCTAAAATAATCATGAATCAACCGGCGTCAGGCATCGTAACTGCCACGATCAAGAAGGGCCGCGAACATCCTAACTGCTAGGATAAAAGCGCTTAGAGGCTTTCAGACGGTGTTATCATCTGGAGTGTTCGCGCGGAATCCCTTCCAGCCTGCTTCTAGGGGCGGTACCAACAGGAGAATCTAAGATGCTGGACATTGACAACGAAGTCGAGATAGAGATCGGCACTGGCATTGGCTCCATCGGGGAGACGACGGGACCGCCGACCGTTCTCGCCCGCGGCAAGCGGCTGGCATGGGTTCACGAGTTCTTTGCCCTCGAAGAGCTGGACTCTTTCATCGCCGAGCTGGTGAAGGCTGGACACCCGGATACCAAGAAGGTTGAAGAGGTGCGGGAGGAGTTCGCTGGCTTGCTCAGAACGCCAACACACTAATAGGACACTACCCGCGGATGATCCTACGCGCGCGAGGTCGGCCTATTCCTCCCACTTCAGCTTGCTGACGCCGATTCCCCTATCTTCCGAGACCCGCATGGAGAAGCCACAATCCGGGTTCTGGCAGGTAATGAGGGGGTCTGGCTCTTGTGGTTCAATCTCCGGGTTAGAGTCTTCCCCGCACCTTGGACAGTGGAATTGGATGCTTGCCATCGCTTGAATTCCTCCTGGCTACATTTCTAAGCCGCCGCAGCCTGAGCGGGTTCACGGGCAACAGCCTAGAAAGCCATTGCCTAGATTGTCAAGCTATTTTTTCAGGATTGCATAACTGCGGCTATGGCTGAAGGCCTACAGCGGGGCTGCCCTACCGGCCGAGGCCGAGGTCGCGCCCTAAGCCGCGCCCGAGGTCGAGGGCGAGGTCGATGGCGCGCAGGGCGGCGCGCAGCGGCAGCTCGAGCGGCTTCGGCAGGAGCGAAATGGCGCTCTTAACCGCGGCGCTGCCGAGCTGCATGACCACGCGCTCGAGGGCCTTCTCGGCCGGCCCGGTCGCGGCGCGCACCTGCTGCAGGGTGGTGGCGACGCTGCCGAGCCGCGCTTGGATCTGCTCCATGCTGGCGCCGACCTGGCGGGCCAACTGAACGGCGTGGGCGGCCGTCCGCTCGGCGTGCCGGTGGTCGTCGAGCCGCCAGCGCAGCGTCGGCACGGCCTCGACCGCCGCCTGGCGCTGCCGATCGCCGCCGAGCACCGGCAGCGCGCGGCCGCGCAGCGGCCCGTAGGCGTGGGCCTGGCCGGCGGCCAGGCGCTCGGCGGCGTGCGGGTCGGCGAGCAGGGCGCGCAGCGCGGCCTGGGGGTTGGCGTACACCCGGCCGGCGTCCTGCTCGAGCGCGGCCCGCGAGCGGCCCAGCTCGCTCGTCGCGGTCTGCGCGCGCCCGAGGATGTCCCGCTCGAAACGTAGGGACTGCTCCTCGTTGCGGAGCGCCTGGCTCCGCTCCTGCCACTGGTTGACGCGGCCGGCGGCCGCTTCGAGATCGGCGGCGCCGTAGTCGCGGGCGAGATCCTTGCGGCTCTCGCGCGACAGGGCGCGGTCGAGCTGCTGGCGATCGGAGAACGTCTCGCGATCGGCGTAGAGGCGCACGCTCTCGCGATGGCGGGTCATGGCCACGTAGGCGGCGTGGCGGTCCATCATCGGATCGGCCAGGGCGTAGGCGCGATCGACGGTGACGCCCTGGCTCTTGTGAATGGTGACGGCGTAGCCGTGGGCGATCTCCTTGTACTGCTGTGGATCGAAGGCGACGGCGCGGCCGTCGTCGAGGCGGACGCCGATGCGACCAGGGGCGGCGTGCTCAACGGTGCCGAGCGTGCCGTTCTTGACGCCGGCAAAGGCGGCGCGCTCGACGTTGGCGACCATGAGGCCCTGGTGGTCGTTGCGGAGGAACACGAGGCGGTCGCCGGCGGTGTACTCCCTGCCGCCGACCGTGACGGCGGGCTGGGCGAGCTCGCCGGCGGCGCGGCGGACGGCGCGCACCTCGTCGTTGACCGCGCGGGCGTCGGCGTTGCGGTAGGTGACGATGAGCTGCGAGCCGGCGGGGTGCTCGGCGCGGTCGGCCAGGTAGCGCGTTACCAGCTCGGCGCGCGCCTCGGCGCGGCTGTCGGTCCAGTGCAGGCGACCGGCCTGGTCGTAGACGTCGAGCGCGGTGCGGACGCGGCCGCCGGCGAAGTGCTCGGACGCCTGTTGCTGCCAGGGTTCGACCTGGCGGCGGATGGTTTCGAGGCTGGCGCTCGGATGCGTTTCGAGGAGGCCGCGGTAGGCGTCGCCGGCGCCGATCGCCTTGAGCTGCGCGGGGTCGCCCAGGAGCACCACCTTGGCGGCGCGTGCCTGGGCATGCTCGAGCACCCGCGAGAGCTGCCGGGCATCGACCATCCCGGCCTCGTCGATCACCAGCACGGCGCCCGGGTGGAGGGCGTCGCGGCCCCGGTCCCAGCCGTGCTCGAGGCTGGCCAGCGTGCGCGAGGGGATCCCCGCTTCGGCTTGCAGGCCGGCGGCCGCCTTGCCGGCCAGGGCGGCGCCGCGCACCTCGTAGCCCTGGTCGCGGTAGGCCTCGGCGATCGCCCGCGCCGCGCTGGTCTTGCCGGCGCCGGCGCGGCCGACCACCTGGGCGAGATCCTCGCCGGTCGTGGCGTGGAGGACGGCCGCGCGCTGCTCGTCGGAGAAGTGCGGGAAGCGCTCGAGCGTCTGGCCGACGCCGGCGGCGTCGAGCCGCAGGTTGGCGCGCGCGGCGAGCTCGCCGGCGGCGCCAAACATCCGGGCCTCGACCTCGACGTACTCGCGCGAGGCGTAGCGCACGGCGCCGTGGGCATCCTTGCCCAGCTCGAGGACGTGGCGGTCGGCGAGCGCGGTGCGCACCAGGGCGACGCTTTCGTCCTGGTAGAAGGCAGCGCGCTTGAGGTCGGCCTCGCTGAAGCTGGCGCGGGTGGCGCTGACGCGCTCGACGAGGGCGGCGGCGCGCTCGTGGATCGTCGCGCCGGGAAGCGGCTCGATCTCGCGGCCGGGCGCCGGCGTCACCCGCGGCGGCTCGGGGGTGTGCGCCCGGTGCTCCTTGAACGTCTCGCCGAAGCGCTCGGCGAGCTTCGGCCCGCTCAAGTTGCGGTCCACCTGGGAGAGCGAGGCGCGGCGGTGGCCGTCGGTCACCACCACGCCGGAGCCGCGCTCGGCGCGTTCGAGGCGGAAGCCGTGATCCGCCAGGCGCTGCTCGAGGTCGCGCCAGCTGGTCGCCTGGGCGAAGGCCTCCGCGGCCTGTTCGCGCACCTGGTCGGCAAACGGCTGCCGGCCGGTGCGGCGCGACTCGGCGTAGCTGCCGCTCGACAGCGCCGGCGGCTCGAGGTCGCGGGCGGCGCCCTTGGGGCCGGTGCGCTGCAGCCCGTAGTCGCGCTCGATGGCGCGGACGGCCTCGCGAGCGTGCGTCATGTCGCGCCAGGGCTCCCAGGTCCTGCCGTCCTCGCCGACGCGGTTGACCATGATGTGGACGTGCTCGTAGGGGGTGTCGTTGTGGGCGATGACGACCGCCTGGTGGTCGGCCAGGCCCATGCGCTCGAGCACCCGGTCAATCGCCGCGCTCCATTCCTGCTGGCTGAGGTGCTCGCCCTCGGCGAGGCTCAGGCCGAAGTGGTAGACCGGCTGCTCGACGCGGCTGTCGCCCATCTCCTCGACGTGCGCGCGCATCACCTGGGCGGCGTCGTGGGGGTTGTCGATGCCGTCGAGGTTGCGGTACTCCGTCCACTCGACGCGATCGAGGTTGGGGTCGGCGCGGGGACCGTTGGCGAGGTAGTCGGCCAGGCCGCCGAAGCCGGCGCCCAAGCCGGTGCGGTTGCCGCTGGCCGACAGGCTGCCGCCCTTGAAGACGGTCACGGGAGGGCCTCCGGCGCATCCGGCGGCTCGCCGCGGAGGGAGGCGAGAAACGCCTGGCGCAAGGCGTCGATCTCGGCGCGGACGGCGTGCACCTCGCGCAGGAGGTCGGGCGGGAGCACGACCCCGGTGTTGGCGAGCTTGACCACCTGGTTGAGATTGCCGCCCACCCGGTTGACGGCGACGATCGCCGACCGCACCTCGGAGCGCCGCACGCCCGCCTCGGCAAGGGCCTCGGCAGGCGGTGCTCTATACGGCGATTCGACGAGTTGCGGCGGGGGCCTGGCTAGCTGCTTTCGAGCCAGTGCCGGAGCTTGGCTGCCAATGCCGGCGACGGCTCCCGGCCGCGTTCGACTTGGGCGAGGTAGGCCCGGCTGACACCGAGCTGCTCGGCGGCGACCATCTGCGAGACGTGCAGCTTTTCTCGGTGGGCCTTGACCCGCATTGCCCAGCTCTCGGCCGCGGGCAGGGCGCCGGTCTCGCGGCCCTGGTTGATGCGGTCGAGCCCCCGATAGGCAGTCTTGATGACGTCGGGGGCCTCGACGACGATCCTGGCTTCGAGCCATAGGGGCAGCCAGTTCTTGCGCGGCAGGTCGTCCTCGTGCCAGGTCTCGCCGTATTGCCAGCTCGAGACCATCCGGTCCTCGAGCAGGCAATCGAGCGCCTTCTCGAAGCGCTCGCGCGTGGCCCCGGGCTCGCGCTCGTCGACGACCAGGCCGAGCTCTTCGAGGAGCGTGCTCACCCGGTAGGTGCGGATGAAGTCGCCGCTGTGGGCACCCACCCGCCACTGCCAGCTGAGATAGCGCGCCAGGCGCTTTTCGGGCCGCTGGCGGTAAGGGTCGTAACGCAAGGCCTCCGACGACAGCAGGGCGAGCTGGCGGCCAGGCCCGAGCAGGAAGCGGCCGAAGGCCTCGCCCGGGGTGACGAGGATCGCCTCGACGTCCATCGTGCCGTCGAGGCGCTGCTGGCCGATGCGGTCGGTCATCACGAAGGCGCGGCTTTGCAGAGCGCGGGTGCGCTGCGTGCGGCGGCCGCGGGCGTCCTGGTCGATGACCGTCGCCTGGGCGATGTCGAGCCAGAGGTCTTGCAGGTGCAGGAGGCAGCGCCAGAGGTCGGCGCGCTGCTCGGGCTCGAAGCCGCCGCGGCGGCCGTGGCCGCTCTTCTTGGGCTTGAGGCCGCGGCAGCGCAGCAGGTCGTCGACGTAGATGGGCACCCGCTCGGAGGCGGCGCGCGGGCTCTGGCGCAGCCAGGCCGCGGAGATCGCGTCCAGGACGTCCGCGTCGAGGTCCGACAGCTCACCGCGTTGCTCCCACATGCGCCGCGCGAGCGCTTCGGCTTCCTCGGGTGCCATCATCATCTCCTGGTCCGGGGTGATCGGCCGCAGCTCGGCGAAGCCGCGGGCTCCCCCTTTCTCGAGCCGCGCCCGTGGGAAGCGGGACCCGTCCGTCAGCTCGAACCGGTTGAGGGCAAGGGCCTGCTGCAAGGCGGCGTAATGGCCGGCGCTCGGGATGACCATGTAGTCGTCGCCGGCGCCGGCCGGCAGGATCTCGGCGCGGACCGCGGGCGGCGGCGCCCATGGTGGCTCGTCGAGCCAGACCGCGATCCAGGCGCTAGCCTTGCCGCGCGGAGCGTCTTGTGGCAAGAGATGCTGGAGCCGTGCCAGGTCGTCAGCGGTAGGCCGCATCGCCCGCCCGTCGGGCAGCGGCAGCTCGGCGGGGGCGCTCGCGACGGCGCGCTCGAGGATCTGTCGCGCGGCGACCAAGTCGGCGGCGCGGATCTCGAGCCGCGCACCGCAGAGCACCATGGCGGCGACGGTGGTGAAATAGGCGTCAGGCCAGACCGCGAGGGTGGTCATCAGAACGGAGCTGCCGCCAGGCAACGCCGGCGTCGTCCCCGGCTCCAGCGAGGTGACGGGACCGTTGCTCGCGGGCGGAGCTATCATCACCGGAGCGGTCACGCGCCAGTGCGTCTCGCCCTCGGGCTGGATGCGTTCGAGGGTCAGCGTGCTGTGGGGTCCAAACGCCTCCCGCAAGGACGCGGAGGTGACGGGAACTCGGCTCGGCTGGTCGGAGCGCGGCTGCGCACGCCTGGCCACGGCTAGGTCCCTTGCTCCATCTTGGCAGTAGCTTACTGCGAAGAGCGGCGAGGCCCGCGCGCGAGCCAGAAGCCCACAGTCCCGACCGGGCAGGGAATCGGTTGTAACTGTACCGGAGTAACAATCGGTACCCTGACCTACGCTATACCACGCTGTATCCCCCTGATTTTGCTGGCGTTGCTGGCGTTGCTGGCGTTTGCGCACGAGTGCGGGGAGTAACAAATGTCGGGGTTATCGACCGTGAATGTCGGGGTAACCTACCGTCAATGTCGGGGGTATCGTCCGTGAATCATGCTCTAAGCCCTTTGTTTCCAGTCGAGTAACAATCCTAACTAGTTACACCAGTTTCACCGACGCGCCCGATGCCGCAGGGCGGCCCGGGCGCTGCTAGAACTCCCTCAGCCCCGGACCCGCAGGTCTTCTCCCGGGCGGGAGGTTCCGACGCATGGCAACCGCGTCCGTGCTGCCACACAACGATGAAGCCGAGCGCGCCGTCTTGGGCGCGATCCTCCTCGACTCAACCGTGCTCGAGGAGATCCCGCTGACCACCATGGATTTCTACCTGGAGCGCCACCAGGCGATCTTCGAGGCCTGCCGCGAGCTCGCGGCCGATGGCGCCCCGGTGGACATCCGCACGCTGCAAGCCAAGCTCGAGCACCGCGGCGAGTTCGAGCGCATCGGCGGCCTGGCGTACCTGGCCAGCCTCGACCTGGACCTGCCGGACATCCGCCGGGTCGGCGCGTACGCCGGCATCGTGCGCGAGCGCGCCGTGCGGCGGCGGCTGCTGCAGGCGGCCGAGCGCCTGGACCGGCGGGCGCGGACCGGCCAGGCCGATGCGACGGCGATCGCCGCCATCGCCGCCCGGGAGCTCGAGGAGTTGCAGGACCCGGCCACCGATGAACAGGGGCCGTCCGGGGGCCGGCTGCTGCGCCAGCTGATCGAGGACACCCAGGCGCGCCACGAGCAGCGGGCGGCGACGGGAAAGGCGGTGCTCGGGCTGCAAACCGGGGTGCCGCGGCTCGACGGGTTGCTGTCGGGCCTCAACCGCGGTCTGTACCTGCTGGCCGGCCCCCCCGGCATGGGCAAGACGACCTTCGCGCTGCAAACCGCACTGCACGTGGCGCGCGAGGCGCCGGTGGTCTATGCCTCGTTCGAGAACAGCGCGAGCAACCTGCTGCTCAAGGCGGTGTGCGGCCACGGGGGCATCAACGCGCGCGACGTCCGCCGCGGTTTCGTCAATCCCCGCACGGTGGCGGCCGCCGGCGGTGAGCTGGCGCCGCTGCTCGGGCGGCTGGACATCTTGGACGGCGACGGCCGCCTGACGGTGGGCCACTTGCGGGGCCGGGCGCGGCGGCTGCTGGCGGCGCAGGGGGCGCGGCGCTGCCTGGTCGTGATCGACTACTTGCAGCTATGGGCCAAGACGAGCCGTGAGCTGCGCGACCTAAGCGACGTGCGGGCGAAGGTGGACACGCTGGGCGGCGAGCTGATCGCGCTGTCGAAGCAGCTCGACTCGCCGGTCTTGGCGCTCTCCTCGCAGAGCCGCGCCGGCGGCGCCTACGGCCGCGGCGGCGGCGAGGCCGCCCTCGACTCGATGAAGGAATCGGGCGATCTCGAGTACTCGGCCGACGCGGCGCTGTTCCTGACCGAGTCCAAGGAGCGCCGGCCGGCGCCGCCGGCGGTGGCGCTGGACCTGACGGTGCGGAAGAACCGCAACGGCCCGACCGGCATGATCGAGCTGGTGTTCTTGCCGGACCGCGGGCTGCTGCGGGAGGAAGCGCCGGCGTCGTAAGGCCGCGTGGAGGCCTCCGCCGGGCGGGCTGGGTCTTGGCGAGGGGCCGGTCCGCGCGGTGTGGGGTGGGGGTGGCCGACCCCCCGTGCCAGGGGCAACACCGGTCGCCGGTCCCGGCGCCGATCGCCGGAGGCAACGCCGGTCGCATGCCCGCCGGGAACAAACTCCGTCTTCACAAGAGGTGGGATCGGGCGATGGCCCCTTTAGGAGGGCAAGTCGGTCGGCGGCGAGTTGAGGACGAGCGACCCCTCTACCCAGCCCGGCGGCAGCGGTGGAACCACGAGGGGTGGACCGCGAAGCGGGGCAAACGGCACTGTGATTTCACGACGCCATGATGTTGCGGTATTGTGGAGCCATGGCATTGTGGTATCATGGTGTCGTTGGAGGTGGAACGAATGGTCCATGCCGACGAACTGCCGCCTGAAACCCGCAAACGGCTCGGCTTGCGCAAGTCCCGGCAACAGACCTTCACGCGGGAGCAGCTCCGGCGCGAGGCGATCGGCGTGCTGGCGCAGATTCGCCATCTCACGGCCGATCAGCGGCGGCGGGTGCTCGAGCACGCCGTCAACGTCAACGACGTCTGAGAGGAGGACGCGGCCCATGCAGACCCTCGCCCTGGTAGCTCAGAAGGGGGGCAGCGGCAAGACGACGCTTGCGGTGCACCTGGCCGTGGCAGCCGGCGAGTCCGGCGAGCGCGTCGCCCTGGCCGACACCGACCCGCAACGCAGCGCCACCACCTGGGGCACGGCGCGCGAAGGGCGGGCGCCGCTGGTCGCGACCGCGGCCGCCGGCGACATCTCCCGGGTGATCGCGGCCGCCCTGCACGACGACATCACCTTGCTGGTCGTGGACACGGCACCCCATGCCGCGCCCGACGCGCGCCACGTCGCGCGGTCGGTGAATGCCGTCCTGATCCCTTGCCGGCCGTCAGCGTTCGACCTGGCCGCGGTCGAGCGGGCCGTCGAGATCGTGACCGCCGCGGGCGTGCCGGCCGCCCTGGTGCTCAACGCCTGCCCGCCCCGCGCTCCCGAGATCGCCGAGGCTCGCGAGGTGCTCTCCCGCTTCGGCTTGGCGGTGGCGCCCGTCGAGATCAGCGAGCGCCGGGCGTTCTCGCGTGCCGTGGCGACCGGCCGCGCCGTGACTGAGTTCGAGGCCCACGGCAAGGCGGCCGAAGAGATCCGCGCCCTTTGGCGTTGGATCGCCGAAGAGCTGCTCACCAGGACGCCGGCGGCCACCGGCGCCGTCAAGGGGGAGACGCGATGAGTGACAAGAGGACCGCGAAGCCAGGAACCGGCCTGGGCGCCTTCATTGCTCGCCCGGCACCGGCGCCCCCACCGGAGCCAAGTCCTGCGCCGGCGGGCGCCCCGGCCCGCCGGGTACGCCGTGCCGCTGCGCCGCAGCCACGCGGCCGGCGCGGCAGCCAGGAGCGACCCACCGTTCCGTTCCGTATGTCGCGGCGGACCTGGGAGCGCGTCCACCAGCTGGCCCTGAGCGAGGGCGTGTCCATCCAGCGCCTGCTGTTCGAGGAGTTGTCGCAGGGGTTCGCGCGGCGCGGCCTGCCACCGCTTGAGGAGTGATACCATGGCACCATAAAGCCATGGTGTCACGAAACTGTGAGACCGTGGCACCGCTAACCTCCTATGTACCGGGATGCGGTAGCGCCTGAAGGTCCGGGTGAGCTGCGGTCGCACCTGGTCGAGCACCGCGGCGAGGCGGCGGGAGCACTCGTCCGGATCAGCCGGCTTGACCACCGCCGCGCCCTTATCCGGGCTAAGCCGCCGGCCACGGCCGGCGCCCCTTGGGCGCAAACCCGATCCGCACGCGCCGCAACACCTCGAAGCGCCACGAGATGACCTCCCGTAGGCTGGTGTCGAGATCCTCGGAAGAGCGGCATCCGGTCTCCTCCTCGAGGCCCACCTCGACGCAGATGTCGCCCCGCAGCCGCGGCTCAAGGGCATCCCATGTGTGGTGGACGAGGGGGATCTTGGGGGACGTCGGCCGGAACGTCTGATCGGGCCGGTGGCGCGAGTCGAGCAGGTAGCGGCTGGCGTTGGCGATGACCTCGGCCGCGCAGCGCCGCCCGGGGTCGTGGAGCACGTAGGCCACGAGCCCGATCACGTTGCGCGCGCGCCGGTGCAGATGGGGCGATTCGGCGAGAGCGTCGAGCGCGACCCGGACGGAGGTCCCGTCGAAGGCCCGGTGCCATTGGTGATCGAGGCAGAGCGCCAGTAGCTCGAGGAGAGCTTGGGCGGCGTCGCGGTCCTCGCCCAACGCGAGCAGGCCGGTGACCACTCGGCACAGCCGGCGGAAGGCGCTGCCGCCCTGGCCGCAGCGGCGGGCGGCCTGCGCGCCCCGCCAGCGCAGCCGCTGGCGCATCCTGGGCTCGCGGACCTGGGCCGTGAGGCGGTCTGACGCGGCCAGCAGTTGGCTGGCGCTCTCGGTGTCGCCGTTCGCCGCCAGTGCCACCGCCAGCCCCAGCCGGCCGCTGACCGCCCAGGGCGCCACTCCCTCGACGAGCGGCAGCGCCGCCTCGAGCAGGGGCAGCGCCTCGTCGGGATCGCCGGCGTCGATCAGCGCCCAGCCCTGCTCGATCTGCGCCTGGGCGGCCTCGACCGTGGTGCCGTGGTCGTCGAGCAGCGTCACCGCCCGCTCGCCGAGCGCGAGCGCCTCCTCCCAGCGCCGCTCCTGGCGGCGCAGCCTGGCGAGCGCCAGGCAGTAGAGCGCCCGGGCATAACCGAGATCCGGCGCCAGCTGGTTGGCGGCCCGGCGCAGCTCACGACCCGCGGCGCTGCGGTCTGCCGCGTCGAGCCGGCGGTGCGCGCGGGCGCAGCGCACCTCGACCAGGAGCTGCCGGTGCAGGTGGGCCCGAGGATCGGCCGCGGCAAGGCCGACGGCGATCTCCCCCGCGAGGTCGATCAGCCGCAGCGCAAGCAGCGGCTCCTCGCCCTTGGCCGCGACGAGCAGCTGCCAGGCGACTTCGAGCGAGGTGTAGCGTGGCTGGCTCGCCGCCGTACCCCAGCTGTCGGGGCGCTCGAGCAGCTCGCGCACCAGCTCGGGCGCCGCGAGCCGCTCGCGCTCGATCGCCGCCACCCGGTCGTCGAGCTTGGTCTCTTGGTCGAGGTCTCGCAGCAGGCGCAGGATGGCGGCCTCGGCAGCCGCGTCGGGCGTCCAGGCCAGGTCCAGGTCGCGCGCCTCGGCCGCCAGGCGGCGGCGGCAACCCGTGCAGGTCGCGACATGGACCAGCAGCGACCGTTCCCTGGCGCCGAGGCTGTCCAGGGTGGCCGCATCGAGGTGCCGCGGCGGGGCGGCGCGCGGCGCGGTCACCGCGGCTCCGCGGCCGCCCCGCGCTCGAACAGCATGCGGTAGGCGTTGACGATCGCCTCGATGGCGTCGATGACCACGATGCGGCTCGGCTCGTCCATGGCCTCGATGCCGAGCAGGCAACGCATGAGGCGGGGATCGCGCACGTCGCGCCCGAGAAGGCTGTCGAGGGTGACCTCGAAGAGGGCCGCCAGGCGGACCAGGACGGTGACGGTTTGCGCGTGCAGGCCGCCCTCATACTTGGTCACCATGGATTTTGAGATCCGCAACTGCTGGGAGAGCGCGCGCTGGCTCAACCCGCGGGCTTCGCGCAGCGTCTTGACGCG
>Ga0307474_10001272_pt1 | contig 18378 bp, 16 predicted proteins | sample atmos_gasesECM1C_2_FD_203312 | JGI IMG/M metagenome (GOLD analysis project Ga0307474, IMG submission 203312) | Hardwood forest soil microbial communities from Morgan-Monroe State Forest, Indiana, United States - atmos_gasesECM1C_05 | ecosystem: Environmental > Terrestrial > Soil > Temperate... | reverse complement strand
CCAAGATGACCGCAGTATCGTTCGTCCGCATGATGGGGGAACTCTCAGGGCTACCGCCTGACATGGCTCTGGAACGAGCTCACGAAGCGCTCTTCTACGTCGGTTTGGCGGAGGCACGTTATCGTCAGTTGGGAACCTATTCTCTGGGCATGAAACAGCTGGCCAAGCTGGCGCAGGCCATCGTTCACGGGCCGAAACTGCTCATCCTCGACGAGCCGACTAATGGCCTCGACCCTTCCGCGCGCCAGCGCATGGTCCGCATGATCCGCGAAATTCGCGACGGAAAGGAAATGCGTATTCTGCTGTGCTCGCATCTGCTCCGCGACGTCGAGGACACCTGCGACGAAGTTCTGATCCTGAAGCAAGGTCGCATCGCCCACTACTCAAATCTGGACGAAGAGCGCCGCGCCAACAAGAGGTTTTTGGAATTGGAGACGTATGGTGCGAACGGCGATTTCACGGAAGCGATCGAGAAGCTGGGCTGTGAATGCGCGGTTACGGCGAATCGCATGAAGATGATCCTGGCGGATGGAGTGGAGACTCGCGACATTTTCCGCCTCGCCGCGGAGCGCCAAGTACGGATCCGGAGAATGAATTTCAGGCGCGACTCACTAGAAGATATTTTTCTGAAAGCCATGGAAAGCTGAAAGCTAACACGCGTAGCTGATCGGACCGAGGAGCACGAATGGCGATTTACAGGCGCAACTACAAGCCGTATTCGGGAACGATGACGCCGGAGTGGTCGCGCTTCCTGGTTCTCTTTCGCTATTCCCGCCGCAATCTTTTCCGGTCGAAGTTCATGACTGCGTTTTTTGTGATCTGCTTTTTTTATCCTGTGGTGTGCCTCGCCGTGATCTACCTCGCCCATAGCGCGAGCTTTCTTGCGGAATTTGGCGTGCCCACCGGCGTGCTGACCATCGACAATAAGTTCTTTTACGCTTTCATTAGTGTGCAGGGGGTCTTCGCGTTTCTTCTGACGGCCTTCGCCGGGCCGGGCCTGATTTCCCCCGATCTCGCCAATGGAGCTCTGCCACTCTATTTCTGCCGGCCATTTTCGCGGGCCGAGTACGTGCTGGGCAAGTCTTCCGTACTCGCAATCCTGCTTTCGCAAATCACCTGGGTTCCGGGATTAGTTCTCTTCATCGTGCAATCGAGCCTTGCCGGAGCGAGTTGGACGTGGACCAATCTTTGGATGGCCGGCAGCCTGATGCTCTCGTCCCTGCTCTGGATTGCAATCCTGTCGCTGCTCGCCATGGCGCTTTCGGCTTGGGTGAAGTGGAGGATCGTCGCTGGCGCCTTGCTGCTCGCCCTCATGTTCTTCGGCGCCGGCTTCGCTCAAGCCATCAACGCCGTGCTGCGAACCGAGTCCGGCCACTTCTTGAACGTTGCCTACCTGATGGGAACGGTTTGGAATTCGCTGTTCCAGGTGGATGCGACGCACGCGATTCCGGTTTCCCAGGCGTGGATCGCGCTGCTGCTGTACTGTTTCATCTGCCTCGCCCTGCTCATGCGCAAAGTCCGCGCCTACGAGGTCGTCCAGTGAACGACCGCATCATCTTCGAAGACGTCTCGAAGTTCTACGGCGAGATCCTGGGCGTGAACCGGGTCAATCTTTCCATTCCGCCTGGCATCACCAGCCTGGTCGGTCCCAATGGTTCGGGCAAGACCACTCTGATGAACCTGATGACCGGCCTGGTGCGGCCCACGCGCGGACGAATTCAAGTTCTCGACTACAGCATCGACGATCCCAAAAACCTGTTTAGGATTGTCGGCTACTCCACGCAATTCGACGCGTTCCCCAAAGGGCTCACGGGATTCCAGTTCGTCTATTCCTACCTGCGGCTGGCGGGCAGAGATTCCCAGAGTGCCGAGCAACTGGCCTGGCGAGCCATCGAGCGGGTGAATCTGCTCGACGCCGCGAAACGAAACGTCGCCGGCTACAGCAAAGGAATGCGCCAGCGAATCCGCCTGGCACAGGCCCTGTCTCACGATCCAAGAGTCCTCGTGCTCGATGAACCGCTGAACGGCCTGGATCCGCTCGCTCGCTCGGAGATGATCGCACTCTTCCGCTCGACCGCGGCGCAAGGCTGTTACGTAATCATTTCCAGCCACATTCTGCACGAAGTCGACGTCATCTCCGATCAGGTCATTCTGTTGAGCAACGGCTACGTCGTGGCCGAGGGCAAGATCCACAACGTCCGCAGCGAGATTCAGGAGCATCCTACGCAAATTCTGATCCGCTGTGACCAACCCCGCGAGTTGGCCGCGAAGATGTTGGAGTACCCGCACACCATCGAAGTTTCCATCCACAAGGACGAGCGCGGCCTGCTGCTCAAAACCCGCGACGCGGACCGCTTTTATCTTGCGATGAACGAAATCGCCTTGAGGGGCATCGACATCGAGTCGGTCGCGCCCGCGGACGACGATGTGCTTTCCGTCTATGAGTATTTGATCGGCAGCGAAGAGGTAGTCCGATGAAAAGAATCTGGTGGGCGCAGATCAAGGCCGTGATCCGGCTAGAAATGAAGAAGACTTTCTTTGCCAAGAGAGGCCTTTGGATCTACGTGCTCGCCGCTATGCCGGTAATGCTCTTCATCGCCTATGCGATTGTCAGCTCGCACCAGCAGAGCCGAAGCACGAACATCGCGCGGCAAGGCGAGCGCCAGTTGTCCTACCAGGATTTCCGAGCGGTTCATTCCGGCATGACGACTGAAGAAGTCGTTGCGGCTCTTGGTAAACCTTCGGCCTCTTTCGATTGGAGTGAGAATCGGCCGTCGCCGGCAAAACCCGGCGTCATCCTTAACGTTCTGCACGAGGACTATCACTACTCCGACGGGCAGAACGATTTGTTTGTGGGGATCGTGGAAGGCAAGGTCCAGAACATCCATATTCACCATGCCAACAACCTGGGCCAGGACTCGATCATGTTCGCCGGCGTCTTCCAATTCTTTTTCTTGCGCCTGGCTGTCTTCTTCGGATGCCTCGGAATTTTCATGAACCTCTTCCGCGGCGAAATCCTCGATCGGAGCCTGCACTTCTATTTCCTTGCGCCGGTTCGCCGCGAAGTCGTCATGGCGGGAAAATTTCTAGCTGGGCTGCTGGCGACCTGCACCATCTTCGGCACCAGCGCGGTGCTGCAAACCATAGCCTTGCTCTGGCATTTCCCTCCCAGCGCTCGAGACGTTTACCTGTATCACAATCACGGCCTGGAACATGCCGCCATCTACCTGGGCGTGACCGTCCTGGCCTGCGTTGGCTACGGCGCCTTCTTTCTGGTTGCAGGGATGATGTTCAAGAATCCGATCTTACCGGCCGCGGCCATCTTGATCTGGGAAGGGATCAATCCATTTCTGCCGGCCGTGCTCCGGCATTTCAGCGTCATCTACTACCTTAAATCCTTGTGTCCCGTGGATATCCCGAGTCCGCCGGGCACCCCTCCCATATTTGCGTTGCTGGTTTCCAACGCCGATCCGGTCGCGCCACCAATCGCGATCGTTGGAGTCCTGGTCGTCGCCTTGATTGCGCTCTATGTATCCAGCCTGCAGGTGAGGCGCTTGGAAATTAACTACACCACCGAATAGAGCCCAAAAACACTACCGGGCTGTCCAGAGAATCCTGAACAGCCCGGTCCATGTTCACAGGTATTGCTTATGGGCAGAACCGCGCTTCCCTCACTGGTAAGTGAAGTTCAGCTTGTCCACATACACAGTGTAAGGAGCCTGTTGGTAATTGCCGTCCATCTGGTAATTCACCGTGATTCCCCACCACCCTGGGGCGGAGAACGGCGGGTACGTCCAGTTGAGCGTACTGGTCTGGCCATTCAGCGTAATTGACCTGTAGAGCAGCTGGTTGTCCGACGTTCGCGATACCTGAATGACGAGGTGGTTCCAGGAATTCATGTTTGGGTAGCACGAAATCCCGGTGGCAACCCATCGGTGATTGGTATTGTCCCAGACGTCCCATTCATGGCCGTCCTGGACACGGCACTCGTGACCCCACGTGAATCCCATGCCGTTAAAGAACTGGTTCACGTCAAACTCAAGCGCCTCCGCCACGCTGGCATTGCCGCTGTAGAAGTACACGTCGTAGGTGAAGTCGTGGAGCGTTGGGACCAGGGTGTGGCTGCTGTCGGGCATCCCCTGCGACGACAGGTCGCCGATCAGGTGGTTGTTCCATAGGACATCGGAATAGGGTATGTTTCCGCCGATGTTGAATTGGGTCGAACTCCCGGAAAGCGTAAGCGAATGGTTGCCTTGATACATTGCCCATGTGGTTCCCGGCCCACTCGGAGTGCACCAGGTGCAATCGCCATAGTCCGGCGGCTGCTGGGCATAGCCGTTCCACCCCCCGGAGCTCTGGATGTTGGAGATGACGTTCCCAGATGAGGCCACGGTGAAGGTTACGGGCGCGGTTGCCGCTCCACCACAATAATCCCACTCCACCAGGGTCGCATTGTAGGTCCCTGGACCCAGAGACAAGCTGGTGTTCAGGCTCGCGCCATTGCCGACGTAGGCTAGCTGATTCGGTCCGGTATAGATTCCCATCGAGGCTACGCCTGAGGGGCAGGCCGTGGCCGCGGTTGCGGCAAAATTCGCCGGTGAACCGACCGTGCTGTTGTTGGCAGGCGCGGTCACATAGACCCCGCTTTGACCGTTCTTCACATTAATCGTCACGTTCGCGGTGGTCGCTCCACCGCAATAATCCCATTCCACGACAACCACATTGTAGGTTCCTGGACTTAAGTTGAGGCTGGTGTTGAGGTAAGAACCATTGACCACGTATGACAATTGGTATGGCGTGGGGTAGATTCCCATGGACGCCACTCCCTTTGAACAAGAGGAATTGCTTGAGGCCACGAAATTGACTGACTGGCCCACCGTACTGCCATTGCCCGGGCTCGATATGCTAACGCCAGCAAAGGCAGGTACTGACACTAAACCACACACAACAATGCAGATAGCAAGAAGGGCAAGCTTCTTCAAGGGCTTTTCTCCGGTTGGAATTATTTGGTCCCGGTGGAACCGTCTAGCTGAGGGATCGCACCCGACGTTCAGGCAGGAAACCCTGATCGTTCTTGCCGCTGACCAAGTCCCTAACGAACCTCGGAGGTCATGCGGGTGTCACTGAGCGGAATGCGTTCACTCTATACAGTGGAGACCTGAGTGTCAAACAGAAAAGCCCGTAAAGGGCCCTAGGGGGAACTCAGTAGGGCTAATACCGAAAGGAAACTTATGAGGATTTCGGACAACCTCAGCTAAAAATGGGCTTAGCGAGTCTGACTTGGGTAAGGCTTCTTCAAAGTCCGACTTAAGGTACGCTTCTTCTTAAAGCTGCTGGAATCAGACAAAGCCGCGAAGCGCCGAAAGAAGGGTGAAAATGAGCAAGCCCCAGAGGGGCGAAAGATAGCAAGACAGGAGGCAATTGAAGGTGATCAAAGCGGCTGCGGGGAGCTTCGCCTTCGAGGCGTCACGCCGCCTTTTTGCCGCTTTCGGACTCTTTTTCTCGCTTCATCTTCTTGAAAAGCAAAGTCTTGGCTTTCTGCAGCTCCGCGCGTCGGCTGGCGCTCAGGCCGCGTCCAGCTCGATTGATGAAATACGTCAGCATTCGCATCCCCGATCCCACGCCTTTGGGGGACACTTTCTCTGACGCCAAGGTCCGCGCGATGGTGGGCGCGCTCTTTGTAAACAGTCCTTTAGGCGGATGCGTCGAATCGGTGGTGACCTTCGCGTCCCAACGTTTCTTCTTTCCCGAGTTTTTCTTCCCCGATGGCATAGGAAACTACTTCAGACGCCCCGTGCCAGAACTCGTGTTATGAGATAAGAAATTCAGGTCCTGCCGGAAACGATCAACTCGCTCCGGCAGGGCCCACGAAGGAAAACGCCTTCAATGGTGCTTAAAGTACTGCACTGCTTTTTCGTGCGCCTCTGCCGCTCGTCTGGTGCTAAATGTCCCCAGATTTCGCCGTTTTCCACTATTGGCATTTTTCTTCCGTGAGTACAAACGGTATTCGCCGGTTTTCAATCTTCGAATCATAAAAAAATCTCCGCCAATCTCTTGACTTACCTGCCTCTCCGTCGCGTGCGGCTTGCTTTCACAGCTGCGTTGTGACGCGACGCCGAACTACGCTTTCTTGCGGCGGAGCGCGCCTGCCTTGCCAGGGCGGTGCGCGAAGCCGCGCGATGCCCTTCTTTCTTGAGCGCCTGGCTGGTCGCCCGCGAGCGCTTAGCCGAGGGCTCGCGGCGCGAGTGGCTTTGGCCTTTCTCATAGTCACGGCTAGCTTGCTGGGTGGTTCGCGCCGAAGCCTTCCCATTGCGCGGAGCCTGCAGCTTCACTCCCGCGCGCCGGGCCTTGGATAGGCCGATCGCAATGGCCTGTTTGGTGGAAGCCGCGCCATGCTTGCCTTCTCGTATATGGTGCATCTCCTCGCGTACGAATTCTCCCGCCTGTGTGCTGGGCGATTTGCCCTCCCGGGCATCTTCACGAGCGCGTTCGATCGTTTCTTTTTCCGGCATTCTGACCTCCTTTCATTCAGCTTATTGCGCCCGTGCGCGCCGAAGGCATCGAACAATTTCTGAAGTTGAGCGGGTCCGTTTCCTGTATGGGCATCGTGCAAAGAACGGCTACAGGGATGCCAGCTTCGGCCCCGACACAAAGGCATTTCCCGCGAGCACGTAGCGCAGAGGCCTATCCGCCGCTTTGGTAATTCCAATCCGGCGAGTGACACGGATGCCGCGGGCGCGGTATCCGTCTTCGCCGATCCACAGGCTGTTCGCAGTGCTCGTCAGATCGCCTCCGTTATCTCGTGCGCGGGTGATCCCAAAGGCCTGCGCCAGCCGTCCCGGCCCGCTTGTAAGTTTGATCAGATCCTTGGGGCCGTGGATTTCCATGCCGCGGGCCCGGGCCATTTCTTCGATGCCCGACATTGGTTCCAGCGCGCGGAAGAGCACGCTTCCTGCCTGGCCTTCCGGTTCGCACGAGACGTTAAGACAGTAATGATTTCCATAGATGAAATAAACATAGGCGCGTCCCGGCGGACCAAACAGCACCGCAGTGCGGGCCGTGTTTCCTGCAGCCGCATGTGCGGCCGGGTCCTCTATGCCCATGTAGGCTTCGACTTCCACGATGCGAGCTGTGAGGCGTCCCTGCCCGTCATCGAGGTTCCGAACCAGCACCTTACCGAGAAGCTCACGCGCAACCCGGCGCGGATCGCGGCGGAAAAAAGCCCGATCCAGCGGACGGGTTTGTGGAGTTTGCCTTGAGGTTGGTGACTTGCCCATCAAGCTGAATTCTAGCCGCGGCGCGCCAGGTTAGATCGGTTTAGGATTCGTATTTCTCGCTGCCGTCACGTTATTGGGCGTGTCATCGAACGACTTGCCCGGCTCGTAGGCACGCTTTTCGTGTTTACTTCCCACCTTGCGAATCACGTCGTGCCAGCCATCGTCCCAGCTGATTCGGGCCTCTCCATCTACCAGGGTCCAGGTCCCATGCGAGGCGCCGAGGGTTTTCTTCGCATCGCCGTCGGCGTCGAGCGTGATGAAGAAGTTGCTGCCGTTGCCTTGGCCCACTTCCCACTCGCCAACAAAGTGGCCTCGCCCGGGCATCATTTCACTGGCCGAATTCCCAAATTCAATGCTGGCAATGTCAGAGGCAGAAAATTTCTGCCGGTGGCCGTCCTTGTAAACGATCACCGACGGAGCCTTGAAGTCCATCCGCGCAATCTCCGCCATGGCGAAGCTTTGACGGTGCCCGTCTTTGAAAACGATGACGACTGAGTTGCGATCGTCGGCAGCCGCCGGTGTCGCGACGGCCCAGGCAAAAGCCAGTAGAAGGATTCCAAAAACAGTCACCACTCGGACGAGACCTCGCATAAATTCCTCCAGAACGAGCGGAGCGCGGAAACGCAACGCCCCACTGAATCATACGAAGCTCCGCTAGGAATAGTTCCTTGGAGCGCGCCGCTAAGCCGCGCCCTTGCCTGACTTTTTCAGATACTCCAGCACTTCCTCCGCGTGGCCGTCGGGGTTCACCTTCTCGAAAATATGCTCGATTTTCCCATCCGGGCCGATGATGAACGTTGTGCGCGTCACTCCCATCACCTTCTTACCGTACATATTCTTCTCTTTCAGCACCCCGAAACTCTCCGCGACTTTCTTGTCGGCATCGGCCAGCAAGGTGAAGGGCAAATCATACTTCTCCTGAAATTTCTTTTGCGCTTTGGGCGTGTCCGGCGATACCCCGAGCAGCACGACGCCCGTCTTCTGCATCTTTTTGTATGTGTCGCGGAACCCGCGAGCTTCGATGGTTCAACCGGGAGTATCGGCGCGCGGAAAAAAGTAGAGAACGACGGTCTTGCCCCGCAGGTCTTTCAGCGAAAGCTCTTTTTCGTTCTCGTCCTGTAAAGTAAAGTCGGGAGCCTTATCATTGACGTTCATGGAAGTTTCTCCGCGCGAATCGAAGGCGTATCTGGGAACGGCGACATCCGCCGAGATGGCGTTCCACAAGATTCTATACTGCCGATGGTTTTTCGTCGCGTTGCTTGCCTGCGTTGCGCTGCCAATCGCTCTAACAGCCCAGGAAGAACGGCCACAGATCACGCCCGGAGAGCGCAAACCCACCAAAAAGAAAGACGCCGGACCGCGCGCCCTGGCCGTAGTCCAACTCGCCGCCAACGGCAAGGCGTCGCTGGTGCCTATCGCAATTCTCGTCGGCGGAAAGTTCTGGGACGCGTCTGCCTACAAGGCTGATCCGATTCCGATGGCCTTGGAGCCCGGCACGGTATATGAAGGCGAGCGCGCGGGCAGTTCCTTGGGCCTGTTCACCGTCAACAGCGCACTGCACAGCAACGCCGCCAATGTTCAGACTCGGTGGCTCGGCACAGGCTCCTGGGTTCCTGTCGGAACCGAAACGCCGAAGACGTCGCTCCAGGCGGAGAAAGAGCCGGTAGGCATTGAGTCCACCGACCAGCCTCCCCGACTCTCAAGGGGCTCGAGCCCGTCGAAGCCGACCCCACCGGCGACGCCCACCACGACGCAGGCCCCGGCCTCAGCGCCCCCGCAGAGCAACTCACCGGGATCTACGAATCCAAGTCAGACGAGCCCCGGCCAGACCAACCCGAATCAAACCGGATCGAAACCCTCCGACTCATCCGCTAACGCCAAGCCGAGTAATGCTAAGTCGGCAGATCGCCCCGCCGCACCGGAGTCCGACAGCGGCGCCGGAGAAGGAAACCGCCCGCGATTGCGGCGCGGAAAGCCTCTCGCACCCTTGCCCGAAGACGAAATTCCCGGTTATAGCAAGCCCGGCGCTGTCGCGTCCGCTGCGGCATCTGCGAATGCCGGAACGCCGTCACAGCCAACCGCGGACAAGAGCTCGGTACAATTTATTCCGGCAATTTCCGACGCCGGCGGCCCCCAACCCAAATCATTCACCTTCGAATGGCTTAAGGACGAGGAAGCCGAGCGACTCAAGCAGATGACGGCGCTGGCCAAAGAACAAGTTCGCGCCTACGTGGCCGCCCAAGCAAAGGCAAAAATCATGCCCTCGCCGCTGCCGAAGTCCCCGCATCCCCAAGCCGCGCACCGCGCTACGACTTCGAAGGGGCCGGTCCCAAAAATGCCGGAACCTGTTTTGGACAACGTGCAAATGAAGGCGTACGACTTGTGGGGCAACAATCAACCGGTGATGGTTCTCACCGCGGACGCGCACATGCCTCCACCTCCTGCTGGCCGGCCGCATTCCGAGGCCGATTCCGACCTTCAATATTCGATCCTGCTGGTGGCCAATCCCGATATCTATGGCAACCTTCACAAGCTCTACGCCGGCGTCACCGATAAATACCATCTCGACATGACCCCGCGTCTCGACTTGGTAGACGCCGTCGACGCCGACGGTGATAACCGCGGCGAGTTGCTCTTCCGCGAGACCTCAGATTACGGCACTGGCTGGGCCCTTTACCGCGCCACCGCCGACAAACTCTGGAAGCTCTTCGACAGTCTGAATCCGGAATGAACCCAATAGCTCGCACAGTTTCTGGGAAGTTCACATCCTGAGAATGGGCATCGCCAGGTTTTGGGAAACGGGATTTTCGGAGCGCACGGCGTGGGAGTCGCCGCGAAGTTTGAGAACGGGATACTGGAAAGCACGGTTTTGGGAAGGGCACGGCTTCAGCCGTGCCGCTCCGAGCCGCGAAGGATGGGGGCTTCAGCCCCTGAGGGACGCAGTTACTCTTGATAGAACACAGCCCCCAAACGAATCTCGTTGTCCTGCTTTTCCGCTAGAATCCCTCTCGTGCCCAGGGAGCATTGACGACATGAAGGAGACCACCCGCGTTTGCGCGTGACTCGCCGCAAGTTTGTTCAATCGATTCTCGGCGCCGGCGCGGCCGCGGGACTGCCCGCCGCATTCACGGCGTGCAGCAAATCTTCCAAAGCAAGCACCGCAACTTCAGCGGCTCCGCAGTTCGACATATCTTCCGCCGCCACATTTCCCAAGGGATTCTTCTGGGGCACCGCCACCGCCGCCTACCAGGTCGAAGGCGCGTGGAACGAAGATGGCAAGGGCGAGTCCATCTGGGACCGCTTCGTGCACACTCTCGGCAAAATCAAGAACGGCGACACCGGCGACGTGGCCTGCGATTCCTATCATCGCTGGCGCGAAGACATTGCCCTGATGCGCGCGATGAACCTGAACAGCTACCGCTTCTCCATCGCCTGGCCGCGCATTCAGCTGTCCGGCTCCGGCGCCGCGAATTCCAAAGGCGTCGACTATTACAGCCGCCTCGTCGATGCCTTGCTCGAAGCCCGCATTCGCCCGCTGGTCACGCTGTATCACTGGGATCTGCCGCAGGCTCTAGAAGACGCCGGAGGATGGACCAATCGCGACACTGCCGCCCGCTTCGCCGACTACGTGCAACTGGTCGCGCAGTCGCTGGGCGACCGCGTCTCCGACTGGGTGCTGTTCAACGAACCAGCCGGCTTTGTCGATCTCGGCTACCTCGAAGGCACGCACGCTCCCGGACGCAAGAGCCTGCTCGACTTCCTGAGCGCCACCCATGTCGTGAATCTGGCGCAGGGTGCAGGGTTCCGCTCTCTCAAGGCGACTCGATCCTCAGCCCGCGTAGGCACGGCCTTCAGCATGTCACCCTGCGAGCCGGCAACCGATTCCGAGAAAGATAAGCTCGCTGCCGAACGCGCGCACGCGATGACCAACATCTGGTTCCTGGAGCCAGCACTGCGCGGCCGCTATCCCGAAGCGCTGACTTTTCTGCCGGAGACCGCCATGAAAATCAAATCCGGCGACATGGAAAAAACGCGGGCCCCGCTGGATTTCATCGGTATTAATCTCTACTACCGTGTCATCGCATCTTCGCCGCGCGTGCTGGAGCGCGCCACGCATGCGCAGGAATGGCTGTTTCCGGTGAAGATGGACGGAGGACAACAAGGTCCGAAGACCAGCTTCGGGTCGGAAGTCTGGCCGAAGGCGCTGTATGACATGGTCGCGCGCATCACCCAAGACTACAACCGGCCCGTAATCGAGATTACCGAGAGCGGATGTTCATTTGACGACAAGCCCGATGCGACCGGCGCGATTCACGACAACCGGCGCATCGCCTATCACAGCGAATATCTGGCGGCCCTGGCTCGTTCCATCGCCGAAGGTGCCGACGTTCGCGGCTATCACGCCTGGAGCCTGCTGGATAACTTCGAGTGGGCGGAAGGCTTTAGCCAGCGCTTCGGCCTGGCCTACGTAGATTTCAAAACGCAGCAGCGAACCCTGAAAGATTCAGCCCGCTGGTACGCAAAGGTCGCCGCCGAGAACCGGGTGAGCAGGTGGTAGGTTTGCCTTTGCAGATTTTGCTTTTGTGGGACCGGGTCTTGGACCCGGTCAGGCGGACTGAAAGGCCGCTGGATTTCCTAGCCACACCTTAGAGGACAGGAATCTTCCCTTCCAAATCCACGCATACTCAGCCGCAGTTCCCAGGATCCCAGCACGCACAGGATTCTGGCAAACATACTCCACCCCGATCCACCAGACTGTCATTGGATCGCAGGACATGATCGAAGAATTCCTTCAGCCAGACCGGCCCGCTCCGCTGAAGAGCCAAATTGATGAGTCTGGCGGCTCGACCTTTAATGGTCTTCATAATTTCAGGCAAAGTATAGCTCCAGCCATCTCCGCGACGGAGTGGTGAGTAAATGAGATGGACGCGATCAGGCATCACAACAGCGGCGTGCAGGTCAAATTTGTGCGTGTCCTCCCTCACACAGCAGTCAAGAACAATATCCCGAGCCGCAGGGGGAAGCTCCCAACGGCGGTCCGTTGTAAATGTAACAAAGAGAGGGTGATCGTCCTTTTGATAGTGGGGTAGACGCCGTCGATATTCGTATTTCGGTTGCATAGTATCCTCGGCCCTACGGGCCGAACGACCGGGTCAAAGACCCGGTCCCACATTGTCAAGACCGAGCCTCGACTACCGCCCCTACCCCAGCTTCTTCTCCAACAACACATGCACAATCTGCGGGCTCGCCTGGCCCTTGGACGCCTTCATCACCTGCCCAACAAAAAAGCCCAACATGGTTTTCTTCCCCGCCCGATATTGCTCAAGCTGCTTAGGATTCGCGGCCAGCACTTCATCGATCATCTTCTCCAGCGCCGACGCGTCCGTCGACTGCTGCGGCCGCCCCTCTTCTTCGTAGACAACAGGAAAATCCTTCCCGCGCTCAAAACTCAGATCGTAAAGTTCCTTGAGCATCTTGCCCGAAATCGTTCCCGCCTCCACCAGATCGGCGGACGCTGCCATTCCCCGCATTGAAATTGGCGACTGCTCAATCGCAATACCCTTCGCCTTGAGCCGCCCCATCAATTCGCTCTGCACCAGGTTAGCCACGCGCTTGGGATTCTTCGCCGCTTTCGCCGCTTCTTCAAACTGATCGGCCAGAGATTGCGAAAACGTCAACACCTGCGCATCGTATTCTGTGATCCCATATTCCTTCACCATGCGCGCCCGCCGCGCTTCGGGCAATTCCGGCAACGCGCGAGCAATCTCCGCCTTCCAAGCTTCGTCCACGACTAGCGGAAGCAGGTCCGGCTCGGGAAAGTAGCGATAATCGTGCGCCTGCTCTTTCGAGCGCATGCTGTAAGTCTTGCCTTCGTTGGCGTTGTAAAGCCGCGTCTCCTGCGTGATCTTGCCGCCTGACTCGAGGAAGTCAATCTGGCGTCCAATCTCATATTCCAGCGCGTCGCGGATGAAGCGGAACGAGTTCACGTTCTTGATCTCCGCCTTCGTGCCGAATTCTTTCTGCCCCCGCGGCCGCACGCTGACGTTAGCATCGCAGCGCAGCGATCCTTCCTCCATGTTGCAGTCGCTGACGCCCGTGTACAGGATGATTTCTTTCAGCCGCGTCAAATATTCGTATGCCTCCTCGGGCGAGGAAATATCGGGCTCGCTCACGATTTCGATCAGCGGCACGCCAGTGCGGTTGAGATCGATGGCAGTCTTTTCATCCGAGTCGGGAAAGCCTTCGTGCAGGCTTTTGCCCGCGTCTTCTTCCAGGTGCGCGCGCGTAATGCCGATTTTCTTTTTGCCCTTACCCGCAGGAATCTCGATGAACCCGAACTCAGCCAGCGGCTTGTCGTACTGCGAGATCTGGTATCCCTTGGGCAAATCAGGATAGAAATAATTCTTGCGCGCGAAAATAGAAGTCTCATTGATCCGACACTGCAACGCCATCCCCGCCAGCGTGGCAAACTCCACCGCCTTCTTGTTGAGCACGGGCAACGCCCCCGGCATCCCCAGGCAAACCGGGCAGACGTTTGTATTGGGCGGCGCCCCAAATCGCGTCGAGCAAGAGCAAAAAATCTTGGTCACCGTCAAAAGCTGAACATGCACTTCCAGCCCAATGACCGGCTCATACTTGGGATGAGCAGCGATGGAAGTTGCGGCGGTCGTGGCCATAACCACCGATTATAAAGGCGACCGCCGGGCGTGAATTGAAATTGAACTTGTCATCCTGAGCGAAGCGAAGGACCTATGCAATTCCCCGCTGATTGCATAGGTCCTTCGGTCTGCGAAAGACGCAGCCCTCAGGATGAGAAAGTGCAGAAGGGAGGCCGGAGAGTGAACCATCCCAACTCGTCCTAAGCCCGCTCATAGAACCGGAAGAACAGCGACTGTTTCGACACCGGCTGCGCCTTCTCCGTCAGCGCCGCCATTTGTTGCTGGTTGAGCGGAGTGAACTCCCGCGCCAGTTGTCCATTCTGTTCCAGCTGCGGAATGGAATCGCACCCAATAATGACCGTGCTCACCGGCAGCGACAGCGAATAATACATTGCCTGCCGCATGTCCAGCGTGCCCGCGGCCGGCGCCAGCACCATGCCTTCCCAGGAATGCTTCTGCTGTTCAATCGGCGGCGGCGTCCACGACGAAAGAATGCGTCCTCGCGCCGGCACCTTCATGCCAATGATTCCCATCTGCTTCTCCACCGCGAGCGGCAGCAGTTGCTCTGAGAAGCTGTAGTGATGCGGGTCGGCAGCATTCACCGCCATCAGAATCGTATCGAACGGATGCCGGTGAATCGCCTCGATGAGCGCGTCGGGCCGGTAGTGTCCCGTAATGCCGAGATAGCGCACAATTTTCTGGTCGCGCGCCTCGAGCAGCGCTTCCATGGCTCCGCCCTTGGCGAAGATCTCGTTGATGTCCGTCATCGTTCCGATGTCATGCAGTTGCCACAGGTCGACGTGATCGGACTGCAGCAGCTTCAGCGAGGTCTCGATCATGCGCATCGAACCCTCGCGTGTGCGCTCTTTCGTCTTGGTGGCAAGAAACGCTTCACCGCGACGATGCTTCATCACTGCGCCGACATATTGCTCGCTCCAGCGTTCCGGCCCGCCATAAATCGAAGACGTGTCGATGTAATTCACTCCCAGGTCGAGAGCCTTCTCGATGATGGGCACTGCGATCGCTTCGTTGTGCGGCTTTTCGAGCGCGGCCTGCCCTCCCAGACTGAAGATGCCGACTTTGTATCCGGTCTTTCCGAGATTCCGGGTCGGCATGGAATTTGTGGTCGCCGAATTGAACGGCAGAGAACCCGCTGCAGTAACGGCCTGTCCGCGCGCAACCTCAGGAAGCGCCGCCGAGCCCAGCGCCGCAGCAGTCACAAGTCCGCCGGCCTTGAGAAATGTGCGCCGATTGCTGTTCGATGATTTGTCCAAGTTATGTTTGCTCATGACATCATCCTGCTTTCTGACGCCTCTACACTAATCCCAATTCCCGCCGGAATCCACGCTGAATTGAAATCGCGGTCTGTGTCGCTATACGACGGCATCCCGTTCGGCGTCATCCTGACCGGAGCCGTTTTTCAGGCGGAGGGAAGGATCCTGCGTGCCCAGCGGCAACGGACGTCGAAGGTCGAATGCTCGAAGAGTAAGGCCGACGCCAGTTCTAGTGCGGCGCGTCCAGATACTTGTCCACCGAAATCTCGAAGTACATCAACTCATCTCCCTTGGAATCGTTGACTCCGGTGATGTCAATGTTCGCGCCCGCCAACGGAGACGAGATTCCGCCCACGTCGAAAAACATAAATCCGGATTGTGTCCCGTGCGGCTCGACTGCCTTGGCCGCAAATTGCGACGTCTCGATCTCCTCCATCTCTTTCTTGCTGACCGCGCCTTTCACCTTGCGCGGAAGAGGAAGCGGAACCGGACTCGGCCGCCCACTGGCCTGCGGATTCGAAAGCCGCCGATACAACTCGCTAGTTGGAACGGGCGTCAGCTTCGAGTGATTGTGCGTAATCAAAGTGATCTCCATGTTGGTGATGGAGACGGGCTGGTCACCGTCATTGGTGACAATGAAAAACATAGGCAGGAAGCCATGCGCCGCAAAATCAATGGAAAATATCTTGGCCTTCTCAGGCGTGTCGTAGGGATCGGCGGCGATGGCAACTTTCGAGTCACGATGAAAATCGTGCGCGGGATAATTGATGGCAGTCTTTGCCACCGGCTTCACGAAGTCCTTGGCCGGCAGCAGGACCGGGAAATATAAGGCAACACAAACAGCCCCGGCAACGGAACGATAGGCGAATCGGAGGAAGGAAGCAGGCATGCCCGCAATTATAGAAGGCTAAATCGCGTCACGGTAACCGAACGTTTTCGTAAAGAACACGAAAGAGTGCGGCACCAGCGGCCACGCGCCGGTTTAGAATGGCTCAGCTTGAGCTACTTTCCCTACAGTCTGGTGCTGGCGCTGGCAATGCTGTTGAGTTTGCCCTATTGGCTTTACCACCTTCTGCGTCACGGCAAATATCGCACCGGCCTGGCCGAACGCCTGGGCCGCGTCCCATCGCGATTGATCGCAAACGAAGCCTCAGTAGCCGAACCGCAGCGCAATAGTAGGGCCGCCGTCCCGGCGGCTGTCGCGCGAGCCTGCCCTGAGCTTGCCGAAGGGGCGTCCCGCCCGCGCTCTCGTGCAGTCTGGATCCACGCCGTTTCCCTCGGCGAAGTCCTCGCCATCAGCGGACTAGTCGAGCAGATGCGCCGAGATTTCCCGCACCACCGAATACTGGTGTCGACCACCACCGACAGCGGACAATCCCTCGCCCGCAAGCGCTTCGGCGAGGAAAATGTCTTCTACTTCCCCATGGACTTCGCGTTCGCGATTCGCCCATACCTGCGCGCTTTGCAGCCCGAAATAGTGATCCTTGCTGAGACCGAATTCTGGCCAAACTTTCTCAGGCTCGCCCATGCCAGCGGAGCCCGCATCGCGGTAGTCAACGCCCGCATTTCCGACCGGTCATGGCCGAACTACCGCCGCTTTCGTTGGGCTCTGCGAAAAATGTTGGTGCACGTCGAACTGTTTCTGGCGCAAACGCAAGAGGACAGCGCCAGGTTGCAATCAATCGGCGCCGATCCGCAAGGCGTGCACGTTACCGGAAATCTAAAGTTCGACATGAGCCTCCCCTCATCTCCGCCCATCGTAGAGAGTCTCCGCCAATCGTTGGCGGCAGAACATGCCGGGCCAGTGCTCGTGTGCGGCAGTACCGTAGAAGGTGAAGAACCGCTGCTGCTCAAGGCTTTTGAGAACTTGCGAGTCGCGCATCCGCGCGCCGTGATGATTCTGGCGCCGCGTCATCCAGAGCGCTTTGATGAAGTTGCGATTCTGGTGCGGCAATTGGGCATCCCATCGTTCCGGCGCTCGCAATGGCAGGGAGAACCGCTTGCCGGCGGCGTGCTGCTCGTCGATTCCATCGGAGAGTTGGCCGCCGTCTACGCCCTAGCCGATGTTGCGTTCGTCGGTGGAAGCCTGGTGCCGCGCGGCGGACACAATATTATTGAGCCCGCGCAGCACGGCGTGGCCATTGTGACCGGAAATCACACAGAAAATTTTCGGGACATTGTTGCGCTGTTTCAAAGCCGCGACGCCGTGCGCATCGTAGGCATGGCGGAGTTGCCGCTCACCCTGATGCATCTGCTTGCCAACGACGCCGAACGGCTCGCCCTCGGCCGCCGCGCACAGGAGACAATCCGCTCGCAGATGGGCGCGACTTCGCGTACGCTGCAAGCCCTGAAGACGCTAATCGGCGCCGATCGCGATCCTCGGCCAGCATCGGCCCAAGCTGCGCACACCGATTGAATCCTCTCGCAAGCATCTACGGCGGCGTGGTTCGAACGCGCAACGCGCTCTATGACCGCGGACCTCTGCGATCACGGCGGCTGCAGGGCCCGGTCGTCAGCGTGGGCAATCTTTCTGCAGGTGGCACCGGCAAAACTCCATTCGTGATTCTGTTGGGCGAGTTGCTCAAGGCTCGTGGCATCAACTTCGATGTCCTCTCGCGCGGCTACGGACGCCGCTCCAGGGGCGTGCGCCTTGTCGATCCCGCGGGCCTGCCGCAAGAGTTCGGCGATGAGCCCCTTCTGATTGCACGCAAACTACAGGCGCCGGTCATCGTAGGCGAGGACCGCTACCAGGCGGGCCTCTGCGCTGAATCGAAATTCGGACCGCAATTGCATCTCCTCGACGACGGCTTTCAACATCGCGCCTTGGCTCGCGACTTCGATATTGTTCTGGTCACGCCGCAGGACGCCAGCGACCGGTTGCTCCCTGCAGGACGTCTGCGCGAGCCGTTGAAATCTCTGCGACGCGCCGATGCTGTGGTGCTGGCCAGTGGCGCTTCGGCAGACTCGTTTCCGATCGACGGAATGCTGGTATGGCGCGTCCGGCGCGGGATAGACCTGAAGAATCTGACAGCGAATGTTCCCCCGCGCCCCGTGGTCTTCTGCGCCATCGCCCGGCCGCAGAATTTTGTGTTGCAGCTTCGCGCCGCAAATATCGAGCCCGTCGCCGAAGCTTTCTACCGCGACCACCATGCGTATAACGAGAAGGAC
>Ga0307474_10001271_pt1 | contig 18385 bp, 34 predicted proteins | sample atmos_gasesECM1C_2_FD_203312 | JGI IMG/M metagenome (GOLD analysis project Ga0307474, IMG submission 203312) | Hardwood forest soil microbial communities from Morgan-Monroe State Forest, Indiana, United States - atmos_gasesECM1C_05 | ecosystem: Environmental > Terrestrial > Soil > Temperate... | reverse complement strand
TCGCCGACGAAGGCTCCGGTCACCACGCTGCCGCCGTTGCCGATGCCGAGGTTCTGAAGCTCGGCGCCGATGGCGTTGGCCTCGGGACCCCAGTCGCTCTGCAAGAACTTCGGGACGAGTCTCCCGGCGTCCTCGGGCTTGACGGCGAGGGCCTGGAGGTTCTGGAGCGTGAAGTCGCGCTGCGACTCGCTGACGCCAGCAGGCAGCGGCGCCTGCGCGATCCGCGAGATGATCCGCGCCGCCGTTGGCCGGATCGCGAGGAGATCACTCTGCGCGGTCATGATGGCGGCGCCGCTGCGGACGCGACTGCGGTTGGATGTGCGGGTGCGGTGACGACGGCGAGCACGACACGGAGCGTGTCGGCGATGTGGCTGGCGATGCCTCCCTGCGTCTGCGACAGGCGCGAGACGGTGGCGCTCAGGTTGTCGACCGTGGGCGTTGCGGCAAGCTGTCCGAGAGCGCTGAGGACCGCATCCACCTGGGAGAGCAGCGGCACGATCTTGCTCGGCACCTCGGGCGCGAAGGCCGCGTTGGGGTCGGGCTGCATCATGTAGTAGTCGAGCGACGGCTTCCAGAGCTGCGCCACGCTGTTGGCGAAGCCACCGGCGTTCGGTTGCCCGAGGTTCATGACGACGGCGCGGAGGCCATCCACGCTGGGCGTCGATACGAGGTAGCGCATCGAGTCGCCGACCTGGTTGACGCCCGCGTGGCGAAGCTCCGCCAGGCAGCCGAGCGCGACCTTGCGGATCTGCGCGTCGCGGTCGACCGTGGGAGCGGCACCCTCCGGCAGGCCCGCGGTTGCGACGTGCGGCTGCGAGGCGCTCGGCGCGTAGGCGGACACGCCGACCTGTCCGAGCAGCTGCGCGATCATGGCACGCGTGGGCACGTCGATGGTGCGCGTCGGCGGCAGTCCGTACGCGAGCTGGAACGTTGCCAGGGCGTCGGAGGTCGGGTGGTCGACGATGCCGGTCACGTACAGGTAGTGCCTCAAAGGCACCTTTCCGTACTGTGCCAGCATGTTGAGCGCGTTCTGGACGTCCTGCACCGAGGCGATCACCATCGGTGCGCCAGGCGGTGTGCCAAACGACGGAGCCGGTGGTGCGTGCGGCGCTGCGGGAGCCGTAGGAGCGGCCGGATCGATGGTTCCCTCGGGTCCGGGATCGGCGTGGATGCCGACCTGTTGGAGCCAGCCGGCGATCGTCGAGCGCGTGTTGTAGTCGAGCAGCCCCGTCGCGGGGAATCCGCTCATCTGCTGGAAGGCGACGATGGCGTTGTGCGTAGGCTCTCCGAGGGTGCCGTCTTCGGGCAGCGCGTGGGGGAGCTGGACATAGCCGTTGCGACTGAGCGTGTTGAACGCCTTTTGGACGTCCGCGAGTCGCGTCATGTTGAGCGCGTGCGGCGCGGGGGCCGGTGCGCCGCCACCGCCACCGCCACCACCACTCGGAACTGGCAGCGGAGGGAGCTGCTGAACGTCGTGCCCGGGGTAGGCCGTGGCACTGACGGCCGCGAGCGCCTGGGTGAGCATCCCACGCGTCGTCGCATCGAGCTGGCCGGTTGGATGCAGGTAGGTGGCTCTCTGGAAGGCCACGATCGCCGCGTGTGTGTCCTTGTCGATTACGCCGCTCTCGCGCAGCGGCTCCGCTACGGACTCCCGATGAAGGAAGCCCTTTTCGTGCAGCAGGTTGATGGCCCGCTGCACGTCGCGCACGGACGTGAGATCGAGAGGCGCGGCGTGGACGATCGTCGCCTCTTTTTGCGCGAAGGGGATGGGGGGCATGCTCGCCGCGTCCTCCTAGACCGAGTCATGTGCGATACTACCACGACCTCTTTCGGCCCGATCGACTATGATTGTCACGCGATTCGTATGGGCGTCGATGTACGTCGATACAATTCGCCTCACCGGGAGCGTTGCACGTCCATGGAGCAGCTAGGATCCGTCGAGCAGCCCGGATGGGTGCACGCGTACGTGCGCCGTGATGGCAAGTGGAGGCTGGCGGGTCACGGTTGGCAGACGCCACATTCCGACCAGCTCGCGCAGCAGGTTCAGGAGCGCAACGCGGGACTGCCCGTCTACGTCGTGCGCTGGGATCCGGTGGGTGGGAACGTCCAGGAAGGCGTCTACCAGCCTCCGAAGCTCTGGCTGCCACGGCAGGACGGCATGGCGGCGCCCGGGGGCCTCTATCGCTGGAGTGGACAGGCAGCGGGCGGGGCGGACAAGCGCGCCGAGCACGCTCAGTTCCAGGGCTTCATGAACGTCCAGTCCTGGCCTCAGGACGCGGCACCTCCGGATGACTGGCCGGCAGAGGATCGCGATCCGAAGCGCTGGCGCATGCAGGCGGCGTTGCCCGAGGGTGTGCCGGCGGTGCATCTCCCGGACGTCAAGCTCTGGGCGCAGACCACGGTGGCGGTCCCTCATGGCTGGCTGGCTGTGTCGTCGTCGCCGGTGTGGCTCGGTGGTGGCGCGACGTATCGCCTGAGCACGCGCCCGATCGCTCCCGTCACCACGGTGCGCGAGCGGCTCGGCAAGGTGATGACGGTGACCAAGTCGTGGGGTCCGAGCGATGCGCTGCCTTCGGACTGGCCGTCGACGGATCGAAGCGAGTCTCGCAACCGCTTCGAGGTGACGGTGCCTCCGAAGTTTCCGGCGATTGACGTCGGTCCGATCCGAGCCTGGGCGTGGTCGGTGCCAGCGGCCGCAATTGTGGGAGCGCCGATCGCGGTAGGATCGAGGCGATAGGGGTAGAGCGATGGCCGACCGGTACGTGCTGGAGCGCAAAGACCTCGACATCCTGAAGGACGTCATGTGCGCGCTTGCGAGCGGCAGGTACCTGGACGACGACAAGCTCAAGGATCTGTCGGGCAAGATCGAGTGGGTCCTGCGGCGCGCGCAGGATCTCGGCGAGACTTCTGCTCCCGCGTCGACGGGTACCCACGGGAGCGTTGCACCCGGACCGATGCGTCAGCGCAGCTTCTAGCTCTGGCCGGGATGTGTCTCGAAGACGCTCCCGAGAAGGCTTGAGAGTGCCTTGCCTCGCTGGATCTCCGTCTCTCCGTGGAGGCGGTCGATGTCCGTCGCGACGGTGGTGAGCAGCACTGCGACGCTCTCCATCGTGCGCCGCTTGTCGACCTCGGGGATGTCGAGCGTCTCGATCGTGGCGACCGTACTGCGTAGAGCGGCCACACTTCCGGGGATTCGCTCGCTCCAGTACTCGAATGCCTTGCGCTGCTTGGGCGTCATGGTCCCAGGATACCGCCGCGGCGAGTCCTGGTAGACTGGGAAACCATGACGGCCTCGAAGACTCATCTCGCACGGATCGTGGACGATGCTCGCAGGCGTGCTCACAAGGCTCGATCGGGCAACTGGAATGGCGACGAGGCCTCTGGCGACGAGGAGTCCGAGGAGGAGGACGACTTCGATCTTCAGTCGGAGATGGAGAACGGGATGGTCATCGGCGAAGCGCGAGGCGGCCGATACAGCGTCTCGCTCGAACGGCGCTTTCTCAGAGACTTTCCCACGTTCAACGAGGCGCTGAAGTTCGCGGCGCAGAAGATGGAGGACAGCAACTACTGGCCAAACGTCTTCTACGTGAACGAGCGCGGCAACACGGACCTGCTGGCGATCAAGCCGAAGATCGTCAAGGGCAAGGTGATCAAGGTCACCTACAAGAACGTGCGCGGCTGGGTCTAGCGTGGCGGGCGTGCTAGAAGGATCGTCAACGATCATGAAGCGGAGTTCCTCGAAGCGTGGCGTCGCTTCGTCTGAGCCGAGGGTCGTGTCCTGCATGGTTCGCCGCAACAAGACCATCGTCCTCGGACTTTCCGACGGGCGCACCTTGCTCATCAAGCCGAGCGTTTCTGCCCGTCTGGCTCGCGCCACGTTGCGGCAGCTCTCCAACGTGCGGAGTCTTGGGAGCGGTGTCCACTGGCCTGACGTCGATGAGGATCTGAGCGTTCGAGGCTTCCTGGAGCAGGCAGCTCGTGGGGGACCCTCCGTTCGTCTGATCGAACAATCACGTCGAGCCAGAAGCGCTGCTTACGCCATCTAGGGAACGCTAGGTCTCGATGGCGCAGATCGCCGCGACCAAGACGCCGATGACGGCGGCCCAGGCGCTCTACGTGCTCGGCGGCGCGCTCGGCTCGGAGGCAGCCGCGCTTCCGATGGTCGCCGCGCAGAGCGCGGTCGAAACGGCGCACTGGGGCGCCATGTGGCACTGGAACTTCGGCAACGTGACGGCGGGGCCGAACGACGACTACCAGATCCTCCCGGGTAACCAGCTCCACTTCAAGGTGTACGCGAGCGCCGAAGAAGGCGCGCGCGACTACGTCCGCTGGCTTCGAAGCCGTGGCGTCCTCGCCTACGCCTTGCGCGGCGATCTCGATGGCTACATCGAGAACCTCAAGTCGCACGGCTACCTCGGCTTCATCGGGCGCGTGTCGCCTGACGGACACGTCGTCAGCCAAGACGACTACGACAAGTACGCTCGCGGCATCGGGGGGCTCATCCACACCTTCGCGAGCATGGTCCCGCAACCGTTTCGCACCGTGACCTCGTCGCTCGTGCGGTTCGGTAGCGCCCGAGGGCGGAAGATTGCCACTGCCGGAGCCATCGCGGGCCTCGGCATCGCGCTCGCCGTTCTCGCTGCGGGCAGCTCGGGCAAGCGCGTCGCGCGTCCTCGGTGACTTGACGTGCTGTTATACGCGATGTAAAACATAGGCGTGCGGTACGTGATGCAGTACGTCCCGGTGGCCTTTGTCGACGAGGGAATGACCGTCTGGACGTCCTTCGCCCCGTTCTGTCCGCCGGAGCTGCGAGCTACGTTCAGGGGAGAGCGCATGGTGCGCTGCACGGTGCAGACGGCGGCTGGTTACCACGCGCGCATCTTCAATGGTGACGTCGGCATCGACCAGTGGGTGCACATCGACGTCTTGCGCCGCGCCGTGTCCGAGCCGGCCCAGTCGGCGCCGGCATGTGGCGACGGCGAGGCGATCTGTTCGAGCTGTGGACGCGGCTACCGCGGCTGCTGCCTCTGCCAGATGGAGCCGGACGGATGATCCGGCGTGTGCGCGTGACGGCGGGCTACCCGACGAAGCTCGCAGCCCTCGGAGAGCGGACCTTCGAGTTTGCCGAGGGGCTGACGGTCCTCTTCGGCCAGAACGCGTCGGGCAAGTCGACGCTTCTGCGCATTATGGCTGCGTACTCCGGCTGCGCACGTCCGGGATGGACGACCTTCAGCGAAGAGTACAACCCTCGCAGACAGTTTCGGTGGCCGCCCGAGTACAAGCCACCCTTCCCGGAGCGATTCGCGGATGGCACGCTCGGCGACGTGCGCGCGGACGTCGACTGGGACGGCACACCCACGTACTTCTGGAAGGGCCTTCCTGGAGGCAACCAAGGGGCCTTCGACGAGGCGCTCGAACGCGGCGGCGGCGAGGCCGACGACTACATGCGCCGGATGCTGGGGACCGGATCGAGCGGTCAGCCGCAGATTCACTGGATCAACGAGCGCCTGGAACAGGCTCTCGACAGGCCACCGGTCATCGCGCGCGACGCGACCTTCTTCGTGCCCGGCAAGGGCTACGTGACCGCCAAGAGGCGCTCGAACTGGGCTTCGGATCTCCAGAGCGAGTGGGCAACGGGCATCGACGAGTTCGTGGAGTTTGTCGAGAGTCGTCCGCGCACGGGGCCTGTGACGGTGCTCCTCGACGAGCCCGACGCGCGGCTCTCCTTGCCGAACCAGGAGAAGCTCTGGCGCGTCTTTCTGCCTCGGCTCTCGGTCGGCCGGCAGATCGTCGTTGCGAGCCACAGCCCCTTCGCGCTCCTTGGCCCAAGCATCGTCGACCTCGATCCGGGCTACAGCGGCCGGTGCCGGGAGGCGCTCGGAGCCCTCACCGGAGGCTCGTAACTGCTTGAAACGGACCATAGTTCCAGAATTGTCAAACCGCGGCTTGCGCCAGTGTTATACGCGACGTATAACATTGCCATGGAGACCAGCATGACGACGACGGCCAGCGTGGCGGCGAAGCGCAGGCGCCCCAACATGGTGCGCGGAGCGAGGGCGATCGAGGCGGCGTCACTCGGCGCGAAGCTCTTCGTCTTCAACGATCAGCGCGGCTGGGTCGAGGCCGGTCCCGGGGCGCTCGGCCGCGCCAAGCGGATGGAGTCCTGGGCGACCTGGATCTACGGCGTGCGCAGCCACGAGGCGCGGTCGTGAGCGGGGGCATCGTCCTTCGCTGTCCGCCGGGCTCCGAAGTCCTGCCGGACAACGGGCAGTACACGAACCGCTTCGAGATCCGCAGCGAGTCGTCGGACCGCGTGTACGTCATCGCGCAGCACAAGTCGAGCCGCTGGTGGTCGTGCTCGTGCTTCGGCTGGATCCGCTACCGCCGGTGCAAGCACCTCGATGCGCTTGGGCTGCCAGGCAAGCAGAAGCCGTTCGAGGCGACGCTCGACGCGGTGAAGAAGGCGACCCGATGAGCGCCGCATCCAAGAGCCCCAAGCGTGGCTCCTTCGCCGACATCGACGCGAAGCGCAAGCGCTACGATCCCGAGGCCGAGGGCTACGGCAGCGCGCGCGAGTGGAACGAAGCCTTCTTCGAGCGCATGGGCTTCGAGGAGGCCCAGCGCATCATCTCCGAGCAGGACGAGACGCCTCGTCAGATCCTCGGCCTCGGCCGCGCGGTGAGCTGGGACGACGTCCGCAAGGCGTACCGCGCCAAGGCGACCGAGTACCATCCGGACCGCATCGCGGTGAGTGGCCTGTCGGTGGAGAAGGCCACGGCGCTGCTGAAGAAGTGTAACGCGGCGTACGCGATGCTCGCGCGGGAGTTCGGCAAGTGAGCGACGCCGGCCGGGTGCGGTGCCTGCGGCGGATGCTCGCGCGCCTGACGGTGGCGCAGCGTGACGGTCTGCGGACTGCCACCCTGACGGGGGGTATCGCGTTCTTGCATCCCGCGACGGCCAAGGCACTCGTCGTCAAGAAGCTCGGACGACGCGTCGGCAAGTACCGCTTCGAGGTCAACGCTCGCGGCGTCTTCGTGTGGCGGCAGTCGCTGCTCCGGCCGGCGTACCAGTGCGGGAGGGCGGGCTGATGTCTGGTCGCGCGGACTCGGGGACCGAGGCGATCCTCGCGGAAGAGCGCTCGGCGACGCACGAGTTGCGTGAGGTCGTCCGGGTGCTGGAGAAGTTCGGGCTGTCGGAGCTGCTCGTGTCGGCCCACGGCTCGCCCTCGCCGCAGCTCGCTGTCCTGCGACTCTGCGAGTTCATCGCGAAGCACAACCTCGACGTCGACCTCGTGACCTGGGCGCGCAAGCCGCCCGCGGAAAGGTGAGCCTCATGACGAAGCGGTCAAAGCGCCCTGTGTGTCCGCACTGCGGCAATCGGGACGAGGACAAGATCGAGAGCAATGGCACGAGCGAGAAGTCCGTCGACTTCACGTTGCTCTGCGTGGCGCGCGTCAAGCCGACCACCGAGGCGCTCGCCGACTTCGAGCCGAGGTCCGAGCCGGGGTCCGACGGGATGGTTGCCTGCGGCATGCAGTGGTGCCCCAACGCCTGAGGAGAAAGGAGTCGTTTCATGTACAGGTGCGACGGATGCGGCAAGCCGGTGAAGGCAGTGCCGGGTGATGCCATTCACTTCGTGCGCAACCGAAAGGTCTGCGCCGGCTGCAATTCGAGCGACGCGAGCGCTCTCAGCACGGCCAGTTCGCCCGAGGCCGCGCGTGCCAGCAGCAGTGCGCGCGCCGAGGCGGGTCGCAAGCGGTGGGCGGATCTGCCGGAGGAGCAGCGCGCCGCGCGTCTGGCGGCGCTGGCAAATGGGCGCACCGCGCGTCTTCTTGCGCGCGCGGCGCCCAAGCAAGCAGCGGTCGGAACGTGAGTCTGCACCGCGCTCCATATCGCTTCGGCAAGCGGCTCAGCGACGGCCTGGTGGGCTTGTCGCACGTGCTCTACGGCGAGCAGCTGTGGTCCTTGGGCAAGATCCGCAAGTCGCTGCGCGAGTGCAAGGACTGTGGCGAGCCATTACCGATCGGCGCGGTTGCCTTTCGGCCCCTCACCAACGTCGGCAATCGCATGGAGCGCCTGTGCGTCGGGTGCGTGGATGGCATGGAAAGGGCCCGGACCGGGATCGCGCCGCCGGTGACGCCTTCCCGCGACGATATCCCCGCAGAGGGGCCGTGCTTTCACTGCGGCGCGAAGTGCACCGACGACAACTATTGCTGCGGTTGCAAGGCCTTCATCTGCGAGGGATGCGAGCACGAGTTCGTGATGGGCTTCGGGCACAGCCCGGAGGAGCACCTGTCGTCCGATGAACGCGCCGAGATGGGGGACGAGCTGTGAGGCGCGCGACCGTCGTGTACCGCACGGTCCCGATGAGCGTTCTCGTGCTCGCGACGGCGCTTCTGTCGTTGTCCTTCTGCGGCACGGGCGTTGTCGTGCTGACCGCGACGACGGCGTGGCGTGTTTGGCTCGGGTGCATGATGCTCGCCGAGCTACTGGCTCTTCTGACCATCTGGCGCAGCGCGCGGGTGACGGTTGACGCGCAGGCTCGCACCTTCACGGTCGAGCGTACGCGCTGGCCCTTCAAGCCACTGTCGTGGACGGTCCCGGTTTCTGATGTCCAGGGCGTGCGCGTGGTCGACTCCCAGGGTCGTCGCGGCGCTCGCCAGTACCGCGTGTTCGTCGACCTCAGGGCCGCCGCGCCACGCGCGCTGCTCGATTCGTGGAGCACCGATCCGGCGCTCACTGGCAACGCCGTCGAGAAGATGCGCAGCCTCGTTCAGGCGGCCCGATGAGCTACGTTCGGTGCGACGGCAGCCACGGGTACTCGTTCAACGAGAGCCACCAGGCCGAAGAAGGTGCGGCAGACAATTTGTGCGCACGCTGTCGCGCCGCGATGGTCGAAGCGGAGTCGGCGCGGCCGATGGTCGAGCGAACGTGGCTGCTCTACGCGCGGCAGCGAGCCGAGGCGGAGGGGCGCCTGTCCGACTTCTTTCCGAGCACGATTCAGGTCAGAATGTGCGGCGATGAGCCGATCGTGCTCGCGCGGCTTCGCGTCGATCCGGAGGGGCCCCACTGGAGCTGGTACCAGTCCCACCATCCGTACAATCGAAGGAGCCGGGGCCATGTCACGATGATCTATCCGGCGAAGGTGCTCGTCGACGTGTGCTTTCCTTACGGGACCGGTCCCGAGGTCAAACGCGGGCACGGTCAGCTCGTACGTCTGAGCGCTGAAGTCGTTCGGCCGGCGGTCCACCCCGAGGGCATCCGGTACGACGACTCGGGAGGAGAGGCAGTCGAGAAGGGATGAATCGGGCAACGCAGCTGGAGCTTGCCGAGGAGCCGGCAACCGGACCGTACGTGCGGATCGGGCGAGACCACTATGGTCTGGCCGTCTACGAGAAGCGCGATTCGCAGCTCTGGGCGGTCGGCTCGGGCGAGGAGATTGACCGGGCCGTCGCTCTCTACATCGAGGAGGAGCTGGCCTCGCGCTCTCTCAAGGATCTGCTCGATCGCTACCAGCCGATGGCCGACGCGATGGTGCTCATTCAGACGCGCCCCATCGACGTCATCGACGAGTCGCTCGAACGGCTGGTCCGCTGGGCCGTCAAGCGCGATCCGGGCCTCTACCTCGGCGGTCCTCACGCCGCGAGCAAGCCGCGGATCGCGATCGTCGAGGGCCTTCCCTCAAGCTTCGCGATCCGGCTCGACTGAGGATCTCAGAGAGCGGTCGTGACGAGCGGCGTGGCGTAGTTCTGGACGAGTACGGCCCCTCCGACCGAGCCCGTCCCGTACGGGCGCACGAGTTTGCGTTCGCGAGGGCCGATGAGGTGCTCGATGATGGCGCTGCCGATGCGCTGGGTGAGCATCGAATCGGGCACGCCGTCGCTGAAGTCTCCGAACGGGTTCTTGAAGACGTCCCGGAAGTTCCCCACGAGGCATGTGGCCTCGTTGCGCAGCCAGGGCTCGCGGTGTGCGAGCACGAGCATCGCCGACAAGACCTCTTCCTCGGCTGGCACTGACCAGTCGTGAAAGTGCATGACGGCGTCGTCATCGAGGTCGTAGGCGATACGCCGGTTCTGCGCGGCGATGGGGCTGTTCCGGTGGGCGATGAGATAGCGGTGTCCCGTCAGCTGCCCGCGCACGACGACGTAGCGGCTGGCCGCCCAGGTGCGGTGCTGGTCTTCGTCGAGGAAGGCGAGCAGTACCTCGGTCGCGGGCTCGACGGCGTCGACGTAACAGTCCGGGCAGCATGGGGTCGGCCGTCGCACGGTGGCGGCGACCGCCTCGTCGGGCTTGTCCGCGGGCTTGGACTCCTCCGTTTTGGCCTCGTCGGCCTGGGCGTCGGTGGCTTCGGCCTTCTTCTTCTCCTCGGCCACACTCTCCAAGAGCTTCATGTCGAGGAGGCTTGCGCTCGTCTCGCAGACCTCGATCCAGCCCTTGCGAGAGCGGATGACCGTGATGACGTTCTTGCCGCCCTTGGCGATCGAGGCGACCACGGGGCCAACCTTCTCGATTGGGGCCTGGATGGTGACGCGCCCTGTGCGCCACCAGCTCACTGGAGCCGCGAGCGCCTTGCGGTCGGCATCGGCGAGCCATCCGCGGACCAGAAACTCCTTCTCCATGAGCAGCAGGAGACGGCGCTCGTCGGGGGTCGGCCGCTTGATCGACATCAGGCACTTCTCGTGCGGCTCGTCCGGATGTGGTGCGAGGCGGCAGTCACCGTTGTGACTCGGGAAGTACCAGGCTTTCAGCAGCATGATGTCACTCCGCGGTTTGGGGAGCAGGTTGCGAGGGGACGACGACGCCGTTCGTGTGGACATGCGCCGGTGGTGGTGGAGGCAGCTCTTCGTGCTCGTCCTCGTGCTCCTTGAGCAGCCGCTCTTCGAGCTTGTCGGCCAGTCCGTCGTGTCCAGCGGCACGCGCGGCGATGATGGCCGCGACGATACGCTGTGGGCCTTGCGAGAAGGCGCGGACGATCTTGTCGATGGCGTCCGGAACGAGGCTCGTGAGCTGTCGAATCGAGGTCGCGCCGTATTGCTCCGGCGAGAAGAGGGCCTCCTGCGCGGCGCCTGGGAACGTGCCCGAGCCTGCGGATCCCACGACATTGACGGCTGTCCCGGTCGAGTAGCCGTAGCTGCTGATGGCGGGTGGTGCCGGTCGTCGGTTGAGGAGTCTCGCCTCGGGCGCCTTCAGCACCATCATCAGCTCCCTGCCGACACGCGCGAGCTGTTCGATCTGCGTGAGGTTCGCGTCGAGATCGTCGTCGATCAGGCGCCGAAGCTCGACGCGCAACCCCTCCAGTACCGGTGAGGTGGGCTTTGCGTTCAGCTCGGGCTCTTCGGCGCGCACGACTTCGTCGGGCTGCGCGGGTGTCGTGGCAGCGGTCATCGACCATCCCTCCTGTCTTACGCCACGTTAGACGAAGGTTCTCCGCGAACGCAAGGGTCAGGGATCGCTTGCCGAAGACTTGGCGACGGGATGGGCGAACGGGATGACGATCCTGCGAAGCTTTGCGAGCTTCACGAAGTTGATCTTCGTGCCCACGTGCACCTGCCAAGCTTCGAGGATCCGGGTCCTTTCCTCGAAAGGCATCTCCTTCCACACGTCGGGCGGAAGTCCGCCCAGCTCGACCGCGTCAGCCACGAACCAAGCGAGCGTCACGGCAGCATCGCTCTGTAGACGAGGTACGCGGCGCCCACGACGCACGCGCAGATCGAGAGGCGCAGCACGATCGACCAGATGGCGTACGACTCGTAGCTCTTCATCCACTGCGGCATGTGCCCACCAGTCCGTTTTCTCGACGAGCTTTCCGTCCGCTCTACCTGGCGGTCCTCGTCGTTCAAGGGAACACCCACCCTTGGATCCGGAAGCCGAGAGCCTCGGCCCGCGCGACTTTCTCGGATCGCGTGGAGCCTGCGTCGAGCACGATCTCACCGTCGTCGGTCACGACGAACCGCGCGTAGCCGCCTTCGCCGTAGATGCAGGTGAGCTGGAGGTCCGAAGCGACGCGCCAGTACTTGCGGTCAGTCTCGGGGATCTCGGGCGCATGGCCGACGTTCCAGGCGTGCAGGAAGGCGTGTGCGGTCGTGGCGCTTCGGTAGAGGGTCCAGGTGCGCTCGTCGTCGGCAAGCCATCGGTCGCCTTCGAGCTGCGCGAGCTTCGAGAGCGCGTCCGGATCTCCGATGTGGACGCCGCTGCCGGTGGCCATCACGCGTGCGCCTTCTCGGGCGACATGCTGCCCCACACGCTCCAGGCTTCGTGAACGAGAAGGTCGCCCGGCTGGTACGTCCCGTCGGAGCCCTTCGCCATCCGCTCGGTGACCCACAGGAATGGGCACCGCCGATCGGTGACCGGCTTGCCCTTGAACGTGGTCTCGTGCATGGGGAAGAGACGGTCGGCGTGGGCAGGATTGCTCGGTCGCAGAACGACTTCGCCCGTGGCCGACGTCGAGACGACCGCCAGGAGAAGTCTCTCGAACCCGCCGCTTGGACCGCGCTCGCGAAGGGTCCAGAGCTGTCCACGCTCGACCCGCACCAGTCCGGCGCTGCACTCCACCCGACCTGGCTTCCAGCTGCTCATGGCCCACGTTATACACGACGTTAGACGTCACGTCCAGCGTCGGGCCCCCTAGTTGTCGACCTTGCCGGCAGGTGGGGCGAGCGGCTGCCAGGCCGGCGTGTCGCGGCTGCCGTGCTCGAAGCCGAGCCGCAGCGCGAGCGCGAACTGCTCGATGACTTCCGGCGGGAGGTTCGGATCGTCGAGCATGGCACGCATGCCTGGTGAGGAGATCGTGTCGAAGCGCGCCAAGATGTCGTCCGTGCTCGAATCGGGCAGGTCTGCGAGTCGCACGATGGCCGCAGCGTTGCGTCGCGCCGTGTCGGACAAGGCCATCATGGAAAGTGTAGCGCTCGCGGGCCTAGCGATGCCGGAATTTGTGGTCGCGCTCACGCAAGAGCGCGAAGTGCTTCTTGACGATCCGATCGTCGTCGGGGAGCACGTTGAGGCCTTCCTTGAGCAGTCGATCGCGGATCGTCTGCCGCGTCTCGCAGACTTCGGGTCGTGCGTGCACGAGGCGGCCGCCTTCGAACTGCACGAGGTAGTGGACGCTGGGCTCGCGATGGTTCAAGCGTCCGTTGAAGTTGACGACGCCGCTGTCGCCGATCTCGAAGCAAACCGGATCGCACTCGTAGCAGCTCGTGTAGAGGTCCACCTCCCGATTGAGAGGATCGAACTCCGCGGTCGAGCGCGTGGTGAAGAGCAGATGTCCGTGCGGATTGTCGCCGTTGCGGCCCTCGATCGTGAACTGCCTCTTGGCGGCAGGTTCGTCCCAGGTCCCGGGTCCGCGGAGCCGGTAGAGGAGCTTGTCGATCACGTAGTAGTGGTCGAGGTTGCAGAACAAGCTCTTGCTCTGAAACTCGCGGTTCTTGAGAGCATGCCCCTCGGCGCATCGCAAGAAGGCGGCGCTCTCGTCGTCCATGGCGAAGAAGCTGTCGAACATGCCCATGGGGCCCTGCCTTTCGAGCGGCCGGTCTACCGCGCGTCGAACACCGCGTCAAACGTGCGCGATGGCGTCTCGTGCGAGCGACTGCTACCGTCTACCGCGTAGCGATGGCCGCCGACGATCAGCCTCGTGTCGTGGTTCTTGCCGAGTGGTGCGCGGAGCGTAGCCGCATCATCGGCGAGCGTGCGCGCCGCAACCGGCCTCCCATCGACTCGCCGGGTGAGCGCGAGAGGCGCTTCTTCAAGTCGTTGGAGCCTCTGCGCGACGACGGGCATTGACGGCGTGCATGGTCGGAGCGCTCTTCTGCCTCTGCGACTGGATCGATCGACGCCTGTAGTCGGGCGCTCGCGTTCATTCGTCTGAGCTGGAGCGACGACATGTGCGGGCGCCGTGTGTGGCGCGCGCCATCCGCCATCCGTCAGCTGGCCGCCGCGCGCGAGGGGCAACTCCTCGCGTGGGTGTGCGAGCTGCGCAAGCCCGTACCCATCGACTTCAAGCAGTGAGTCACGCGATGTCTGAGACCGTGATCGTGGAACTGAGAGCCGCTGAAGGCGGCGACGACGCGAAGCTACTCGTGCGCGAGCAGCTTGGCATCTACGTGAAGTACGCAGCGAGGCGCAGTCTGTCGGTCGAGCCCATCGACGTGCGTCCTGGTTTCATCGTGTGCCGTGTGTTCGGCCACGGAGCCATCGCCGCCTTCAAAGACGAAGGCGGCGGCATGCGGTGGCAGCGTGTACCTCCAAACGACAAGCGCGGTCGCGTGCACACGAGCACGGTCACGGTCGCGGTGCTGCCCGAGCCCACCGCCGTGCAGGTGCGCCTCGACGATCGGGATCTGGAGTACCGAACCTGTCGCGCATCGGGCGCGGGCGGTCAGAAAGTAAACAAGACGGACAGCGCAGTGCAGCTCACGCACAAGCCGACGGGCTTGATGGTGCGGGTCGAGACGGAGCGTTCGCAGCATCAGAACCGAGCGACGGCGCTGGCTCTTCTTCGTGCGCGGCTGTGGCAGGTCGAGCGCGATCGCGAAGCTGCGGCTCGGGACAAGGACCGTCGTCAGCAGGTCGGCAGCGGCATGCGAGGCGACAAGCGCAGGACGATTGCCGTGCAGCGTGGGACGGTCGTCGACCACATCACGGGACGCAACTGGCGGCTCGAAGACTATCTGCGTGGCAACTGGTAAGCGCTATCTTACGTGGTGAGTCTCATGAACGTCGGCGGTGTGGATGTGGTGATCGAGGGTGAAGGTTGTCCCGGCGAGGGCCTCTTCATCGTGGGCTGCCTGCGCGCTCACTGGGAGCATCTCGTCGTGCAGGATGCGGAGGCCGACTACACGGTTGGCTCACACGATCCGGCGATCGGTGCCATGCGGGAGTTCTTCGTGTACCGCAATCCCGATGCGTTCGACTCCTGGGAGCACGATGGGGCCACATCGGACAACCGCGACGCGATGATCCACGTGCTGATCGGCGACCGATCGACAACGCTCGTGGCGGAAGGCGCCCAGGTCGATGTGGTCCGTGCGCTCTGTAGAACGGTGCTCGCGCGGCGCGAATCGCTCGTTTGACGTGGCGTATCACGTGGCGCTACGCTTCCAGCTCGGTCGGCCACGCAGGCCACCGAGTTTCGAGGGTGCCGCAACGATGGCGGATCGGGACAAGAGGCCGGCAATCCTGTGCGCCTTGCCTCCAGAGGAGGCGGCGAAGCTCACGCCTCCTTCGGAAGAGACCGTGCGTGCGGTCCTCGACGCGTGGCTCAAGGCGCGTGCGGCAGTACTGCGCGCGCCGCGGGTCCGAGGTGCTCCATGGTGAAGTGCGCACCCAAGGAGCTGCGGGTGCTCAAGCTGTCGATCTGACGCGACGTTCGAGCGCGAGCCGGGCCGGCCTTGGGCCTGGCTGGCGCCGCGTCTTGACGAGGACGGCGCGCCGACCAAAGACCGTCCAGCCGAAGGCGTTGTGGTAGTGGACCTCGATCGTCAGCACCGCGCCGATGTGCTTGCGCAGATCGCGCAGTACGTAGCTCGGCGTCATGGGCGCGGCGCTCTTGCAGCCCGGAAGACGAAAGGTAGCCGTAGCGGTCGTTCCATCGCGCAGCCGGAGCGTCATGGTGGACGTCGAGTCGTCGATGTCCATCAGGGTTACGACGACCAGCTCCTTGTGGCCGTGCCTCGGCCGCGGGTTCGTCTGCGGGAAGACGTGGCGGGTGCGCGACGTGGTGCTCATGGCTCTCGTCCTTGGCGTAGGCGATGAAGCTCGCGCTGAGCCTCGCGGCAGGCGAGGTGCGCGAGGTCTCGATCGCCCACGACAGGCAGGGCGTCATCCATCAGGAACGCGCGCCAGGAGCTTCCCGACGCGTGGCGATCGGTGCCCCACTGGCGCCCGAGAGCGCGGGCGGCGCGGGCCTGATCTTTCGTGAACGGTAGCCCTACCACTTGGAAAGCGTCCCTCAGGTGGCTGTCTGGCACTCGACGCAACGGAGGCGAAAGGCGCCGTTCGCCTTGTCCGTCATGATGGTCTCCGGAACCTTCCAGACGCCAGTGGCGCGCGAGCGGGTGAGGTAGGCGCTGCTTGCTCGGTCGACGGCCTCCCAGTTCTTGACGCGGCGTTCCTTGGCCACCGCGTCGTCAGCCTCGCCAGCTTCGGCGCGCGTGTACGCGCGGTCCCATGCGGCCTTGAGGGTGGCGATCTCCTCGGCGGTGCCAGGCGCCGAGCTGTCGCGCTCGATGGCCGTGTGGTTGACACCGCAGAGCGCGCACGTGAAGATCGGCGACAGGTCGTCAGCCATCGGCGAAGACCGGCATGCCGTTCTGGAGCACGTTCGAGAGGCGCTTGTCGTCGAGCGGCTCCCAGTGCTTTCCGACATCGGGCGCCGCGATCTGTAGGCCTTCCGGTCCCGTGGCGTACACGAGGCATGTGTGGACCGCTCCGGCGTCGTCGCGGAAGTAGACGACGTGTTTGCGCTGGACTTCGTGCAAGGCCGCCATCAGGTTCATCGTGCGCTCTCCTGGGCTCGTCGTGTCGGACAGCTCGTATAACGGATGTGACGCGGACGTGCCAGCTCGCATGGATGGCGCCGCTTGGCCGGGCTCCATGTGCGGCGGCAGGAGGATCGCCTTGATGCCGCAGAGTTGGCGGATCCGGTCGCAGTGGCTTCGGCCTCCATGTGGTGCTGTTCGCAGAGCGTGGCGCCGTTGTCGAGGTGGTAAGGAAAAGGCGTCTTCACGCGGCTGCGGCAGGGTGCCTGCTTCATGCTCTCGGGCCCTTCCTTGACCGAATGTTTTACACGACGTATAACATTGCCATGTCAGTACTGGTCTACAAGTACGGCCTCGCCTCCCCACACGCGGAAGCCGAGCGCGTCCTCGATCAGATGCGTTGTGCCCACAGGTATCGCAATGAGCTGGTCGAGATCGAGCGCGGCCGGCGGCATGCCGAGCGCGCGATCCATGCCACGGCATCCGCTGTGGTGGCGCACCTCGTCGCGATGGCCGAACAGGCCGAGCAGGATGTGGCCACACTCCTGGCCGAGATTCGCCGCGAGCGTTCTGGTACGCGCAAGCGCAGCGATACGCCGGAGCAACGCGAGAAGCTGCGGGCCGCCAAGACGATCAAGTCCGAGCGCACGTTGGCTCTCCGCCAGGCCAGGAAGGACGTGCGCGAATCGCCCGAGCAGGTGACGGCCCGCGACCTCCTGTCTGAGCGCGCGCGCGAGCTTCAGCGCGGGGCGAGGCAGCTCAGCGGTCTTGCCAAGAGCGGGCCGCACTTCGGAGCCTGGGGTACCTACCAGCTGGCCGAGGAGGCGGCGCAAGCGAGCTTCGCGAAGACGCCGCTTTACGGTCCCGACGGGTTCACGCCGAACGATCCTGGCTTCGTCCGGTGGCACGGAGAGGGCGCCGTCTCCGTGCAGATTCAGGGCGGCGCCAGCGTCGAGGACATCACGAGCGGTCGCCACCCGCAGATCCATGTTTCGCTTCCCGACGAGCGTGCGTGGCTCAAAATGCCAGGCAACGGTTGGTCGGAGCGTAGGCGGTACGCACGGCACGGCGAGCTATCACTCTGCCTCGGGACCGACGCGGAGGGGACGCGTATCTACGGACGCTGGCGGATGGATATGCATCGGCCGCTTCCGGTGGGCGCTCGGGTCAAGCGGGCGACTGTCCATCGCCGCATGAGCGGCCCCCATGCGTACTGGTCTCTGGAGTTGACGCTGGACTGCCCCCTCAGCGCGGTCGTCGAGCCGTTCACTGGTGGCGCCGTTGCCATCGACCTCGGATGGCGCGCGATGGACGACGGCTCGCTGCGCGTGGCAGGCTGGGCGGACGCTCATGGTCACTACGGCGACGTTCGTTTGGAGCCCAGGCTCCTACGTGCCCTGCGCGAGCCCGAGGAGATTCGTAGCGCTCGTGACGCACGCTTCGACATGCAGATCCTCCGGCTGGCCCGCTGGCTCGATGCCTTCCGTGGGGTACCCGAGTGGCTCCGCACATCGACTACGTCCGTGCGACAGTGGAAGTCGCCAGCGAGGCTTCACGCGCTTCGCAACAGGTGGCAAACGGCGCGCTTCGATGGTGACGCGATCGCCTTCCACGACCTCGACGCATGGGTGACAGCCGATACGCACTACTGGGAGCAAGAGTGTCGCCGACGCGACAGCGCTCTTCGCCATCGTCGCGAGGTCTACCGCGTCTTCGCAGCCAAACTGGCGACGAGCTACGGCGCGATCGTGTTGGAGCAGTTCGATCTTCGCACCTTTGCCGTCCGCCAGGGCGCCGACGCGGACAAGGCCGAGAACGAGACCGCGAGAAGCAATCGTCACCTGGCTGCCGTCAGTGAGCTGCGTCTAGCGGTTCTCAACGCCGCACGCTCGCGACGTCGTACGGCCGTGTCGA
>Ga0307474_10001270_pt1 | contig 18386 bp, 12 predicted proteins | sample atmos_gasesECM1C_2_FD_203312 | JGI IMG/M metagenome (GOLD analysis project Ga0307474, IMG submission 203312) | Hardwood forest soil microbial communities from Morgan-Monroe State Forest, Indiana, United States - atmos_gasesECM1C_05 | ecosystem: Environmental > Terrestrial > Soil > Temperate... | reverse complement strand
TCTTCGGCGGGACGCAAGCCTCGCAGCACGCCGTGAAGCTTCATGAAGTGTTCGGCCGGCATAGACTCAGTACGTTCGAGAATCTGCCGCGAGCGCTGGTCGGCATTGCGCATTTCATTTTTTTCGTCATCGGTTAGCGTCAAAATCCGCAGCGCAAGAATTTCGTCGATTTCCGTCCCATCGAACAAATTTCCCGGGCTTTCCGGAGCAATCTGCGGATAGTCGTAAAGAATGATGGGCGAAGAAAGTATGCAATCGTGACGGCCTTCTTCCCCAGCCAAAACCGGCCAGGTTCCGCCATTGGTGCACGTGGCAGCAAAGTCTTTCAACGCGGCGGGAGGATCGATGGACGAAACAAATTCGCCTCCCTCAATGTTTAAGATGGTATGAGCCGAAAGCAACGAATGCAGGAGGGCGTCTTCGCGGTTTGCGGATGGCGGCACGGCGGTCGGGCTGATATTAGAGAGCCGCACTGTCAGTCGAAAGAGCCCGTCATCAACCTGGGCCACCGCCAGATTCACCTTCGCCGTGACGGCTTCTTTTGTCCTGACGATAACCGCCGCAATCGGGCCATCGAGCGAGCGAACCGGTTCTAACTCACGGCCGCCGGGAAAAACGTGCACTGAGGAACATTGCCAAAAATCCGGGTCGGCGAGACGGAAGGAAGAGATAACGATCTCTCGTTCGACCGCTTCCTGCCAGGATTGCAGGGTTTGATCTCCCACGCGCAAGGATTCCACGAGCCGGAAATCGGGTTCTGGGCCGGAGTTCGTGACGTGCGGCCATTCATTGAGCGGGAGTTCTAATTCGCCGATTGTTCGGGCCACTGCCTGCAGAAAACGCATTTTGATTGTCAGTCGCGTGGACGAGTCACCGGTAGCGAGACATTCGGTTTGCATGAACCAATTGTCCGAGCCGGACTGCATTTCGCTGTACGCCTTGGGATACACGACGCCAAAATTCCAGCGCTGACGATTCTTCACGGATGAGGGGCGATAGGGATACAACATGTAGCCTTCATAGAGGACGGCGTTGGCGATTTCCTCGACCAGTTTCGCGTTCATAGCTGCACCGTTTCTTCGGTCCCAGCCAGCACGCGCTCGATGGTTTGTTCCCAACTGGGAATTCCATGGCGCACCTTGTACTGATACAGGCGGTCGAACACATCGCGCCGCAAATGGAGCCACGCGCTGTTGGGATAGTAATGGTCGATCAAATCTTTCCAGGTTCTTAACTGCAATTTAAATTTGGCTTCTTTGTCCCAGGAAATGGGGGCGATCTGGAGACGTTCGTTCGGGCCGGGATAAAAGACCGTGCCGCTGAAAAGGAAATTGAGGGGCAGGTCGCCTTCGGCGAGCCCGTGAAAATATTTTGTGGCCGCCACGTTAAAATCGAAGGTGCAGGGCACCTGCAACTCGACTACCGTCTCCTTGGCGAAAGGCGGCACCACCACGATGGCATGGGTCCAAAGAAGATTGCGCAGGGTTTGGCCCCAGCGGTCCGGTTCGCCAAAGAGGTCGCGGAGCTTGGATTGTTCCTCGTGGCTGTAGTGGCGGCGAGTGACTTCAATCTGAATCTGCGCACGAAGCACGACGGTATGGATCGATTCCTCGGGTCCGCTGTTCGTTAGGCGAAGGTTGAACGAAAGCAACGGGCTAGCGGCATACGGAATGGCCTGTGCCCCTTCTATTTGGAAATTCAATTCAGGCATTAGACCCTTCGCCGCAAGAATCCGCGCGTTCTTTCAAGCTGGTGAAAAACTTGGTCACCTCGCGCCACACTTCCGTGCCGCCGGAAAGCCCATGCCAGTGCAGACGAATGAGGCCCACCAACTTGTAACATTCATCGATTGGCACGATGTAATACTGAGCAGCCACGCCCCGCGCCGCACCCACCCGATTCGCTAGAAGGGCCTCAATCTCCGGCTCCATTTCTCGAATCGCCGGATTGTCATTCTCGATATCTCCCCAAGTTTCGAGCGCCAACAAAGATTCCGTCGCGCCTGCGGGTCCTGGATAAAACGCGTTTACCTTGCCGGGAGTATCGCCCTTAAAGAAAAAGGCCATCTCGATGGGAACCATCAATCCATCCCATTGAGAATCGGTCATGCGGAATTGGGGGAGAAATCGAATTCGTCGTGGCACGCGCCGATATTTCGTTGCGCCCTGACTGCTGAAGAGAATTGCACAGGCGTCGCAGGCGCAAACCAATTTCCGGGCGGCGGGATCGATCAGGTGTTGATGCTCCGGGGAGAGCTGTGCACTGCACATCTCGCAACACTCCACGGCGGGACGCTTGCGCACAAATTGGCGCAGCGCGGTGAACGCGTTGTCCCGTGGAGCCGTCGGCGTGAAGGGCGAGTTCAAATTCCGCTCCGCTGGGCTTTTGAAAGGGGAAGCGCCACCTTGGCGCGACCGTTTTCTCTCAGCAAAGGAATGGGCTCTAGATGGAGCGTGTCCAGATCCATGCTGCGGCCGGCCCTCACGACGTCATAGTGCTGGCTGCAGATCGGGCAGGCCAAAACCGTTCCGACCAGCCGCGCGGCGCCCAATGGCTGACCACATCCCGGGCAAGAATTGCCGTACGCATACAGGGTTTCTTCGAAACGACAGAAGAGGATGTGGCGACCGGCTACCCGCTCCTCGTGCATGGTCCCAGTGGGAATCGCATCAAGGCCGAATACGTCTTCCCAGCCCACTTCATCGCGTTCAACCTTCAAGTCGTGGCCGGGGCCGTTTCCGTTGGTGTTGCTTCGAAGCTGCGTAAGCGGCACAAAACCGAGAGCCGCCGGGGCCTGTTCCTGAATCTGGCCTTGAACCACAATTGCCGTAACGTCCGGCGCAGCGTCATAGATCGCTTCTTCCACCGCGAGCTTGAGCGTTGCCGACGAAGAAGGACATCCGTGGCAATTGCCCTCGAGGCGCAACGTGACAACCCCCGAATCATCCACGGTCACTATATTTACGTTGCCGCCGTGAGACTTCAAATACGGGCGAGTTTTTTCGAGGGCCTGGGTGACGCGGGTCTCGAGACCATCGGGATGAAGCCCATAGAGCAGAAGCAAGCTCCGCACTAAATCGTCTCGGCCCAAAGCATCGATAACAATCGAGCCAGATGGCGCTGTCTGGTGTACAACCGCGAGCATGCGCTCGATGCCCGCTCCGTGAAACTCCATCAGCAACTGCACAAGTTCCCTGGCCGTCGCCGCCATGGAGGGATCGTCTGCTTTTTCGATCCGGTGGACCAAGGCTTCGATCGATTTCAATTGGTTCTGAATGTCTGTCGAAGCAGCCATGGACACCTTCCCTGTGTCGCCTGATGGAGACAAGATACAAATACCACTGGCGCGTTTCCCTACAGGATTCGCATGACGCGCCTTTGCCGCTCCTCAGGATTCCTCTGGCTGAATGCCAAACATTGGCGAATGGTGCGTCTGAAGAACTTTCCCATTGCCGAGATACATGTGCACACCACACGGCAGGCAGGGATCGAAACTGCGGACCGCGCGCATGATGTCGATGCCTTTGAATTTGTCCGGGCCGTTTTCTTCGAAGATTGGCGTGTTCTGCACCGCATCTTCGTAGGGGCCCGGCGTGCCGTAGACGTCTCGGGGATTTGCGTTCCAGGGCGTCGGCGGATACGGATGATAGTTGGCAATCTTACGGTCCTTAATCACGACGTGATGTGAGAGGACGCCGCGAACAGCTTCATGGAAACCGCAACCGATGGCGCTCTCCGGTACTTTGAAGTCGGTCCAGGTTTTGGTTCGGCCCGCGTGCAATTCTTCCAGCGCTTTTTCCACAAAGTACAAGGCGGCTGCGGCCGCGTAGGCCTGGAAGTATGTGCGAGCGCGGTCACGTTCGATGGCGTTGCTCCACTTCGGAATCTTCCACTCGAACTCGACCTCGGGAAGCGACATGGTCTTGGGCAGATATATTTTTACGCTCTGGCCGGTGGCCTTGATGTAGCCGATATCAACGATCCCGGCAAGGGCGGTAGCCCAGAAACGCGCAATTGGTCCGCCTCCGGTGTCGAGCGCAAGATGATCGCCGGTGCGTTTATCGAGCCAGCGGGGAGACATCACCCAGGTGTATTTGCCGCCAAAATCGCGCTTTTGTGGTCGCGGTATCGTAGTTTGATTCCAGGGATGATTTTGATCGACCGGATTCCCCAGGGGGTCGGTCTTGACGAAGGTCTCGGCATTCTTCCATTCGTCGTAATACGAACTGCCCAGGAGAATGCGAATGTTTAGATTGATGTCTACCAAATCGGTGGTGACCAGCTTGCCGTCCACCACAACGCCCGGGGTTACGAACATTCCCCGGCCCCAATTGGTCATGTTCTTGTAGGTGTAATCGCAAACCGCCGGATTGTTAAACGAGCCCCAACAGGCAAGCAGCACGCGGCGGCGACCGACTTCTTCGTAGCCCGGCAGAGCTTCGTAGAAAAAGTCGAAGAGATCATCATGCAGCGGAACAACTTTCTTCATGAACTCGACGTACTTCATAAGCCGAACCAGATAGTCAGTGAATAACTGAATGGTGGGAACGGTGCCGACCCCGCCGGGATACAGAGTGGAAGGATGAACGTGGCGACCTTCCATCAGGCAGAACATCTCGCGGGTCATGCGGCTGACTTGCAGAGCTTCGCGGTAGAACGAACCGACGAAGGGATTGAGCGCGCGCATGATGTCCGCGATGGTACGGAAGCCATGGAGATTGGAATGCGGCGCCAGTTTTGTTTCGGCCTTGGCCAGGACGCTCGGATTCGTTTCCTTTACCATCTGCTCGCAGAAGTCCACGCCGACGAGATTGTCCTGAAATATGTTGTGGTCGAACATGTACTCGGCGGCTTCGCCGAGATTCACGATCCATTCGGCGATGGCCGGCGGACGAATTCCGAACGCCATGTTCTGGGCGTAGGTCGCACAAGTCGCGTGGTTATCGCCGCAAATACCACAAATGCGGCTGGTGATGAAATGCGCGTCGCGCGGGTCCTTGCCTTTCATGAAAATGCTGTAGCCGCGGAAAATCGACGAGGTGCTGTGACATTCCGCGACCCGGCGGTTCTCGAAATCGATCTTGGTGAAAATTCCCAGGCTGCCCACGATCCTGGTGATCGGATCCCAATTCATCTCCACCAGATTCCGCGACTTGGTCGGCGTTTCTTTGCTCACCCCTGCGATTGTGCTCATTTTCTGGACTCCTTTCGGATCTTAGTAAGACCGCGGGTGATAGCCCGTAGTGAGTTCCGTGCCTGGGTGCCGCCACTTCGGTTCTTTGTTTACGGTGGCATTGGTCATGGAACGCAATGCTCTGATCGCGCGGCCATATACGCCAATCGCAGAGGAAGAAACACGCGCGCCGGGAGGCTCGTCCATGAAGGGCATGAACTTGTCCGGGAAACCGGGCATGGTGCAACCAATACAGATTCCACCGACATTGGGGCAGCCGCCGATTCCGGCCATCCATCCTCGTTTGGGGACGTTGCAGTTCACAACTGGCCCCCAGCAGCCGAGTTTCACGATGCATTTCGGCGAGCCATACTCCTCGGCAAAATCTCCTTGCTCGTAGTAACCGGCGCGGTCGCAACCGTCATGTACGGTCTTCCCGAATAGCCAGATCGGACGGAGCTGATCATCGAGGGGAATCATTGGGGCGAGTCCAGCTACTTGATAAAGGAGGTACAGGAGGGTTTCCATGAAATTGTCTGGTTGAACCGGACATCCCGGGACGTTCACGACCGGAAGACCGGCTACGGACTTCCAGCCCCAACCGAGGTAATCGGCAAGACCCATAGCGCCCGTTGGATTACCGGACATGGCGTGAATGCCGCCATAGGTGGCGCAAGTGCCGCAGGCGACTACCGCCAAGGCCTTGGGAGCGAGGCGATCAATCCAGTCATTGGTCGGAATCGGTTGTCCGGTTTTCGAGTCGGTTCCAAGAGCTGCCCAATATCCTTCCTTCTTGATCTTCTCGTTGGGGATCGAACCTTCGACGACCAGGACAAAGGGGTTGAGTCGTCCTGCAGCCGCCTCATACCAAAATTTCAGAAATTCGTCGCCGTTTTCATACGCCAGCACAGGGTTGTGCAGGTGAACTTTGGGAAGGCCCGGTATCGCGCCCAGCAGTACGTCTTCAATGCTGGGCTGGGTGGCGGCAGTGATGGAAACCGAATCGCCATCACAACCCAAACCCGACGTCATCCAGACAATGTGGACGTCCGAGACCGGCGAATCTCTCTGAGTTTTGCGACCGTAGGGGACGGCGTTGGCCATGGCACGATTCTCCTTTCCAGTTTCAACCCTCTGGAACTCTTCGCTGCAGCCCTAAATCGCCAGGGCAACAACGTTCATCGTCTTTAAAGAAATATCTTTCTGTAGGGCTGGGGCAGAAACGCAAATGCCGTAGACGACCGAAGGAGTCCCAAGCGTCTGCGGGAAATTAATACAACGACGAAGCAAAGAGGCTCAAGCAGGAGCTTGCTGTTTTATGCATCAGGAATATCCCTATCCACCGTCTAGGGAATTTCCTTACAGGTCGATGGTTGAGTAGCGATTTGCAATGAATGTACAGGCACTTACCAGAAATGGTTTAGCGCGAGAGGGAGTTTGCAGGGCTCCGGATTCGAATTTCAGGGTTAGGCTCCCTTCGTGTTCAATGTAGATTCGATCGCATGCTGGACCAGCTCTCGTGCGTTGCGCAGCGCCAGCTTTTCTTTGATGTGAGCCTGGTAGGATTCGACGGTTTTGGTACTGACGTGCAATTCGTCCGCGATCTGGCGGGTGGCGTGGCCCGCACCGATCAGGCGATAGACCTCCAGTTCCCGGTCGGTCAGCTTGGCGAGTGGATCGCGCTTCGAAATAGAACCGTGAGCAAACTGCTGCAGCATCCGATTCGTGAGACGATCGCTCAAATAAACTTCTCCCCGCAGAATATGGCGAATGGCGATCAGTACCTTTTCGGTCGCCTCCTGCTTCATGATGTAACCGTTCGCCCCCGCGCGCAGAGCCCGTTCCGCGTAGATGGACTCATCGTGCATGGAAAGCACCAGCACCGGCAAATTCGGATACGTTACGCGAAGGGTCTTCAGCAGGTCCAAACCATCGGGACCATCCAAAGAAATATCCAGGACGATGAAATCAGGCATCGAATCGCGAATCGCCTGAGGCGCGGAAGCCGCTCCATCGGCCTCGCCGCAAACCATCAAATCCGACTCGCGGTCGATAAACAAGGCTAGCCCTTGACGGACGATCGGATGATCGTCAATCAAAAATATCCTGTATTTCGAGGCGGATACGTTTCCGCGAGCCTTGTTCATGTCTGATCCCTCTCCATCAAGTGCGGAGGGGGGAGCGGAAACAGGCAAACCACGCTGGTTCCACCGGTAAAATTCTTGCGAATATCGAGCGAGCCTCCGATCATGTTCGCCCGATAGTTCATGATATTCAAACCCATACCCTTTTGATTCGAAGGAATGTCCGAAATTCCTGCTCCGTCGTCCTGGACCGATAGAGTGCCCTCGCCATTTTCAACAAATAAGCCGATGACGACATGGCCGGGGTGCCCGTGCTTGATGGCATTATTCACGGCCTCACGCGCGATATGGTAAAGATGCGTGGCCACGTTGACGTCGTAGATCAAAACGGGATCGCCACACTCGAAACGGCAAGTAATCCGAAATAAATCCTGGACTTCCTCCGCGTGGCGCGTGAGGGCGGACATCAGGCCGTACGCGTCGGAGACCACGGGCAGCAGTCCCCGCGAAAGCTCGCGGGTCTTGTTGATCGCTTCGTTGACGAGTTTTACGATCTTCGCGGCCTCTGTTGATTCTGGAAGCGCGTGCTCGCTCAGCTTGCTCTCCAAAACTTTACTCATAAAGGCGATACCCGTCAGGTGCTGGCCCAAACCATCGTGTAAATCTTCGCCGATGCGGCGCTGCTCACGCGCGCTGACTTCGAGAATGGCTTTCTCCAGGCGCTGCCGTTCCGTAACGTCAATTCCAGTGACTATTACATGGGACTTATCCCCGGTTTTTCCCAAAAGAATCGTGCTCGACCAGGTAATCAGGCGTGATCCGCCGTCTCTCGTCAGCCAATGTGTCTGGTAATCCCCGGAAGACTCCTTGGAATTCGATTGCGCGAAAATAGCCTTGAACGTGTCGACTTCCTCGGCAATCAGGAACAAATCCCAAACGTTCTTTCCGCGCACCTCTTCGAAGGAATACCCCGTGGTCTGCTCGCAAGTGCGGTTGAAACGAACGATGCGTCCATCAGGATCCAGAACCACAACCAGAGCGCCCACCGTATCCAGAATCGCGGAGAGCACATTACGCTCGTCCTGCAGCTCTTCTTCGGCCTGCTTCAGCTCAGTGATGTCCACGCCCACGCCGTGAATAAACCAGGGCCGGCCGTCTTCCCGGCGGATCATTTCCGCTTCGCAGTGGAACCACAAAACCCGTCCATCGCGAGCAAGCACTCGATAGGCGGACTTCAGCGGTCTACCGGAAAGAAACATCTCCGCCGCTTCGGTGCTCCAGCGCTGCTTGTCGTCGGGATAAATCTGATCGTACCAACGTACGGGATCTTCGAGCCACTCGCTTTGCGAAAAGCCGAGTGCCGCTTCGATTTGCGGGCTAACGTAAGCTTCGCCAATGCCCTTATCCAGGTAGGCCATAAACACTACCGCGGGAATTTGTTCGACGAGAGCGCGATAGCGTGCCTCGACGCTCTGGGATTGATCCTCCTGATCCTGCGCGACTTCGGTACGGCCAGCCGGTTGATCAGCAAACGCCGAGGCAAGGAAGCGGCTCTCCAACAGCAGGCTGGCTAATCCTTGCAGGGTGGCCTCAGCATCGATCACACTGGGATTAAGCTCGCTCGAAAGCACTGACTCCGTCAGTTTCGCCGGCCAATCGCTTCCGATGGTGTGATGACCACTCATCATCCGACCCCTAAAGAAATCTTACTCATTTTAATTCGCGGTGTCTCCAGCTTGGTTCTTTGTTCAAGGATGACTGGGTGAAACGACGAAGCGCATGAATGGCGCGACCGTACGTCGCCACCGCATTCGAGGAGAGCAGCGAACCAGGGGGCTGATTCATGAACGGCATAAATTTATCCGGAAATCCAGGCATGGCGCATCCAATGCAAATCCCACCCACGTTTGGACAACCACCCAGGCCGCCCATCCATCCGCGCTTTCCCACGTTGCATTGCACCACAGGTCCCCAACAACCCAGCTTGACGATGCATTGAATCGAGCCATATTCCGCGGCGAATTCCGCTTGCTCATAGTAACCGCCGCGGTCGCATCCTTCGTGCACGGTCTGGCCAAAGAGCCAGGTGGGACGTAATGCATCGTCTAGAGGAATCATAGGCGCTCGCCCCGCCACCATATGTAATAGATAGAGGATAGTCTCGGTCATGTTGTCTGGCTGCACCGGGCAGCCGGGCACGCAAACGATCGGAACATTCGACTTGGATTTCCATTTCCATCCGAGATAATCCGGTAAACCCATGCAACCGGTTGGGTTTCCTTCCATGGCGTGAATGCCACCGTAGGTCGCGCAGGTACCGGCTGCTATTACGGCCCAGGCTTTTGGTGCAAGCCGGTCAATCCAATCGCAGGTGAGAATCGGTTGCCTAGTTCTTTGGTCGGTGCCAAAGCTGGCCCAGTAGCCTTCTTTTTTATTGGTTTCGTCCGGAATCGAGCCTTCGACCACCAGAATAAAAGGTTCAAGTTTGCCGTCGGCGGCGCGGTGAAATACCTGCATGAATTCTTCACCGTTCTCATATGAAAGAAACGGATTGTGCAGTTTGATCCGCGGCACAAAGGGTAACGCGCCAAACATCAGTTCTTCGAGGCTCGGCTGCGTCGCAGCCGTCAAGGCGATCGTGTCGCCGTCGCAGCCTAGTCCGGCTGTAATCCACAACACATCAATTTCGGTGATGGCGCTCATGCAGCGGCAGGCACCTTTGCGGCAAACCAACACCTCTGGTGATGGTGGCCGCTGCGCCGGATTGTATCGAATAGCGGAATGTCCTGTCGTGACTTTCTTCGTGCTCAAACAGGGCAGCGGTCAGGGTGTCGTCTGCCGGAAGTGATACGTCCAACTGACGGTCACGTAAGACTTCAGCGGAACTCCGACGATGCGTTGAAATGGCGTGGGAAATGTGACATCGGATGGATAGGCAAAAACTTCCGTCGTCTAGCCGGTGTAACCGTCGGCAATCAAAAATTCCGTAGACAGGATCATGCGTCCATCAAGAAACGGCCTGGGCACGGCGCCCCTGAACTCCGGAAGCGATGTGCCGATGCAAGCGAGGTTTGCCGAGGGTCCGCAAATTCCCGAAAAAAATCCAGAGAGAGTGAGTGTGCTTTCTGGATTGAGACTCCAGGTATCCGGAAGTTCAAAGCGGGGAAACTGCGGGGTGTGAAGCTTGCAGGTTGGTTCCGACAACGACCCTCAAAACCTGGCGTAAGCCCAGCCGGTCGAGAAGCTAAACTGAAAAATACAGGTGTTCCGGTATGTTTTCGCTTCATGTTTCTTTGTTATGGTTAGATAGTGCCGGGAATGCGAATGGACACCGACATGGCGAAGACACGAGGGAAAAACATGGGCTTCGAATTTTACGTTATCGGCGCAATCGCGCTTATCGTCGTGGTCGCAGGCGCCGTTATGCTTCCCGATTTCGTTCGCTATATGAAAATTCGCTCGATGTAACCGCTCAAGAACCCCGCTACCCTTAGTGCAACCGTTTCCTCAGGCAGTACAAACCGCCGTAATAGCTGACCCTTCTTCCCAAACGGATGCACGCCCAGGTCCGGGTTTGAGCCCTAACAGAAGGTCACCTTGCAGGTCGCGCCAGATTGAAGGCTGATGGACCACCTGCGGTCGATGCGGCGTATGCCCCGCTTGCGTTGCTCCAGGAACTAATCGCCCGTTCTTTACGAGGGCGATTAGCATGGGCATCATTCGCGATTCGCCGTTACTGATGCCGTGCGCGGTGTGGTTAGCCCGCCAGGCCACCAGTTCCAATCGCCGGCGAGACGAAGGAGCGCGGGCCCGATCACGATACGAACGAGCGTCGCGTCAATCAACACGGCGACCGCCAAGGTAAATCCAATCATCTTGACGACCAGGAAATCTCCGAAGGTGAATGCCGCAAATACCACGATCATGATCGCAGCGGCGCTGGTGATCAGCCCTGCGGTTCTGGCCAGGCCTTCCGGGATCGCATCCATTTCACTCAGCCCGTTCCTTCTGGCTTCCAAAACGCGGGCAACTAGAAACACCTCGTAATCCATGCTTAATCCGAAGACGATGGCGAAGGCGACGATCGGAACCAGGGGAAACACGCTCCCAGTTCCCGCCGGAATTCCCAGGAACTTGCTTCCGTGCCCGTCTTGGATAACGACAACCAATGCTCCGAAGGCCGCCGCGACCGAGAATAGATTGAGGGCGATGGCCTTTACGGCGGCGAAGATCGACCGGAAGCCGCAGAGCAGAGCAAACAGCGTACCGCCCACTACCAGCAACATTACGGACGGAAACCGGTTTCTGATAATTGTCTCGTAGTCCGCGTTGAGCGCCGGGATGCCCCCAACGAGCAGAGTTGCGCCCGGCACTCCGGTGAGCTCTGGCGCGCCGGTCTGACGCAGCTCCCGCACCCAGTTGACTTGCTGGCGCAGGGAAACCGAACTCGCGGGTAACACTTCGACCAGCGCCGCTCGTCCGTCACCACTCAGGAAGGTTCGACGCGTCTCCCGCGAAAGATCCGTGAGTGATGATCGATTGCTCTGCGCAAGCGTCGTGATGGAAATCACGCGGTCACACCGCGGGTCGGTCGCGAGGCGCTTGCTCATCCGGTCCACCGCATCCCACCCTGGGTCGGTCTGCGCGATGGAGTCTGCGGGAAGTTCGACAATCACGCGCAACGATTCAACGACGCCGCCCCGATCCATCCGCTCCAGAGTGTGGAGCGCATGGACCGATTCCGCGGCCTGCGGAAGCCAATCGCCTCGAGGGAGACTGGTGTCCAGTCGGGTGACCTGCCAGGCGAGCAGAAGCAACGGAGTACCTGCCAGGAAGAGGGCCAGCCAGGGATGCGCGACAATCGTTTTTCCCCATTGCCGCCAGCGATTTCCGGTGCGCGCGGCACGCTGCGCATCCAACTTCGGAGTGAAGGGCATTCGGCCAAGATCAATCCGCGGGCCGAGCAATACGAGCGCCGCCGGCACGAGGGTATTGGTAAGCAGGACGCTCATTCCGGTGACCAGAAATCCCGCGACACCGATGGAGCGGATTTCGCTGATCGGAACCGTTAAGAGAGCCAGAAATCCGATGGCTACGGTCGAGGCTGAAATCAAAAGCGTCCGACCTGCCTGACGTGCGGCGATCGCTCCGGCCGTGGGTCCGTCGTTCCCGGCGGCAATCGCCTCCCGGAAACGGCTGATCATCAGGAGCGCGTAGTCGATTCCCAAACCCAGGCCGAGCATGGTGGCCAAATTCTGAACCAGAATGGACAAGTGCCAGCGCTGGGCCAGAAATCCTGTAATCGCCAGAGTGGTGGCAATAGCAAGCTGGCCGATCGCCAAGGGAATCAGGGCGGCCATCAGGCTACCGAAGGCCAGCAGCAGAAGCACGAGAGTTCCGGGGATCACCAGGCTTTCGCCGCGATGCACGTCAGCGGCGCTCGCTTTCCGAATATCGAAATTTAGGGGAATCTCACCGGTGAGTTCGAGCTTCACCGCCGGATAGCGACCCCGCAGTTGATTTGCAAGCGAGCCGGCCAATTGGTGAAGCTGCGGAACGAGCGACTCGACTGGACCGTCGGTGGACGAGAGTCCGACGAGAACAAACGTCGATCCTCCTCGGCCCAGAAAAATCGGATCGCGCAAGTCGAGATAGGACACGACTCCTGAAACGCCCGGTTGCTCTTTCAGTGCTGCAACGATGGTTTCTAACGCTTGGCCGCCTCCCTCCGAATCCGCAGGTGGGAGCCCTTCGATCACCAGGACAACGCGGTCCACAAACGGCGAGTGAAAACGACTCTCTAGCTCGTCCCGGACAGTTTCAGCCTGACTTCCTTCGACACGAGTTGCGGTCTCCAGATGGCGTTCGGCGTGAAAAGAGAATGGAAGAAGTGCGATGGTTGCTGCGAGGACGATCCCTGCCAGCCAAAAACGGCGCACATGCATAACCATAATGATGTCACATCTCGCAAAATCGTCGTCACCAAAAGTCTGCGTTGGCACCGAAGGCGATAGGGGCGTTCCGCCCGGAATCGATTGGTAGGTGCGGGCGTGGGTGGCGAGTTTGCACTTACGTAGGACTCACCGATGGAGCCACGTGAATCTGCTAAACTTTGCCCTGCCGAATTAGGAGGAACTATTCGCACTCTACTTTTGCTCGGACTGCTTGCCGCCTTCCAATCAGGAGCCACAGACCCGCGCATCGGGTCTTGGACGCTCGTCTCCGCGCAGTCGAATCTAGATCCTCCGAACCGGCTGACCATAACGCCGGTGCATGCCGGGACACATGTTGTCATGTCCGGCGAAACCCATCTCGATTTCACTGCAAATACAAACGGGCACCCCTCGGCCGCGCCGGGCAATCTGGCGTTCAATCAAATTGAGCTGCGCAGGATCGACAAGAGGCAGGCAGAGGTCAAGGAAGAGAAAGATGGAGCTTTGGTGGCGACGGTTCGCGAAAAAATTTCGAGTGATGGGAACGAACTGACGACCACGACAGCTACGACGGGGCACGCGGACAAGATCACGGTGTGGACGCGAACCGGAGGTGCGAAGGTCGCGAATGACCTGTTCGCGGGCGAATGGACGCAAGATCTCAGCAAGACCCGTTTGCGGCAGGGTTTGGCGCTCAAAATCGAGACGGACGGAAGCGGCGGGATCCGTTTTCTAGGTGACTTCAGCTACACCGCCCGATTTGACGGAAAGCCCTACGATCTAAAGAACTCGCGCAACGACACCGTGACGCTTGAACTCGTAGATCCCCACACGGTGGACGCAAGCTATCAAAGGGACAATCAAGTCACGCAGAAGGATCGGTGGGTCGTTTCCGCGGACGGGCAGCAGATGACGGTGTCCACAACCGGCACGTTAGAAACGGGCCAGAGGCTAACCGAGAAGCTCGTGTTTAAGAAGCAGTAGCGGATATTGCGTCGGTCCAGTCGACAACACCATCTCCTGGTGACCCCGCGTTGACCGGACGAGCCGCGACCGAAATGATCCCCTTGCGATGCATGAATTTCAGAATGCCGTTGACCGTGTCTTCCAGAGACGGATCTGCTTTGCCCCACACGGAGGCATCGCGGGCCATCTGATAAGAAGAGCTGTCGTAGCGTTTGAACTCCATTGCGGAGATATTGTCGACAGAGCCCACCAAGAAATCGAGCAGCGGGAAGAGCAGGTCTTCCTTGCGGCATCTCCGGATCAGCTCGGGAACGAAGTCCGGAAGCCTGAAGGTTTCGAATTGCCGGCCAGTGGCTTTGGTAATGAGCCCGGTGATATCCATCATGTTCGAATAATCGTCGCGAGTGACATGGTAGGTCTGATTCGCCGTACCGGGAGTCGTAGAGATCGCAACGATGTTGTTCGCCACAATATCTGCCGGAACAAAGCTGACCTGGTTCAAAGTATCAACGCCAATGCCGTGATTTACCATGAAGGCGACCAAGCGAACGGCGATATCGAAGTTGTTGCCTCCGCCGGTGACTGAAGGGCTGACCAGGGCAGGCCGGAAGATCCGCGCGGAAAGTCCCCGGCTTCGTGCGTCGACAACGACCTGTTCGGCGACCCATTTCGATTGGCTGTACCCAAAATCGAGCAGCTCCATATTCTCGTTCAGGTCGGTCTCATTCAGGACTGATTTGACCGCCCAGCCGAACACGAAAGTAGTCGAGACATAATTGAATTCTTTGGGCCGGCCCTCGAACGCCAGTCTTACGATCTCATTGGTTCCGAGCACGTTTGCGTCGCGCATCAAATCGTAGTTGAACAGGTAGTTCACGGTGGCACCGTTGTGGAACACCGTGTCGATTTCACTCGCGAGGAAATCCCACTCGGCCTGCGTCAGGCCCAACTTAGGCTGCCCTAAATCTCCGCAGACCGGGATCACCCGCGCTTCGAATGACTCCATCAGGCCCAACCCGCAGGGTCCCATCGAATCCATCGCATCTCTCAGTCTCTGCTTACCTTGCTTTTCGTCGGAAGATCGGACGAGAACATAAATTTTTGCGCGGGTCTGTTCCAATAAACTTTTGATGAGGAAAGGCCCGATAAATCCGGTTCCACCCGTGAGCAGCACCTGCTTCGGCGTTGGTATCTCCGGCACGGCCAAAGGCGCGGCTGGCTCGAAGACGAGCTTTCGGTCGCTGTGCATCAATTGTTTCTCTGCGGCGCGCTGCTCGTCGCGGAAAGCCGCAAGAGAATCACGCAAGTGAACCAGTGCCTCCTGGGGAGCGCGCTTCAACTTTTCGGCTAGTCCAAACAGCTCCGCCACGGGGACGCGCTGAATCACGCCAATATCTACTTGCCGCGCAAGCATCTCGGCGCCTTTATCTTTCAGGAGTTCCTTGAGCTCATGTACGAACACCACAAGATCCAGGGAATCCAGGCCGGCCTCGATGAGGTTGTACGATTCCCGACCGGTCAGGTTGTATTTGGCTTTCAATTCGGCGAATGAGGAATGCATGTCGGAATCGCATTGGGAATTCCCCGCATCCTTTTCACGCGAAAAGTCGGAAAGAACGGTGAACTTGCCTTCCAGCCACATCTGCTTGCTCTTGTGGCGCATGATCTTCCCCGAACTGGTTCTGGGGATGGCACGAGGCGCGATAAGGGAAATCACCGCCACTTCTACGTTGAGATAATTTCGAACCGCGGCGGCAATTTTTCGTACGTCGGGAAGCGCCCTGGGATTTTTGACCTCGGCGACGATGGCCAACCCGGGTTCGCTGTCTTCCTGAATCTGAAACGCGGTGACGCAATTGTGCCGGATCAAACCAGATGATTTCTCGACGACGTTCTCAATATCGTGCGGGTAGTAATTTTGCCCGCGCAGAATAATCATGTCCTTGATCCGGCCGCAGACGTAGAGTTCGCCGTTGTGGAAGAATCCGATGTCGCCGGTGCGCAGGTAACCCTCGTCATAGGGAGAATCGTCTACCAGCCGCGCACGAAACTGTTTCAGAGTTAATTCAGGATTATTCCAGTAACCTCGGCATTTACCGCTTCCGGCGACCCAGATTTCACCGGTGCGTCCCGGCTTAAGAGGAAAGTGTCCTTCGGGATCGACGATCTTAACGTCAATACCCGGCAGCGGCTTCCCACAACTTACAATCTGCGTGGCCACGTCGATTTCAGAGACATCCGAAATCATGCGAGCCATCCCCAGGGCCAGCGCACGCTTGTTCACGGAAACGATGTTGCGACCGCCCTGTGAAACCGCCAGAGTATTCTCGGCGAGCCCGTAGGCGACGTAGAAGGTTTCGGACTTGAGCCCATAGGACTGAAACATTTCTAGAAAGCGGGTGTAGGTATCCGGCTTTACGGGTTCAGCGGCGCACATCAAAACGCGAAGCGAGCTGAGATCACAAGTCTCAAGACTATCCTTGGAAAGCCTCCCGGCGCGCAGGCAATAGTCGTAGGCGAAGTTGGGCGCCGCCGTGGCGGTGGCGTGGTAGGCGGTCATGGCATCGAACCACAGGATCGGCCGTTGGATGAAATCCGTGGGAGAAAACCCGTAGGTCGTGCCACCTTTCACTGCTGGGTATAGGTAGCATCCGATCAGCCCCATATCGTGATATTGCGGAAGCCAGGAAACGACGACCGGCGACGGATGATCGATCACCAGGGGACAGGTATCCAGAATGTTTTCGTGCGTGACGATCACGCCCTTGGGCTCCATCGTCGAACCCGAGGTGTATTGGAGAAACAAGACCTTCGAATGCTCGGCAGCCGGACGGTTCACAATCACGTCCACGAACTCTTCGGTGGCGATCCAGGGCAGCCCGGAAATGTAATCCACATCGATGCCACACGCCGAGACTCCGCTTCTGGCGAGATTCGTCTTCAGGGACGCCTGATAGTCCCGGCTGGTTAAGATCCCAGCCGCCTGGCAATCCTTGGCGATGTGAATCATCTTGTATAGGGCGCTCTGGAAGCCCCGCGAACTGGGGGGATACACCGGCACCGGAATCAATCCGGCGCGCACGCAGCCAAAGAATGCGCAGATCATTTCGAGCCCGGGCGGGTAGGCCAGCAGCAGCCGGTCACCCGCGGCGAAGCGACCGTCTTTCCACAAATATCCGGCGATAGCCTCGACTCGGTGGAGGAACGACGCGTAGGTGTAGCTCTCGAGCGGATCGCCGTTTACATCGAGGTACGAATAAAGAAGTTTTTCGGGGTGCTCATCTGCCAGCCTATCGAGGTGGCCCAAAATTGACGGTGTCATCAATCAGCGATTCTCCAATGGTGAATAGCACCCAAGCCAGTAAAGAAACATGCTCCCGCAGCAATCGAGGTGATCGGCGTTTGAGTTTGAACGTGCGGACCCGAAATGTAGGCCGATGGTGAGAATGCTCGCTTAATTACGTTCCGGGCATTAGCGCCGCGCGACACCCCAAGGAATGGAAGTCTCCCTTTTTGGCACACAAGGGCGCGAACGGGAAGTGCGGAGCTCCGCCGACCTTTTATGGTCGCTCGCAGGAAGCCCGTGTCGTTATGGTTCATTGACGGTAATATGTTAACAAAGCGTCATGGACAGTGCCATGCGTCGTTTCTTCCGCTGTTCACATGTGTTCACATGGTGCAATCAGGTACCATCCGTCCCGAATGTTCTTGATTGTGTTTATAGGCGGGCATTAAAATCGTGCTGCGAGGCTGTCGGCGCGGCACGAATTTCGCTGAGGGTCAGCACTCCGGATGAGCGTAAGAAAACCGTCCGGCCCAATGAGTATGACCGCGGAGGCGCCGGTGGCGTTCGAAGGCGAAGTGTTGATCACGCAAGATCCGGAGACCCCGGATCTGGTACCGTCGGAACCCTCAGCCGCGGCGGTTACCGAACCCGTTGGTGCGTCTTCCTTTCCTAAAGTCCTGCGTCGGCGCCTCGATAAATTTTTTGCCGACGGGAACATCCCATACAAAGCCGACCGTACGATGTGGGTCAAGATCGCCGTGGGTTTGGCAGTCCTCGGGGGCGCCTGGATTGCACTGTATGCTCTGCGGCCCGATTCATGGAAGTTTCTGGCCCTTTACCTTTTAGGCGGCCTGGCGCAGACGTTTCTTTTGCTTAACATCGCGCATGACAGCAATCATAACGCTATCTCGTCCCGGCCCCGCGTCAACAAGACTCTGAACTAT
>Ga0307474_10001269_pt1 | contig 18386 bp, 17 predicted proteins | sample atmos_gasesECM1C_2_FD_203312 | JGI IMG/M metagenome (GOLD analysis project Ga0307474, IMG submission 203312) | Hardwood forest soil microbial communities from Morgan-Monroe State Forest, Indiana, United States - atmos_gasesECM1C_05 | ecosystem: Environmental > Terrestrial > Soil > Temperate... | reverse complement strand
TGCTGCGAGGTAGAATAGGCCATCACGACGGCTCATGGTGTTCTGAAGCTCGCGAACCTCTGCGTCCGTGACCTGATAGCCTTTGGACCACATCACCCCCGCCGTCATCTTGAACAGCGCGAAGGAGCGGCCCAACCCCCGCCATGCACGTTTAGGAAGTCGGCGCAAGATAGGCGTGGTGTACCACGGGTGGGAGTGCCCATCCGTGAAGAGCCCGCCATTGAAGATGACAACGCCGCGTATGGCCGGCCCGCCCACGGGCTGGCCTCGCTCGGCGCGTTCGAGCCGGCGCCTCAGATGCTCGAGGACAACAAGCGAGGAGAAGTCGAAGGCGACCAGCGTCGTGGACTGGACGGAGAGATCGCGCCAGAGTGCTTCGACGAGATCGGTGCGTTCGCTGGTGGAATAGGCGTAGTCCTTAGGCTTGTCGCTGTCGCCCATGCCGACATACTCGACGAAGAGTTTTGGCATCTCGGCCGGGTTCGGCAAATGCGGCCGAACCTTCGCCCAGCCGAACGAGCCATCGGGATATCCCGGCAGGAACGTGACGGCGTGCGAAACCCCTCCCTCCCGCTTCAAGAAAGTCCTGAGGGGCGCGTCTTGCGCCGCAACGATGGCACGCGCTTTCGGGTCGTAGCCGACGCGCTCGCCAACGGCGAACCAGGCTTGCGCAGATGGACCCCGGTAGACGGCATTGTCGGTGATTGCGGTGTCAAGCACTTCGGTCATGGCGACGGTTCCTTCAAGCCTTGCGGCCGTTGCAGCTGTTTTTGCGTCTCGGCGTCGGCGGATCTCCTGATAGCGGGTCAGATGTAGGACCGCTTCCTGCGAACCACTATTCGCGATAATGTCGACAGGGCATGAAGCAGAACTTCACAGTCCGGCAAGGCGCGCTCGATGGTGTGGAGGCGTTCCTGAGCGTTGCCCAGCACCGCAGCTTTCGCAGAGCAGCCGCGGAGCTTGGGGTGACGCCATCGGCGATCAGCCAGACGGTACGCGCACTCGAGGGACGCGTCGGCGCGGCGCTCTTCCTGCGCACGACGCGCAGCGTCGGCCTGACCGAGGCCGGCGAGCGATTCCTGTCGCGCGCCAAGCCCGCCTTCGAGGAGCTCGTCGCCGCAAGCGAGTTCGCGCGTAAACTCGGAGAGCGGCCGGCCGGACGGTTGCGCCTCTCGGTGCCGCGCGCGGTGGTGCCGATCCTGCTGGAGCCGCTGATCGCATCCTTCTGCCAGGCCTATCCCGAGGTCGAGGTTGAGATCGCCGCAAGCGAAGAGCTGGTCGACCTCGCTGCCCAGGGATTTGACGCCGGCATCCGGCTCGGTCAGTTCATCGCCGCTGACATGGTCGCGGTGCGGCTGACGCAGCCTTTCCCGTTCGTGGTCGTGGGCAGCCCCGATTATATGCGGCAGCGGAAGCGCCCGGAACGCATCGACGATTTACGTCAGCACGCCTGCCTGCGCATGCGCCGCTCGAACGGGTCGATCGCGCCCTGGTCTTTTCTCGACGGCAACAAGGCCGTGGAGGCGATCGTCTCCGGCCCCTTCATCGCGCACGACTACCCCACGCTAATTGGCGCAGCGATACAGGGCGTGGGGCTTGCGCAGGTGCCCGGTCCGCTCACCACCGCGCCGATCTCTGACGGCCGATTGCAAGCGCTGCTGAAGCCCTTTGCCGTCACGCTGCCGGGGATTTTTCTGTACTACCCGGGCAGACGTCAGGTCCTACCCAAGCTGCGCGCCTTCATTGATCACGTGAAGAGCCGTTCGAACGTCGCCAACAAAACCCCACTCTACATTGACGATAGGCGAACCAGACCGCGCAAAAGAGGCTGATCGCCCCCGGGCCATGGTTGAGCCCTGGCAAAGGTGAGGCCACTCTTCGTAAAACCACGGTGACAGGCGCCATCGCTTGCCAGGTTGTTAGATCAGACGAGGCCGTCAACTCGAATACTTGCGTCCCCAATTTCGCATGGCGCCCATAATCGGGCCGAGGTCGCGACCCTTCTCGGTCAGCACGTACTCGGCCCGCGGGGGACTCATCGAATAGAACCGCCGCTCCACGACGCCATTCTTTTCGAGCGTCCTGAGACGCTCTGACAATGTCGTTGGAGCAATGCCATCCAGCGAGTCCTGCAAGTCCTGAAAGCGTCTCGCACCATGCTGGAGGAGGTCGCGCAGGATGAGGCAAGTCCAGCTCGATCCAATGACGCTGAGCGTGTAGGCCATTGGGCCTTCTGCGGGCTTTTTATTTGCGGGCTTTTTATTCGGCATGGTTCCATCTTACCAAGCGATCACGATTTTGGCAATTGACTATAAAAAGAATAGTGACATGCTACCTGGATAGTTACAACAATTGATGGAGTTGCACCATGACACCGCAAGTGCCCGAATATCTCGTGACGTTCGAGGCGGCCATCCGGCCCCTCATCGCGGCTATTGCACTAGGCCTCATCTGGATCGGTGCCACCCGTATGGAAGGACCCGCACAGTCACGTTACGCAACCGCGGGTGCCCTGTCGGTGGTTCTCGTTGCCTGGCTGACGGTCGCTCAGTACTTGGGCTCGGCAAATGCGTATTTCGCGACCGGCGACAACGCAGTGCCGACCGTGTTGTTCGGTTTGCTGATCCCGCTGATAATCGCGGCCGTAGGCCTGCGGCTGTCGGGAAGCGTTGCCAGCCTCGTCGCCGCGATACCCCTGCACTGGATCGTGGCGGCCCAGGTCTATCGCATCGGAGGTGGAATCTTCCTCATCCTTTGGGCGGACGGACGCCTGCCTTGGCAATTCGCGCTGCCTGCAGGGATTGGTGACGTTTTGACTGGCTGCTTTGCCGTCGTCGTGGCAGTGCAGCTGGCGCAAAAGGCGCCAGGCGCTTTGAGGGCGGCCTACGGTTGGTGCGTTTTTGGAATCGCGGACCTCGTGGTGGCGGTGACCATGGGGGGAATGACGTCCCCGGGACGGATCCACCTCTTGGCCTTCGATGCACCGAACCTCCTCATTTCATCCTATCCGCTAGTGATGGTTCCTACTTTCGCGGTCCCGCTAGCCCTCATGCTCCATGGCCTAGTTCTGTGGCGGCTGAGGCGGGAGAGCGCCTCGACGGGCCGGCTGGCCGCGGCGTGATCCCTCTCACCTGATCAACGGCTGACGAGGGCGGCCAAGTGCCGCCCTCGTCCAACCCTCGGTCACGAGTTACTCGGGCCCGCTTGAGCATCTACCGCATCTGGCTTCGAACGTTCGGACACATGAATGTCGCAGAGGGTCAAAAGACGACATTCCCGCACTTTTCGCGCATTTCCGCTTTACCCCCGAAAGCAGACGACCGTTTATGGGTAAACGGCCCAGGAACTCGTCATTCCGGGATGCGCCGTCAGGCGCAGGCCCAGAATCCTTTTCTCCTGACATTTAAGCGGTGCCATGGATTCCGGGTTCGCTCGTTTCACTCGCGCCCCGGAATGACGTAACTGGCAGGCCGTTCCCCAGCCTTCGCCTCGTTCCAAAGCGAGTCCATCTCTTCGAGCGAAGCGCCCGCCAGAGCGCGCCCCCGTGAGGCCAGCGCGCGCTCGATATAGCCAAAGCGGCGTTCGAATTTCGCGTTGGTGCCGCGCAGTGCCATTTCCGGATCGATCCCGACGTGGCGGGCCATGTTGACCACGGCGAACAGAAGATCGCCGGTCTCGCCTTCGAGTTCGCCCCGCTCGTTGCGATCGAGTGCTGCCTCGATTTCGTCGGCCTCCTCGCGGATCTTGCGCAGCACGGCGCGCGGGTCGTCCCAGTCGAAGCCGACGGTCGAAGCCCTGCGCTGCAGCTGCATCGCGCGTGCCAGCGCCGGCTGGCCTGCCTTGACGTCCGACAACAGCGACCGGTGCGAGTTTTCATCGGACGAGCGGCGCGCGGCGCGCTCCGCCTTCTCCTCGGCCTTGATCCGCTCCCAGGCGCCTTTGACATCCGAAGGCGTCAATCGCCCGTCCTGATCGGCAAAGACGTGCGGATGCCGTCGGATCATCTTGCGCGAAATCGCTTCCACCACGTCGCCGAAATCGAATGCATTCTGCTCTTCCGCCATGCGGGCGTGAAACACGACTTGAAGCAGGAGATCGCCGAGCTCCTCGCGCAGGTCATCGAGATCGCCGCGCGCGATCGCATCGGCGACCTCGTAAGCTTCCTCGATCGTGTAGGGAGCGATGGTCGCAAAGTCCTGTTCGAGATCCCATGGGCAGCCACTGCCCGGCGTTCGTAACGCCGCCATAATGTCAAGCAGGTGGGAAATGTCGCGTGAATTGCTCATGATGATGCACCGGGCCGTTGCGGGTCTCAAAGACCTGTATGCCGCAAGATTTGCGCCGATCCCAGCGCAACGAACGCGGCGATCGGTGGATTTCCACTGATCCGCACCGTCAATCAGCACGAACTGTGCCGGCTGTTCAGATGCCGTGGTAGGGTGCGCTCGCCCAGCGCCCAAGTGCTGACCTAAAAATCCTCTCGCCTCAATTCGATCGGCGAGCCATGCGGAGTGCGGTCGGCGGCATGATCCCAGGCATCACGGTAGCGATGCTGGGTTTCGAGGGTTGCCACGCCTTTTTCCGCGATCAACCTTTCCAGCGTGGCGAGCCAATGCCGATAATAGGTCTCGCCCGTGTCGGGATCGCCGCCCGCCTGCGCGCTTTTGATTTCATCGGCGAGTGCTGCGGCCCACTCGTTCCAGGTGAACAGGCCGCGTTCATGAAGGCTCAGCGCCATCGCAAACGCCTGCGCTTCCCAGGGTTCGCGAAATACCGGCCCGTCGTCGTCGCGGGGAATTTCCTTCAGAACGCTAGTGCCCACTTTCCGAAGTTCGTGTTCCACCTCAGCACCTACCTTTCACGAACTTCGGAAAGTCATGGGCACTAGCAAAAATATGAGTCTAGTGCCGCTTTTCTGTTTGAAGTTCCTGGATCGAATTCGCCGCTTGTGGTGCAGGAACTTCAAACAGGCGGCACTTGTCGCGCGCGTCACGACAGCATCCGTCATGCCACCTCCAGATAGGGTTCGAAGGCGTCGATCGAGACCCTCACCGTCGGATCGCTGTCCGCACCCCACAATTCGACGCCGTCGAAAACGACGGTGTAAAGCCATTGCGGGTTTTCGCCCGCTTCCACCGCTGCCGAATCCGGGAAGACGCTGCAGCCGAGGTTGCGCTCGACCACGCCGACATGCCCGCGTACATAGCGCGGCAGGCGGGTATGGGTTGCGGGGTGCATGTTCCTGGCCCGCACCCTGTCACCCGGCTTGAATTTGGCAGGCGCCGACGGCTCGCGTCCAAACTTGCCGCGCACCATGATGCGCTCGACATCGCTGAGGGTGAACTTGCCGCGCTTGAGCGGTTTCGCCGGGCTTTCGGAATGGCCGGCCGCGACGTCGGAGGCCGAGATGAAGCCCTTGTCGATCAACATGTCCTGAAGACCAAGAAACCACTTCTGGTAATAGGTGCACGCTAGATAGATGTGGGGCGGCAGGCTTTCCCGATAGTAGCGCGAGGTGTCGATATTGAACGCGCCGGCCGCGCCCATGGCGCGCACCATGGCCATCACGCGGCCTTCCCAGTCCTGATGAAAAACCGGTTCGTTCGGTTCAGGTTCAACCTCGCCAAAACCGTCCATGCCGCCCATGTCGTGCACGCCGTTCATGAGGGTGATCCGGGTATTTTGGGAAATCCGGTGCCGATCATCGAATCCCGCGTCACCAGTTCGGCGAGCCTTTGCTCGCTCCAGCCGTCGGTTCCCTCGGGGCGCATCGGCAGCACCAGAAAACGGGTCTCGGCGGTCGAATCCCACACCCTGATTTCGGTTTCCTTTGGCAGCGTGATGCCAAAATCGGCGAGCACGCCGCGCGGATCCTTGACCGCACGCGAGCGGTAGGGCGCAGCTTTGTACCAGACCGGCGGAAGTCCCAACATTTCCCAGGGGTAACAGGAGCACAGTGTGCAGACGACCATGTTGTGGCGCTGTGGCGTGTTTTCGACGGCGACAAGATGATCGCCGACCCGGCTGACGTGACCGAGCGTGCCGACGGCCTTGGTCGCATCCTCGAGCAGGAGCCGCTTGAATGCGGGATCGGACCACGCTTTGGCGACAACGCGCGCGCCATTGTGAGGTCCGATCTTGGTCTCGTAGGCCTGGATGATGGCATCGAGCGCCGCCGGCTCGACATAGCCCTTCTCGGTCAAGATGGTTTCGAGCGCGCGCACGCGCAATTCGGTCTCGGACAATTCCGAATGATCGTGATGGTGATGATGGTGCTCGGTCATGGGTCCAGGATAAGCGGAATGTTTGGCCGGGGTCGACCACGAAGGCCGGTGTGAAAAAATCTTGCCTCGCGGGGCAATCGCGCTTCCCGCAACCCAGCCCGAAAGCGCGCTTGCGGGATTGACCGATCAGCCTCTCGAACCTCCCATTGTCGACTTCCTGCTCGGAGCGGTCAAGCTTGTCCCTTCCGACCTTGCGGGGTACGCCGCGGGGTACGCCGATCGCGTTGCGGTCGTCCCCGGGGGCACGGTGCCGCGGCGCAAGATCGATTCACTTTTTGCATCTGCCTCCATTGACAAGTCATGGAGGCGTTTGTCTGATCCCGGCCCAGTAAAAAGCGGGATGGGACGGAGATCTCGGTGATGCAGGGAAAAGTGGCTCTCGAAGAGCATTTTGCCATCGAGGAAACGCTCCAGGACAGCGCGGTGTTTTCGCCGGAAGCCGACTGGCCGGAGCTGAAAGCTCGCCTCCTCGATATCCACGACCGCCGCTTGCGGGAGATGGATGCCCACGGCATCGAGGTGATGCTGCTTTCCCTCAATGCCCCGGCCGTGCAGGCGATAGCGGATCGAAACAGGGCGGCCGAAATAGCCCGCCGCGCGAACGACTTTCTCGCCGACCAAATTCAACGCCGGCCCGGCCGCTTTGGCGGATTTGCTGCGTTGCCGATGCAAAGCCCGGACCTTGCGGCGCGGGAGCTGGAACGGTGCGTGCGTGAACTCGGATTCTGCGGCGCGCTTGTAAACGGCTTCAGCCAGCTCAGCGACAGCACGTCCGGCGTTTATTACGACCTCAAGGCCTACTGGCCGTTCTGGGCGGAAGTCGAGCGACTTGATGTGCCGTTCTATCTTCATCCGCGAAATCCGCTGCCCAAGGATTCCGCTATCTACGAGGGGCACCGCTGGCTATTGGGCCCGACATGGGCTTTCGGACAGGAAACCGCCGTTCATGCGCTGCGGCTGATGGGATCGGGATTGTTGGACGCCTATCCGCGCCTGAACATCATCATCGGTCACATGGGTGAGGGATTGCCGTTCTCGATGTGGCGAATCGACAACCGCAACAAATGGATGAGCGAACAGAACCGCTATCCGGCCAAGCGGAAGATCGCCGACTATTTTCGTGAGAATTTCTACATCACGACATCAGGCAATTTCCGCACGCAGACGCTGATCGACGCCATGCTGGAAATCGGGGTAGAGCGGATCCTTTTTTCCGCCGATTGGCCTTTCGAGAATATCGATCATGCGTCAAACTGGTTTGACGTGGCGCCGATCGCGGAAACCGACCGCCAAAAAATCGGCCGCGACAATGCAAGAAAACTGTTCAGGCTCGATCGGTCCAATCGATAGGCGTATCGGGCGCGGTCTGGCAAAGAGGGGGATGCTGTGAGTTCGCAAGGGGGAATCGACGTCCATGAAGAATTGGCGGGCGCCTCCGTCACGCCCCTGCACAAGCTTCTCGGCGTTCTGATCACGCTCATCACCCTGTTCGACGGATACGACACGTTCAATCCGGCCTATGTCATTCACTATGTGATGCAGCCGTGGGGATTGCTGCCGAGCCAGGCGGGGCTTCTGGTGAGCTCGGGGCTAATCGGCTTCCTGTTCGGCGCGATGGGACATGGAATTGCGGCAGACCGCTTTGGGCGCAGAAGTACGCTTCTGGCTGGCCTCTGGATCGTGAACGTGCTGACGCTTCTCACGGCAATCTTTGCCACCGATTTCGTCAGCTTCTGTATCCTGCGATTCATCACCGGCCTTGGACTCGGCATCCTGCTGCCGCTCGGCACGACCTATATCAACGAACTCGCGCCACAGCGCGTCAGTAACCGCTTCTCGCTCTGGGGCGTGACGCTGGGCTGGTCGCTCGGTGGCGTCCTTGCAAGCTTGGTCGGGGTATTTTTGACGCCTCGATTTGGCTGGCAGGTCCTCTACTGGGTCGGGACATTGTCGATCCCCCTGACATTGGTCGTGCACGCGGTGCTGCCGGAAAGCCCGAAGTTTCTGGCTTCCACCGGGCGCATGGATGAACTGCGCGTGCTGCTTTCGCGGCTACGTCCGGAACGAAAGGACGTTTACGAGCACGCCTCGCTTCGCACCACTGAGGGACCCTCAAGGAACAATACGATCGCTGCGCTATTGGCACCGCGCTATCGGCGCGTTTCGCGGACGATCTGGGCCACTGCGTTTCTCAGCCTGTTTGCGATCTTCGGGCTCACGGGCTGGATTCCTACCGTCATGATCCGGCGCGGCGAAACCTTCGCTGCCTCGTTTGGCTTCGGCGCCTTGATGCAGGCGACTTCTTTCTTCGGCGGGCTTGGCCTTGCGATGCTGGCCGATCGCGGATTTGCCGCGACGCCGCGACTGCTGGCGGCTTGGTGGGCCATCGGCGGTCTCGCCGTTGGCTCGCTGGTCTTCGTCAACACCCATGGGTTCAATTTGGCGATCGTTGCGGTGGCCGGCTTTTGCATCATCGGCGCCCAGCACGTCCTCAACAACTTCACCGCCAACTCGTATGAGACGGCTTTTCGCGCCAGCGGAGTGGGGATGGAATTGGGAGTGGGGCGGGTCGGCGCCATTCTTGGACCCTACGTCATCGGGTTGTTGCAACAGGCGACCGGCGGGCCGGAGGCGGTATTTTGGGCAATCGGCGGGGCAGCCGTCGTTGCGGCGCTCGTGATCGGCTCGCTGTCGGTCCAGGGCAAGGCAACGCAGGCCAGCGTCGCGCCTGCTGAATAGCAGCGAAATCAGAGCAAATAGGGGGATGCGGACGAAGAGTCCGCTGGTTTAGGCGAGGGGGAAAGAGTGACGACCACGAAGAAGCAAGATATCGCGTTATTGGCTGCGCGACTCCTAGTGACGCCGCTTTTCATCTATAGCGGCATTGGCAAGATTCTCGCCTTCGGCGTGACGGCGTCGCGCTTGCCGGGCGGTGAGGGCGGTTTTGGCAGCTTTCTGGCGGCCGGTTCGATCGTGATCGAACTCGGCGCGTCGCTGGCGCTTATTCTGGGTATCTGGACGCGCTGTGCGGCGCTCGCCCTGATCATCTTTACGATCCTGGCGACGGGGATGTTCCACAATTTCTGGGCATCGCCGGCAGCGCAAGTGACCGCCCAGACGATCAATTTTCTCAAGAACCTCGGGCTGATCGGCTTGTTTGCGGTGATCTGGGCATTCGGGCCGGGATCCTATGCGTTGAGGCGAGGTGGCGACCCAAGATAAGTCGTCACCGGACGCGGATTGAACGGCAAGAACCCAGGAGGCAGGGCGTGGCGACGATCAACTGCGATATGGGTGAGGCGTTCGGCCTCTACCGGATCGGTGATGATGAAGCGCTGATGCCGCTGATCTGCCTCGCCAACGTGGCGTGCGGTTTCCACGCTTCCGACTTCAACCACATGCGCAAGACGGTGCGGCTGGCGAAGCGTCACGGCGTCAGGGTCGGCGCGCATCCCTCGCTTCCCGATCTTCAAGGCTTCGGCCGCCGCGAAATGAAGATGTCGCGGGATGAACTGGCCAACTGCATCATCTATCAGGTGGGGGCGCTGAAAGGCTTCCTCGATGCCGAAGGCCTCGCGCTCAACCATATCAAGCCCCATGGCGCGCTCTACGGCATGGCGGCGAGGGAAGAGGCCGCGGCTCACGCTATTTGTGACGCCGCGGACATCTTCAAGACGCCGATCATGGGGATGATCGGCACCCAGCATGAGATCGTGTACGGCGCGCGGGGCCATAGCTTGATTGCGGAATTTTATGCCGATCTCGACTATCGCGATGACGGCAGTTTGATTATTACGGCCGAACATAAGCCCGTCGATCCAGCCGAGGCGGCTTTGCGCTGCTTGCGTGCGGTTGTGGAAGGCAAGACCGCGAGCCTCAACGGCAGGGATGTTCCCGTCCGCGCTGATTCAATCTGCGTTCATTCGGACACACCGAATGCCGTCGAAGTGGCGCGCGCCGTGCGCGATGCTCTGAGCCGGAATGTGTGAGCTAGTACCCGCTTTCCGAAGTTCGTGATCCGGCTCCGCATCTTCGCAAACGAACTTCGGAAAGCAAAGGGTACTAGCAAGTCCATGATGCTAGTGCCGCTTTTCGATTTGAAGTTCCTGTCAGAGTTTGCCGCGGGTGATGCAGGAACTTCAAATCGGCGGCACTAGCCAGCGGCGAGATGCTGCGCGCATTTTTTTCGGTTCCGGACAAGGAGGCGCGTCGATGGCCAGTTTTGTGACGATCGAAAAAGGTCTTGGCCCGGAGGGTCGCATCGCGGTGGTGCGCTTCGACCGCGGCGACGGCATCAACGCGTTGTCGCCAGAGGCTTTGCGTCAGCTGACCCATGCGGCGCGCTCTTTCGAGGATGATGGTGACACGTCAGTTGTCGTGCTTACCGGGAACTCGAAGGCGTTCAGCGCCGGTTTCGATCTAAAAGACCCAGAAGGCCGTTCGCGCCGGACCATGGATCTTGGTTCGCTGCGCCGGCACCTGAAGCTCGGGCCACGGCTCAGCCGTGCCTGGCAGGAGATGGAGCAGATCACGATAGCAGCCATCGAAGGGTTTTGCATCGGCGGCGGCGTGGCGCTTGCGGTTGCGCTCGATTTTCGTGTCATGGCCCGCGACGCCCATATCCGCGTGCCCGAGATCGGGCTCGGCATGAATATGAGCTGGCAGAGCATTCCGCGCATGCTGCATTTGATTGGGCCGGCCCGCACCAAGCAGGCGGTGATCCTTGCCGATCAGCGCATCACCTCGGAGGAGGCCTATGCGTGGGGTCTCGTGGAGGAACTTGCTGAATCCGGCAAGGCTTTCGATGCTGCGATGGCGTTGGCGGAGAAGGTCGCAGCTCAGCCGCCGCTCTCGGTCGCCATGACCAAATTGACGGTCAATCGCCTGGCGCACGCGCTCGACGATCTCGCCAGCCACATGGACATCGACCAGTTTGCGCTTGCGAGTTTGACCGAGGATCACAGAGAAGGCGTCGCTGCATTCCTGGAGCGGCGCAAGCCGCGCTTCAGGGGGCGCTAGGATTTGATCGAATGACGCAGAGCGGGGCGGTTCGGGTGCAGCTGGCCTCAGAAATCCGATGCAATGAGAGCCTGATGGATTCTCGCCGCGCCGGCGATTCAGTTCCCGACGCGATAGTTGTCAACATCGTGACAGTTTTTCTGCAGAGCTGAATCGGCAGCGATCAATTCGCTGCAGCGATTCACGTGCGAAACGTTCAAACGTCATCCTCGTGTCAAGTCATCGCAACATGGCGCAAGGTAATCTGCTGCCGTCGGCAATTTTCTGACCTTCACTCGCCGACGTCGGGAGAGAACGATGAAACGATTGAGATCTCGGTTGAGAGGCGCGCCGGTATCCACGGCGCCGGAGTCTTTTGCGTTTGGTGCGTCATCGCTTCGTGCGCTTGCAGCGAAAAATATCTCGGGTTTCAGCCGCAAGTTGCTGGCTTCCACGCTTCTTGCTGGCGCGGCCCTTGCGATTGCTTCCGCTTCCGCAGAGGCTGCCGCACCGGTTCAGGCGTCCTGCCATCTTCAGTCGGCAGGCAACAAGATCAAACGCGTTGTTTTTCTGACGTTTGATAACGTCCATCTGCGCCGCGACAATCCGAACGTTCCCTCGGACCTCGAGCAGATGCCGCATCTCTTGAACTTCCTGCAGGACAACGGCACCGTCAGCGGCAATCATTTCACGCCGCTCATTTCACACACCGCCCAGGACATCGTCACGACGCTGACCGGCCTCTATGGCGACCGGTTTGGCTGGACGGTTGCCAACAGCTACGGCTTCTTCAGGCCCGATGGTTCGGTTGGCTTCCAGAGCTCGTTTCTGTACTGGACGGGCGCGAGCGCCGATGGCAATGCGCAAATGATCAACGAGAAGGGCAAGATCGCGCCAGCGCCCTGGGTCCCGTTCACCCGTGCCGGCTGCGACGTTGGCGGTTTCTCCACCGCCAATATCGAGTTCGAAAGCATCCCGGCCGATGTCATTACGGTGTTCGGCCCGAATTCTCCGGAAGCCGCGGAAGCCAAGGCCAACCGCACGCTGGCGACCGCGGACTTCGAAGGCATCGCGATTCACTGCGCGCAAGGGGCCAGCTCGGTATGCAACCGCGGCGGCAATCCCAAGCCCGACCTGCTGCCTGACGAACCAGGCGGTTATGTCGGCTTCAACGCACTGTTTGGCAACAAGAACGTTCAGCCGGCGATCAATCCGACCGGTCCAGTCCTGGATATGGATGGAAAACCGATCACCGATAGCGCTGGCAATCCCGGTTTCCCCGGCTTCGATCCGCTAGCGACGCAATCGCTTGGCTATGTCGCGACCATGCTGGAAGCCGGCGTTCCCGTCGTCTATTTCTATATTTCCGCTGCCCATGACAACGAGATTGGATCCTCGCTAAGCCCGGCGCACACCTTCGGTCCGGGTGAAGCGGCTTACGTCAAGCAGCTCCAGAGCTATGACCAGGCGTTCGCGAAGTTCTTCGATCGGCTCGCCAAGGACGGCATCACCAAGGAGAACACGCTGTTCGTCTTCACCGCCGACGAAAACGATCACTTCGTTGGCAGCGCGCCGAGCCCGGCGAACTGCGATGGCGTCAACGTGCCGTGCACCTACACGAACGTCGGCGAAATCGATACTTTCATGGACCGGCTGCTGTTGACCCAGCGGCAGAATACGACGCCGTTCCTGATTCACTCCGACGACGCTCCGACCGTCTACATCATCGGCAACCCGGGGCCGACCGATCCGAAGACGCGGACGCTCGAGCACGACATCAATGCGCTGACCGTCCTCAACCCGATCACCAACCAAAACGAAAAGCTCTCGGCTCTGCTTGCCGACCGCGCGGAAATGAAGCTTCTGCACATGGTGCCGTTTGTTGCGGACCGCGTGCCGACCTTCACCATGTTCGGCAACGACAACTACTTTAACCAGACGGCCAGTCCCAGGTTTCCCTCTGATGGCGCGGGTGTGTCCTGCCTGACGCCGCTGCCCGCTGGAGTGAGCCCCTGCGTCTCCGAGGAAATTGCTACGCAAGGCGGTTTTGCCTGGAACCACGGTGACTTCCAGAAGGACATCACCCGGACCTGGTTCGGCATGGTCGGGCCCGGCGTGGCGCAACAAGGCCGGTTTGACGGCGTGTTCTCCGATCATACCGACCTGCGTCCGACGGTCATGGCGCTTGTCGGCCTCAAGGAGGCTTACGTCCATGACGGTCGCGTGCTGGTCGAGAATCTCGAGCCGCATTCGTTGCCCGACTCGCTGGAAGACAGCCGGGCCGCCTATAAGGAACTGGCTCGGGCCTACAAGCTGATCAACGCGACCAAGGGTCCGCTCGGTGTCAACAGCCTGGTGGCTGCCAACCGGGCGATTACCAGCGACGATACCACCTACATCAACTTCCTGACCACCATTGGCGGGATCACGAGCGAGCGAAATGCGTTAGCAAGCCAGATGGTCGGTCTGCTCGACGGCGCGGCGTTTGGAAACAAACCGCTCCGCTTCGACGATACCACGCACGACCTCATCGAACAGGCGCGGAAGCTGAACGACAAGGTCGAGGACATGGCGGGCCATTAGGCTTTCGCGATCTGTCCGTCAAACTTCGAAAAAGCCCGCCGGCATCGCCGGCGGGCTTTGCATTTGCGTGATGGCAGTGTTCTCACTTCAGCAATCGAACGTCTCGATCCAGAAGGATCGCGACCATGCTTTGAACCGGCTGGCACTGCTGATTGCTTTAAAAGCGTTACGAGATTGCAGCAATTCCGTGTTTATGTTTATCATCATTTGGTTCTTTTTTTCAGCGCGGTACAGCCGACAAGGAGTGAGAAATTGGTTTAACCAAAGGGGGGTATTGCTATGATTTTACATCTCTTTCGTTTGATCATTACTCTGTCAATTCTTTCTGTCACTGGCCTGCTTGCAAGCCCAAGCCTCGCGCAAAAGGACCCCGGTGTAAGGGGTGGGCTGCAAAACACTGGCGGCGGACTTCAGGCTCAGGGAAAGAAGATCCCGCCTCCGCCGCTGATCAGTCAAAATCCTTCCGAAGCCACCATAACGGACAACGAAAAGCTGCTGTTCTTTGAGGGTATCAATCGGGCAGGGCAATTGGAGTCGACTTGCGACGATTGCGCGATGGTGACGGATGGCTCGCCGGCGGTAAAGAATCCGCTCAACGGGCTCAATGAAATCGATCCGATCTTTCCGCAGTTTACGACCAACTCGAACGGATTGGGCGCTCGGCACAATGCCGATCAGTGTTTCGCCTGTCATGCCCAGCCGACACTTGGTGGATCAGGCGGCTTCCTCGTCCCCAATCCGGTGGACCTTGCCAGGTCCGGCCCGCAGGCGGCCCGGCCACCCGAGAATCCCCAGTTCGATTTGATCCCGCATCGTTTCGGCAAGCAAAACATCGTACCGAGCTTTGAGCAACAGTACGGGCCGATCCGCGAGGTCCGGTTCATCTACCAAGTCGACAGTAGCGGCGACATCATACGCGATGGCAACGGAAATCCGATAATTGACGGCGGCGTGCATCAGCTATGGACCGTCAGAGGAATTCAGCACGACCCGACGATCCCTTCGTGCAGCCTCGTTCAGCCCGATTTCGAAAAACAGGTGCGACAGCGTAACGTCGCATTCAGGATTCCATTGCAGATGCTGGGACTCGGCCTGATCGAATCAATTCAGGATCGCGAGATCCTGGCCCGGCAGGCAGCAACCGCTTCGCAACGAGCCGCTCTCGGCATCGCCGGTCGCCCAAACCGCAGCGGCAATGACGGCACCATCACCCGCTTCGGGTGGAAGGCGCAGAACAAGTCCATCACGATGTTTGCTGGTGAGGCCTACAATGTCGAGATGGGCATCACCAACGAACTTTTCCCGACCGCCAAAGAGGAGGACCCCGGTTGCAACGGTCCGGATAAACCGGAGCCGAACGACGTGACGCGCACGGCTACCGACGATACGGTCAACCAGTCGTTCAATAATCCCCTGCACATCCTTGCGGATTGGATGCAATTCCAGGTGATGATGCGCTTCACCGACGGGCCCCGGCCCGATCCCAATCCAAGCGCAAGCGCGATCCGGGGACGGGCTGTATTCAACAACATAGGATGTACGCTCTGTCATACGCCGACCATGCAAACGGCACCCGTCATGATCAGCGCGGTTTTGCAGAACCGCCCGGTCAACCTGTTCTCCGATATGCTCTTGCATGACATGGGCGAGGGCCTTGCCGACGGCATCAGCCAGGGCCAGGCCGGACCTCGCGAATTTCGCACAACGCCGCTGTGGGGCGTCGGCCAGAGGATTTTCTTCATTCACGATGGCCGGACCAGCGATTTGCACGAGGCCATCAGGGCTCATCGATCCAATGGCTCCGAGGCAAACGCGGTCATCGGTGCATTCGATCGGCTTTCACTATTGGACAAGCAGGCGATTCTGGATTTCCTGCGCTCGCTCTGATGGACAGAAGGGCCGATCCCCGACCGCTCGAGGCATCGGCCCGAACGTCCCAAGTCACAAGAATGCACCCCGCGTGGGCGGCATTGTACCGGCGTGATACCCGCACGTGGCGCTGCATCTGCCGGCATGAATGATCCGCGCGCCGAGCCAATGCCGGCCGCAGGCGAGTCGGTACGGCAACCGGCCGCCACCGATCGCGAAAGCGCAACCGCTGCTACCCAGTAATCCTTGTGTGCCTTGCCGTTGAGTGTGTGCCTTGCCGTTGAGCGAGCTGTCCGTTACCCGCGGACGGGGTCATTGGCCATTCACTAGATCATGATTCGATTAAGTGGAATCGCATCATGATCTCATCTCTTTGTTTGAGCATGATCTTTTCGCAAAACCGGTTTCCACTTTTCCGGATCATGCTCTAACCGCCCGATGCCCAAAGCAAGGCGAGCCGTTGGGCTTCAAAGATTTGATCCGACGTCATCTTCGAGGCCACCGCATTGCGAAGCCTGCGATAATAATCAGCCTGACCACCGGAGGCACTCGCTGCGGCGAGGTTGAGCCAAGCGTAGGAAAAAATAACGCTGTGCGGCACACCGTGACCTTTGTCATAACTCAGGCCGAGCCTGCTCTGTCCAAACGCGTCGCCATGCGTGGCTGCACTTTGATAGAGATCGGCAGCAACGACATAGTTCTGAGGTACCCCAAATCCGTTCTCATACATAAAGCCTAATCGCGCCTGTGCCTGGGCATTCCCGCGCGCGGCGGCAAGTGCCAGTTCACGAACAGTCCGCGCCTGGTGGGCGCCGGTCCCGCGCGTGAGCCCGTCGGCAACGGCGGAAGTGATTGTGGTCGCGCCAATCAGGAGGCAGACAAAAAGCGCGCTGGGCAGGCTTGGCTTGTGCACACTCGGCCTCCTTGTTGCAATCGGCAAATTCAGCGCAAATGGAGCAAATGCGCGCCCAATCCCATCAGTGAAGGACTGGTACGCGCGGTTCATTGGCAACACTCGAATTGATGCTGCCGCGGAGCTTCGATCGAAGCTCTTCGGCGACCGCATGAGCATCCTGGCTGTCCCGAATAATCTGCGGACGAATGAATATGATCAATTCCGTGCGGGTCAAGATGTTGTCCTGGTGGGAGAAGGCATCTCCGAATCCAGGAATGGAATCGAGCACGGGAATGCCGTTCCGATTAAGGTTCTTTTGTTCGCTGATCAATCCGGCCAACAAAACCGTTTGGCCGTTGGCGACGGAAATCGAGCTCTTGACCCTTCGCTCGGAGACGGTCGGTGTCAAGCTCGATGCGGTTGTCGGCGACACGTTGCTGATTTCCTGCTCGACATCGAGTCTGACGGTTCCGTTGACGCTGATGCGCGGAGAAACACGCAAAATGACGCCGGTGTTGCGATAATCGATGGTGTTGACGATGGTGTTGCTGGTGGCCGTCGCAGAATTGAGCACGTTCGCCGAACCGGTGGAGATCGGCACGGCGTCGCCGACCTGAAGCGTGGCGACCTGATTGTTGACCACCACCAGAGAGGGGTTCGACAACACCTTAACGCCGGTGACCGAGTGCAACGCGTCGAGAATGGCGTTTGGTTGCGCTTCCGGGCCGATGAGGAAATTGAAGCCGGGGAAGGCGCGGTTGATCAGGGCGTTGACCACCGTGCTGGTCGCGCTGGTGGTGGTCGAATTGCTCGAGCTGCTGCCGCTGCTGGTCGAGGTGGTTGTAGAGGCAACGGCGGGTGCGGAGGTGGACTGCGTGTTGAGAATGGAGCCCCGATCGGGCTTGAGTCCCAGATTTTTACTGGTCAGGAAAAACTGGACGCCGTAGGTGAGTTCGTCGTTGAGCGTGACTTCGGCAATGGTTGCGTCGATAGCCACCTGGAGCTGCGGCTGATCCAGCTGTAGCAGCGTCGATTCGATGATCCGATAATTACCCTGGTCGGCATAGATGAGCAGCGTGTTGTTGACGGTGTCCGCGGTGATGCGAACGCCCTGCAACAGCGGTTGGCCGCCGCCGGTGCCGCCGGTGCCGCCACCAGCGCCTCGGCTGCTGTCGAGCGCCGCCCCGCCTGCGGCAGCCGATGCGGCAGGCGCAGCCGCGCCAAAGCCGGAACTGCCGGAGCCGCTGCGGGAGCCAAGGCCGCCTCCGAACCCGCCTGATGCCCCAAAGCCTCCAGCGGTCGAAGACGGCGCTCCGGTATTAAAGGGGCTCGTCGAAGTGGACGAACCCGACAACGGTGCGATCTGGGCCTCGGGGCTATCGAGCAGCGTGCCACCCTGGGGTGATGATCCGCCGGTGAACATGTCATTCAAGACGCGCGCGATCTGGCGCGCTTCGCCGTACTTCACCCGGTAGACGTGGACGCTGGTCCTCGAGCTGTCCGCACGATCGAGACGTTTGATCCAGGTCGCCGCGGCCTGCAGCAATGCAGGTTTCTTGCTGACCACCATGATCGCGTTGAGCCGGGCTACCGGCTGAAACTTGATAAGGTTCTGGCTGAGGCCGTTCTCGCCAGAATCCACGATCTTTTCGAGTTCAGCAATCACGGGTTCGGGCCCGCTGTTGAGGACCGGGTAGATTCCAACCGACTGGCCGCGCAGCCAGTCGACATCGAAGCTCAAAGCCGTTTCGACTGCG
>Ga0307474_10001267_pt1 | contig 18404 bp, 15 predicted proteins | sample atmos_gasesECM1C_2_FD_203312 | JGI IMG/M metagenome (GOLD analysis project Ga0307474, IMG submission 203312) | Hardwood forest soil microbial communities from Morgan-Monroe State Forest, Indiana, United States - atmos_gasesECM1C_05 | ecosystem: Environmental > Terrestrial > Soil > Temperate... | reverse complement strand
GCTGAGCCTACCTGCGATCAACGTTAGCGATGAGCGATGCGTGGGAGCAGATTTGTTCACCCCCGACAGCGAAAACAGCCTATCCATGCGCGCCGGACTGGCAACGCTCGATGTGCTCGAAAATGAAAGTCTGGGCGATCGTGCAACCTCCCTCGGTATCGAACTGCAAGAAAAAGTGGCCGCCGCGGGCAACGGTTACGAGATGGTCAAGGAAGTCCGCGGCAAAGGCTGCTTGCTGGGCACTGCGTTCACTCCCCCTCGCCGCGTGGCGTTGCGAGCGCCATTTGCAGCATTCGTTCCGATCCATCCCGCCATGTTCGGGCAGACTCTCGTCGTGGGACTGTTCCGCAACAAGAATGTTCTCACCCAGATTTGCGGCAACGATTTTATGGTTCTGAAGGTTGCCCCTCCGCTTGTGGTTGCCGCGGCGCAAGTCGCGGAATTCGTCTCGCCAGTCCACTACGTCGTTGATTTTGCGCACCGTCCCGGTTTCTTCTGGTCTGAAGCGATGGGGCTGGCGCGGAGAGCGATCGGGGCGTGAACGCGCGCGAGCATTACTTCTTATTCGCAGAATAGAGAGTAAGAAGACGGCGCACGGACGCGGTCCTGGGTATTTATTTCATGGAGAGAGCAACGGATGTTTTCATAATCGGTGGCGGCCCCGCGGGATTGGCGGCGGCCATCGCGGCGCGTCAGCGTGGTCTTGACGTTATAGTCGCGGACGGTGCACAGCCACCCATCGACAAACCTTGCGGCGAAGGCCTGATGCCCGACGGCCGCGCAGCACTCGCACAGTTGGGAATTTCCGTCCCAAAGTTGGAATCCCATCCCCTTCGCGGAATCAGCTTTGCCAGCGGCGGTCTGCACGTGGCGGCTAGTTTTCCCAACGGCTTTGGAATCGGCGTACGCCGCACCGTCCTACACCGCCTCATGGTCGCCAGGGCGGAGGCCGTTGGAGTTTCTCTGCTGTGGCAGACTCCTGCGACAGGCTTGCTTCCAGACGGTGTCCTGCTGGGCAAGCAGATAGTTCACTCCCGCTGGATCGTCGGAGCCGACGGAGGTCATTCGCTGGTGCGGCGTTGGGCCGGTCTTGACCGTTATCACTGCGATCGGACGCGCTTTGCCTTCCGGCGACACTACCGCGTTTCTCCTTGGAGCGACTGCATGGAACTGCACTGGGGTCCGAAGTGCCAGATCTATGTCACTCCAGTCGCGGCAGATGAAATCTGCGTGGCTCTAGTCTCCCGCGACTCACACCTCCGCCTGGATTCCGCACTGCCCGCATTTCCGGAAATCGCTTCGCGGCTTCGTGGGGCCGAGCCTTCATCCGCGGAGCGGGGCGGAATCTCCTCAACCCGAAAGTTGCGGCAGGTCTATCAAGGCCGGGTTGCCCTCGTCGGCGACGCCTCGGGCGCGGTTGATACCATTACCGGCGAAGGTTTGTGCCTCACATTTCGTCAAGCGCAGGGATTGGCTGAGTGCTTCGCCGCCGACGATTTGCGAGCTTATCAGCAACAGCACAGAGCTTTGTCGCAGCGTCCCGCTCTCATGTCCCAACTCATGCTCGCTCTCGATTGGAAGACTTCTTTGCGGCAGCGCGTGATGCGCGCCTTCGATTCCGATCCTAGACTCTTTAGCCGCATGCTCGCCATGCATGTCGGAGCTTTGTCCCTCTCGGACTTCGCGGCTAACAGCCTCTCTCTGGGATGGCGCTTGTTGAGCGCGTGAACGGTGTGGGAGAAGACTCGTCCTAATCGATGTGCTCTCCCACCTCGAACTCTTCGTCGCTTCGGGGCAGCACATCGCGCTCACGCGCTACCCAGACATAGAGCGTCGGCAACAAGAAGACGCTCATGATTAAAGCCGCGATTAAGCCTCCGACGATTACAATCGCAAACGGACGCTGCGAGTCCGATCCAATCGCGTGCGACAGAGCTGCCGGCAGCAGTCCCAGGGTCGCGACCAGCATCGTCATCATGATCGGTCGCAGTCTCAGAACCGCGCCCTCCACCGCGGCCTCCTCCACACTGAATCGCCGCGCCCGAAGCTGATTGATGTACTCCAGCATGATCACTCCGGTTTGCACCGACACGCCGAACAAAGCGAGAAATCCCACTCCAGAAGAAACACTGAAATTCGTTCCCGTGAACCAGAGTGCGAGAAGTCCGCCGATGGGGGCAATGGCGATGTTAACCATAATCAATCCCGCCCATTTGAATGACTTGAACATCGTATAAAGAAGAATGAAGATGATCAGAATCGTAATCGGCAGCACGATCATCAGCCGCGCGTTTGCCCGCTTCTGGCTCGCGTATTCGCCCTCCCAGTCGATGTTGTAACCAGTCGGGAGTTTCACCTGTTCGTTTACTTTCTCAATCGCCTCTTCCACTGTGCTGCCCAGGTCGCGGCCGCGCACGCTGTATTTGATGGCTACATAACGCCGGTTGCCCTCGCGGTAAACTTCGGAGGCCCCATCGGTCACGCTGATCTTGCACAACTGTGCCAGCGACACGCGTTCTCCCGTCGGCGATAACAACCGAATATTCTCAATCGCATCCTGGGTATTCCGGTATTGCGGTAAATAGCGCAACGTGAGGTCATAGCGCGCTTCACCCTTCAGCACCTGGGTGAGCGCGTTCCCGCCCACCGCGGTCTGAATCGCATCCTGCACATCGGAGACGTTGATCTGATAACGCGCGCAGGCCGCCCGGTCCACGGTCACATTCAAATTCGGCTGGCCCAGCACGCGAAACACGCCAAGATCCTCAACCCCTTTGATCCCCCGCATGATGCCGACGATCTCGTCGCTCTTGGCCTCCAGCACTTTCAAATCGTCGCCGTAAATCTTGGTAGCCAGCGCGCCTTTAACGCCGCTCACCGCCTCTTCCATGTTGTCTTCAATGGGTTGAGAAAAGCCCCACGTGACGCCAGGGATTTTATCCAGTTCGCGCTGCATGGCGGCAATCAATTCATCCTTATTCTGATGAAACACCGACCGCCATTCCTCTTTCGGTTTCAGATCCACAAAATACTCAGTGTTGAAAAATCCTGTGTTATCCGTTCCATCATCCGGCCGCCCCACCTGGCTGGTGCATTGCGGTACTTCAGGAAACGCGCAAAGCACGATTCGCGACTGGTTTGCAACTCGTATGCCCTCATCCGGACCCGTGCTCGGCGCAAGCGTACCGCGAACCCACAGCGCACCCTCATCCAAATGAGGAAGAAATTCGGACCCGATGGCGCCGCCGAACGCCATGTATGCTCCAATCGCCGCCATGACCGCGCACACTCCAACTGTAATGGCACGCCGGCGAATCGCCCAGCGCAGCGCGTCGCGATACCGCTCGATCACATACGTCATCACCGGGTTATCCCATTCGCGCGCGCCCTTTGCGAATGCGAAACTCGCCAGCACCGGCGCGACCACGATCGAGAACAGCAAAGCGCCCAACAACGCGAAGGCCACGGTCCAGGCCATGGGATGAAACAGCCTGCCTTCTACGCGCTGCAGCGTAAAAATTGGCAAAAAAGAAGTAATCGTAATGACGATGGCATAGAACACCGGACGCTGAACTTCGTGCGAGGCAAAACCAATAGTTTCGTTCGAAGTCCGGCTGCCATTGGAATGGCTCAAATTGCGCACAACGTTTTCGATCAGAACAATTGCGCCTTCCACGATCACGCCAAAGTCCAATGCTCCCAGCGACAGCAAGTTGGCCGGAATATGCATTAACTCCAGACAAATGGCGGCAAACAACAGGGCAAACGGAATGGTTACCGCGACGATCAGCGCGCCGCGAATATTCCCCAGAAACAACAGGAGAATAATCGATACCAGAATCATGCCTTCGGTCAGGTTATGAAGAACGGTATGCGAAGTGTAGTGAACCAGGTTACTGCGGTCGAGGAAGGGAACAATCTTAACTCCCGGGGGCAAGATGTGGTCATTGAGCTCTTCGACCTTCTTGTGTATTCCCTCGAGAGCGGTTTCCGCAGTTGCCCCTTTGCGCAACAGCACGATGCCTGAGACCACATCGTCGTTGTCAATAATTTTCCCGTCTTCGCGGTGAATGGCCCTGGCAAACTGCCCCAGGCGAATTTTCGGACCCTGCGAAACCACCGCAACGTCGTTCACTCGAAGCGGCGTGCCATTCTTGCTCAGGATCACCGTCTCAGCTATATCCTGTGATCGGTCGACCAATCCCACTGCGCGCACATTGATCTGTTGCAGACCTTCCTGGATAAAACTTCCGCCTGCGTTGGCGTTGTTGTTGGTGAGCTGCTGTTCAATCTGCGCCAGACTCAACCCGTAAGCGATCAGCTTGTTGGGATCGACACGCACTTGGTATTCGCGAGTAGGTCCGCCAAAGCTGGAAACATCGACAATATCCGGCACCGATTTGAAACTCTTCTCGATGACCCAGTCTTCGAGAGATTTCAATTCCATCGCGTCATAAGCCGGATTGCTGCTGTGCACGGTGAAGAAATAAATCTGCCCGACCGGACTCCAGTCCGTGCCCATCTGGGGCACTACGCCCGCCGGCAGCGTTACCTGGCTCAACCGCTCCAGAACCCGTTCCCGGTTCCAGTTGTCGTCCGAGTTGTCGTCGAAGATCAGCTTCAGATCGGAGAGTCCGAACAGCGAGAAGGACCGCAGATGCACCACCTGGGGAATGCCGTTCATGGCGACTTCGAGGGGAATCGTGACTTGCTGTTCGATCTGCTCCGCTGAGATTCCCGGCCATTGCGTGATCACCTCAACGTAGTTGTCCGCCACGTCAGGATAAGCCTCGATCGGGAGATCGTGGAACGCAACCATGCCCCCGGCGAAAAGCATCAGCGCAAACGCCAGCACTAACAGCCGGTTGCTCAGAGCAAAATCAACGACTCGGCGAATCATCTATTGCTCCACCGTGTTTTGCAGTACCAGCGCATTCGAGACCACCTGGTCTGCCGGCTTCATCCCCGAAACAACCTCTTGCATGTTGTTGGGAAGCATTCTTCCCGTGACCACTTCCAGCCGCTTGAAGTGTCCCCCGCCCAGCGGTGCGTAAACCCACTCGCGATCGTGCAAGTGCAGAATCGCAGTCGCGGGAATGGCCGCCCGCGTCTCGGGCTGCTTGCCATAAAATGTTGCAGTTACAAACATTCCCACGTGCATCATTCCGGGATTCGGAACTTCCAGCCGCACCTTTGTCGTACGAATCGTCGGATCAAGCACGGGCAGGATGTTGTCGATCCGGCCCTTGAATATTTTGTTGGGATAGGCGCTCAGCCGAATGTCGGCAAACTCGCCCACCTTAACCGCGTCGAGATCGTTTTCGTAAACGTCGCAGATAATCCAAACGTAAGAAAGATCAGAAATAGTGAAAGGATTGGGCGATCCCAGCCCTTGTACCCCGGAGGCATTCGTAATCTGCTGGTCCGTGACAACGCCCGAGATCGGAGCCAGAATATCGACAATCCCCGATGGATGATCCTTATTCACGCCTAAAATCTTTAACTGTTCGGTTGTGGCATCCAAATCAGCTTGCGCATTCTTGGACACATCCTCGGCCTGCTCCAGAGTGCTCTTGGCGACCGCCCCCTTGTCGTACAGAATGGTTTGCCGTTGAAGATTCAAACGCGCCAGCAGTTCCTCGTTCACCGCTTTGCGGTACCCCTGGTATGCTCCGGAAACATCGTTGCTCTGCACCCTCAGCAGCAACTGACCTTTCTTAACGGTGTCGCCCAGCCGCGCCTTCACTTCCACGACTCGTCCCGCAGCCAGTGAAATCACCGGCACAGCGCGCGCGATATCGGGCTGCACCACGCCGGTCACATGAAGAGCCGGAGCCGCCTTATACTCGACCGCCGTCGCCAACGGAAATTGCTCCGCATGATCCACCTTGAAATTGTTTGCGTCCAGGTCGGCCTGAACCTTCGCCGCAGGCGGGGCCTCGGCCTTCGGATCCGGCTTGCCTTCATTGCAACCGGCCAGGAAAGATGCAAGCGTCATACACAATCCAGCTGCGGCACATTTAAGATGTTGGTTCTTCATTGGATAACCTCGCGCCCCACGGCCTGATTCAATTGCGCCGCCGCAGTCAAATACGAACCCACCAGGTTCACGTAGTTCAACTCCACAGTGCGGTACTCCGCCTGTGCATTCAGGAAGTCAAGCAGCGAAGCACCGCCATGTTGATAAGAGAAGGTAATGGTGTCGCGCACTCTCACAGCCAGCTGCAGGTACTTGGCCTTGTAAGGCCGCAGCAGAATCAGATTGCTTTCGACCGTGGCGTAGCCGGAATCCACGTCGCTCAACACTCCCGCTTCGGTGGCCTCGCGCAATCGCTGATTGCGTGCAATGTCCAGTTGCGTGCGCAGCTTTTCTCCCTGATTGCGATCGAAAATGCGGAAGGGGACGCTGACGCTGACGCCGAGGGTATTTAACCCAAACGGATTATTGTTGGATGAGTTGTGCGTAAACCATGCGCTCCATGTCGGATCGGTTGCCCCGTTCGCAATCGCCAGCTTGTGGTCGGTTTGAGCTTTATCCACGCCTTCTACGGCGGCTTTCAAGTCAGGCCGCGTGTCTAGAGCAATCTTGCGGAACTCCTCCCGCGGCATAAGCTGGTCGTCGAAATCGAACGTCCCGATCACGTCAACCTGATCGGTCGGAATTCGGGAATTCAGCAGCGTGAGGAGTTGGATCTTTGCGTTTTCCAGGTTCTCTTCCGCTGCCTGCAAATCCGATTCATACTGCACGCGCTGAAGCTCCAGCCGGTCCAGATCGATTTGCGCAATGTCGCCCGCCTGGAAACGGTCTCGACTGATATCAAGCACCTTGTCGTAGTAGACAAGGTTGTCTTTTGCCAACTGCAGCACCGCTTTCGCCTGCAGCGCCGACACAAATGCATTGCGCAGGTTGAAGAGCATGGTTCTTTCCATGTCGGCATGGCTTGACTCGGCAATCAGGGTGCCCTTTTTCGCACTCTCCAAGCGCAACTGCCGCTTGTGCTGGCGTTCCTGCAGGAAGCTGATACTTGGGGTTTCATAAGTTCCCGCGAACGGACGCCAGATGCCCTTGTCAGGAGTAACCTGGGTTCCATCCACCGAAAGACCGAGCGTTGGGTTCGGACGCAGAAACGCCGTGATCTCCTGCGCCCTCGATTCGTCAATACTCAACTTGTCCGCCAGCAACGTCGGATTATTCAACTCCAGTCGATCCTTCACCTGCTCCCAGGTCCAGACCTGTGGCGCCGGCTGCCTTGCAGGTGGCGTGGCCTGCGGCGCGGCCAATCCCACCGCAGCGCCCAGCACAGCCAGTACTCCGTAACCTCGCCACGTTCTTCGCATCAATAACTCCACCCAACTCTGCACATTCTCGCTAGAGACGTAACTGCTACAGGTGCCGCCTGATCGCCCTTGCTGAGACTTCAAGCGATGCTGCCGACGCCGCGAATCCAGGGGCCCTTCAGGTGCCACGCTTGCGGATCCAGCGAAACCACCGCTACTCTCGAATGCGAGCCTCTCGGAGTATCCGATGTCCGTCGTAGGGATTCCCTAAAGGTGAAAAACTCCCGCTGCCGAATTATTGCTACTTCCGATCAGCGATTCGGCAAACGACAATTTATCCAGGATGATTCAGCGAACTAGCCGAGGAGGGAACCAGGAGGTGCGCGACTCATGTGCAACGCACAGGGCCTCGCCACTGGGAGCAAACATAAAGCAGAAATTTCAAATCGCCCAGCTTCCGGAGCGGGCGTCCAAGCAATACTCGCCACCAAAGCAGGTGGCCCTTGCAAGCGGTTAACCCAGGTCGAATGTTTTTCGCCGCCCGCGTGCAGCACCGTGCGCTTGCTCGTGGCGGACTCTTCCATCTCGGCGCGCATCGCGTGCAGATCGTCGGTGGCCGAGATCACCGGGAACAGCAGTACTACGGCGCAGCCCAGCCCCAGCAGACACTGCAGCGCCGTCACCCTGCGCGCCACCCGCGCTTTCCCGCCCCGCCGCCAAAGCCAAAAAGCCGGCAGCGCCAGCAACATCCACGCGAGATTGAGCAGCAATTCCATACAGAAATAACCAGGCTGGAGACGCAACCATCAGTTTTTCAGAAACTTCAAATTCAAGTCAACGTGACCATCGTACCGCTGCCCCAGAAATGCCAAACGGAGGATTGAAAGCTGCTAGGGCCCCACCACTACCTGCAGCGGCGCCGGAGTCTGCATCTGCTGCTTGTAGATTGCGTTGTGCTTCGCCACTTCGCCGTTCACGTTGACGTACACCAGATAATCACCGTGGGGCAACGTCTCGCCAAACGGCAGCGCCATTCCAATGGTTCCGCGCTTCAGTGGAAAGCGCTGATATCCAATCTCGGTCGCCCGCCCGTTCTCCGCTACCGCCTTAACATCAAACGTCAAATCCATGTCATCCGGCGTCGTATTCGAAATCTCGACGCTACCTTCAATCCGGTTTCCCGCCACACGCGGAGGATTTTTCCACGCCAGCGTGATCGCCTCCACCACGTTGATCACAAACCCTCTCTGCACCATTTGCTGCGGTTGCCCGCCATCTTTGGCCGATACTACAAACTGAAATTCCCCCGCCCGCTCAGCCTCTCCGTGCAGCAGCCCGTTATCGTCCAGCTTGATTCCTGGCGGCAAGGTCCCACTCTCCACCCGCCAGCGCAACACCGGCACATAATTTCCGCGTCCCTGAAATAGCACCTGATAGCGTCCGTGCGGATACGTCGCGGGCAACTCCGTCGGCTCGATCACCAGCCCATCGCCGGCATCCTTCGCCGCTTCGGCCCTGGCCTGCGCGGTCGCGGACACAGGCGGACGGGCTTGCCCGGCGGCCTCACCGACGACGCCCAAAGCCATTGCCAAGGTGCATGCGACAACGCTGTGCCTGAACCTTTTCATCGCGAGATTCCCACCCTCTGTTACCCAGAGCCCTGGAGCGCCCAAGGGGAAAAGCGAGCCCGGTTAGCGCCTGCCCCAAAAGTTTTGCAGTCTTCGCTCCCTCCATGCTACCGGAATTTTGCCGCCCGCCCCCACAATTCCGGCTCTGCGAACAACTATCCTGCGAGGGGACATGGATGCAGAAGCGCCGCGCCCAGCCGCCCAGCGCCCGATCCACCCCTCACAATGTAAAGATATGTATACGCTTGTACTTGTCCATTTTTTTCTTTTGTTCGCCGCTACTTATCCCCGTGGGCTGGGTTGAAGCAAGTGAATTCGCCTGTGCTAACCTCGGATAACTCAGACAAAAGGCGACCAGTTCGACACGTAGATTCGCTCCAAGGGGGAAGTTATGTCAGTACGCAACGGAATCATCCTGCTCCTCGCACTCTCCGCGTTTCTATTTCTAGCCGCCTGCGGCAGCAGCAATATTAGTCATCCCGTTGCCCCGCCCAGCGGCAACTTCAGCAACAGCAACCTGAACGGAACATACGTCTTCTCCGTCTCGGGCGTGGACCAGGGGAACGGCGCTCCCTACGCGATCGCCGGCACCATAACTGCAAATGGCAACGGCGGCATCACCGGGGGCACCTTCGACATTAACGACGAAGACACAGCAGAATTCACTCAAGGTCCCATCGCCAACGCCGCGATCAAGAATAACGGCACCTACCACGTGAACGTTGATGGACGCGGACAAATCACCTTCGGCACATCTTCGATCCAGGGTTTTCCCAGTCTCACCCTTGATTTCGTGCTCTCCTCCAGTTCCCATGGCCTGATCACAGAATTTGACTCGTTCGGCAGCGGCAGCGGAACCATGGATTTGCAGGTCGCCAACGTCACTCCGACCGGTTCCTACGCTTTCAGCCTTTCTGGCGCTCTGGCTGCCAGCGGCGCTCCTTGGGCCACGGTTGGCAACTTCACTGTTACCGGCTCAAGCATGGCCGGCGCTGACGATCTCAATGAAGGCGGTGTTCTCGCCTTTCCTGCCCAAGCTCTCACAGGCTCGCTGGTTCTGGGACCGTCAACTACTCCATCGACGACCCTGAGCACTCCGGCGTTCAGCGGGACGTTTGACGTGTTCGCTGTGGATTCTACACATCTGAAATTTATTGAAATGGATGTTACGGCCGATTTGGCCGGCGACGCTTTTTCTCAGGCTAGCCCGACCTTCCCAACCGCCAGCCTTGCCTTTACCTTACAGGGCGAGACCTCGGCTGGGGCTTTCCTTGCCGCAGGCGGCGTGATGACGCCGGGCAACGGCGGCGCCATCAGCGGCACTGAAGACTTTAACGAAAATGGACAGCCTTCCGCAGCGCCTTCGGCGTTTACGGCTACTCTCACTACCGACACGACGAATGCTGGCCGCTACACTCTGGGCAGCTTCGCTACCTTTGTAGGGGGCACCGCGTATGCCGCCTATCCGTCCAGTGGAGGCATTCTCCTGTTGGAGATCGACAACGCAGGCATAACCACCGGCGCCGCCTACGCCCAGACGGCGAGTGCAACCTTTGCCGCGGGGCAAGGCTACGGGTTGAACTTGACGGGTATCTTTCTTGGCTCTTCAGTGATGCAACCAACCCAGGTGTACGATATCGCCGAATTCACTGCCGACAGCACCGGAAACACCATTACTGGCCTGATCGACGAAACCTCGGGTGTTGGCCCTGTTGGCTCCGGAGTGCCGTTCAGCAACGGTGCTTACACCGCTCCTTCCGGCGGCCGCGGCTCCATCACGGCGAATGCTTCAAGCAACTCGGCAGCAACCTTGAACGGCGGATTCGCCCTAACCTTCTATACCGTCGATGGCACGACCTTCCCGTTTATAGAATCCGACAATGGCCAAGTTGCGGCGGGAGTATTCGTACTGCAGAATCCCACCGCTTCGGCTGCAGCGGCGTCGCAGTCGCACATGTTTATCGCAACTCCTCTGATCCGGCCACACGCCGCGCATCAAAAGAAGAACTAAAGCAGCGCGCATCGCTCACAACCACCGGGGCGCGGCCTCTCCAGCCGCGCCCCGTTTTTGCAGAAAGCTCCCTCCGCTCATCCTTCCCCTTCGTGACCTTCGTTACCTTTAACAAATGACCTCTCTTCAAGCACAATCTTTCTAAGTTCTATGCTTTTCGTGGGGAGAACAAGAGTGCTTTGCCATCGCTTTTTTCGCATTTTCGTTTTCGTAGTGCTCGCCTCTTCGCTTGCGGCGGCACGCGACATCGCTCTGGTTTCGAATAAATCCACTGCGATTAGCGCGGTCACCGTCCCCGACCTGGTCAAGCTCTGCAAAGCCCAGACCATTCGCTGGCCGGACGGCAAGCCCGTGACCTTCGTCATGCGCTCGCCTTCTGCACCCGAAATGAAGCTGGTGCTGGAAAAAATTTACGGAATGTCTGAGAGCGAACTCAGCAGCCTGATCGTGACTTCCAATCACGGACGCCCAGTGCATCCGGCTATCGTGGTCGCCACCTCCGATGAGGACCTGGTGAACAAAGTAGCCTCCACCCCCGGCGCCATTGGGGTCGTGGACGTTTATTCCATCAACAGTAGCGTCGCAGTCGTCAAGATCGGCGGCAAACTCCCACTCGAACCCGGCTACCTGCTGCATGGCAACTAGCCCGCGCAACCGGAAGTCGGACTGATCACTCATAGGTGATCAATGGCTTTGAAAGCAGGCTGGCAAAGATTGGCGGTTGAAAGAGCGCGGATTCAGACGCACTACCGGGCAAAAAGAACCTGTCCTTTGGCACCAGGGCACCCAGGCCGGGAATTAAAATATGGCAACTCCAGGCAAAAAACGCACTCCCGCCCCGCCCGCGCCCGCCTATGTTCGCCGTTATCCCCGCTTCGCCATCGACGCCCGTCTCCAAGTCCGCATGTTTCAGGCCGGCGAATTCCGCACTTGCTGGGGACGCTCCACCGAACTCGGACAGGATGGCATCGGCGCGACGCTCACCGGGGAGCTCGAAACTGGCGAAATTGTTTCGCTTGATATCCCTCTGCCCCTCAGTCCCTATCCGCTGAGAGTTCGCGCCATCGTGCGTTACCGCCAGGGTCTGCGCTACGGTTTCGAGTTCCTTACGCTCAGCGAAGCCCAGCGCGAAACCATCCGCCGTGTCTGCCAAATGCTCGCCACCGGAGCCTGAACTGTAAGTTTAGGCTGCTTTTGATTTGCTGACAGGCCTTACCCTGGTCAGCACTTTCACGAACTGACCCTCCACTCTGCTTTCCTCTGCAGATAGCGAGGGCTGGGCATCATGAAGCGAGTCGGTATTGTGAACTGCAGCAGACGCAGACGGGCAGCTGTATCCTCCAACTTTTACCGGCAGCAAAAGAGAATGTGGTGAGGACAGGCAACATGGTGGACCCGCATCTGGGGCACTTCTTTGCTGCAGGAGCTTTCAGCGACTCACTGGTAAGGAAATTCTCCAGCGATCGTATGACGGAGCCGTCTGCGGGCATATCGCCACCTCCTGGGTGCAACCGATCAACACTGCACAAGAGGCCGCTGGCGGCAGCAAGTTTTGTGGAAACACTTATGTGAGTCGAGTATAGTCGCGAATTGAGAAATCAAGGCCTTAATTCCGAAATGACCGCCGTTCCAATTCCTAAATCCGCTCGGCACCAGCAAACCTCGGATCTTCCCAAGCTCCAGTTACGTCAGTAACTTTCGAGTACACCCCCCGCGTTCTACTATGCGTTTTGCTGGGCTTCAGAGGGGGAGCCTCCCATGGGTGGTCGGGTCACCCGGTCAGCGCAATCCAAGAACGTTCTGCGCGCCAAGAGTTTGCGCCAGGCGCTCGAGTGCGGAGCCTCACCCTCTTTCATTCCACCCAGCATCCCGGCCGATCCTCAGTCAGATTCGGCTGATCTCTCTTGGAATCCTCCGCAAGCAAATTCGGCTGTGGCGAATGCACAATATCCGCCCGATGTCCGGCAGCAGTTCCTCGAACAGCTGTTTGAAAACTCGTCCGATGCTCTTGTAATCGTCGACCCTGCATTCCGCGCGCAATGTGTCAATCGCGAGTTTCAGCGCATGTTCGGCTACTCTGCCTCCCAAATTTTGTCGCATCCCATCGACTCGCTGATTCTCCCCCCCGATCGAGACGCCGAGGCTCACTGGATCTCTCAATGCCTGCAGCACGGCGAACCAATCACGATCGAAACCCAACGCCGTCACCGAGATGGAAGTTTGCTCGATGTTTGCGTTTCCACTGCCCCGCTGGTGGTGAACGGCCGCACCACCGCCTTCTATGTTCTGTATCGCGACATCTCCGATCGTAAACGCACCGAAACTCTCAACTCCGCCCTTTATCGGATCGCTGAAAAAGCCAGCGCCACTCAGGATCTACAGCAGTTCTTTGCCGCGATCCACGGTATCGTCGACGAACTCATGCCCGCCGGTAATTTTTCCATCGCGATTCATGATCCCGAGTCCGACTCGCTCAGCTTTCCCTATTTTGTCGACGAGCAGGAGTCCGCGCCCGCCCCGGTCGCGGCTGGCCGGGGCCTGGTCGAATACATCCTGCGCACCGGCGAGCCTTTGTTATGCACTCCAAAAATATTGCAGAGACTGCGGCAGAGCGATGAAATCGAACCCGCTGCTCCCGCCCCGCTCTACTGGCTGGGTGTCCCGCTCAAAGTCAACCATCACGCCTTCGGCGTTCTCGTTCTCAAAAGCTATTCCGATGAGTCTGTTCTCCGCGAACGCGATAAAGAAGTCCTCATCCTGATCTCGCGCCAGTTAGCTCCCGCCATCGATCACAAACGCAACGAACAGGCGCTGCGCCGTTCCGAAGTACGCTACCGATCCCTGGTGCAGACCGCGGTCTACGGAATTTACCGCTCCAGCCTGCAAGGCGAATTTCTCGACGTTAACCCCGCTCTCATCGGTATGTTGGGCTACTCCTCCGCTCTCGAAGTTCTAGCGCTGGATCCGCAACGAGATGTTTTTCTCGACTCCGGCCAATACACCCGCCTCGTTGAGGAGTTCCACCGCACTGGACGCGTCGACGGTTTCGAAGTCCGCTGGAAGCGAAAAGACGGTGCCGCCATCACTGTCCGCATCAGCGGCCGCGCCGTTGCCAGTGAACATGAGCCCGCCGATGTCCTCGAAGCCATCGCCGAAGACATTACGGAACGCCGCGTCCTCGAAGACCAATTCCGCCAGTCGCAGAAAATGGAGGCCGTCGGCCGTCTCGCCGGAGGCATCGCTCACGATTTCAATAATCTGCTCACCGTCGTCAGCGGCTACAGCGAGGTTCTACTTGACCAACTGACCCCCGCTCACCCTCTCTATGCGAAGGCCGAAGCCATCCAGCAAGCCTCCGACCGCGCGACTACGTTAACTCGTCAGCTTCTCGCCTTCAGCCACAAACAGCATCTGCAACTCAAGGTCGTGGACGTCAACGCCATCGTCGAAGATATGGAGCGGCTCCTCCGCCCCCTGATCGGCGAGGATATCGAACTCACCACCCACCTCGAGCCCACCATCGGCTGCACGCGCGCCGATGCCGGACAGCTCGAACAAGTCATCATGAATCTCGTGGTCAATGCCAAGGATGCCATGCCTCACGGCGGTAAAATCAGCATCAGCACCGCCAGCGTCATTCTGGACGACTCCTATCATCCCGAAAATACGTTCATCAAACATGGTCCCTATATCATGATTTCCCTCTCCGATACCGGCCAGGGGATGGACCGCGAAACTCAGGCCCGCATCTTCGAGCCTTTCTTCACCACCAAAGAAAAAGGCAAAGGCACCGGCCTCGGACTTTCCACCGTCTACGGCATCATCAAGCAAAGTGGAGGTTATGTTTTCGTGCAGAGCGAACTCGGTCGCGGCACAGCTTTCACCATTTATTTCCCGCGCGTCGACGAACCCTCCGAAAGCAATGGCGCCACTCCCGTTTCCCTCTTCGCCGCCGGCGGTTCCGAAACCATCCTCCTCGTCGAGGACGAAGAATCGGTTCGCCAGCTCGTCCGCGAGACGCTCGAGTCCCGCGGCTACCGCGTTCTTGAAGCCGCCAACGGCCCCGCCGCCCTCACACTCGCCGACGCCGTCCTCGACACCATCCACCTCGTCATCACCGACATTGTCATGCCCGGCCTGAGCGGTCACCAACTCGTTCAGCAGCTTCTCAATGCACGCCCCACCACCAAGGTCCTCTACCTCTCCGGCCACTCTGAAGACGCGGTCGCCACCGCCGAAGTCGGTCCTCCTAAAGCTTTTCTTCAAAAACCTTTCACCCTGCAAAACCTTTCGCGCAAAGTTCGCGAAGTCCTCGGCCCACCTACCAACTAAAGGTTGTGTAGGAACAGGCCGCCTCGGCTGTCCCGCCAAGCACAGCACGGCGTTTCAGCGGGGCAAGCGCCTGTGGGTGGCGCCGCGCTTCGAGGCCGCGATAGGGGGACGGCCATAAAACTTTCCCCACAACCACCCCGCCGCTCCTCTTCATCCAAACCCTATCGCCTCTTCGCCTGAATCTGTACCCTGGCATCCATCATCAGTACAATGAGACTCTGGAGGAAATCATGGCTCATGAACTACCGCCCCTGCCCTATGACTACGCGGCGCTCGAACCCGTCATCGACAAACAGACGATGACCCTGCACCACGATATGCATCACGTTGCCTACGTGAAGAATCTCAACGCTGCAATCGAAAAACATCCTGAACTCGCCAAGAAGAGCGTGGAAGAGTTAGTTCGCGACCTCAATTCCATTCCCGAAGACATTCGCGGCGCGGTCCGCAACAATGGCGGCGGCCACGTCAATCACACCATGTTCTGGAAGATCATGAAGCCGAAAGGCGGTGGCGACCCAGCCGGCCCGATCGCTCAGGTCATCAACAAATCTTTCGGCAACTTCAAAGATTTTCAGGCCAAGTTCAACGACGCCGGTGTCAAGCAATTCGGCTCGGGATGGGTCTGGCTCGCCGGCAAACAAGGCGGCGAGGTCCAAATCATTTCAACTCCCAACCAGGATAATCCCATCTCGCAGGGCCTCTTCCCCATCTTTGGCAACGACGTTTGGGAGCACGCCTACTACCTCAAATACAACAACCGCCGCCCGGAATATCTGGCCGCGTGGTGGAACGTAATTAACTGGGACGAAGTCAACCAACGTTACGAAGCTTTCAAGAGTGGCAAGTCAGTCCAAGAACTGGCCATGGCCCGTTAGGATTGATGGTGTGGATCGAAAACGAGGCAGCGACGGCCGCCTCGGCGGTTTCGCCAAGCGAAGCGAGCCGATCCTGTACGGATCACCAACCAAAAAAGCCCCGCGTCAGCGGGGCTTTTTCATTTGTAAACGATGAAGTATTTAGCCGTCCTAAGCCGCCGCCGTCTCCACATAAGCATCCGGCTCAGCCTCAAATTCTTTCTGGCACTCATCCGAACAGAAAAAATATTTCTTTCCCGCAAACTGAGTGTGGAATTCACCTCTGTTCTCGTCAACTTTCATTCCGCAAACTGGATCCTTCGTCATCGATCCCCTCCGTTTCGAGATTTGCTTTCCTCTTCACCCGGTCTCTTTGCAAAACTCTTTCCTTTCTCCGTCGCCTTCCAAGTCGCTGACCCCATTCGCTTTTTTGGGCATGCATTTGTCTGCTTTGCAAAGCCATCGGAAAAATCTCCACTCCCCGTGCACCTTATACCCACAGCAAATCGTCCCCGGAACCATGACGTCCTTTTGCCCGTACATGCATTTTGAGCCTTCATGCTCCGCAACCGCCCATCTCGCAGAGTCTTGCTTTTCCTTACTCTGTATCTGACGGGTTGCTCCATAGCGGGGATTTTCGCTGCAGACGGAACGCTGCACCCCGCTCGCCGAGCTCTAACCGCGGAGGCCGAGACCGCCATGCGCGACATCTCTCATCACCTCGACTCCGATCTCGAAGATGTTTCGATCACCACTCCAGATGTCATCACACTCCGGGCTTGGACCATCCACCCCCACCGCGGCAACGGCGACGCTGTCATTCTCCTCCACGGACTCGGCGACAATCGCATGGGTATGAGCGGATATGCTCAACTCCTTCTCGCTCACGGCTTCAGCGTTCTTCTCCCCGACGCGAGAGCTCACGGCGCCAGCGGAGGAGACCTCGCGACCTACGGACTGCTCGAACGGGATGACATCCGCCAGTGGTTCGGCTTTCTCTTGGCACATGTTCATCCCCATTGCATCTTCGGATTCGCCGAATCCATGGGTGCCGCCGAACTCTTACAATCTCTCACTGTCGAATCACGCTTCTGTGCCCTCGCTGCCGAATCATCCTTCTCCACTTTCCGCGAGATCGCCTACGACCGCATGGGTCAGCCCTTTCACCTCGGCGCCTGGTTCGGACGCACTCTGTTCCGCCCCGTCGTCGAATTTGCCTTTCTCTATGTTCGCTGGAAATATCACCTCGACATGCAGCAAGCCTCGCCAAAAGATGCAGTCGCAGCCACCGCTGCTCGAATCCTGCTCATTCACGGTCAAATCGATAGCAACATTCCGATTCGGCACTCCCGTCAGATTCATGCCAATGCTCCCAACACAGTCCTCTGGGAAGTTCCGAACGCTGACCACTGCGGCGCCATCAGAGCCGCTCCTCAAGAGTTCGAACACCGCCTTCTCGCATGGTTTTCCCGCTAACCCGCATCTCACGTAGCCACAGCGCCCGGGCCGTCCCGCCAGGCAAAAGCGAGGCGAAAACGAGACGGGAACGGAAAACCGTCGCGCAATCCATCACCCGGTTTCTGCATTTCCTGTGCAAGCTCTGTGGACAATCCGCCTTTTTGCCCAATGGATTATTCCTCCCCGCACTTTCTCCTCAACGAAACTCCCCGCCGCGCACGCGGCTTAGCGGAACATCTTCGAGAACATCCGTAGTCCTGGTTCATCCGCCAAAATCCGCACCTGAGCTTTTCCTCAATTGCACCAAAAATACTGAATTGACCGCGCACCCTTTCGCTCGTACATTTTCATTCGCCTTCAATCAAAAAATGAAATCAAACTCAGCCGAAGACACGAAACGGCATGAGACGGAACGCGCCCGGTCTTCAACCCGTTAGCCACCATCACACCATTAGAGCAAAGCTGGTTACTGATGAAAGCAACAACCCCATGGATTACTTACCGCACCCGTTTTCTGGTCAAAGCCAAACAACTCACCGCCAGTCTGACTTTCACCGACGCCCTCGGCCGTCAGCACTCCGGTCGCAAAGGCGACTTTCTCGTCGAATCCTCCGACGGTGTTCTCCGCATCGCTCCCCGTCAAATATTCGAGGATATCTACGTTCCCCTGCTTGCCGGCGAGATTTCCGAATCAACTGCGCTTGCGTCGCTCCGCGAGATACCGCCGCAAACCCGGAAGCGCCAGCCCGGCCTTTCGCCGCTGCCGCCTCACCTGGCTCGAAAATCTCCGCAGCCGGTTCGCGGTCTCCCAGCTCCGGGTTTTCGCTCTCTTTAGGATCA
>Ga0307474_10001266_pt1 | contig 18409 bp, 14 predicted proteins | sample atmos_gasesECM1C_2_FD_203312 | JGI IMG/M metagenome (GOLD analysis project Ga0307474, IMG submission 203312) | Hardwood forest soil microbial communities from Morgan-Monroe State Forest, Indiana, United States - atmos_gasesECM1C_05 | ecosystem: Environmental > Terrestrial > Soil > Temperate... | reverse complement strand
ATTCCTGCGTCACCAGTTCACGATAAGGCCCCTGGCCCTGCATCAGCCGATCCGGCGGGCCGTCTTCGATGATCTTGCCCGCCTTGAGCACCACCACACGGTCGAAGCCGCGCAGCGTCGAAAGACGATGCGCAATCGCGATGACCGTTCGTCCGCGCATCAGGCGGGCAAGCGCTTCGCGTATCGCCTCCTCGGATTCGCTGTCGAGCGAGGCGGTGGCTTCGTCCAGCAGCAGGATTGGCGCGTCCTTCAGGAACGCGCGCGCAATCGCAATGCGCTGGCGCTGGCCACCAGATAATTTGACGCCGCGGTCTCCGACCATGGTTTCAAATCCTTGCGGCAAGTTTTCGACGAAGTCGCAGCGCGCCGCGATTGCCGCGCGAAGCACTTCGTCGTCGGTCGCGTTCGGGCGGCCATATCGGATATTTTCCAGCATCGACCGGTGAAACAAGGAAATGTCCTGCGGAACGACGGAAATCGCCTCGCGCAGACTTTGCTGGGTGACGCGCGCAATGTCCTGACCGTCGATCGTGATGCTACCCTGCTCGACATCGTAGAAGCGCTGCAACAGCACGAACAGGCTGGATTTTCCGCCGCCGGACTGCCCCACCAGACCGACCCGCTGTCCCGGCTGAATGCGAAGGTTGAATTTCTCGAATACGCTCGCTCCGCCGGGATAGCGGAACGAGATATTGTTGAAGACAATCGACGCCCCGCTCTTGATCAGCGGCTCGGCCTCCGGATGGTCGCGCAGTTCGTGCGGGAGCAGCAGGGTCGCAATCGCCTCGGTCAACCGCGCGAAGTGCTGGGTCACATCGACAAGCGCGACCGCGAGATCACGCGTCGCACTCAGGATGGAGAGCCCGAGTGTGCACACCAGCACCACGTCGCCGGTGGTGGCGCCGCCGCGCTGCCACAGCGTGATCGCCCACGCCAATAGCGCGATCGTCAAAACGACCGTCACGGCCGCGTGGGTAAGCCGCAGCTTTTCCAAATAGCGCAGGCTGCGCCCCCGAGCCGTCATTTCCCGGCTGACCGTGGCGTCAAAACGGTCGTGCTCGAAGCTGAGGCCACAAAACGCCCGCACCAGCGGCATGTTGTTGATAACGTCCACCATTTCCCCGTCGACCGCGGCAGCCTTGTCCGCAAAGTCGTCGTGCAGCGGTTTTCCCGCGGCGGCAAGACGAAACATGGCGACTACCATCCCGCCTGCGATTACCATCAGGCCTGCCGCCATCGGCAGGCTGACGGTTCCAATCAGGGCAATGGCCGCGATCGTCGCCATGCATGGCGGCAACACATTCCAAACGAACATGTTCTCGACCGAGAAGACGGCATTGGAGGTCGCGGTAATGCGGCTGGTCAGCATTCCCGGCATCCGGTCCGAGAAGTAACTGGGTGCGTGACCGGTCAGGTGGCGGAAAATGTCGCGTCGCAAATCGCCGGTCACACCGACAAAGGTAAAGCTCGCTATCCAGCTGGCGATCCGCCACAAAAAATTGTCCGCAGCAATCAGCGATATGAGCAAAGCGAATGCGAGCCATACGGTTTCGGCCTGGGTCGGCCCGCCCGACAGGCCGTCGACCAGAAACTTGACGCCGTACTGCGTGCATACGGAGCAGACGACGGCCATAACCACCGAGCCGAAAATAACAATATGCGATACCGGACGCCTGCGCAGATAGCGCAGCACGAACGAGAGGGGGCGATGGGCGTATCCTGAAAGACTGTCCATGCGGCAGCAAAACCTTTTGGAGAAGGGGCGAAGTCCTGCCCTGTTGTGGTTCGCCTGATCGAATGCCGGACAGGTCTCTACGGTTCCCGTATAGCTGCCTTCTCCGCACGGCGATCGCTTTCTCGCGCCAGCGGCAGGAACCTGATCCGGCCTGGTGTCATCAACAAGACCGTCCCATGAAAGAAGTGGGCGATGTCATGGAACTTCGCAGATGCGGAAACGTTCCCCTCACGTTACGCCGGCACCGGCGAAAAAATGGGGGCTCTCTCATCAAAAGATCAGAAAAGGAGACGGATAGATGCGCATCGCGCAGGTAACTCCGCTGACGGAGGCAGTTCCCCCCAAACTTTATGGCGGAACTGAGCGGGTCGTACATTGGCTGACTGAGGAATTGGTAACGTTGGGAAACGACGTCACGCTGTTCGCCAGCGGTGATTCAAAAACCTCGGCGAGACTTGAAGCCATATGGCCGAAGGCGCTGCGTCTGGACGGATCGGTCCGCGACCCCAATGCGCTGCACATGGTGATGCTGGAGCGCGTCCGGCAAAAATGTGACGATGAAGAGTTCGATTTCCTGCATTTTCACCTCGACTACTATCCGTTTTCGCTGTTTTCCCGACAACCAACCCCCTTTTTGACGACGTTGCATGGCCGGCTCGATTTGCCCGAGCATCAGCCGGTGTTTACGACGTTCTCTTCGGTGCCGGTGATTTCGATCTCCAATGCGCAGCGGCGTCCTGTGCCGCAGGCCAACTGGATTGGCACCATTCACCATGGTCTGCCGGAAAACCTTCTCACCCCGAGGCCGGTCACGCCCTCATATCTCGGCGTGCTGGGCCGGATCGCCCCGGAAAAGGGTGTCGATCGCGCCATCAAGATCGCCATCCGATGCGGCATTCCCTTGAAAATTGCCGCCAAGATCGATCGGGCCGACGAGGAATATTTCGCTGAAGTCATTCGTCCGATGATCGACCATCCCCTGGTGGAATATATCGGTGAGATCACGGATCGTGAAAAATCGGATTTCCTCAGCGGCGCGATGGGACTGCTGGTTCCGATTGACTGGCCGGAGCCGTTCGGCCTCGTCATGATCGAGGCCATGGCCTGCGGCACCCCAGTGATCGCCTACAATCGCGGCTCGGTCCCGGAAATTGTCGAGCAAGATCTGACGGGTTTCATTGTCGAGGATGAAATCAGTGCGGTCGCCGCCGTCGGCCGTCTCCATCAACTCGACCGTGGAACGATCCGGAAACAATTCGAGGCACGTTTCACCGCGCGACGAATGGCGCTGGACTATCTCGCCGCCTACCGCAGCCTGATGGAAGCCAGCGAGCCGCGCATCAAGCTCGTGAGCAGCGCCGAATGAAAACTCGGGCTTGGCCTTATCGAGCGGAAGATGCGTCGGTCTTGCCGAAACGCCGCTCGTAGTCCTTGATGTAGGCCTCCGGAGCGGGCTGCAAATGGCGCCGCGTCAGCGCCTCGAGTTCGCTCCGGCGCGAGCCGCGAAGCGCCTTGATCATGTCCTCATGATCCTGGCGCGCGCGATCGAGCGCGTCCGGAAAAGCATTGGCGTAGGAGCGAATTCCGTAGACCTTCTGCGCAAGCAAATCGATGGTCTCGATCAGGCAGGCGTTGCCGCATAGTCCGAACAAAAGTTGATGGAAGCTCAGATTGCTGTAGAAGACCGTCAACAGGTCGCCTGCGGCAATGGCCGAGGCGTGCCGGCGCTGCAGCTCTTCCAGCCGCTCGATCTCTGCCGCCTCGACCGGAAGGGGAATGATGCGGACCGCCATCACCTCCAGCTCTTCACGCACCGCGTAGATTTCCCGCACCTCCCGGGGGGTCAATCCGCGCACCAGGGCGCCGCGGTTTGGAATGCGTCCCACCAGGCCTTTCTTCTCGAGTTCGAACAGCGCCAGCCTGACGTCCCCGCGATGGGTCTGAAACAGGTCGCAGAGATCCTGCTCCACCAACCGCTCTCGCGGTTGACGCCGTCCCAGTACTATGTCCTCCTCGATGCGCTTGGCGATGATGGCCGCGGCGGGTTCTCGCGGGCGCGATGGCATCGGCCGGCGGGCCTTCGCCGCTCGGACAGCCGCGCGTTTGGCAGGTTTTCCGCCCATTATCTCCTCGACCTGGAGGGCAACCCCGACTTCTCGCCAGGCAGCCGACAGGGTGAATTGCAAACCGTATTGTAAACAATCTTGAATACGGTTACCATCGCAAAAAACGGGCGCAAAAGCAGCCACAGGTACCGCGGCAAAGGCCCGAAGGTGACCGCCGGAAAGGGGAGAACGCATGAAGAGAGTGCGCAAGGATTCCGCCAGCAAAGCTGCACATCAGGCCGCGCCGAAGCGACAAAGCCGCCGCGATGTTCTCATCAAGACCGGCGGCCTGCTCGCAGCCGGCGCGTTTGGGGCGGTGCCGTTGCGAGGCTGGGCGGCCGATCCCGTCAATATCGGTGCGCTTTATCCAACCACCGGAAGCATGGCCCAGATCGGCGTCGGTTGCGTTGCGGCTGCGAAACTCGCGGTCGATATGGTCAATGAGGCCGGCGGCATCAAGTCGCTCGGCGGCGCCAAGCTCAACCTGATTATTTCGGACGTGCAGAGCGACACCACCGTGACGCGAACCGAAACCGATCGGCTCATTACCGGTAACAAGCTTTCGGCAATACACGGATGCTACGCCAGCGCGCTGACCTTGATCGCGAGCGAAGTGGCGGAGCGCGCCAAGGTCCCGCTGATCACGGGATCGAGCTCCGATCAGCTCAACAAGGGCCGCACCTATACGTTCACGCCGTTTGCGCGAGCCTCCCAATTTGCCCGCGCGCAGTTGCAGATGTCGAAGCTCGTCAGCGATACGCCGAAGGTTGCCGTGATCTTCGAGAACACCGCGTTCGGCACCTCGACATCAAACGGGTTGAAGGAACTCGCCCCGTCCGAAGGCGTCGAAATCGTGATGTTCGAGCCCTATTCGGCCGGTTTCACCGACGCAAGCCCGCTGATCAACAAGGTGAAGTCATCAGGCGCCAATGCGCTGTTCTCGGTCTCCTACCTGAACGACCTGATATTGATCGTTCGCACCGTCAAGCAGTTTGGCCTCAACGTCTCGATCAATGGCGGCTCCGGCGGCTTCGTTATTCCCGATTTCTACAAGAACGTCGGCAAGCTGGCCGACGGCCTGCAGGGCGTGGCGCACTGGAATCATGACGTCAGCGACGACGCCCAGAAAGTGAACGCCGAATTCAAGAAGCGCACCGGTGAATTCCTGTTCGAATATGCCGGCGGCCTGATCGCCCAGACCTTCATGCTGGCGGACGCGCTCGAACGCGCAGGCTCGGCGGACCCGCAAAAGGTGCGCGAAGCCTTGTCGACGCTCGATGTATCCTCCGGCTTTGCTGCGATGGCGCCGGGCGGAAAAGTCAAGATCGGACCCGACGGCAAGAACATTTACGGTCATCCGGTCGGCGTACAGTGGCAGAACGGTGATCTCGCCAGCGTCTTCCCAAAGGAAGATGCCCGGGCGCCGTTGATGAAAACCTAAAGTGGGCACTAGATGTGGGAGACTGTGGCCCAGGCCGTCATCAACGGCCTGCTCATCGGCGGGATTTACGCGCTCGTCAGTATCGGCGTCACGCTGATCTTCGGCGTCGTCAAGATCGTCAACTTCGCCCAGGGCGAATTCGTGATGATCGGGATGTACATCAGCTTTTTTCTCGCCAACCAGTTCGGCATCGATCCCTTGCTTTCGCTGTTCGTGTCGATGCCGGTACTGTTCGTGGTCGGCGTGCTGATCCAGCATTTCCTCATTCGCAGGGTGCTCGGTCCCAACGACATGCCCCAGATCTTCCTGACATTCGCCTTGTCGCTGCTGCTCCTTAATCTCGCCCTGATGCTTTTCACGGCAAACTACCGCACCGTCCACACCTCCTATTCCGACGAAGCGCTCCACGTTGGCGGACTCTATATTCCGGTGGCCAAGCTGATCGCCTTTGTCGTCGCGATGGCGCTGAGCGGCGCGCTCTGGGTGTTCCTGCATACGACCGACCTCGGCAAGGCGATGCGGGCTGCGGCGCAGAACCGTGACGTCGCCATGCTGATGGGCATCAATCCCGATCGCGTCTTCTGCGTGGCGCTCGGCATTGCGCTCGCACTTGCGGGCGCCGCCGGCTCGCTGTTGATGCCGTTCTATTCCGCCTATCCTTTTGTTGGGCAGGTGTTCGTATTGATGGCCTTTGTCGCCGTGGTGCTCGGCACGCTCGGCAATGTGATCGGCGCGCTGGTTGCGAGCCTCATGATGGGGGTGGCCGAGTCGCTTGGCATTCAATATGTCGGCGCGGATTCCGGATTGATCGTGGTGTTCGCGATGCTGCTTCTCACCCTCGCGTTCAAACCGAGCGGGCTGGGCGGAGGCAGAGCGCGATGACGTCACTCGGATTGAGCACGCGCACGATCGTCCTTCTCTCGGTCGGGATCGCGATCCTCATCGCCTTGCCGCTTGTCGTGAAGAGCTCGTTTGCGATCGAGATCTTCATCCGGATTCTCCTGTTTTCGTTCATCGGCACCGCCTGGAACCTGATGGGCGGCTACGCCAAGCAGCTCTCGCTGGGACATGCCGCCTATTTCGGCCTGGGCGCCTACACCTCGACGATCCTGCAGATCGATTTCAACATATCGCCCTGGATCGGGATGATCGCCGGCGGACTGGTCGCGGTGCTCGCGAGCTTGCCGATCGGCTGGCTGTGCTTTCGCCTGCGTGGCCCCTACTTCACCATCGCCACGATTGCGACCGCGCAGGCATTGATGCTGATTTTTCTGAAATTTCGCGATCTCGCCTGGGGCGCGGAAGGCACGACCATCCCCAATCTCGGATCCGCGCCATTGATGATGCAGTTCGAGACCAAGGCCTCATACTACTATGTCGTGCTTGGATTGCTCGTCCTTGCGCTCGCCATCACCTGGCTGATCGAGCGCTCCTGGGTCGGAAATTATCTCGTCGCGATCGGCGAGGATGAGGACGCGGCAGAGGCGATCGGCGTCGATGCGCCGCGCATGAAGCGCGACATCTACATGATCAGCGCGTTCCTCACCGCTCTGGCCGGCACGTTCTACACCCAATATATCTACTTCATCGATCCGGCGACGGCGTTTTCCTTCAGCATCTCGATCGAGGCGGCGCTGGTGTCGATCGTCGGTGGAATTGGCACCCTTTGGGGACCGGTGATCGGCACGATCCTGCTTGAGACCACATCGACGCTGCTGCAGAGCTGGCTCGGCAGCTCGATCGGCGGCGTGCAGCTGACCGTGTACAGCCTGATCCTGATGGCCGTGATCCTTTGGCGCCCGACCGGGTTGATGGGCATGATCGACGAAGCGCGCCATCGTTTCGTAAGCCGCAAACCGGTGCAAGCGTAAGGGCTCATGCGATGGCAGATGCACTCGTCATCAGCGGCCTTTCCAAGCGGTTCGGTGGATTGCGCGCCGTGCAGGACGTCAGTTTCAGGGTGAGGGAAAACGAGACCGTTGCCTTGATCGGACCCAACGGCGCCGGCAAGACCACAAGCTTCAATCTCGTCACCGGCTTTCACCGGCCCGACTCCGGATCGGTCCTGGCCTATGGGCGCGAGATCGTGGGCTTAAAACCCCACGACATTTGCGCCCATGGCCTGGCGCGAACGTTCCAGGTGGCAAAGCCGTTTGGCGCGATGACCGTACTGAACAACGTAATGACCGGTGCGTATTTGCGCGACAAGAACTCGGCTGTGGCGCGCGAGAAGGCGCGCGAGGCGATCGACTTCGTCGGTCTTTCGGCCAAGGAGCAGACGCGTGCGAAGGACCTGACCACCATCGATCAGCGCCGGCTCGAGATGGCGCGCGCGCTCGCCACGCAGCCCCGCCTGCTCCTGCTCGATGAAGTCATGGCAGGGCTCAATCCGGCCGAAATCGATCAGGCGGTTGCCCTCGTCGGCAAACTGTCGCAGCGAGGGCTCACCATCGTCATCGTTGAGCATGTGATGCGCGCCATCATGGCGGTGGCGCGCCATATCGTGGTGCTCGATCACGGACAGAAGATCGCGGAAGGCACGCCAAAGGAGATCGTGGAAAATCCAGAAGTCATTCGCGCCTATCTCGGCTCCTACGTGCATCCACCGGCCGCAGGAGGGGCTTAAGTGCTCAAGCTGGAAAAAGTCAGTGCCCGTTACGGCTCCGTGCCGGCGATCTCGAATGTCAGCATCGAAATCGGCGAAGGCGAAGCGGTGGGCCTGTTGGGGGCCAACGGTGCGGGAAAAAGCACGACGCTGCGCGCCATATCAGGCCTGGTGAGACTTTCGTCCGGCAACATCATGTTTGCCGGTCAAAATCTCGCATCGTTTCCGCCGCACCTGATTCCGGAATTGGGCATCGCGCATGTGCCGGAAGGACGCCAGGTGTTTCCGGAAATGACGGTGAACGAGAATCTGGAGATCGGCGCCTATGTCCCGAAGGCCAAGGCCGAACGCAGCCAATCGATGGAGCTCGTCTACAGCATCTTTCCAAGGCTTGCGGAGCGAAGGCGGCAGCTCGCCGGCACCATGAGCGGCGGCGAACAGCAGATGCTTGCGGTCGGCCGTGGCCTGATGCTCAAGCCTCGTCTTCTGATGCTCGACGAACCGTCACTGGGCCTTGCCCCCGTCATGACCGACGTCACCTTCGAGAAGATCGGAGAGATTCACAAAATGGGCACGGCGATTTTGCTGGTGGAGCAAAACGTCAGCCGCGCGTTGTCGCTGGTTCAGCGCGCCTATGTGCTGGAAAGCGGCAACGTCATCATGCACGGCACCAGCGACGAGCTCGCCCACAACAAGCAGGTTCAGGCGGCTTATCTGGGGATTTGACGTAGCTTCGACGTCGCACCAATGTCGCCACAGCGGCGGTGAGCCCCCTCTCCCCTTGCGGGAGAGGTGAAAGCAGTCGCTTCCGCACCAACTACCTATTCAATTTTCAAACAGCCAACTTGGGATACGTCTCCGCATTCTCGCGGCGTGATCCGCCCGAGTCTTGCATGATCCTTCGCCCAATAGAGGGCGCAGGGAATGCCGGGCGCGTCAGCGCACCCGCAGCCTTGCGTGCGAAATGAAAAGCACACAAGCGTAGTCACCACGGTCACGCCGGTTCGCCCGGCATTCCCCGCGCAATGGTTTTAACGGTTTCCTTCGTGCTCGCCCCGGAGTCCGGGCTTTGTAGTCTCCGTCGTCAGCGCGGTTGCCGAAGCAATCCGCGCCAACTTGATATCAGCGTCGGGATATCAGGCCCACACGACTTCGCCGTCCGCTTCGCGCGCCATTCGTCACGAGCGCAAAAGCGTCCATCGCATCCCGCGCTCAACGTTCGTGACGATCGCGAAACGCCCCTCTTGTGAGGCGGGATGGCGCTATTCAGTAATGATGATTTGCCCGACGGGCAAAGCGGAAAAATTTTTCGATCAGGACTGGACAGGTAGAAACAGATTGAATTGCTTCAGCAAATTCGGCTTTTGGCGCACGTGCATCAGCAGTAGCTGAAAGCCTTTAGTCGGCCACGCTCTCGCGGTTGCCAACACTTATGTCGAGACAACTGGCAACACCTTGCTCCTGGGTCCGGCTTCTTGCACTTCACCATTGTATGGGAAGGTCAATTTCGAGAACGATCCCTTTTGTCCAAACCTCTGGTCAAGGTGTCCATCGAGACCTTTGACCAGCTCATCGACGATTTTGAGCCCGCGTCCCCGCTGAATGTTTATTGGAGCCGAGCCATTGTCGACGACGCTGCATTCAACAAGCTTGCCAGCGCGTGATAAATCGATTCGAACTTGCCCAGTCCCGTTGCCAAATGCGTGCCGCGTCGCATTTGTCACAAGCTCGAATACTATCATTCCCAGTCGCCAACACCGTTCCGATGGCAGCCGCAAAGGCGATGCCGTCAGGACGAGAGCTATTTTCTTGCCGTCGAGCTTTGATCGGCTGAGCGAGAGACAGAGGTTTTCGAGATAGGCCGCGGCGTCGATAAGCGTGTCGTTGTCTGGCATCTGCAACGCGCGATGCAGCTCTGCATAATGGGACACGAGCTCAATAATGTGGGCCAGCGCGACTTTGACTTCATGATTGACGGAACGCGCGGCGGTACGTGACACAGCGCCGATGAGGGAAGAAAATTCGTTGTTGATTCTGTGGATCAGCTCGTGCAGGAGAACGCGCTCCATCGGGACTTCTGGCGCGAGGGGAAACTCTGTCATTGAATGCTCCTATTCAACAATTTGATCGCCCTCAGGCCCCTTATTCGAATTGGTCAAGAATTTTGCGGGGCTCCCGGCCGGGTGCCGTCACTCGTGGCTGTCCTGGAGCGCAATGGATTCCGGCCGGGGAGCCATCGCGCTCCAGATTGCGGGCATGATCCGAAAATCAGGGTTTGCTCTTCCGGATCATCTCCCCGATTAGTTAGCTCCGATCGCCCGCAATGAAAACCCGGCGTCTGTTTCACTCGCTAGTGAAACAAATTCAGGAATCAAATCTTGAACGGCGCCTTCGGCGCGCTCAGTCTTTGAAGAAGGGATTCTTGAGCGGGCGCACGTCCTGCGCCGATTTGGGGGCGCGAAGCATGTCAATGAAGGCCCGCAGCGCGGCGGGGACCTGCCGGTGTCGAGGATAATACAGAAAGAGGCCTTCAAGGCAGGGTGAAGAGTTCTCCAGCACGCGCAGCAATTGGCCTCTCTGCAGGAACGGCTCGGCCAAGGCCTCGAGAGTATATGCAATTCCGAGCCCGTCGACGGCTGCGCGAATCGCGAGATAGGGATCGTTGACCGTCACCGCGCCCGCCAGGGTCATCCGCTTGGTCTTCCCCTTCCGCTCGAACGACCACGGCAGAACAGATTCATTCGGCGCAAAGCGATATTGGATGCAGCTATGGGAGGCAAGGTCGTCGAACGTGCGCGGAGGACTCCGTCGCTCGAAATAATTCGGAGCGCCGACAACGGCCACTTTCATCGGTCCCATCACCCGAACCGCAATCATGTCGGCGGCTGCCCATTCCTTCCGCCCGATCCCCGCATCAAAGCTGCTCGCCACGATGTCGATCGGTTTCGATTCCATCAAAATCTCGAGATGGACGTCGGGATAGGTGGACGCGAACTGCGCCCACACCGGCGCGATAACCGCGGCTGCAGCGATATGCGTCGCATGAATCCTCAGGCGGCCAAACGGACGCTGACGTTGTTGGTTGAGATTCTCCAGAGCGCCGGAAATCTGGTCGATGGCCGGTCGAAGCTGTTCGAGCAGATGAAGGCCGGCGTCGGTGAGTGACACGCTCCGCGTCGTGCGATGCAGCAGCCGCACTCCATGGCGCTCCTCCAACTGGCGCATGGAATGGCTGAGCGCCGATGCCGTCACGCCGAGCTGCGTGGACGCCGCGCGAAAGCTCAGGTGATTGGCGACGACGACAAAGGCATTCAGGTCGGCAAGATCGCTACGATTCATTGCTGAATTCCGCTCAGTAGCGAGTGCAACGGATATAGCATTTCCTTTTAGGGCTCTTGTCAATATCTGCGTCCGACGAACGACGGGCTACCTGCAATCAGGAGCCTGCCGCGGCAAGGACGAGGATATCGAGATGGGTATCGTTCGATTTGCGTTGAAATTTCCGTACACATTCTACGTTCTGGCTGCCTTCATTCTGTTTGTCGGCGTTTCAGCCATCGTGGTCATGCCGGAGGACATCTTCCCTGAGATCAACATTCCGGTGGTATCGGTCATCTGGCAGTACACGGGCCTGAGCGTGCCGGAGATGGAGCAGCGCGTCACCACCTACAGCCAGTACGCGATGAGCACCAGCGTGAGCGGCATCAAGAACATGGAGGCGCAAACCCTCAATGGCATCTCGGTCCAGAAGGTTTATTTCCAGCCCGACGTCAACCTCGACCTTGCCATCGCACAGATCGTCTCTGCCACGGATCTGGTCCGCACGGTGATGCCGTCCGGCATCCAGGCGCCAATCGTGGTGTCCTACAATGCCTCGAGCGTCCCGGTACTGCAGCTCAGCCTCAAGTCCGACCGTCACAGCGAGCAACAGCTCTACGACTACGGGCTCTACAACCTGCGTCAGCAGCTTGCCCCGGTTCAGGGCGTGACGTTCCCGGCCCCCGATGGGGGCAAGTACCGGCAGATCATGGTCGACATCGATCCGCTCAAGCTTCAGGCCAGAGGGCTCACCCCGGTGGACGTGGTCAACGCCGTCAACGCTCAGAATCTGACATTGCCTTCGGGCCTCGCCAAGATCGGCGACACGCAATACACGGTGCGCACCAACGCGATGCCCGCAAGCATCGCCGATCTCAACGACATTCCGATCAAATATGTCAATGGGCAGACGGTGTTCCTTAGGGATGTCGGCCAGGTCCACGACGGCTGGGCTGTGCAGCAGAACATCGTGCGAAACGACGGCCGGCGCTCGGTGTTGCTGAGCGTTCTCAAGAACGGCAATGCCTCGACCGTTGCGGTCGTCAAGGGGGTCCGCAAGGCCCTCGACATTGCTCGCGCTGCGGCGCCTGCTGGCCTCTCTATCAATGAGCTGTTCGATCAATCGAAGCTCGTGACCGCATCGATTGACGGCGTGCTCCGCGAGGGCGCGATCGCTGCCGGCCTCACCGGGCTGATGATCCTGCTGTTTTTAGGTTCCTGGAGGTCAACGCTGATCGTCCTGATCTCGATTCCGCTGTCGATCCTGACCTCGATCGTCATCCTCTACTTCATGGGCCACACGCTCAACACCATGACGCTCGGCGGCATGGCGCTGGCGGTCGGCATCCTGGTCGACGATTCGACAGTGACGATCGAGAACACCCACCGGCTGCGCAGCGAAGGTATGAATCTCGCGGCAGCGACCCTGCACGGCTCCGCCGGCATCGCGGTGCCGACGATGGTCTCGACGCTCGCGATCAGTTGCGTGTTCACGTCGGTCGTGTTCCTTGAAGGGCCCGCAAAATTTCTGTTCACCCCGCTCGGGCTAGCGGTGGTGTTCGCGATGCTCGCGTCCTACGGGCTCTCGCGGACGCTGACGCCGGTTATGATCGGTCTTCTGCTCAAGGGCGAGCGCCACGGGCAAACAAACGGATCGGGCAATCGATTCGCGCGCTTGCACCAGCGCTTCGAGCGCGGATTCGAGCTGTTTCGCCGCGGCTATGTGCGCATGCTCACGATGCTGCTCAAGCGGCGTATCATCATTCCATTTGTCGCCGCGCTGATGCTCACCCTAGGCGGCGTTATGGCGACGCTGGTTGGCCGCGACTTCTTCCCGGACATCGATGGCGGACAAATAAAGCTCCATGTCCGCGCGCCGGCGGCAACCCGAATCGAAGCCACCGAGCGCACCTTCCAGGAGGTCGAGGACAAGATCCGCGAGGTGATCCCGGCGCGTGATCGCGACCTCATCGTTGACGACATTGGCGTGCCGCAACGGTCGTACAATCTAGCATTCACTGACGGTTCGACCATCAACGTTAATGACGGCGTGATCCTGGTGTCGCTCAAGGAAGGACATGCGCCGACGGCCACCTACGTGCGCAAGCTCCGCGAGGTGCTGCCGGCCGCATTTCCGTCCGCGACCTTTTATTTCCAGGCCGCCGACATGATTACCCAAGTCCTCAATTTCGGATTGCCATCTCAGATCGAGGTTCAAATCGTCGGTCGCGATCGCGCGACCAACAGGCGGGTCGCGGAGGAGCTGCGCCGCCGCCTCGCGGGCATTCCGGGCATCGCCGATGCCCATCTCCAGCAGGAGCTCGATGCGCCGGCCTTCATGGTGGACATCGACCGATCGCGGGCGCTTCAGCTGGGTCTCAGCGCACAAGCCATCGCCAATCATGTCAATACCAGCCTCAGCTCGTCCGAGCAGGTCGCGCCCAATTTCTGGACCGATCCGGTCAGCGGGATTCCCTATTACATTGCGGTCCAGACGCCGGAGCGCCTGGTGCGCTCGCTCAACGACATTGGCAACACGCCGGTATCGACCGCGCTCGCCTCCAACGGCCCGCCAATACCGGGACTTTTGAGCAACGTGGCGACGCTCAAGCGCGAGAGCGTTCCGACCAATCTGAACCAGACCAATATTCAGCCAGTGCTTGACATCTATGCCAGCGTGCAGGGCCGCGATCTCGGCAGCGTTTCCGGCGACATCGACAAGGTCGTCTCCGAACTGCAGAAGGAGCTTAAGCCCGGCAACACGATCCGGGTTCTCGGGCAGATCCAGAGCATGCACGATTCCTTCCGGGATCTGGGCATCGGACTGTTGTTTGCGGCCGTGTTCGTCTACCTGCTGATGGTTGTCAACTATCAGAATTTCGGCGACCCCTTTGTGGTGATTCTGGCGCTGCCCGCGACCTTTTGCGGGATCGTCACGATGTTGTTCATGACCGGCACAACGCTCAACGTTCCCTCGCTGATGGGGGCGATCATGGCGGTGGGCGTGGCGTCAGCTAATTCCATTCTCCTGGTCACGTTTGCGCGCGAACAGCAGCTCAAAGGCAGGAGCGCGTTCCGCGCTGCCCTTGACGCAGGCCATACCCGAATCCGCCCCGTGCTGATGACGGCGGCTGCCATGGTCGTCGGCATGCTTCCGATGGCCATTGGCGGTCCGGGCGAGGAGCAGAACGCGGCGCTGGCGCGCGCGGTGATTGGCGGGCTCTTGTTTGCGACGCCGACCACCCTGCTGATTGTTCCTTATCTGTTTGCCATGCTGCGGAAACGCAATGACGGCGTTGCGGCTTATGGCGTGTTCGAGGATCTCCCCAAATGAATGATCTGTTTCGCCCCAACAGAATTGACGCGATCGACCGCAAACGACTGGACAGCCCCGCGCCCCAGCGCGAGATCGAGAAGCAGCCAAGTCATCGCACGCATCTGCGCCGCCGACGTGGCGGGCGTCTGTTTGCGTTGGGCGGATTTGCGTTGCTTGCTGGCGGCCTGACGCTGGGCGGGTGGGAAAATTTCTCGCTGAAGCAGGAGGTCATGGCGACGGCAAGGCAGCAGCATGATTTCGTACCCAGCTTTCATGTCGCAACCGTCGAGGCGAACCCCGCTACCGTTTCGGTCACCCTGCCGGGTACGACGGCCGCCTTCGCTGCCGCGAACATCTTTGCCCGCGCGACCGGCTATATCGCCAAGCGCAATGTCGACATCGGTGATCGCGTCAAGGCGGGAGACCTGCTGGCGGAGCTCGCAGTCCCCGAGCTCGATCACCAGATTTCGCAGAACGAGGCGATGCTCGATCAGCTCAAGTCGTCACTCCAGCAGGCGCGGGCCAACCGGGATCTCGCACAGGTCACCTGGGATCGCGACGCGCCTCTCGTCCAGAAAGGCTGGGCTACCCCGCAACAGGGCGACACCGACCGCCTGAATTTGCAGTCGCGCGCGGCAGCAGTCGCGGTCGCCGAGGCGAACATCTCCGCGCAGGAGAACCTGCTCAAAGTGCTGCAACAGAATCGGGACTATGCCTCGGTCGTCGCGCCCTTCGACGGCGTCATCACGCAGCGCAATGTTGATGTTGGCAGTCTGGTGCAGGGTAATGCGGCAACCGGCACCTTCATGTTCGAGATCATGCAGGACAACGTAATCCGCGTCTGGGTCTATGTGCCGCAGGACTCAGCCTTTGGTGTGGCGCCGGGTATCGGCGCTGTCGTTCGCGTGCCGGAACTGCCCGATCGCGAGTTCCCAGCTAAGGTCACTCGGATTGCCGATGCGCTGCAGTCGGGCACACGGACGCTGTTAACTGAAATCGACATCGCCAATCCCGACAGCACGCTGGCTCCTGGCATCTACTGCGCGGTCGAGCTCCATATCCCGCGCAAAACGCCGAGCCTTTTGGTATCGGCCGATGCGATCATCTTTAACCGCGAGGGAATGCAGGTCGCGGTTGTCAACGACGGCAAGGCGGAGCTCCGCAAGGTCAACGTCAAGCGCGATCTCGGCACACGGGTCGAGGTCGACAGCGGGATCAAGGCCGGGGACCAGGTGATCCTCAATCCACCGGTCACGCTTGTCGATGGGAGCAAGGTTCGGGCCCTGGCGGAGGCGCCGCGCACATAGGCTGGTCAGAATTTTTGGGGGGCCTTTTCTCGCAAGGAGGCCGACATGTTACTTCATCTGCCTATCGCAATCATGGCAACGCTTTCACCCGTTGCCGTTTCTGACACCGTGCCGAAGTTCGATATTGTGAGAGAGTGCCGGCTTGAGGGCGGATCGACCGTCGAATTTGATCGCTGCACGAGTGGCGAAGGTGCGGCCCTTCGGGAGCTTCAACAGGCGTGGGCGCAATTTTCCGGCGGCGACAAGAGGAACTGCATTGCCTCCGCGACAACCGGCGGTTTCGCAAGCTATGTCGAGCTTTTGACCTGTCTGGAAATGGCGCGCGACAGCAGATACTCGGGAAGATAGGCTCGGTCGGCTGCAGAAGCGAGCCTAAGCCGGTGCCGGACAGCCTAATTTCCCTCGAGCCTCTTCAACCTACGGACACGCCCGCCTTTGCCCGGCTTATTCCAAGAGTCAGGATTCGATGCAGCAGGCCCGGGTAATCGAGCTTATCATACCGAGCCGCTGTCGCGAACTCCTGGCTCTTTGCGATTTCGGGGTTGGGGTTGGCTTCAATGAAATACAGCGTTCCGTCAGCAGCGAGACGAAAATCGATGCGCGCGTATCCGTCGAGCCCCAGGGTGCGGTAGATGCGTTTCGCTATTCGCTGAATATGGGCGCGTACCTCCGGCGCGAGGTTCTTGGCCGGCCCGTCGACGATTCCAACGCGCTCCTGATATTCGGGATCGTGTTTGACCTTCTCGGTGGCGATGGCCTGGCCGCCCATGGTGCCGAATTTCAATTCCCAAACCGGCAGCACGCGCAGCCTGTTGTTGCCGAGCACGGCGACGTAGAGTTCGCGGCCCTCGATATATTGCTCGGCGATGGCGGCCGTTCCGACCCGCTCATGGATGAAGGCAACGCGCTCCGCGAGTTTCTCGTCGGAATCGACGATTGATGCCTGCGCGATACCCCGGGATCCATCCTCGCTCAGGCTCTTGACGATCAGCGGCAGTGCCAGACGCGCTGGCCGCTTGACCTTTCGGCGCATCGGGAATACGGCGAAAGCCGGCACCGCGATCCGGCGATGGTGCACCAATGTCTTGGACAGGTCCTTGCCGCGCGACAGGATCAGGCCGCGCGGATTGCACCCGGTATAAGGAATCTTCATCAACTCGAGAAAGCTCGGGATGTGCTGGTCGTACACCGGCTCATGGTGAAACTGTTCCAGCAAGTTGAATACCACATGCGGCTTGAAATCTTCGATCGCGTCGCGCACCGGCTTGATCTCTTCCTGCACGCCGAGCGGTCGAACGTCATGGCCGGCCGCGCGCAAAGTGCTCACGACATCGTATTCTGTTTTCCATTCGTTGATTTGCCGCGCGGTGTATCCTTCGGTCGAGTCCGGGGGCACAAAGTCCGGATGCATGAGCACAAGGACGCGCAGGCGTCTCATAGAGCGATCCATTTTCGCCGCGACGGACCGAACAGCGCGTGCATGGTCTTGGCGGTCAACAGGACGGTGAAGTCAGCCAGAAGCTTCCGATCGGAACCGACGGTACGCAGATCGAGCTCACGGCAGCGGGTGATCATATCGTCAAGCACGGCATCCAGTGTAAGCTGATTCTCACCGGTCCACCGCGCAACCAGCTGCCTGATATGGGCGCGATGTCGCCTGATGAACGCCGAAGCCGGTTGCCCCCGGCGATGCCGTGGATCGGCGGAAAAGAGCCGCAACAGGTCGCGGTCGTAAGTTTTCGGTGGCGTGAAGGCGTAGAACGCCTGCTTTTTCTGGTAGTGCTCGCCGAGCGTCTGGCCGAGCTCGTGCAGCGGATCGACACGCTCCCGCGTCATGACCGGCGGCCGTTTTCCGGCGATTTCGTCCATCAGTTCGTCGACATATTCGAGCTTCTTCAACGCCGGCCAACCGGCATAACGCGTTCGCCAGTTCGAGCGCGGCCGCAGCCACACGGCGAAGGTTTCGGCGAAATCCTCGTCCGGATGGCTTTGTGCGTACCAGAGCCGGAGATGCTGGACATACCGTCGGCTGGCCGGATTGGGCCGATAGTAGCGCGGGTAGTGTTTCGAGGACGGGCCGAACAGCTGGTGCCAACGCCGGCGGCGCTGAAATTGGTAGGCGTGCTGCATGGCATGCCCAGCCTCATGACGCAGAATGGCCATGCACTCGGACCAGGTGCCGCCCTCGACGTCGAGCATCATTTTCTTCTCGAGCTTCATCAGGCGGGGATGGGTCAGATAAAAGGGAATCGCAATACCGGGTACACCTGCCGGACTAAACCATTCGCTCGATATCCAGGCGTGTGGCCGCAGCCGGATGCCCCGCTCTTCGAGCTCTTCATTGAGGGTCTCAAGGCAATCCGCGAGCCAGGTGCCTTCGACCGTAACCCTCAGGCTGCTGAGGCGTTGCTGAAGCAACTGCTCATCCGACAGCTTTTCCCAGGCATATTTTTTCCGGCGGGGCATAGGGGCCTAAAGGTTAAAAAAACTCGGTATTTATGGTGTCATAGAACGCTTCTGGCAACCGTCTTGGCGGTGTGCCGTCGTCCCGCGGCCCACAGATTCCGGATTAAGGCTGGACA